>Ga0247722_10000119_pt1 | contig 46565 bp, 57 predicted proteins | sample MSEWelMarce3H_FC_FD_189094 | JGI IMG/M metagenome (GOLD analysis project Ga0247722, IMG submission 189094) | Subsurface sediment microbial communities from gas well in West Virginia, United States - MSEEL Well Study Marcellus 3H_FC | ecosystem: Environmental > Terrestrial > Deep subsurface >... | reverse complement strand
GTGAGGTAGGGTCTGATTATGCAGTAAAGGAGGGGGCCACACCAGAGGAGATTATTGATGCCGTAGTAAAGATTTAGTTAGAGCCCTTTGACTCTGCTTTTAACAATATCTTGCAGCAGTTTGGCATCTATCTTCCAATCAACTGGTACTTGAATCGTCTTTTTATTTGTCTTGTAATCTTCGAGGCGATCAGCAAATTTCTTAATTACATTATCACCCCATGGGCCAAGTAAAATATGATTTTTCAACACTGAAACTCCAATTATGTAATCATCACCTAATTTGAGCATCGGTTGATTCCAGGCAATCACAACCTCCATCTTGGGATGCTTTGCTTTTGCTGCCTTGAAGATTGCCTTTACAGTTTTTCGCTTAGTTGCATCTAGTGGCTTTAAGAAATCATCGAGTGAGTTAAATCGTTTTGAACTTTTAGATCCGCGGGTATACATGACCAAGGCATTGGCATGTGCTTGTGAAAAACCGTGGGTCTCTCGCAGAAATGCAATTTGCTCTGGATACTTTTTTGCCGCAACTTTTTCCATCTGCTTAAACCAATGCTCCATCGGCATGCCATGCTTTTTCTCAATTGCGGGGAAGTGGGATTTGCGTTCTGATCCAGCCATACTCAAATCTTAATCATTGGTTATAGTTATGCCATGCTTGGTGGAATCAATAATGGATTGTTTTTACAAAGCCTTGGTGGCTTTCTAGCTTTAATTGCCTTTATTCCATTACTGCGCTGGACCTTTGATTCACCATCAGTAAAGGCAGAGCGTGCCAAGCGAAGAGAGATGAAGCGCTCACTTCGCAGGCTAAAACGTAAATAAGTAAAGTCTCTACAGCTAGTTTCTAATCAGATTCATAAAGTAGGAGATCGCAAAGGCAAAGCCAATATTGGCATACAAATATGTAAACCAAGTTAACTCTACTGGTATCAATAGCGTTAATATCCCCAGGCCAGTTGCACTGATAAACATAACTTGGGCTACCTGCATTAAGCGGGTTACTGAAATTTGCTCTGAGTTAAGCCACATATTTCCAGCGAGAGCAAAAACGGTAACACCGATCATTCGCATTGACCATTGCATCTGATTTGTTGCATCAAGGGCAAGTAGGTCTATAAATATTGATGGCAGGGCTATGAGGATTAACGCTGAGCTACCAAAAACAATTGATCCTGCTTTTAGAGTTTTACGTACTCCGTTTACTCGCATATTTATTGCCTACCTTATGGAATTAAAGTATTGGCAAAGATCTGCCAAGCAAGTGCTGATTTAGCAAGCAAGGACAAGGTGATGTAGGTGCGCTCACCAGTTAGGTAATTGCTCCATTTGCCAACCTTCTTGTATTGCAGCCATTGCACAAGTGCGAATGAGTTAAAGAATAGGAAGATTGTTAATACGATGAAGTAAACAAAGGTAGGCGCTGTTTCTGTGCCAGTGCCCCCGATTGAGAATACATAGAACAAAATTGCTAGCCATGGAATCACTCCAGCAATACAGCCAAAGATAAATGGAAGCCAGCCACCATTTCCTGGATTCTCATATTTTTCCTGTAGCCAACCAAATAAAATCATGGATGCATTAACACCAAATAATGCAATGATCGCAACTACATCGGCAACACCAGTTACTTGGGCAATTAATACCACCATTACTGATGAACTAACTCCGTATTCGACCCAGCGGAAGTAGTTGCGTTGGGCAGCTAAGCCAGCGCTGTAACGTGGGAAAAATTTTGGCGAGGCCACAATAAAGTGAGCTAGCGCAGATAAACCTAAGAAGATTGCAACTGTTAAACCAAGTGGTGTTTCAAATATTGTTACTTGTGGATCAAAGGTTGTTCCTGGCGGACCAGACATATATGTGGCGGTGATTGGTAGCGAGAAGTCGCTGCTCATCAATAAGACCGCTGCCATTTGTGCTGTATGCAGCAATCCAGCGTAGATATTTAACTTACGTAGGCTCTTATATGTGATCTCTTTTTTCATGTGATCAGAGTATCCGCATCTGGGCTAGAATTGTGGTGTTGTATTTCGGGGTCGGTGTAATTCCGAACCGGCAGTTAAAGTCTGCGACCCGGTCAAAGCCATTGACCGGTGGATTGGGTGAAATTCCCGAACCGACGGTTAAAGTCCGGATGAGAGAAATTCAACTGTGCACTTGCCGTGCACTCTATTTGTATTTTCTTTGCCCCCGAAAACGCTACACAAAGTTTTCTGGAGGTGCCACAGATGCAAGCAGAACAATTGATGCAACGCGCAATTGATCTAGCTTTACTCGGCTTGGGTAAAACATATCCAAATCCAGTTGTTGGCGCAGTACTTGCAGATAAAGATGGCCAGATAATTGGCGAAGGATTTCATCAAGGCGCAGAACATGCTGAAGTTTTAGCGATTAAAAATGCGGGCGCAATTCCAGCCGGTGCCACCTTATTTGTCTCACTTGAGCCATGTAATCACTTTGGTAAAACTCCGCCATGCACAGATGCAATTATCAAAGCTGGAATTAAAAATGTGGTTTATGCAGTTAAGGATCCAAACCCAGTTGCCGCAGGTGGATCTGATAAGTTAAATGCAGCCGGTATTAAAGTTGCAGGTGGATTGCTAAGTGATGCAGCAAAAGCGGGTAATCAAGACTGGTTAACTAAGTTAGCTTTAAATCGCCCTAGATTTGTTTTAAAGATCGCAGCCACATTAGATGGCAAGGTGGCAGCAGCAGATGGCAGTTCAAAGTGGATTACCTCAACGCAGGCAAGAGCAGATGTGGCAAAACTACGTAGCCAAAGTGATGCGATCCTGACCTCAACTAAAACAGCCATTGATGATAACCCAACCTTAGATAGCAAGGGTACTGGCAAGAATCCTTACCGAATTGTGATGGGAACAAGTGAGATTGATCCAACCTCAAATATTTTCAATAATGATGCACCAACTGAGCTGATTAAATCTCAAGATTTCAATACGTTACTTAACTTTGTAAATCAGGCCGGCTTTAATCGAGTGATAGTTGAAGCTGGCCCAACCTTTGCTAGCGCATTACTAGCTGCTGGGTTAGTTGATGAGGTAATTCTCTACCTAGCACCAACTATCTTTGGCAGTGGCACAAATAGCATCGCAGATCTGGGTATTGCCACCATAAGTGACCGACTGGATTTAATTTTGATTGCTAATGAAGTAATTGGTGTGGATATAAAGCTCACTTACCAAATTCCTCACAAAGAGATGATGGGGGTTAAGTAATGTTTACCGGTTTAATTGCATATGTCGGCCAAGTGGCAAAGATTGAACAGGCAGATACCAGTGCCCGTTTAAGCATCAGCTGCCCACCAATTACTGCTGAAATTAAGATAGGTGACTCAGTTAGCGTAAATGGTGTGTGCCTAACTGTTACTGATTTTGATAAAAGCTCATTTGCTGTTGATGTAATGGTGCAAACTTTGAATCTATCAAGCATTGGCAAATTACTTGTTGCAGATGCGGTTAATCTTGAATTAGCTACAAAATCTCAAGATCGCCTTGGCGGACATATTGTGCAGGGCCATGTTGATGGCCTGGCACAGATACTTGCCATTACACAGGAGCCAAAGTGGCAGCGCGTAGACCTTAAGTTGCCAGACAAGCTAATGAAGTATGTGGTTGCGCAAGGCTCAATTGCACTAGATGGTGTCTCATTAACTGTGGGTGAGTTAGATGATGCTAAAAATCAAGTAAGTGTTTGGTTAATCCCAGAAACGCTTGCAAAAACTAACTTGGCTAGCAAAAAGGTTAATGATTACCTAAATGTTGAGGTAGATGTACTGGCTAAGTATGTTGAGCGATTACTAGCTCGTGGTGATAAGAAATGAGTAATTTAAATACTGCGCTCACGCAGTTTAAGGCAGGTAAATTCCTGATTGTCACCGATGATAAAGATCGCGAAAATGAGGGAGATTTAATCCTGTTAGCACAATCTGCAACTACTGAGCAGATCGCCTTTATGGTTCGCTACACATCTGGCCTAATTTGTGCGGCAATGGATAGTGCAACTGCAAAGCGATTAAAGCTGCCACCAATGGTTAAGCACAATGAGGATAACCACTCGACTGCTTTTACGGTCAGCGTTGATTTAATTAAAGATCGCACAACTGGAATTTCTGCGCAAGAGCGCGCAAACACCTTACGCGGGCTGGCAAGTACAACAGCAACTGCTAATGATTTTGCAAGACCTGGCCACATATTTCCATTAATTGCAGTAGACGGTGGTTTAGGTGAGCGAGCAGGTCACACCGAAGCCGGGGTTGCGCTGTGTCAGTTAACCGATACAAATCCAGTAGCGGTCATTTGTGAATTAGTAAATGATGATGGCTCGATGATGCGCGGTGTGCAGTTAGCTGAGTTTGCAAAGACACATCAGATTGAGGTTATCTCAATCGCCCAGCTGCGCGAGATGTCGCCCGCAGTAAATAAAGAGAGTGAAGTCAATTTTACTTGGGCAAATCTGCCACTTAATGATCAAAACTGGCAGATCACAACCTTTACCTCAAACTTTGGCACTGAGCAGGCAATCCTTAAGTTTGGTGAGTTAAGTACAACCCCATTAGTACGCATTCACTCAGAGTGCTTAACTGGTGATGTCTTTGGCTCACAACGCTGTGATTGTGGGGCGCAATTGCTTAAATCAATTGAGTTAATCCAAAAGCAGGGCAGTGGCTTAATAATTTACTTACGCGATCATGAAGGCCGTGGCATTGGCCTAGCGCAGAAGATTGCAGCTTATGAGTTGCAAGATCAAGGTGAGAATACAGTTCAGGCAAATATTTCATTAGGTCACTCAATAGATGATCGAAGTTATGTGGATGCTGCGCAGATCCTGAAAAGTTTAGGTATCACCCAAATTGATTTATTAAGTAATAACCCAGACAAATTTACCCAATTGATAAAAGCAGGAATTAAGGTAAATCAATTACCACTGCAGACTCCAACTACTTCTTACAATACTAAGTACCTAAAAAGTAAAAAAGAGATCCTCAACCACGCACTAGGAGATATCTAATGAGCCATGGCGCACCAACAATCCCAGTTAAACAACGCCCAAATTTGAAAGCGGTAATTATCTCCGCATCATGGCATCCAGAAATTTGTGATGCGTTAGTTGCTGGCGCAAAGCGTGGACTAGCTGCTGCTGGAATTAATGCACCAACAATTAAAACCGTAGCTGGTTCCTTTGAATTACCACTTGCTGCGCAATTAGCATTTGATGAGGGATTTGAGATCGCAGTAGTTGTTGGTTTAGTCCTTCGTGGTGAGACTCCACATTTTGATTATGTTTGTCAGGGTGTAACAGCTGGAGTTATGCAGGTATCACTAAGTAGATCAAAGCCAATTGGTTTTGGTGTTTTAATGTGTGATCAACTATCTCAGGCACGAGATCGCGCCGGTCTTGCTGGAAGTAAAGAGGATAAAGGGTATGACAGCGCATTAGCTGCGCTGTCAGTACTCTAATTAGGAATCGAAATCCCCACCGCGGCCAGTTACCTTCTTTCCTCGCTTGCGCTTACCCTCATACTTAAAGAGCAAAAGCAATACAAAGAGGCCGAAGCCGGTAATAATTAAAAATTGTGTGGTCATTAATTAACCTAGGATTGACCAAACAACTAAGGCAAATACAGCAAAGCCAAAGCCGATAATGGCACCTGCTGAGATCTTCAAAAAATCACCAGATGCAGCAATTTGCTTGCCTAGCTCAGATTTACTCTTCACATTCTTTAGATCAACTAATACTGCTTGACCTTCACGCACTGCTGCGTACTGGCTCATCATGGAAAGAATTCCAGTGATTGCAGCAACACCTACTGCTAAAAACTTAGTGGCATCTGATGCCATTGCAAACTTATCAAAGCTAGCTAGTGCAACAAGTGCGGTTAAAACAAGTGCTGGTGCCAGTTGCGCACTAATGATTTGTGAGCGCATGCCGTTCCATAACTTAATTAAGGCTTTCTCTTCCATTGATTCTCTCCAAAATAGATAACATTTTTTGTTACCTCTTAAGCGTAAATATACAGGTGGGATTTGATATCTATGGGATTACAGTTAGCCCATGCAGCGAGTTAAGGGCTTACTTAAGGCATCTCACTTTGGCCCAACCCTTTTAGTAACCGCCATCTCATTTGGCTTTGCCAATTATTACTGGTGGGAGGGCCCTGCTTATGTAATTGCATTTGGCGTATTTACTGGTCAATTAGTAGTTGGCTGGAGTAATGATATTTATGATTACGCTGATGACTTAAAACATAATCGCCAGAATAAACCTTTAGTAAGTGGTGTGATCACAAAAGAGTATTTACAAAAGTGGCTGCGTTTTATGGTTCCCTTCTCATTTGTGGCAAACCTACTTGGCCCACTTGGTATAAAGGGCGGCCTGCTTTACATGCTTGGTGTTGCCTTTGGTGTTGGATATAACTTCTACTTTAAATTCTCATCTCTCTCACCACTGCCATTTGCAATCGCATTCGCCGCCCTGCCTTCCTGTATTGCAATCTCAAAAGACATAACACCACCAACTTGGATGTGGGCAGGGGGTGCGCTTTTTGGTATGGCAGCCCACTTTATAAATGTCATTAAGGATATGAAGGCGGATCAAATAAGTGAGATAAAAGGTTTGCCTCAACAACTTGGTACTAGAAACTCAATTATTGCTGCAGCGTTATTGATAGCACTTGGCATTACAGTAATTATTTACTCATGAATGGCTCACTGGCATTAGTTGGCTCCGGTGAGTACTTGCCGGTGATGGCTGAGTTTGAAAACTCCTTAATCAAAGATGGTGTTAAAAACGGTAAAGAACCAATCTATATCCAAATCCCTACTGCAGCAGGGCAAGAATCTGATAATCGTCTTAATTACTGGCGGGAGTTAGGAAAGGTGCAAGCAGATGCGCTGGGTGTTAAATCAATCTTTCTGCCAATCTTTACTCGCGAGGATGCATTTAATCTTGAGTATGTAAAGCAAATAAAAGATAGCGCACTTATTTATTTATCCGGGGGAGATCCGCATTACTTAGCCCAAACTTTAATTGGCACACCAATCTGGGATGCGATCTATGAAAGCTGGCAATTTGGCACATCACTTGCTGGCTGCAGTGCAGGTGCGATGGTGCTCAGCGCAGAAGTTCCAAACTTTAGGTTTTCAAAGAAGGAGGCAACGCCAGGGCTTAATCTGACTCCAAACATTCGAGTGATCCCACACTTTGATAAGTTTTTTAAGTGGATTCCAGAATCTGCCGCGAAGATGTTGCTGCATGTTCCAAATGGCACAATCTTGATTGGAATTGATGAGCTAACAGCGATTGTTAAACGCACTGGGGATGAACACTGGGTAGTTTATGGTCAAGCAAAGGTGCATTTTCTAAAAGGGATGCCGGATCAGCAATTAACCCACGATCAAAGAATAATACTTAGTAAATAACCCTCTCAAAGTCTAGGGGATTTCCTCTCCAAGGGTTAGATTCATCGACATGAGAAGTAAGAAGTTCAACGCTTCAATCTCCTTACTTTTAGGATTATCCATAGCCATTTTTGGCAGCTACTCAGCAATTAGCGCACCTGTTCCAAATAACTATGTACTAGGGCAAAAATGCGAAATCCTCTACTCCTCCGCCGCGATTGCATCTGATTCTTGGGGAACAACAGAAGTTTTTGGTATTTGCTTTCCTGCCAAAAATGATGCCACAACTTATATCTGGTCACTTGATAAAAACACGGATCCAATCTTTAAAACAGTTATTGATACCGGTACACAAATTGCATTCGGTCGCACTTGTAAATCAAAAGAGGAGTGTGTTATCCCAGATATTATTGATGAGAAGTATTTAGAAATTGAGCCGTTTATAAAATACTATCCTGATACAAAGTTTGAAAAGAAAGATGAGGGCCGATGGTGGAGTGAAGTATATGAATCCAACATTACACCGGCATTTTATGAAGAAGTAATTACAGATCCATCATTACCCATAACAACGCAATCAAGTTGGAAAATTACTACTGATGTTGCATCTGCAGCATTTCTTGTAGGCTTAACGACATTTGTTTCAATTTCTACTTCAGCAACGATACCAAGTAATCAAAATCAACAAGGAACTCCTGAGACATTGGAGTTAAGAGGGCGAAAAGAGCGCAGATTCTCTTCCTCGAGGGGATTTAAGAACTTCTTCGAAAGTGATCTGATTTCATTAGATCGCTGGTCATTTTTTACTGTAAAACTCCCCAGATTCATTCGCCAGGTAGGAAGGTTTTCATCTCCTGCGGCCACAAGTATTGGAGATGGTGATTATCTACGAGCCGCACTGGGTGTTTTCTCATTTGCAATCTACCCAATAGCAATTGCGATTGGCATCGCTGAATTTACTGTCAACAGCGATAAAAACTTGTTTCCAGATTGGAAATGGTTAACTATTGCAATAATTCTTGGATGTATTGATTCCTTGGCGGGAGCAGTTGCAGCTTCAACTTTTATTTTAATAGTTGCTGTCAGTGATTTAATTGATAAGAATATGGGTTTAGGTGTCTATCAATATCTTTCAGTGTTGATAGTTGTTTTCACACTATCAACTGGTCCAGGGTTATTTGCTGGCGCTCTGCGCCGCTTTGATGGCGTTCACACAAACCGCACCGGTAGTTGGGAGCGCATGATTGATTATGTGATCAGCCCGCTGATTACTTCTTGGGTAGTTTGGAAAGTATTGGAAGCAACCTTGAAATTTACTGAGAAAGAAAGTTCTGCTACCTGGGAGAAGAACATAGAAACCACAGCAATTCTGGTGTTCATCCTTATTTTTAGTAGGTATTTCATCGAGGGCTTAGTAGCTAAGCATCTGCCGGATCGAATAAATGAGATTGTTACTGAATCAGTTCAACTTCAAAAGACTCCAAGGATTTTCCAACATCTTCGCAAGAGCGCAGTAATTTTTATCTTTTTATCTGGTGTGGCAACCCAAGCCAAACCTTGGTTAGTTGCTTCGATTTTTTTAATCCCTGCAATCACACTGCTATTGGGGATTAAACCTGGCAATAAGTTTTCAAGATTAAATCTGATTGGAGTTCCAAGATTAGTTCTCCTGCTGGGGATCGGATTAATACTTACTCAAATGTTTAAAGATCCAGCTTTAAATACTTCATCATGGCTAGTTGTAGGCATAGCAGCACTGCCAATTCTGTATCTAAACCTGGCAGAGGCCTTATCAGAGTCTCATTTAAAGGCGCCGGCATATTTTTACTTAACGAGCGCAGGCAAGTTTTTGTACCGAATGGGCGCCATACTTTTGTTTATCTTTATTCTCTACGTTATCTATAACTCAAACTTCTTGCGCTAATTTACTTTTTGTTTCTGTGAGCAGCCTTAGATAAAAAGATAGCAAAGACGAGTGCAACTACGATTAAGGCATTTAAGCCCATCTCATAGATAGAGCGCTCAAAGGCGGTGTCACTCTTGGAGCTTTCAAGTGTTAGGGAAGCACCCACTGTCAGGATGTGCCGTACTGCAGCAATTACGCCGATGATCAAAAACTTATCTAGTTGATAGACACCATCGGTAAATCTAGAGATAACTGTGCGAAGGATTTCTAGAATAATTACGATAAATAGAATGTCATTTACGCCTTGAATCATGCCATTTGGAAAAAATGGTGCGGTTTCAAATAATCGTTTAACGCTATAGAAGAAGGCGACTACGCCGATAATGAAAAGGGTTATGGCAAGAATTGCGTGAAATAGATCTTCAATCAGATCTACATATCGAATCGGAATTATCGAAGTTTCAGTACTTGTTTTCTCTTTTTCACTCATACTTAAATCTACTTCCGTAAGCAGGCTTTAACAATAACCAACAGGCTAAATCTTTAGATCACTCTCACCGCTCAGGATAGAAGCGGCGATAACTCCAAGTTTTAGCTGATCAACTTCTAACACGTATGCCAATTCGGCATCTTGAAGAGCCCCATCCACCTCAACATTTTGCCGGATCGCAGACTCTTCAATTAGGCAAGTGCCAAATGTAACTCCCTGATTTGAGATCAAAACTCGATATTGCGCTTTGATGATTAATTCAAATTGCTCTAAATCAATTGATTGCCGAAATGATGGCGCAGCAAAACTATAAGCAGTTGCGAAATCTTGCGCCGAGATGGCTGCTATTTGGGATGAGATGTGTTTTTCAACTAAAGCTTTTTGGTTATCTGTGCAATTGCCATTTTCTAGTACTGCAAGTGGAGAGGGGGATGAACAGGCCGATAGCAATAGGGAAAATGCTAGGCAAAGAACCAATCGTTCGCTGCGCTTACTCATATTTTAAGTCTACTCTCAGTAATCTGTATTAGCATCTGCCAATGCGAAAACTGCTAACCGGAATTCTTGTATCCGTATTGCTACTGCCCACCACGGCACATGCCCACCAACCAGTTAACTTATTGGATTCAGAAACCACAGCTGCCCGCGGGCCACTATTAGTTGATGGCACTGTCTCATTTGCAATTCGCGCCGCCTTTACTAAAAACAATCAGAAAAAAGGCTTCCGCTTTAATTTAAAAGAGGGTGAAAATCTTAATTTTGAATACTTAATTGTTGATAAGGCTCCGGAGAATAAATTAAAGAATGCGCAATTGCCGCAAGTTGTAATCACCGCTCCAAATGGCAGCAAAACAACGATAAAGTTCAATGAGCGAAGCAAGTTTTCCTATAGTGGAACAAATTACTTATATTTATATCGTTCCAAGACTCCTGGCCAGAGTGGAACCTACAATGTTGATATCACTGCTAAAGCAAAAGCTGCAATCACACTAGTTGTAGGAGAAAAAGAGATTCCAGGAGATGTAGTTCGTGGCGTTAAAGCCACAACACCAACTCCAACGGCATCTGCTACTCCAACTACAACCTCAAATGCTTTGACATTGGCGCGGGTAAAGGAGAACAACACTGCAAGTAGCTGTTGGTCGATAATTAACGGCAATGTTTATAACTTAACCACTTGGATCTCAAGTCATCCTGGTGGAAAATCTGCAATTACTTCACTTTGTGGCATAGATGGCACATCAGCCTTTAACTCACAGCACCGTAATGAGAGCAGGCCTGAATCAAGGCTGGCAACTTACTTGCTTGGTAAGTTAACTTCTTAATTGCGTTATCTACAGCGTTTTTTTCAAATCCTGCTTGGCGTATCACTCGCCTATGCCGGAACTACTCACCTAACAACTAGTCGCCAAGAGTTTCAAGCTCAAGTGCCGACCTGGTTGCCACTAGATGCTGATTTTGTTGTGATTGCATCCGGCATAGTTGAAATTTTGTTAGGTATCGCGCTACTTACCTTGTGGCCTTATCGCAGGCAGGTCGGCTTAATCGTTGCAATCTTTTTTATCTTGATCTTTGCTGGCAATATAAATCAATATGTAAATGGCATAGATGCTTTTGGCTTAGATACTGATCAAGCCCGCCTTACTCGTTTATTCTTCCAACCAGTACTAGTTGCTTGGGCATTATGGTCAACTGGTGCTTGGCAAATTGTGAAGAGTTGGCGCAAAGCGTAAATCTCTAGGATCTGCGATTAGCTTTAATCAGTAAGTAATTAAACGCTGCAACAACTACAGAGCTGCGATTTGCAGCCACCCATTTATAGCCTTTATCACCCAGTGGCCCACTTACTTTAAGAATAAATGCAAATACTCGGTTCTTACGTTTTCTAAGTAAGTAAATAACCGCCTTGATACCAGGGTAGGTTTTGCCATCTTCAAATACATGAAGCTGGGCTGCGCACTGATTAATTGTTAAGCCAAAACGAGACAGATCAGCGCTTTGATAGGGGATTGCCGTTACTACCAACTTTTTCTCTACCCACGCCAAGCAGTTCTTGCAGAACTCACACTGGCCATCATAAATTACGGTAATTTCTTGTTGCATTATTACTAGCGCCAAAGCCTTATCTGATCCAGTAAATTCATCACAGTTAAGCTCTCAGGAACGGGAAGCAGCCAAGCTTTCTCACCACTTACTTGCGCAGATACTGACTCCACCATTAATTGATATGCATCAACTGGTTCAAAGGTTTCAGTTCGAGACTTACCATCACTAGTAATGCTTAACTGACTTGGTTTGTGCCAATTAGTAAACGCCTCACCAACTGAGAACTCAATCTCACCCTTTGTACCTTTTATTGTTATCTCTTGCCTGGCCTGGCGCTCAAAGGATGATGTTGCCTTTACTTGTAAATCCTTACCAATCTTTGCCTGCACAACTGTCGTTAAATCAATACCACTGGGCGCTAGGTTTTTTTCAACGGAAGTGATCTCCACATTGTTATTTAAATCAACTAGAGCGCTCCAAAGATGTATTTGATATGTGCCAATATCTAATAGGGCGCCACCACCCATCCCTACCTCATTGCGATAATCACCTTCTAGCTTTGCCATAAATGAGAACTCAGATTCAATAGATGTAAGCACGCCAATCTGCCCACTTTTAACAATCTCAACAGCTCGAATAAACCTTGGATGCCATCTTGCCCAAACTGCTTCTACCAACAACTTGCCGCTATCTTTTGCTGCTTGCGCCATCGCAGATGCTTGCACTGCATCCATCGCAAATGGTTTCTCACACAATACATTTTTGCCAGCGCTTAGGGCAGCAATACTCCACTTGGCATGCAGGTGGTTAGGTAGATTTATATAGACCACATCTACAAGTGGATCATCAATTAACTCTTGGTATGAGTTGTAATTTTTAGTAGCAGATAAGTTTGCAGCTTTTGTTAAATCACGACTTGCTACTGCATATAACTTTGAGTTACTTGCTGCATGAACTGCAGGTGCTAAGGCCTGGCTTGCAATATAGCCTGCGCCAAGAAAGCCCCAGTTAATCATTTACTTAATCTAGCGGTGTAATAACTTTGGCGTAACAGGAAGGCCATTACTTAAAGCAGAAAGCTCAGCGGCCTGCATGATTGCAACTACATCTCGTGATTGCCCAACCTGCACATCCATCGGTACTTGATTGTTAAGGTAGTTTGCAACTGATCTATGAAATGCAAAAGGTTGGGCATCAACTGGTGGTAACACCTTTGAACTGCCATCTGCCAAGTGGATCGTAATAATTGCTGGCAGATCTGCCACGGCGCCAGAGCCACTTTCATCCCAATTACCAACTAGGGCGCCCTTTGTGCCAAGTAGATAAAACTTTGGTTTTCTAGCAGCTGCTAAATCTGAGTTAATAAATGTTGCGGCCACCCCACCTGCAAAGTTAATGCTAACTTGTGCATGATCAGCATTTGTAATGTGATCCCACACCCGCTTTTGATTAACACCACTTACAAAATCAATCTTTGCTGGGACAAGTGCCAAGATTTGATCAATAAAGTGGCTGCCCCAATCAAATATGGCGCCCCCTGAAACCTTTGCATCTGAGTGCCAGAAATCGCACGGCCTGGAATATCCACCAACGAATGATTCATATGAGAATAAATCACCGATTAAACCTTGATCAAGTGCTGACTTAATAGTTAGAAAATCTGCATCAAATCTGCGGTTTTGATAAACCACGAGTAACAAATTAGAAGCCTTTGCTAGCGCCATTAGCTCATCACACTCTTGTGTGGTTAGCGCCATTGGTTTTTCTAGAACTACATGAATACCGAGTATGAGTGCTTTCTTTGCCCAGGAGTAATGCGAGTTAGGCGGAGTTGAGATGATTACTAAATCTATTTCACCAGATCCCAGCATTAAATCAGCATCACTAAAGGTTTTTGCTGCCGGGCTTATTTTAAGCGCCGCCGCAATTCGCTCTGGGTTGGTGTCACAGACTGCAGCTATGAGTAAACCATCAGCTGCCGCTACTGCGCGGTTGTGTTCATCGCCAATGGCGCCATATGCAAGTAAGCCAACTCTGATCTGAGCTTTGGTGCTTATTGAATCTTGGATTTTTTAGATTCCTTACGTGTTGCAAAGGCAAATATTGCCAGGCCTGTAACTAATGCACCAGCTCCTACGCCATAGGAAATTACATCCCCACCACGGTTTGAATCAACAAATACACCAACAAAGACCACAGCAATGATTGCAACAACTACGCCAATTAACTTAGATTTTAAATCATCTAGGTCATAAACCTTTAGCCACTGGGGAACTGCAAGCTCAGCATCAATAAATAATTCATATAAACCATATCCAATTACTAGCAGCACCGTTCCAAGCAGAATTGCATCTACAGCTGTAAGTACCTCAACGATTGATTCTTTTAGGCTCAATTTATTCTCAAGGCTCTCAACTATTACAACAACCATCTCAATAGATCCTCGGGCCATCAAAAGTAGCGCTCCTAAGATGGAGGCAACCGATGGAATAACTACTGCATATCTAGTGATGCCTAAAAGTTTTTTCATAATGAGGGCAATTGTAGCCCCTTGATTTTGCCTTGCCACTTGATCTACACCCTGTTGCCCAGATTAGGCCAGTGCTACCCTTTCGATAAGGAGTTCATCAAGGCTCGGGAGTGGCCTCATCAAATGAGAATGTTGTTTGTATTTGTGATCATCTACTTCATCTCTGTGCCACTACTTGTTTATATGGTTCAGAGGTAGCGCTGTTAAGGTTTAACCATGACGTTTCAGGTTGATCTAATCCGTAAGGATTTTCCATCCCTGTCCACTGGAATTACTTACTTTGATGGACCAGGTGGATCACAAACACCTTCAGTTGTGGGGGATGCAATTGCAAAAGCAATTACGCAGCCATTATCAAATAGAGGCACAAATACAATCTCTGAGCAAAATGCGGAAGATTATGTAATCGCATATCGAAATGCAGTAGCAGATCTTCTAAATTGTGATCCAAAAGGTGTTGTCTATGGCAGAAGCTGGACCCAATTAACTTATGACTTCTCTCGAAGTATTGCAAAGAGCTGGAATGCAGGGGATGAAATAATTGTCTCTGAGTTAGATCATGATTCAAATATCCGTCCTTGGGTGCAGGCAGCCCAAGCTCGTGGTGTGGAAGTTAAATGGGCGCGAGTAGATAAAGCCACAGGTGAATTACCTATAACCGCTGTTACCTCACTACTTTCTGCAAAGACTAGGTTTGTTGCAGTAACTGGTGCTTCAAATACTTTAGGAACTAAGCCTGATATTTATGAAATAGGAACGGCGGTAAAGAAGGCAGGTGCTCTGTTTTTAGTAGATGGTGTTCACCTAACCCCACATGCAGTAATTGACTTTAAAGATATGCCAGCTGATTTCTTTGGATTCTCCTCATACAAAATCTTTGGCCCTCACTGTGCATCCTTCATTGCAGATCCAGCACTACTTGAGAGCATAGATAATGACAAACTTTTGCCATCTACGATGGTAGTTCCGGAGCGATTTGAGTTTGGCACACTGCCATATGAATTAATGGCAGGAGTAACTGCATCCATTGATTATGTTTCAAATCTGGATAGAGATGTAACGGGTAGTCGGCGTGAGAAGATTGTTAAATCTATCCACTCACTTGAAAGTTACGAGCAGGAGTTATTTAACTACTTAGAGGATAATTTAAAGAGTATTGCCGGAATTACTCTTTACGGTAAAGCCAAACATCGCACGCCAACTTGCTACTTTAATATTGCAGGTGTTAAGGGCGCTGATCTATATAAGTTCATGGCAACTTTGAATGTAAATCTACCCGCCCATAACTTCTACGCACTTGAGGTCTCTAAAGCAATTGGTTTAGGTGAAACTGGGGCGCTACGAGCAGGGCTTGCGCCATATTCAACAAAAGATGATGTTGATCGGTTAGTTGCGGGCATAAAACAATACTTAGCTAAGGCTGCTTAAATGATTGCTATAGTTCAAACACTCTAAAAAAGGTGATGATTATGTCTACTGCATCAGGTGATTTATTTATTAACAACGCCCTTATATTTGATGGGCACAACAAAGAGTTAGCTGAAGGCTCTATTTTTATTCAAAATGGGGTTATTGTAGGTGTGGGAAAGATTGCTAAGCCAGATTATTTGCAGGCAGATCAAGTAATAGATGCCAAAGGACGTGTAGTTACACCAGGATTTATAGACAATCACTTTCATGCATATGGCATTGGCCTTGATATGTTAAGTATCGAGGGCCGGCCAAAAAGCTTTGTGGCATTAAAAGCTAGATTAAGACTAGAAAATGCACTAAAGCGTGGCTTTACAACCGTGCGCGATGTTGCCGGTGGTGATATTGGTTTAGCTTCGGCAATCACGCAAGGTTTAATCCTTTCACCAAATTATTACTACACAGGCGCAGCACTGAGCCAAACTGGTGGACATGGTGACCTGCGCAATCCTGAGTTTGATGTTTGTTGCGCCGACTCTCACACAGTTGAGATTGTCGATGGCGTAGATAATCTATTAAAAGCCACACGTGAGCGCCTGCGCCGTGGTGCGCACGCCATAAAGCTGATGGTCTCAGGCGGAGTAGTTTCATTAACTGATCCGATAGCCATACCTCAATATTCAGAAGAAGAGATTAGAGCAGTAACTAGTGAAACCGCTCGTCGTGGCAGTTACGTATGCGCACATGCTTACTCACCGGAAGCAATTATCCATGCTGTAAAAAATGGTGTAAGAAGCATTGAGCACGCAAATTTACTTGATGAGGAGTCTGCAAACTTTGTTAAGAAAAATAACGCGGTAATTGTGCCAACGCTAGTTACCTATAAAGCAATGGCAATGCATGGCAAAGATATCGGAATGTCTAAGATTTCATTAGAAAAAAACGCTCAAGTTCTTGATGCTGGTTTAAATGCGGTTGAGATCGCGATGAAAAAGGGAATTACAGTTGGCTTTGGTAGTGATCTAATGGGAGATCTTGAATCTGAGCAATTAATTGGTTTAAAGGTGCAACATGAAGTGCAAGGAACCTTAGAACTTTTAAGGAGTATCACTTCGAGAAATGCTGAGATATTGCAGAGCAACCGTCATGGCTGGATTAAAGAAAAAATGACTGGTGACCTTTTAATTTTGGACGGAAATCCTTTTGAAGATGCCAGCAAAATCTGGACTCAGACCCAAGGCAGGGTTGTCATAAAGGCCGGCCAAGTTACTTCCTAGTACGACTTAGTTATTTGGTAGTGAAAACAACTTTATAACAAAACAGTTATTTCATCGCTCTTGTGAATGCGTATACAAGTCGTAACCTACCTTAATGACCAGCGCCAGTTTGGTAATGGAAGGTAGGAAGTAATGGCTGTTAGCTCTCGTGTTGCAATCGATGTCGGAGGAACTTTTACCGATGTTGTCACATTTAATAGTGCAAACGGAGGTTTGCGCTTTGACAAGGTTCCAACTACTCCAAGTGATCCACAACAAGGAGTAATTAATGGATTTGCAGCAGCAGAGGTTAGTCTCGACGCCATCTCACACTTTATCCACGGAACAACACTTGGTTTAAATGCCTTATTAACTCGCAGAGGTGCAAAGACTGGAATCATAACTACAGAAGGTTTTCGTGATGTTTATTTACTCGGGCGCACCTCAAGAAATCCTATGTATGACTGGAAGTTTCGCAAGCCCGCTTCCCTTGTAGAGCGACGCCACATTCTTGAAGTACCTGAGCGTCTTGATTTTGAAGGAAATGTACTAAAGGAATTTGATGAAGCAGCTGGAAAGAAAATAGCACTTAGAGCCAAAGAGCTTGAGTTAGAGGCAGTTGCAATTGTATTTTTGCATTCATATGTGAATCCAGCTCATGAAAAGAAAATGGCAAAAATATTACGTGAGACTTGCCCTGACATTGAGGTAACGGTTTCCTCTGAACTATCTAGAGAGATTCGCGAATATGAGCGAACTAGTACCGCTGTTTTAGATACATATATCAAGCCGATTGTGCGGCGCTACCTAAGTAAATTAAAAGATTCACTTGCAACAAAAGGATTTAAAGGTCAATTCCTAATGACCCGCTCTGGCGGTGGCGCAATGACCGTTGATTCAGCAATGGAGAGCCCAGTAAATTTAATTTTGTCAGGCCCAGCAGGTGGTGTTCTTGGTGGAACATGGCTGGCAAGGAATTCCCCGTATCGTAATTTGATAACAATTGATATGGGTGGAACCAGCCTGGATGCATCACTAGTTGTTGATGGACAACCACTGACCTACTTTGATTCTGCATTTGAAGGCCTACCAATTAATTTGTCATCTTTATATATTCATACAATCGGTGCCGGTGGTGGCTCATTGGTTTGGATTGATGAAGGAAATCACTTGCAAGTTGGTCCCGGAAGTGCCGGGGCAGAGCCTGGACCAGCGGCATATGGCAAAGGTGGAAGTGAAGCAACCTTTACAGATGCAGCACTGCAAGTTGGATATCTTGGTAATGAGTACTCATTAGCTGGCAGTTTGGCGTTAGATAAAGCACTTGCCGAAAAGGCTTTGAAAGTAAATGCCGATAAACTGAAAATGAGTGTGGATGAAGTTGCTTATGGAGTTTTGCGTATCTCCACAACCAAAATAGTTGGCGCAGTTCGTACAATTACTGTAGAGCTTGGCCATGATCCAGCAGGTTTTGCATTACTTTCATTTGGCGGTGGCGGTGGACTTTGCGGCATAGATGTTGCAAGAGAGCTTTCCATCCCTACGGTGATCATGCCTCCTGGACCAGGAGCATTTTCAGCATTTGGAATGTTAATGGCAGATGTTCAACATGATTTTTCAAGAACTCGGATTGGACAATTAGATCAAGCAGATCTAAGCCGAATGAATTCTGATTTTGTTGAGATGCGCCAGTCAGCAACATCTGATCTAGCTGCTGAAGGATTTTCAGAAAAACAACAAAGTTTTAGTTGTTCAATTGATCTTCGCTACCAAGGACAAGAGCACAGCGTGACAATGCCGGTGGCAGAAAAGATTGATCAGAAAGAGATTGAACGTTTAAAGCACGCCTTTGCCGACGCTCATGAAAGAGCCTATGGACACGCCATGCCAGATCCGATCGAGATGGTTGCCCTTAGATTCACCGGCATCGGTCAAGTTCAAGCTCCTGAGTTACCGCTGCTAAAGCGTGGTGCGGGGGGAACTCCTAAAGCTGATGGTGAGCGAATGGTTTACGTTGGAAATGGAAAGAGACAGGCATACAAACTCTATAGCCGAGATAATTTCTCATTTGGTGATGTGATCGAAGGCCCTGCAGTAATTAATGAACACACAGCCACCACAATTATGCACCAAGGTGATCGTGCAGAGGTTGGCCAATTCGGCGAAATAGTGATTCAAGTTGGAAAGGTTAAATAATCATGATTGATTCAATTACCGTTGAAGTTATTCGCCACAGTATGTTATCTGCGGCCAATGAAATGGCTAGAAACCTTTGCAGAACTGCTTACAACACAATTGTTTATGAAATCCATGACTACGGCATCAGTTTCCATGACAGAGATGGCAACTGCATCGCTGAGGCTCCTGGAATTGCCATATTTTCTGGATCAAATGATTATGGTGTTCAAAAGAGCGTTGAGTTCATTGGCCGAGATAACATGAAGCCGGGCGATGTTTATATGGTCAACTACCCATATTGGTCAGCTGCCCACACATTAGATGTGCTTGTCTTTACACCAATAATTTTTGAAGGTGAGTTAATTGCATTCGCCTCTTGTCGAGTTCACTTATTGGATTTAAAGCAGAAGGATGCAGGTTATGTTCTTGACTCAACTGATATGTATCAGGAAGGTATTTTCTTTCCTGCTACCAAAATTTATGATCAAGGCAAGGTACTTGAAGATATCTTTAACATAATTAGATTCAATAGCCGCTTGCCTGATCGCACAATTGGTGATTTGCAGGCTCAGGTTTCTGCAGTCCATACCGGTGATGTGCGCATGAAAGAGATTGCCAAAAAATACGGTAAGCAAGCTTTGTTAGAGGCTATGCAAGAGATCAACGAACATGGCGAGCGATTATCAAGGGCGGCTGTTTCCAGACTTCCTAAGGGTACTTGGACAGCTACAGATTATTGCGATAGCGATGGCATTGATCTAGATACCAAGATTGCGATGACTTGCTCAGTAACTGTTGAAGGCGACAAGATGATTATCGACTGGACTGCTACTGACACGATCGCTAAAGGTCCAATCAACTTACCGGTTGGTGGAACCATTGCAGCCTCACGTTTGGCCTTTAAATCACTAACTACTCCTGATTCATTTATTTGCGCAGGAAACTTCCGAAATTTAGAGATTAAAACCAAGCCCGGCACATTGCTACACGCTGAACCACCAATGCCAACATTTACATTGTGGACTGGCCTACTTGCTCCAGAAGTTGTAACTAAAGCACTTTCACAAGGTATTCCAAATGTTGTGCCTGCCTGCACAGGCGGAGATGTTTGCGACATCATGGCACTTGGAGTTAATCCACGTACCAACCAATTCTGGCTAGAGGCAACAAATGATGCTGTTGGCTTTGGTGGACATGCCGGCGGAGATGGTGAAGATGGAATCATGCATCCAACTGAGCCAGGTTGCCGAAATAATCCAGTTGAAATTCTGGAAAGCAAAGCTCCACTACTTATTGAGCGTTACTCATATCGCCAAGATAGCGCTGGCGCCGGTAAGAACCGTGGCGGCGTTGGAATTGAAAGAGCCTACAAGTTCTTAGCACCATCAAATGCCATTGTTATCAATTACAAAACCAAGTCTGATCCTTGGGGTGTAAATGGTGGAAGTGTGGGTGTTAGAAATCGCGTTTTGGTAAACCCAGGTGAAGCCAATGAAAAAATAGTTGGAGTAAGTAACAATGCATTTGGTGCTGGTGGAAAGATTACAAACTTAACCGGCGGCGGCGGCGGTTGGGGAAATCCATTTGAGCGTGAGCCTGAGAGAGTTCTAGAAGATGTAATTCAAGGTTATGTGAGCGTTGACTCAGCTGAGCGTGACTACGGTGTAAAAATTGATGCGGCATCACTAACTGTTGATATTGCCAAAACTAATGGGCTTAGATCAAGTAAGAGTGGCAAGTCGTAATGATTATGACATCAATTGATTTTCACTTAAAACCTGGAAAACATGGTGAGCTAAAGAAGGTTTTTGAAAAGTATCGAATCTTTGATCGCGCCTATGAAATTAAAGGTTGTTGGAAGCTGGCCATGATAAAGCCGAAAGAAAGTGATGATTTTGTTCAAGTAGTGGGCTTTTGGGAAAATGAAAGCGCTTATCAAGAGTGGCTAGATAACCCAGAGCGCAGCCTTGGCACAGATGACATGTTGCCATTACTAAACACAGATTGGGATAAGTCTGCTCCCGGTCGAATACTAGAGGTCCTGCTCAGTGAACCAAAAAGCACTGGAGCATGGTCAAAGCCTGCATAACGCGGGGTAAACGAGAGGAAAGAAATGAAGCTAAAAAAGTTATACCTAGTTGCTAGCGTAACTTTACTAGCCGTTACTTTGGCCGCATGCGGTTCAAGTTCGGATAGCGCTAACACAAATGAGAAAGTAACTAAGATCGCTTTCTTTGGATTCTGGAAGACAAACTCATTCACTCAAGCTGTTCTTGCAGGAGTTAAAGAAACTGCAGAAGCACAAGGCATTGAAGTTGTTGACTTAAGTCCAACAGAATATGACGGTGCTGCTCAGATTAAATCGATGCAAGATCAAACAGTTAAGGCAGATGCACAGGTTTACATCACCCTTGCAATTGACCCTGTTGGTCTAGCAACTGCGGCAAAAGAAGCTATGGACCAAGGAATTAAAGTGGTAGCTGCATTTACCCCACTTGGACCTAGATTTGATACTTTAGAGCCACAGGTACCAGGTTTGATCGTTGCAGGAGAGACTCCAATCTCAAATGGAACAGTTTTAGGAAACCTTGCTGCTAAAGCATGTGCTGATAAGAATCCTTGCAACGTTGCTTACCTAGAAGGTTTTAAAACCCTTCCATTAGATAACGCACGTACAAAGGCATTCGGCCAAGCATTAGCTGCTGCAGCTCCAAATGCAAAGATTGTTGCATCCGTTGAGGGTGGCTACTCTCCAGATTCTGGAAAGAAAGCTGCACAGGATGCACTACAAGCAAATCCAAAGATTGACGTAATGATTGGATCATCACAAGCAATCCTTGGTGCTGAAGGTGTTGTAAACACAGCAAAAGTTAAGTTGATCGGCAATGGTTCATCAACTGAAGCTTATGCAGCTGTTAAGTCTGGAAAATGGTTCGCCATTTACAACAGCGACATCAAGGGCATGGGTTCCAAATCAGCACAACTAGGTATTGATGCTGCAAATGGAAAAACGGTTGACTCAGTATTTGATACCACAACTCTTTTGGATCCTAATGGAACTAAAGATGTTGTTGGCGATCTTGTAGGTGATTACTCCGATCTCGGATAATTACGAGTCAATAAGTTCGTAAGAGAGAATGACAAGTGCTGTAGAAAGGATTAATTGTGATCACTTCTACAGCACTTGTTCAATTAAATAACATATCTAAATCTTTTGGAGCCACTAAGGCTGTAAAGGATGCATCAATTAGTTTTTCTACTGGTCAAATTATTGGCCTAGTAGGTGAAAATGGCGCCGGTAAATCAACCCTGGCAAAAATAATAGCTGGAGTGTATTCAGCCGATAGCGGAAGTATTAGCCTGGATGGCTCCACAGTTAACTTTAAATCCCCATTTGAGGCATTAAATGCCGGCGTTGCAATGATGGCGCAAGAAATTATGTTAATCCCAGAGGCAACTGTTGAAGTAAATATCTTTTTGGGCAATCTACCTTCTAATGGTTGGTTTCCTGACAATGAGAAAATGCGTGAGGAATTCACAAAACTTAATGATTTAACAGGATTTGCACTTAAGCCAGATGTAAAGGTCTCATCTTTGCGTCTTGCTGATCAACAAAAAGTTGAAATTATGCGCTCAATTGCTCGCAACTCAAAGTTAATAATCATGGATGAGCCTTCCGCCTCACTCACAGCAGATGAGGTTGAGCGCCTGCACCACACAATAAAGGAGTTAGTAAGCAAGGGAATTACAGTACTTCTTATCTCTCATTTCCTAGAAGAGGTGTTAAAGCTAACTGAGACCGTAATAATCATGCGAGATGGCGAGATTGTGCGAAGCGGGCCAACAGCTGATGAAACAGTAGAGAGCCTTGTATCTGGAATGGTTGGTCGAAGCCTGGAAACGCGATACTTCGAAACAGAATCACGTGCCAGCAGCCGTGTTCTGCTAAAGGTTGATGGCCTTACAAATAAAGTATTGCGCAATATTAGTTTTGAGATAAGAGAGGGTGAAATTCTTGGCCTTGCCGGTTTGATTGGTTCTGGTCGCTCTGAAATTGCAAGAGCAATCTTTGGCGCAGACCGGATTTCATCAGGTAAAGTCCTAGTTGAAGGAAATGAGATATCTTTAAAATCACCAGCGGAAGTAATTTCATCTGGCATTTATATGATTCCAGAAAATCGTAAAGAACAGGGTTTATTTTTAAACGCTTCAAGTTCAGATAACATGCTGATATCAACCCTGAAAACTCGATCACGCCTGAGTTTTATATCAAAGAAATTCTTGAACAAAATAGCATCACTTTTGGCAAAAGATATAGATCTTAGATTTAACAATATAAATCAGCTAGCAGTCTCACTCTCCGGTGGTAACCAGCAAAAATTACTATTTGGCCGGGCGGTTGAAGTCTCACCAAAAATCTTAATTGTGGATGAGCCAACAAGAGGTGTTGATATTGCCGCCAAGAGAGCAATTCATCAAATTTTAATTGAGCAAGCCAAGAAGGGGACTGCGATATTGTTTATCTCAAGTGAAATCGAGGAGGTCCTAGGGGTTTGTGATCGTGTTTTGGTCATTAACCGTGGGAGTATTCAATCTGAGTTTAAAAGACCATTTAATCAAACTTCTGTGGTCGCAGCTTTCTTTGGTCAAATAACTGGAGGTAAAAAGTGATTGAAAAACTAAGAAACTACGGAATTGTCTTTGTATTTGGTCTCTTATTCATCATCCTCTCCTTTGCTTCTTCTTCATTCCTATCAGCAAGGAATGCGGCCAATATTCTGGATCAGTCATCAATTTTGATAATCATGGCCGCCACATCAACTCTTTGCATCATTGCGGGTATTTTTGATCTATCAATTGCAGCAGTGGCAACTGGCTCTGCGATTATGACTGTGCACGCCGTTAATAACTTTGGATTAGTTGGAATGGCAGGCGGATTAATATTCGGTGGCTTTCTTGGTTTCATTACTGGGCTAGCCATTATTTCAACTAATGTCAGTAACTTTATTGGCACCCTTGCAGCATCCTTCACCTATCGCGGCTTAGGTCTAATCCTGGCATCCGGTGGATTAGTGACAGTTAATAATGTTTCAGATGCAGAAATAATGTTAGATATTTTTGAGTCAAGGGTTTTTGGACTCAAGGGAGCGGTCTATGTCTCCTTGGCCTTTGCTTTAATTGTTGGTATTGCCTTATCAAAGACGGTCTGGGGAAAAAGGGTTTATGCAGTTGGCGGTAATGCCCAAGCTGCTTATTTGGCAGGCATCCGGCCTAATCGCATTCTTTTATCTGTCTATACGATCTCTGGAATTGGCGCAGGTTTAGCTGGCGTTATTTATGTTGGCCGCTATGGAACTGCGGCAACTAATGCATATTCAGACACAACAGTCTTCACAGCAATCGCGGCAGCGGTTGTAGGAGGAGTAAGTGTTTTTGGTGGCAGTGGCGCAATATGGCGCGGTATTTTAGGAATTCTAACCTTTGCACTAATTGGTAATGGTTTAAATCTACTTGGCGTAGACACAACTTATCAGCTAACAATTTTGGGCCTAATGATCTTTGGCGCAGTTGCAGCCGATCAAGCATTTAGGCGTAAAACCTAGAAACAAGTGCGTTGAGTATTGTTTTGTTAAAACATATCTCTTAGTAACCACTCTTATCTAGAAAGTGTGCCTATCCTTGCGGTATGAACAATCAAGAGTTACCTATAGTTGCAGCAACAAGAGATGGCTTTAGCCGCTACGCAGATTTCTCTGGGGTATCTACAAGATCTCAGTACTGGTACTTCACCCTCGCTTTATTCTTAGCCACCCTAGTACTTCAATTTGCTGCAGGGGATCTTGTAACAAACATCTTTACTTTTCTAACCATTCTTCCTTCACTAGCCGTATCAATTAGAAGAATGCATGATGTGGGCAAGAGTGGTTGGTTTATCTGGGTGCCGATCTATAACTTAGTTTTGCTGGTAACTCCTTCAAAGCTTTAGTTCGCAGGCTTTACTTAATACCTCAGCCAATTTCCAACTGTTTTGCCGTCCTCAGTAAACCAACATGCGTCAATACTTTTCGAGTGCCACTCTAATTCACCTAATGTATGAGCCTTACGATAATCGATGTAAGTATCGCCGTCAGTAATAATCACTTTGGTATCTTCTGTGGAAATTCCAATTCGATCACCTTTCCATCGTTTTAAGATTGTCCTTGGAATATCGATTCCTAATCGGTCTTGTTTATACTTAGAAAGGAGCAAATATTCAGATGTAATTATGAAACCTTTTGATGGAAGTAGATCTATTGGATAGTCTCTGTTTTCGATATTAAATTTTAGATCCCAAAAGAAATCCTGCAACAGCTCATTGAAGTAATAGTTATTCCAGCCTTCATCTTCTTGATAAACACAATAGATACCTTCATCTTCACCCCAGGCCATTGGTATATGAACATTTACATATTCAAAGTTTTCATCCGCACTAATTGTTATTGATAAATCTTTATCAAACCTGGCGGGATCAATAGGTCCTTCACCTTGTACGTCTGGGCAAGAAAGGCCCATAATTTCTCCGCACAACCATTCAATTGAAGATGGCGCATAATTTTGATTATATAAAGCGGATTTTGCTTGAGGAGTTGCTGTATCGAGATCCGAACTGGAGCCACTTTGACTGGAGCCACACCCAACTAAGACAGAAACAAAAAGTGGAATCAAGCTGAGCTTTGCAGCGTGGTGAACATTCACCTGGAAAGGCTAACAGCCAGAATTAGAAAAAATCAATCACTTTACTTAGCCTCGTAGAATCATTTTTTAAATCCAGCCTCACAATCGGTGCACCAATGCTTTGGTCCATCATCACCACCTGTGCACCCACCAATTTCATACTTTTCAAAATCAAAGTTTTCAAAATCAGGCATGCCGTAAACAATCTCCTTCACATTTGAGCCTAGGCACTTGGGGCATTTCATACTTGAAAGATACATCTAGCCACTGTCAGTCAAAGGTCCTAACCTTGCGTTACTTAACCAACCAGTCAGGGGATAATCACGTCATGGGATTCTTTGCAGATCTAAAGGCTAAGCGTGCTGCAAAGAAGGCTCAATCCTTATTTGATCTGCAGTTAAGTGATTGGAACCAAGAGCAAGAAATTCTTACCAACGCACTAGATATCTTTACGGGCGCTGCCAATGGGCAGGAGCCAGCAGATAACAACCTTGTGCAAAAAGCTGGTGAGTTAATTCTTTGGACCGGCACAGCCATCTTCCACGAAGCAGGTAGAACTCCAACTAGATACTCTGGCAGAAGCCAAGGTTTTTCTATTCCAATCGTTGCTGGCATTCGCTACCGCGTTGGTTCACAGGCCGGCACAATCATTCCTGGTGAAGAGATGCAGATGGATAAGGAACAAGGAATGGTTAAGTTAACCAACCAACGTCTAATATTTGTTGGCCCCAACAACTCCACCGAGTGGGCCTTTTCAAAGTTTCTAGCTGCAACCTCTAACCCAAGTAGAGATGATTATTTATTTGCAGTATCAAATCGCAAAAAAACTTCTGGGCTTAGGTTCTCACGCGCAGATGGCATCGCCTTCAGCCGCCTATTAGCACTATCCCTTTACGCATTTGAAAAAGGAATACCCGCAACAATTAAGGCAATTAAGGCAGAGCTCAAAGATACTGAGGCAAGTAAGCCTAAGTTGTTACTGCCACCTAGAAAAGTGATCAAATGAACTTATTCCGTAATTACTTTAAAAAAGAGAGCAGTCCCAGTGAAATCACTACCCAGGTAAATGAAAAGGTAGAAAATGAAGAGGAATACACCTTTGATGTAGTGGGAGAGTCCTTCCAACGCGATCACCTTGTGCAATTAATTAAGAAATATAAATCAATTGAAATCGGTGAGCTCTATACGAGCGCCACCCTAAAACTAGAACCAGAAAATGCCTTTGATCAAACTGCAGTAATGGTCATCATCGATGATCTACAAGTTGGCTACATCCCTAAATCCCAATCAGAAATGATGACCGACCACATCAAATCATTAGGCAATACCACCCTAGAAGTTCCCGCCCGCGTTGGTTGGGATACCGATAGTCCGCAGCCTTTGGTTGGGGTTAGATTGAAGATGGAAGGGTTTTAACAAGGGAGATAAAAATGACCAGAATACATAAAATATTTTTAATCTTAGCTTTTGCTATATCCGTTTTTAAGCAACCAGATTGGTTTTACTACAACGTATATTTTAATCCACGCTGGGTAGATGAATCCTGGTGGGCGATTCCGTTCTGGCCATACGTAATTATTTCCGGAGTTCTTGGAGCATTACTTGCAGAGGGCGGCATTAGATTTGTAAAGAAATTTACCTAATAATTAAGTAGAGTCGCAAACTATACAAATAGTGAGACTATTCCACTGAAGCATGCCAATGAAGCCATCCAAATCCAGAACCACATTCTGACAAACTCCCAGATTGTGTAACCAAATACCCCATTTTCTTTTTCACTATCCCATTTTCGCTTGGTAAAAAATGTCGGGATAATGAGTGAAAATCCGAGTGCAAGTAGCGCCCAAACCATCAAAATCCTCCTGATCCGAGTGCACAATTCATACCCAAAAGATAACCATAGTTACTGTCAGTGATCCCCGCTAGGTTCAAGGCATGGAAACTCAATCACAAAAAGTAATAGCTCTTGCAACCCTAGTAGCCCTGCCATTTGCACTCGGTGCATTCCTCTTGGCTTGGGCACCTGCCGTTCAATACGAACTCACAGACCCTCGTGGTGATGGTTATGTGCAACCAAGAAGTATCCAAACACTTGTTGAAAATACTCAAGACTCAACAGTGACCTTAAGTTGTGAACTACCAGATAACAAGGGTTCATTTGGAAGTGCTTGGGCAGCTGAGCTACCAAATAAGTATCAGATTGGTTATCCCACAACGCTGATCACTAATTATCATGTAATTGATGATTGCTTAGATAACAAAGGCAAATTAGTTGTCTACACAATCGAAGGCGATGAATACCCTGCATTAATCGATCTGCTAGATAAAGAAAATGATCTTGCTACCGTTGCAACAAGGGCTGATCTAATACCTCTTAAGTTCTCTCAATATGAACCAATGCCGGGTTACTGGGTAGCAGCGGTTGGAACAGCAGATGGCTATGAAGGCTCCGTTGCCTTTGGTAACGTGCTTAATGGGACAGATAATGAAATCTTTACAACCGTGCCTCTTTCCCACGGCAACAGCGGTGGACCACTAATCGATAACGAAGGTAATGTAGTTGGCGTGAACAGCTGGGGAAGTACCACCGAGCAATACAACGGGGCTATGTCTCTAAATGCGATGTGTAGCGTAATTATGAAGTGTGAGGGTGAGTTGTATTGGGAACGCGATAACTAATTAGAAAGAACCAGATATGGAAGAAAAAGAAAAGCGTTATCGAGTTACTGCCAAGCTAACTCATGAGCTTCAGATTATTGTGCAGGGAAAGAATGCCCAAGAAGCCCAATACTCAGCCGAAGCCATCGATTTTGAGAAGTGGAATCAAATGGATTTTGACTGGAAGATAGTTGATGTTTCAAGGGATTACTTTTTGCAGAGGGTAAAGGTTGAGAATGATTTGAGTGAGGGTGACGACGACGAGGATGAAGATTAAGAGTTAACGGGTTCTTCCTCTCTCAAACTGCCCAGCCCACCCAATCTTCACACCTAACTCTTCTGCTGCATTCATTGCCCACCTTGGGTTTCTAATCATGGCCCGGGCAAGGAAGACGGCATCTGCTTGATTGCTTTGGATGATTTCATTCGCTTGATGGGCGCCGGTGATTAGGCCAACTCCTGTGGTGGGGATGTTTACTTCTTGCTTTATCTTTTGGGCGAATGGAACTTGAAAGCTTGGTTCAGGTTTAATTGGTGCGTTATGGATGTTGCCACCACTTGATACATCGATTAGATCAACACCAAGTGCTTTAAGTTCTTTACTTAAGTTAACTGAGTCCTCTATTTGCCAGCCATCTGGCATCCAGTCTGTGGCTGAGATGCGAACAAAGAGCGGTGTGGAATCTATTATTTCTTTTCTTACCTGATTGACTGTTTCAAGGAGAAATCTAATTCGGTTTTCAAAGGAGCCGCCGTATTGATCTGTGCGTTGGTTAGTAAGGGGAGAGTAGAACTGGTGGAAGAGGTAGCCGTGGGCGGCGTGGATTTCAATTACATCAAAGCCAGCTGATTCTGCGCGCTTTGCAGCGATGCCAAATTCTTTTGTTAACTCTTTTATTTCATCGATAGTTAACGCGTGTGGTGTTTGCATGTTGTTGTAAGCAATAGGGGATGAAGAGACGCTTTGCCAACCACCTTCATCCGGTGTGGCAAGTAAATGATCATCCCAAGGGCGCATGGTGGAGGCCTTGCGACCTGCGTGAGCTAATTGAATTCCCATCTTTACATTCTGAGAGTGGGCGAAGTTAATAATTGGTATGAAGGCATTTACCTTTGCATCTGTTTCAATTGAGGGACAACCAATTGAGATTCGCCCTTCTGGTACTACACCTGATGCTTCAACCATTATTAAACCGGGAGCACCTGTTGCAAATGAAAGTAGGTGGGCTTGATGCCAATCACCAATCAGGCCATCGGTTGCGGAGTACTGACACATGGGAGAGACCCATACGCGGTTTTGGAAGGTGGTAGAGCGAAGGGTTAGGGGATCAAAGAGGTTTGGCATTATTTTCTTCCTGGTCATAGATTTGCCGCAACTTGATTGCGAGCTCTTGTCCCAGTTTATAGGCACGATCTTCAGTTAGGCGCTCGCCATCTAATATGACGATTTCTTCATCTAGATTGATGTCATATATCTCATCACCTGATTTTAAATACTCTTCACCATAGATCTTCTTCATCAAATTTACCCCTCCTCTCTTTATATATTCTAGGCATCGCATGGAAAACTTCCCAGTAGTTTTCATAATGAATTGCAATTATTTCTAGCTTTTCACCATTCGGATCCAAGGCTATCCAGCCTATTTTTTCCTTGCCCTCCTTGGTAATGTCTAAAATCTTGCCAGGATAATTTTCAATGATAAAAATTGCGCTTTTTCTTGATACGCCGTGCCTAAATGCTGTTTTAGTAAATTTATAGATCACCAATCAAGATTGGCTTTTTTTGGTACCTGCTCTCTTGGTCAAAAAAATTTCTGTGGACGTGACTAATCTGTGGATCAACAAAGTTGTGGATCAACAAAGAGAGAGTAATGATTTTCTTGATTACACGGAGTAATTATCTGCCCTACAAGAGGGCTAGACTTGGTCCATTCCTTTTAATGATGGAGCCCACATGGATCTAGGTAAGTACACCGATCTACCAAGTGCGCTGGGTTTTGCACCCGATAAAGATGCGAAGATTAGTAAGTCGCAGTTATTTGAAGTATTTGGCAAATTACCTAAATTTCCAACTGACTTTAAGTTAGAGCGTGGTGAGACAATTGAACATGATGGCGTGAAGATCACTGAGCTCAGTTGGAGCACTGGGTATGGCCCGCGCACGCAAAGTTATTTAGTAGTGCCAGCAGATGCTAAAGGCCCACTTCCTGGAGTTTTGTTTTTGCATAGCCATGATGATGTTAAAGGTTATGGCAAGGAGAAGTTAGTTGAAGGTGCAGCATCCATGCCGGCTGAGTATGACTGGCTAAGGCGAGATCATTACGGTGATCGGGCGCCAGCTAATGTTTTAGCCAAGCGGGGTTATGCAGTTTTAACCTTTGATTGCTTTATGTGGGGCTCACGTAATTTTTCAATGGATGAGATGCCAGAGCGATTAATCGAGATCTTGGGTGTGAGTGATTATGAACGACTAGCGGTAATGCACGAGTCAATGGTGCTAAGTAAGTACTTAAGTTTATTTGGTACAACACTTGCGGGATTGCTTAACTTTGATGATCGAGTGGCATTTGCTGTGGCAAAGACATTGCCTGAGATAAATGGCAGTGTTTCGGTGATGGGCTTATCTGGTGGGGGATGTCGAACTGTTTATATGCACGCTACGGTGGATGAGATTGCTGCAAGTGTTGTAGTGGGCGCGATGGCAACTTATGAATCAATGATTGATCAGCATGTGGCGGGACACTCTTGGATGTTTTGGCCAATGGATTTAGCAAAGTATGGTGATTGGCCGGGCGTTGCCATGATGGGATCTCCTAAGCCACTTTATGTGCAGTACTGCGGAAATGATCAGTTATTTACCCAAAAGGGTATGGCAGATGCGGATGAATACTTCTTAGCTAAGTATCCAAAAGGGAAGTACAAGGGAAGTACATATCCAGTTAAGCACTCCTTTACAGCAGCGATGCAAGATGATGCCTTTGATTGGTTGGATGAAAATGTTAAGTGATCGCTACTTAAGTGATGATGCAGCAGCGTTGCCGCTGGCACGTGATTTATATGAGGTAATGAAAGCCTTTCCAATCCTGTCACCACATGGTCATATTGATCCAAAGTTAATCTTAGAAAATAAAGCATTTGCAAACCCAGTTGAATTATTAGTAACTCCTGATCACTACATAACTCGCATGCTCTATAGCCAAGGTGTTTCATATGAAAGCCTAGGAATTCCAAGAAAAGATGGCAGCAGCACGCAGGTTGATCCAACGGTGGTTTGGCAGATCCTGGCAGATAAGTGGCATTTATTCAGAGGAACACCATCTCGTATCTGGGTGCAAGAGATCTTGGCTACCTTATTTGGCATTGATGAGCTTTTAACACCAGCTAATGCAGCGGCGCTGTATGAGATTATTGATTCAAAGTTAAAGACAAAAGAGTTTTTGCCACAAGCATTATTTAATAGATTTAATATCCAGGTTCTTGCCACAACTGATGCCACAGCTGATGAATTAAGTGCCCACAAGGCGATCGCTGATTTAGGTCTTGCAGGTCGAGTAATTCCAACCTTTAGACCAGATGATGTGTCAGATCCACTTCGCGCAGATTTTAAGAGCGCCATTACAAAGTTAGGTAAAGCATGCGGAATTGAGATCAATTCTTTTGCAGCGTTGCAACAGGGCCTTGCCAAGCAACGAGAGTTGTTTAAATCATTGGGAGCAACTGCAACTGATCATGGCGTTTTCTCTGCGCAGACATTACTTGCAAGTGATAGCGAGAAAGAAGCGCTCTTTAAGCAGGTAATGCAGGGGGCAGATCTTGCAACTGTTGAAAAGTATCGCGCCGTAATGTTGATGGAGCATGCACTGATGAGCGCCGAAGATGGCCTAGTTATGCAATTACATCCTGGCTCACTTCGTAACTATGATCAAAAGATCTTTGATACATACGGGGCTGATCGTGGCTTTGATATTCCAGTCTCCCTCACCTTTACTAAAGAGCTACAACCATTACTTAATGCAGTTGGACATTCACCAAAGTTTAAGATGGTGCTCTACACACTAGATGAAACAACCTATACAAGGGAGCTAGCACCAATTGCTGGTGCTTATACATCTGTTCGCTTAGGGCCTCCTTGGTGGTTCCTAGATTCACTAAATGGCATGGCCCGCTGGCGGGATGCGGTAACTGAGACTGCTGGTTACTACAACACAGTTGGCTTTATTGATGACACCAGAGCATTTTGTTCTGTTCCGGTGCGACATGATGTGGCAAGAAGATTTGATGCAGGGTATTTAGCTAAAGAGGTATTGCGTCATCGGATAAGTAAGCCAGAGGCGATGGAATTGGCAGCAGATGTTGCATATAACTTATCTAAGGATTTCTTTAATCTGTAATGAGTAATCAAAAAGTAAATATCTTGCATATGGGACTTGGCGCCTTTCACAAGGCTCATCAGGCGGTTTATGTGCAGCGCGCAATTAATAATGGGCAACACCTTGCCATTGCTAGCGTTTCACAGCGTGATCCAAAAGAGGCCGCATCCCTTGCCGATATGGGTTTTAAGTATCTAGTCAGGCAAAGTGATGGTGTTAGTAGCACTGATGAAGAAATCACATCAATTGTTGCTACCTACTTTTATCCAAAAGATTATGAAAAGCTTTCCCAGATTGTGGCCGATGAGGATTTTCTTGCAATCACAATTACTGCAACGGAGAAAGCTTATGTATACAGTGATGATCTGCAAGCAACATTGCCGGGCCGATTGGTATACCTGCTGCATCAGCGCTACCTAAAGACTAAGTCAGCGATTGCAGTTATATCTTGTGATAACTTGTCAGGTAATGGCGCAATTACAAAATCATTGGTGTTAAAAAGTGCGCAGCTAATTGGCGATGCTGGATTCATTGAATGGGTAAGTGAAGAGATCCGCTTTCCAAACACGATGGTGGACCGGATTGTGCCGGCCGTTAAGGAGCCAGGAGTTCTTGTTACTGAGCCATTTATACAGTGGGTGATTGAGAAGGATCCAATAGAAAAGTATTTAGGTGGGGTTGGCATCCAATTTGTTGATGATGTGGCTGGGTATGAATTGATGAAGCTGCGCTTATTTAATGCAGTGCATTCAGCCCTTGCCTACACAGGTGAGCTGGAAGGAATTGAATACGTGGCACAAGTAATTAAAGATCCAAAGCACGAACAGTTTGTAAAGAGCATTCAAGAGCAAGCAGCAAGTAGTTTTGCAGCCCCATTTGGTGAGAGCGCAGCTGATTACAGCGCTGGGATTAGAAAGCGAATTGCTAACCCATCCCTTGGTCATCGAAGTGAGCAGATTGCAATGGATGGCTCACAAAAGCTGCCACATCGAATCTTTACGAGCATTAATCAGTTGATTGAAGCGGATTTGCCATTTAATTATCTAAGCCAGGTGCTTGCGATCTGGGTTAATTACCTAAGTAAGAGTGATCGGGTCAATGATCCATTAAAAGATAAATTAATTCCGCTAGCTAAAGCGGGGGATATCGAAGGTTTATTTTCATTGCCAGATTTTGCCGTTAGGTTAAATCCAAAGGCGTTTGCTCAAATCAAAGATGAATTAACTAAATTACAAAGTAGAAGCTAGTTTTAAACCAATCTGTTTTTTAATGGCGAAACGTAATCCTTGCCTTTAATTTGATATAACTCTTGAATTAACTCTTCGCCCATCTGCGCAGCCCGTTTTTCAGTCAGGCGTTGTCCATCAACGATTACAACCTCTTTATCTAAATCTATTGATCTAATGAAGCTATCATCATTTGAGTCGTTTTCTGATTTCATCAAAACCCTCCTGGTTGCAAGATAGTCCCAACGATAATCAATAATTTGATTACTCGGAGTAGTTCTTAAAGGCTTGATCCATAAAGACGAGAGAGATTGAACTCGCGATGTCCACCAATTTCAGCCTTAGTTAATTGACCATTAGCAACGGCAATAATTAACTCATAAATCTGCATTCCATTTTCTTCCAGGCTTTGTGTGCCATCTGCGATGGTGCCAGAGTTCATGTCAATTAGATCAGAGAGCGCAGTAGCCATCTGCGTATTAGTTGCCACTTTAATTGTTGGCATAACGGCAGATCCTGTTGGTGTGCCGCGGCCAGTGGTAAAGACAGTGATGTTCACACCAGCGGATGCGAACGCGGTTAACTGTTCAATGTCATGACCTGGTGTGTCCATAAAGTAAAGACCGGCAGTCTTTGGTTGATCGGCATAATCAAGTACGCCGGTAAATTGCGCATTTCCTGCCTTCTTAGCGGCGCCTAATGATTTTTCTTCAAGTGTAGAAAGGCCGCCTTCAATATTTCCGCGAGATGGTTGGGCGCCTCTGATATCAATTCCTTCATAGGTAATTGATTTTTCATAACGAGCAACAACATCAATTATTTGCTGGCCAACCTCTTTGTTAATCGCACGCTTTGCCAGCAAATGCTCTGCTCCTAGGATCTCCATTGTCTCTGCCAGAATTGATGTGGCACCTTGGGCAACTAATTTATCGCTGGCAACACCTAATGCTGGGTTTGCAGTTATGCCGCTGTAGGCATCAGAGCCACCGCACTCAAGACCTAAGACAATTGCAGAAATCGGCGCAGGTGTGCGCAACTGCTTTGCCGCAAGTGCTAATTGCTCTAACGCAATTTTACTTCCACTCTCGCGCAGTTGATTTAAAGATTTCTCATCAGATAATGAGATCTCAATAATGTTAGTAGCACCTTTTGCCTTAGCCATTTGCAGTAATTGATCCTCAATTGGTGTGCCAAGGCGAAGTGCGATAGTTACAAATAGATTTGGATTAGCTGGCACACCACTTATGGTGTGCAGGATGCGATCTTGATCTTTTTCAGGCAGCTGGGCCCAATCATGGGAGACGCTCACGCATTCAGGTGCGCTGGCTTCAATCTCACGGGCAATAGCTGAGAGCATTTGATGTAGCGGCAGGATTAAAACATGGTTTCTAAAACCCCACTTGCCAGTTGCTCTTTGATATCCAGTAAGCATTACTTCACTCACCACTATGTACTTCTAACCAGGCGAGGTGCGATGATCTCGCCGATACCGCTTAATTCACTCTTGGTCTTTTGTCCATTTGCTACCTGATTAATTAATTCAATTAACTCACTTACTTCAAAGTTACTTGGCAGATCAAACTCATTGATAAGGGCTGTGTGCAGGGGACTAGGCGATGCGATGTTGATTATGGGAATTAGTGGCAGACCAGTTGGTGGTTGGTTCTCACCTGGGAAGGAGATGATTAAGTGAGCCTTGGCTCGCATTAAGTTAGCTAAATTTGCTGCCGAGTTATCCGTTGCAACTTCAACCTGGAAATTAGCATCAGTCAATGCTTTTTGCAGTTGCGCCGTGGAGGCAGCATCGGGTGTATCCAGGCCGATAATTAACTTATCTAAAGGTGCTTTGGTAGATGGATTAGAGGTGCGCTGCTTTGTGGCTAGCTCGACGCCTTTTTCGAATGTGGCGCCAGCCCCGCCACTGTCTTGAATTACAAGTAGATCAGATTGTTTTTGATCAATCTTAGGAAGTAGCTCAGGGCCTTGGGTTGTCTCACACCCCAGGGACACCACCAAGGTTGATTGCACATTTGGATGATTAGCTAGTGCGATAAAGAAGTTATCAATACCTGAAACATCTTGGCCAATAATTCCGCAACCATTTTGATGAGCAAAAGTAATAGCCCCTACTTGGCTAGCTATTTTGCGAGAGATATGAGTTGAGCAAACAACTGAAGGCAGGATTAATTGATGATCTCTAATACCAACACCGCGCCCAGGGTGATTAAAGCCAGTAATGCTCATTACTTATTACTTTCAGTAGATACGCGATCACCGAGGACATTGTGGGTGTGGACATGTTCACCTATTTGAATATCGGTTGTGGCATGGCCCATGCGCTCGCCATATTTTATAACGCCCTCATTTTTAGCAATTACTTTGGTGGCTACTTTGTGGCCACGGGCAATGGGATTTAATACTTTAATGGTGTAACCATCTTGATTAATTACTTCACCTGGTGTGAAATCCTTTAGGCAGACTGCAATGTTATCGGCAGCGTGTAAAAACAAAATAGTTCGCTGATTTAACACCGGGGACATATGAGAAAGATACCGAGATAAATTGATTACGGTGCAACTTCGATAATGACAAATGCCTCACCCGTTTTTACTGCATCATTTACTTTAAACAGCTGTTCCACAATTACTCCAGCAACGAGAGAGGGGACTTCGACAGTGGCTTTGTCGGTTTCAACTTCCAGCAATGACTCACCAACGGCTACCTGATCACCCGGAGCCTTATTCCAACTTACAACAAAAACTTCGTCCACTGTCTCGCCTACTCGTGGCATTTTCACCTTTACTTGCATGATCCACTTACCCCTTTGATTCAGCCAAGATATTTTTAAACATATCTTTTACTGTTGGTTCTGGATCGTTTTGAACATTTTTAATGGTTGTCTGAATAAACTCCTCGGTTTCAGAGATCATTTTTGCAATTTTCTCCGGAGAAAGTAAACCTTTGGCGATTAGATGCTCCTGCGTTACTTTAATTGGATCACGCTTTTCCCATTGGGCTAACTCACCCTCGGGTCTGTAAGGTGCAGTATCTGCTCTTGAATGTCCAGAAAAACGATAAGTTTTTGCCTCAATAAGAGTTGGTCCACCACCAGATCGAGCTCTTTCGACTGCGACTTCTAGCGCCGTTCTCACCGTATAGATATCCATTCCATCTATTTTAAGGTTTGGCATGGCATAACTATCAGCACGAGTATGTAAATCTTCGATGGGTGTTGTCGTATTGATCCGACTATATTCGCCATAAACATTGTTATCACAGATAAAAATCACTGGTAATTTCCAAATCGCAGCAAGATTTAAAGTTTCATGGAAGGCCCCAATATTTGTGGCACCATCTCCAAAAACAGCAACCGCAACATTTGATTTTTTTTGTATCTGAAAGGCAAGCGCAGCACCAGCAGCAATTGGCATTCCGCCACCGATAATTGCTGAAGTCGGCAAAATTCCTACACTGCTATCACATAGGTGCATCGAGCCGCCTAAGCCACCGGCGCAACCTGTGGCCTTACCCATGATTTCGGCAAGTGCTGAATGGGAAGAAAGTCCTAGGGCAAGAGCCAAACCATGACCTCGGTATGTTGCGGCAACTACATCCTCCTTATTTAACACGGAAGCAATTCCCACAGCCAATGCTTCTTGTCCGACACATAAATGTGTCGTTCCTCGAATTGCACCAGAGGCAAAAAGTAAATTAGTTTGTTTTTCAAATTCTCGGATCTCAAGCATCCGCTCAAACCAAGCAATTTCATTATCTTTCAGGGCGGAGCGTCGCTCTACTGAATTGCTCACTTTGCTACTCCTTCGTTAATCCACCAGGCATCTGGAACTGAGTTGTTTTTCATAGATTCAAGGATCTGGCGGCAAACATCAGAGGGATTTGGTGCGAATTTTGCTTCCAAACCACCATTAAAAGGAACCGGGGTATCCGGAGTTGTTATTCGAAATGGCGCACTGGCCAACGAAGAAAATAGCTCTTTAGTAACTGTGGCAATTATTTCAGATCCCCAGCCACCGCTAAGTGGTGCTTCTTCAACAACAATTAATCTTTTACTCTTTCTAACTGAGTTTAAGACCGTTTCTTTATCCCACGGAACTATTGTTCCTAAATCAATTAAATCAGCGCTCACTCCTGCTTGGGCAATGGCTGCTTTTGATACATTGACCATGCTTCCAAGTGCAACGATTGTTAAATCAGTTCCAGTAGTAAGCACACGGGCTTGACCTAATTTCATCTTCAGATTGAAATCAACATCCCCGCGCTCTGCGTAGAGGATACGTGGTTCTAAAAACACCACTGGATCTGGATCAGCAATTGATGCTCTTAACAAACTATAGGCTGATTGTGGATCTGATGGAGTAACAACTTTTAAACCAGGTGTAGCTGCCACCCAATTTTCAAGAGTTTGTGAATGCTGGCATCCAAAACCTAAGCCAGATCCAGATGAAGCACGAACAACCATTGGAACTGTGTACTGCCCTTTACTCAAATAGCGCATCTTTGCCGCTTCGGTAACTAGTTGGTCGAGTGCAACCCCTAAAAATTCCATAAACATAATCTCAACAACGGGCTTCATTCCCATCATTGCCGCTCCGACTGCGGCTCCAGTAAAGGCCATCTCCGAAATTGGAGTATCACGTACTCGCTCAGGACCAAAAGTTGCAAGCAAGCCTTCAGTTGCTTTGAATACACCTTCAGCGGCTGCTATATCTTCACCGAAAGTAATTACTGTTGGATCAGCGCTCATTTCATCAGTCAGTGCGGAAGCGATTGCTTGCCTAAACCTAAGTACGGGCATTTTTTGTCCTCAATCTCTTAATCTTTATATTAAAAGTTATTGACTTGAAAACCAACGGTTTCACTACTGAATTGCTTCACTATAATAAGCGTATGAGGTAATCGGGGTCAATACCCCAACCGGGGAAATAAGCCAGAGGGGTATAGATGCACTTAGATAACTTCTATTGTATTAAAATGATAAGTCGGTTAGCTGAAAATAGATAACCATGGGGGACATAGTGGATTTGACTATAACTAAGATTGAAACTGAAGCAATTCGAGTTCCGCTAGAACGCGTGTATCGAGGTAGCCATTATAAAATGACACATCGCTCCACAATTATTACTCGCGTTCACACTGCAAGTGGCTTAGTAGGTGAAGCATATGCAGGTGATGAAGATGCAGGCTTGATGGAAATAGATGGGATTATTCATGAAGAAATCGCTCCTTTACTTTTAGGCCAAGATGGATCTGCTATCGAAAAATGTTGGGAGTTGGCTCGACCTGTAACGTGGAACATTCTGCGTGATCGCAGGCTCGGATTAGTCGCTTGTGCTTCATTAGATGTGACTCTCTGGGATTTGTTTGCACGTTCGCTAGATGTTCCACTTTGGAAACTTTGGGGCGGCTATAGATCAGCAATTCCGGTAATAAGTATCGGTGGGTACTATGGAAGTGAAATGAGCATTGAAGAAGAGGTTGAGTACCTGCGTAATGAACAGTTTGCGGGAATGAAATTTAAGATTGGTGGTTTAAGTCCGGAAGAGGATGCGGTGCGATTTAAACGGGCACGCGCAGCAGGTGGAGATGATTTTCGGATTGCAGTTGATGCAAATCAGGGTTACACCCCAGAACAAGCAATTAGGTTTGCAAGGTTAGTTCAAAATGATAATTTATTGTGGTTTGAAGAACCTTGTCAATGGCAAAATGATCGGCGCGGAATGCGCGATGTTAGATACTCCGGCAGTGTTCCAGTCTGTGCGGGACAAAGTGAATTTTCGGCAGCTGGTTGTAGAGATTTAATGGAAACGGGTTCGATAGATTTTTGTAATTTCGATTCATCATGGTCGGGTGGGCCGACTGAATGGCGCCGCGTTGCAGCGATGGCAACTGTCTACGATGTTGGAATGGCCCATCATGAAGAAGCTCAAGTTGCATCACATTTATTAGCATCAATTCCGCACGGTGGTTATTTAGAGTTTTTCCACCCGCAACGTGATCCAATTTGGTACAACTTGATTGCCAACCGTCCAAAACTAAAAAATGGTTACTTGCAACTGAGCGATCGCGCTGGATTGGGATGGGATTTGGATCAAGATTACATTTCCAAATACAGTATTTCTAAACGCTCAACTTCGCTCTAGAAATTAGTAATTAGTTCCAAAGCCCGATCGGCAAGTAGTGAAAGTTACCGGCACTTAATTTGGAATTGGAATCCATTTTGCACCGCCTGCAAGGGCAGTGACTTCATCAGCCACATCTGGCATGGTCATTTTCCAACCGTACAGGTCTTTAGAAACTGTCTTGGCGCGATTTGCGAAGATTAACTCCTGTAGCGGATCTACATTCGCACCCGGAGCTGAATACTCTACTGAGAGCATAGGTGCATCTAAAATTGAGGCAATCTGTGAATGCCAGGAGTCGTAAACATGCCAAGAAATTGGGATATTTTTTTCAACCAAAAACTCATTCAATAGATAAAGCCGAGAAAGGCCACCTTGGCAGGTTGCATCAAGGCGAATAATGTCTACTGATTCGGTTTCTAAAAGAGCTTGCGGGTGATAGAGATGAGACTCATCATCTCCGGTAGCAACTGGGGAGGATTGTAAAGAGCGCAATCTCCTTAATTGATCCATGTTTCCAGGAAGGAAAGGATCCTCCACCCATGCAAGGTCAAGACCACCAACTATTTTTACTGCATCCTCTGCAACCCGACAGGACCATGCCAAATCAGTTGCTACTGGGCACAACCTGGTTTCTAAAGCGGCTTCGATGCGCGCCCTGGTCAATTCAGGAGTTAATCCAACCGGCAGCTTTACACCGACTGCGCCCGCGGCAACAGCAGCCGCAATCTCCCAAGCAATTTCATCGGGGCCACGCGAAGGCGGGTAACCAATAACTGCCCACTTTGGAATTGATTTTTCCTTCTTTCCAAAGCGATCCATCACCGTGCGTTTTTCATGTTTTGCAACAGCATCATGGGCCGCTAAATCAACCAGGGATACACCTCGTAGTGATGCGCCGGCAGAAAGTACTGGACCAGCCTGACGCATTAATTGATCATAGGCACTGACCGGATCGCCCGTAAAAATATCCTGATATCCCTTTATAACAACTTTTTGAATTGCCTCAACAGTTGGCGCACTGCGATCTAAGCCAAATGCATTTCCAATTGTGCCATCCGCAAGCTCCACAGCGACATGAGCAAATGTACGAAATGTCATCACGTATGAACCTAATTGAATTGGATTAGGTAAGTTTGTCTTGATCTGGCGAGCACGAATTTCTTTGATTTTAATATTTGCACTTTGCATTAAAGCCCACCTACTTTTCGCAACTTACTTTTTCCAAGGGATCTTCTTCGCAGAAAATCCACCATCTATTAGGAGAGTTTCACCAGTGATATAACTGGCTTCGTCGGAAAGAAGAAATTTAACAGCGGATGCAATTTCAGATGGCTCACCAAATCTTCCTAAAGCATGCATATCAACAATGCTGGGATCTAAGTATCCTTTATTAAGGATATTAGCCACCAAAGGAGTCATGATGTAGCCGGGAGCGACTGCATTCACTCTAATTCCATACTCTGCCCATTCCACAGCTAAAGTACGCGTTAGTGCTTCAATGCCAGCTTTTGAAACTGAATAAGGAAGACGACGGGGCGCTCCGTTACTTGATATCGAAGAAAAATTAACTATGGCACCAGGTTTTCCAGTTGAAACTAAATGACGAGCGAGGGCTTGATTCATATAAAAATGTCCATCTAGGTGACAATCTAGGATTTCGCGCCATTGCTGTGGGGTCATTTCAAGACTCGAATGATTGGAACTGTTTCCAGCACAGTTGACTAAGCCACTAACAGATCCAGCCCACGCAATACTTTTTTCCATAACACTTGCCGTACTTGATGCGGATGTAACATCAATATCTAAAAAGAGAACCCGTTCTTTTTTAAATTCGGTAATTAGTAACTCAACATCTCCAGGGCGCAAATCTGCAACTATTACTTTTACTTGTGGCCAATCACTTAGTAAACGCTGAGCGGTTGCAAAACCTATTCCACTGCCTGCGCCAGTAATGATTACTCCAGTGTGGCCACCATTTTCAGATCTCATTAGGGCATCCACAATGTTGCTTCAAACTCCACGCACAATTCTGGAAGCATTAATCGACTTACCTCAACAAATGAACAAGCTGGAAGTATTTTTGAAAAAACTTCACCATGTGCCTTAGCAACTGCCGGCCAATCCTCAATATTAGTCATGAAAACACGGGTTCTTATTGTGTTTTGATAGGTTGCCCCAACCTGAGCTATTGCTTTTTCAACCTCATCCAAAATGTACTTCATCTGAGCATATGCATCGCTGGGAAACATTACTTGGCCATCTCGCGTAGTTGAACTTGTTCCGCTTACTTCAACTAAATTTCCCATTTTTACAACTCTTGAATACCCAACAATTGATGCCCAAGGACGGTTGCCATCAACATGCGTAGATGCACTCACAGATGCATTTAACTCTGCCAGGACACTCGAGTCAATAGAACCAAATTATTGATTTTCATGCACAAAAACCTTTGTTTTCAATGTAATTCCAATTCAACTTTAGGAGTTAACGACCCGTGAGTTCTCCCAAACGGTAAGCCATTTATTTAGTAGGTTGTTGCTACGATTGGCTTCACGTTTGGAACCGGGAAGGAACAAGGGTGAAGATTGATTCGGTAGATCTTTTTTATCTGCGCATGCCAGTTGTTGAGGATATTGGCGATGGCAGTCAGGATTCACTGCTTTGCCGAGTTACTTCAAACGGCAATGTTGGTTGGGGTGAGGCGGTCTGTTCACCAACTGCTGGAATTGCAGCCTGGATTACACCTATGTCTCACAGTGGATGTCACCCAGTAATTGATTCAGTACTTGGGCAAGAGTTAAATGATCCTTCAGATATTAAGCGAATTTATAATTTGGTAAGAAAAAACTCCTTCTATGGCTTACTGCAAAGTGATCTCTTGATCTCTGGCATTGAGATTGCCATGTGGGATTGTTTGGGAAGATCACTTGAGGTTCCAATTTGGAAGCTTCTTGGTTACAAAAAATCAGAGCCAAAACTTCCATACGCATCAGTTTTATTTGGGGATACCGCCGCTGAGACAAAAAATAAGGCAATTGAGATGAATAAGGCGGGATTTAGGGCAATCAAATTTGGTTGGGGTCCATTTGGTACCACCACTCTTGCAGATGATGAGGCGCATATCTTTGCAGCACGTGAAGGTATTGGTCAGGATGCAATGTTGATGATTGATGCCGGAACTGTATTTAAGGACAGTGTTGCCGAGGCAGGGAAGCGATTGCCAGCATTAAAAGATGCGAATGTGCTTTGGTATGAAGAACCATTTGATGGGTATGCAATCTCAAATTACGGTGAGTTATCTACCCATAAACCAAAGGTTTCATTGGCCGGGGGCGAGGGGGCTCACAACCCTTATCAGGCAAAGCAATTAATTGATTATGGACATGTTGATTTTATTCAAATAGATGCTGGCTATATCGGTGGCATCGGAAATGCTTATGAGGTTGCACAGTATGCAAATAGTAAAAGTGTAAAGTATGTAAACCATACATTCACCTCGCAATCAGCTTTATCCTCCTCACTTCAGGCGTATGCGGGATTAGCAGCTTCAAATATCTCCGAGTACCCAATGGAGCCAAAGGCGCTGTGCCAAGATTTAACAGTTGATCGGATTGAGGTAGATAAAGATGGCATGATCTACGCACCAGATAAACCGGGTATGGGTGTTGAGATTAATGTTGCTGGCATTAAAAAGTACTTAGTTGATGTTGAGATAAAAGTTGGTGGCAAAACTTTATTTACTACCCCAACACTTTAGGTTATTGCCCCTAATTCTCAAGGGATTTAGGCGGATGTGATGAGTCAAACTACCAATCCATTTTTTCTAGCAAATCGTGATGCAATCAATCGTTATGCAGATTTCACTAGTGCCACAACCCGAAGGCAGTACTAGCTTTATTCCTTGGTACCGATCTACAACTTAATTCTTCTGGCCTACTTAAGTAAGGTAAAGAGAACGGCAAAGAGGCGGTTTAAGTCTTTCTACTCCTCTTGCTTCATATGCTTCCATAGGGCAGGTAAGGACCATCTTTTTGAAAAGCTACTTGTGCCTTCGCAAATTTATTCTCATCAATCTCTACTCCTAAACCAACACCATCTGGGATTCCCCAATTGGGACCTTCTACGATGGGTAATTTTGAAATTAAGATATCTCCAGGCATGTGCGCTGCAGTTTGCTGGTTACCTTCAACCAGATTAGGAATTGTCATGCTCACGTGATGAAAAGCAGTTGCAGCTATTCCTAATTCTCCATGCGTATGTCGACAGACTTGAGTGCCCATCATTTCGGCCACATAGGATACAGATTGAAATTTCTTCAAACTTCCAACCCAATAGGGCGAAAAAGTATAAACATCTGCAACCTCGTTGATTATCAATCTGTTGGCATCAGATTCACTACCTAAGCCTTCATTTGCCGCCAGTGGCACCTTCACTTTATTTCGCAAACTCTGCATTAAAGACATGGGATGTTCGCGGACGGGCTGTTCGGCGAAATCAATCATGAATTTATCTAGCTCTTCAAGAAAATGTGGTGCATTTTTTGAATTCCACGCACCATTTGAGTCAATTCTTATCTTTTTATCAGGCCCAATTACCTCACGAATTTTCTCCACCATTTCATACTCATGTTTGAAATCTATTCCTGTTTTCAGGTAAAAAACAGTAAAGCCTTTTGAAACACCGTCGAGGCATTGTTCTTTTATCTCTTCAAGGCTGCCATGAGTCAGATAATAAAAATAATTTACATTCTCCCGTACTTTTCCTCCCAGTAGTTGATAGACAGGAAGATTCGAAGATTTTCCACAAATATCCCAGAGTGCCATGTCAATTCCAGCCCAGGCATAATTTCCAGTAGCTGCACGTAATTGCCACAAGCCAGCATGAAATACCTCTGAACGAATTTGCTCGTGATCCCAAGGAGAGCGATCTTTAACAAATGGCCACATTGCTTGCAGTGCTGCTTCAACTGAATAAATGTCAGCTCCTGCGCAAGATTCACCCCACCCAATGATTCCAGTATCAGTAGTCAACTTAACTACAACTGAGGATACCCCGCCTCGATTTACTACCGAACTTACCTCAGTAAGGTTGTAAGGAACATTAAGGAGAAATGTTTCAAAGTTAACTAATTTCATAAACTCTCATTTACCTGTTTACGGCTCTGATTCGTACCTACAGAGATATATAACTCTGTAAGTACTTTATTAGCACCACATAACTTATATAAAGTTATTTCAATCAACCTTTTACAGCACCACTTGATAAACCAGCAACAATTCTTTTCTGAATCAGCATAAAGAATATAATTGGTGGAAGTGTGTAAATAATGGCACCCGCCATAACAATCTCTAGATCAGTTGCTAGCTCACCCAACACAGTTGCAAGTCCGGTTGAAGCCGGACGCTTCGCGCTATCGAGAATAAAAGTCGTCGCGAATAGGTACTCATTCCAACCATGGAAAAAGGCTAAAACCGCTGAGGCGACAATGGATGGTGCGATCAAAGGCCAAATGATTAACCGTTGAATTTGAAAAACTGAACAGCCATCAATTAATGCAGCTTGCTCTAATTCATATGGCACGGTGTCAATTGCCCCTTTTATCACCCAGATCACAATTGGCATGACAAATGCAGTATTTACAATCACTAAACCAGTCAAGCTGTTAATCAAACTTAACTTAATAAATACGGCATAAAGTGGCACTACTAATAAGGCCTCTGGAAGCATTTGTGTTGCAAAAAGAATAAATCCAAAGAATCCTTTGCCGAAAAACTTTCTTCTGGATAACCCATAAGCGGCAAATATAGCTAGAACTAGACTCAATAATGTTGATCCAAAAGCTATAACAAAAGTATTTTTAATCCAAAGCGTGATTTCAAGTTCATCAAATACATTTGCAAATCCTCCCAAGGACAAACTGTTTGGCCAAAGTTTAGGTTTTTCTAAGAACATCTCACTTGTGGTGGTCAAGGCGGTATTAAACATCCAGTAAATTGGAAAAACCGCGATGAAGGATATGAGGATCACTAGCAACTGAATCGGAATTTTTCGAATTCTCTTGGAAATATTTAATCGACTCATTACATCGACTCCTCTACTTTTTTATTAGCTCTAAAGTACACAAAAGTGAGAAGGACTGATAGAGCGAAGCCGACCATACCCATGGCAGCGGCAGAACCTAACCGGGAGTAATAGAAAGCCTCTCGGTATAACTT
>Ga0247722_10000118_pt1 | contig 46910 bp, 48 predicted proteins | sample MSEWelMarce3H_FC_FD_189094 | JGI IMG/M metagenome (GOLD analysis project Ga0247722, IMG submission 189094) | Subsurface sediment microbial communities from gas well in West Virginia, United States - MSEEL Well Study Marcellus 3H_FC | ecosystem: Environmental > Terrestrial > Deep subsurface >... | reverse complement strand
GTAAAGAAACGCTCATTAGGGCGGATTTCAAATGACTCCTTGCCAAAGTCATCATGTTCAGCCTTCAAGTTCAACATAGTGCCGTCGGCATTACGATATCCAGCACCACTGTATTGAGAAACCATGGGCTTACGATAGCTGCCAACAACATAGTTCATACCGAAATCCTGTGAGGCACCAGCGCCCTTGTATTCTACACTCGTCTCAGCACGAGCCGTCTCAGGCATGACTTGGATTGAGCGAACCGCCTCCTTCTGGAAGGCGCCCTGGCCCGCCGCACCAAAACGCTCACCACTCTCATCGATATAGAATGAATCAGGGCGATATTTGCGCACCTCGCCCGCATTATCGGCCGACTTTCCAACGAACTGTTGTCCTGGAACAACGGGAATATTGTAAGAAAGCTTGGGATTCGTGGCAACACGCAAATCATCCGTGCGCTTCATGTTCTTGATCATCAGGTCATTGACCTCAATCTGTTGGAAACCTCCCTTGCCCGTTGAGCTGAATCCCTCACCAACACCTGGCGCAACACGGACAGGCTCAAAAGGCTTCTCACCTGAACGATTACGAGGATCGTTAATGCGGCTCTGGACGAAATCAGAGGATGACTCGAGGCCATAGACATTGCCAAAGCCCTGTTGGGTATTATCAAACATTTGCTCAACCTCCTTCTTTCTGATTTGTAGAGAGCCAGTGCCATTATAGGCATCCAAGTAGCTTGAATTCGCACCAGCGTCAACATTCTGTCTAACACGGCTGCCAAAGTAAGGCTGCATGTTATTGTGAACGAACTCGGCAGATTTCATGCGCTTGCCTGAAAGAGCACTGACTAAGTCATCTCCATCAACATAGGTGGGGCTTTCCTCAATGCCAGCAGGGTTCATCATAACATCAGGTGTGGCAGATGTAATACTATCGGCAGGGCTGGCCATTTGGTCAAGGCTTAGATTGAGAACCTTAGAATCAACAGAAGGCTTCTTTGATATAACATTACCGGGTAGGTAAGAAAGATCTCCAGCTAAGACATTTGGCTGTGAATTCAAGGCAGCTTGTCCCATCAAATCATTATACATAATGTCTAACTGTGGATTGGGGCCACGCATGCTGGAGCTAAGATTCGAAGCATTGCGAGTTGTTTGATTTGCGTATCCTTCTTTTCTAGAAATAGCCGGTCTAGCCACAGGCGTAGTCTGTCTTGCTAGAATATATCCAGCGCTCCCTAAAAGAGCTAAGGCTGCTAATTCCATACTACCGTGAAATGCTAAATTAACTGGCAAGCTTTTAGCTTGTCAGTTAATGTAACGGTATTGAAGATTAATGAGTTCTACACTTCGCCTTATCAAGATCACGAGAAGGGATGAAGAAATCAAATGGTGTCTCAAATGTGTCTTGGGGATTGTGTAAAAGGGGTTCCCAGCGATTCCAGCCCTTGGCCCTCAAAGTACAAGGTGGGTTGTGGAGGCGGTTGAAGTTCAGAGGAAAGACTTCATCCTTGGAATGCTCCAATGGAGTATTGTTTATCGCATTTGTTCTGGGGTCGTAGAGAAGCTTGTCGGCCCGCCACTTTGTGGGAGGGCGACCTATGCCCTTCAAATCAGACTCAACCTCAGTCTTCCACTTGCCTGAAACCCAACTTGAGCCTGATTCTTGGAGACGAGTGGTCGCATTGACTGGGAAAGAGTCAGGGCAGTTTCTGTGAGGCACAAACGCATATCGGCCGGCGTATGTGGAAATTCTCGCATCGTCTGCTTGATGGACATCATCCCATTTTCCACGAGTAAATGCGCTCTGTCGGGGCGTACTCATTCTAAAAGCATATACTATTATTGGTTACTGCCTTTACTGTTTCTCAGGGCGGACACACATCTGTAAAACCACAGGTTCAGGGGCCAATGTAGCCGGATAAGCCCACATTTGGCACTGTGCCAAGGGGGTAGTGTGAGGAGTGATCGTTACATTCAAGGCAGGTGAGATGCGCTTAATACTGTTGGAAGTAGGAGCAGCGTGTTTTCGAGTTGGGCAGAAGCTGTTGTGGCGAGTTATGCCGCGAAGATCAGATTCCACTTCCACCTGATTCAAGCGGCCGCCATAAGGAACCTCATTTCCTCCAACAATGCCTAGGATGTGCTGCTTGGGATTAGGATGCTCATTGTATACATTGAGGCGGTCATAGGCCTGGGGATTTTCCTTCTTTTCAAATGGGTGAACGAAACTCATTTGATAAGTGTCTTGAAATTATTTGGACTCTATGCGCAGAGGTCGGCGTCTAGCAGTTCACATCACGAACATAGGCACGGCTTGGGATGCCGCCACGGATCCAGCCATTCGCCGCAACCTCCGTAACTAAGTGCTTGGGCGCCTGGATATTCTCACGAACTGTCTTAATGAGAGGCTCAAAGGCACCATCAAAGCCCTGCTCTGTGATGGAGCCGCACTCATTGCCTTGGCGCACCTGCTCTGAGTGCATCAACATCGACTCCACATCGGAATTGCCACGGCCAGTGCCCATGTAGGGGACCGTCAAGAAGGGGCGGGCCTGCGCACGGATGAGGCAGCGGTTGTTCTTGAACTCAGCCTGGTTCTTTAACACAGACTCCGCATCAATCTGCGCATTATTCGCACCGAAACCCTCACGAGGATAGACAATTACATTTTCAACCGAAAGAGGGTTGACCTTCTTCGCATCGGGAACAAGGTTTGTTGTTGTATATCTACCAGGGCCTACAGATTGAGAATAGTATGACGAGATTCCACAGGCATCATCTCGGGTGTGTGTTAAACGATTGAGCTCCATTTCTCTACTGCTATTTAGAAGAGAAATGCCTAAGCCGCAAAATCGGTCAATATCTGCCAAGTTTTGTTCGTGTGAGAAGAAGCTAAAAGCCACACGCAGAAAACGGTATGCTATACCAATTTGCGTAAAATCTGTCTTACAGACCCGGGGTCGCACTCTTAAGCGCTTTTCATGTGGCGGTAAGCCTAGAGTGATTACCCAAGCTTTTCCTAAAGTTAAAGATTCAACCAAGGCATAACTGCCCCCTCTGAACCACCATAGCAAGCGTCCTGGTTGCCTTCCTTACAAGTTTTACCAGGAATCTTATATAGCCAATTCTGATAACTTCCCTGATCATTGGGGATCGTTGTCACAGGAGCAGTGACAAACATGCGCTGACTCTGTGTCTTGCCAAACACATCTGTTGGGTCAGAATACCACTGGGTTCTGAACATGGCGTCCAAGTCGACTTTTGACTGGGTCGTGGTAATATCTGGAGCAGCCTCTCGTGTCGGAGAATAGACATATTCATCGATCAAAATATTGTGAAAGGGGTTTCTCACATGTGCCTGGGTCTCACCCTGGAACGGCAATGTACCTGGATTTCCAGGTGTTCCTGTCTCACCAAAGGTTGAAAGAGGCATTCTGCCGACTTTCTCATTTAGGAAACCTTCTTTTCCCTTTGCCAAAGGAGAACCACTCACATCACGAGTGATTTCCACCGGTTTGAACTTCTCTTTCTGAGCCTTTGACAGGGCAATAAAGGTTGGTATAAGAAGTGCCGTAGCGGCAATACCAGCCGCAAAAGGGAGCATTGAAATCTGTGTAAAAGATGATAATACAAAGCCTATGATAATGAATACAAGGTATGTGACTACCACTCTATTCACAAGCTCGCTGACACAGTTCGCATCAGTAGACCAGGCTCTAAACATATATCTGGGATCTTCCCACACATATGGATGACATAGTTGAAGAGACATCTCTTCTATCTATTTATTGTTCTTCTTAGCATTCTTTTCGGCAAGCTTCTTTCTTAGACGCTCCTTCACGATATTCATGCGATGTTCACCTTCTCTGTTCGTATTACGAGCAACTTCTGGATTAAATGCCCCAAAAGACTGGCGAAATGACTCCATCAGGCCGACGAACTGGGGATTCTCACTGAAGGTCTTCATCAACTCCTCGGCCTCGGCAACAAGGTCATTCGGACGCAAGGCGCCGGATTGTATCTTCTGTTGAATCTTCTTTGACAACTTTTGTATCGTTTTTTGGAGATTCTGGGGATTCTTCATCAAGACTTCCATGATTAAATGGAGCGCCTTGGTGGGATCATTGCCCGCTGACTTGAGAACCTCAGGATCTAGGCCAAAATCCTCCATCTTAAGCTCCTTAACGATTTCCTCCGCGAGCTTCGCAATCTGGCCATTCAAGAACTTCTCAGGAAGCTCAGGGAATCTTGAACCGCCTTCTCCTCCCATAGGACCAGCGCCGCCCATAGAGCCGAATAAGCTCGCAATCTTGGCGCTCATGCCAGTGAAGTCAAATCCCCCCATCTTCTCCTTCATATCGTCCATCATTGTCTTTGCCCAATCTGCGCTCCACTCTGAGCCTGAGACATCGCCGGATGTGCCAGCGTCAATCAAGAATGTAAATGACAGAATGGTCATATATTCCTGAATGGCCTTTCTTGACTTGTCAGATAGTGATGCCCAGATTTCCTGGCTCATAGGTACGCCGGGCAACACATAGTCTGGGCACTTTTCACCATCGCGTCTAGGAGAGCATGAGGTGAGAACCTGCTTCTTGAACTCCTTCATGCGGTCTTCTGTCTCAAGGGCAATAGCCGCCTTGATCTGAACTTCAAGTTCTGGGCATGTGGCCAGTAAATCCTTTGCGAACTCAACATACTTCGCATCAAATATCATATCCATCTTCGACTCTTTCTATGTAGTAGGACCCTTACTCCTTAACCCTTTTCACGCATGAATCTGAAATAAGATATTTCAGATTACTGTGTTTTGAAAAATGCCCTTTTAAATCTTGTCTGCTAGAATAACAAGAACCTTGAGATGATTCCAGACGGCACGCTGATTCTTCTCACTCATTGTACCCCAGTGCTTGTCGAAAATCATGAGAGCAGGAGAGATCTCATTGAACTGTGAGTTGATGGCAGCCCGAGCAAATGCGATGATCTTCTCCTCATCCTCCTTCATAATGTGCTCCTGGAGTGGCTTCTTTACATACTCCACGAACATATCAAGCATGAGGCGAGGGTTGATCTTCTTAACGCCCTGAAGCGCCTCGGTTGCCAGCTTAATCTCACGCTCCTCGGGGAAAGTCTCAGTCAAGTCCTCGAAGAATGAGATCAGTTTATTTACGAAAAGGCCAAGTGTTGAAGTCATTTTTCTCCTCTTTGTATATTATATCACTTCAGCTTTAGGACGCATCAGACACGAAGTGGTCAGAAGGAACGAAGTGTTAAGCGAAGCAAAGGAGCAGTGGTCAAAAGCGAAGCAAACCAAAGGCTACTGTCTAGCAGGAGGCTGTCTCATTCCAGAATCACGGTTCTGTTTATATAAATCGAGTTGCTGATCAAACTGCTGTTCCTTCTTTGTTCTCGTTCCAGATCCTGCGCTCATCCCCACTACTGCGTTCCCACTTTGCCTGTCTCCTGGAGCTGCTCCACCATTCAAGAATCCAAAGGTCCCTGGTATTGTTGATCCGCCGTTTCCACCCGTAGAAGTATCAGAATCAACAAAGCTATATCTGGCACTGCCCATTCCACCCATTTCATTGCCTAGCCAAGATTCTGGCTCACCGCTCACAACAGCGGCAGCTGAAGATCCTGATGGAGCCTTCTTTGGCATTTCCTTCATCTTTCTCTCATATAACCAATTCATCACCTCCGTATCGGTCTTAATTGGTTCCTGATCTCCCTCGATAACTAGGGTCGGAACTTGCTTCAACCACTTCGGAAGACTGGGGCGATTCGGTGCTGGGTCAACACAAATAAACTGAAACTCAGGAGCCCAATTTGTCTTGGCTAATTCTTCCAGAAAAGCCTTCGACCATTTATCCTTGTTGCTGTAAAAGCAAAGATTTCTCTTGCTCATTTACCTCTGTTGTTGAATGAGTCAAAATCATAAATTATAGAAACGCAGCTAGGCTTTTTGCCCCCATTGGCCCTTGGCCCTTGAGCCAGTTTAAAATTGATTACCGGGGTTACTCATTAGAGGAAGTCCAAATGGCATCGCAGGTATTCCAGGACATTGAAGTTGTAGATGACAAGACTATGAAGTTTACGATGAGCCCCGTCTCAGTAACATACGCTAATACTCTTCGCCGTGCCGTCCAGACCGAGGTTGAGACTCTTGGCTTTCGTGCCGACATGCTTGAGGATGGTAGCACTTCAGATGTAAAGATTTACAAAAACACCACACCTATGTCAAATGAGATGTTGGCCGACCGTGTTGGACTTCTCCCCGTTGTTATGCAGGAGGGTTCTGGCTGGGAGAAGGAGTCCGTTCTCTTTCGCCTACATGTGCGAAATGAGACTGATGATGTCCGCCTCGTCACCGCCTCAGACTTTGAGTGCCTAGAGAATCAGCCCACTTCTGATGAGCGTGTGCGCATTCCCAACACTCGCTTCTTTCACCCAAATCCGATCACTGGCGACACATGTATTATCGCAGTTCTCAAGCCGATGACCGATGGCCAGGAGCCCGAGGAGATTCATCTCGAGGCATATGCGAGCATGGGCAAGGGCCGTGAGCACACTCGCTTCAACCCTGTGGCACAGTGCGCCTACTCTTACACTCGTGATGAGGATAAGGGTCGTGTGACTGAGCTATGGAATCGCTGGCTCACGCAGCAGAAGAAGGTTGATCCTAAGGAGCTTGACAAGGACGCAGAGCGCAAGGGCATTCTAGAGCGAGAGTTCCGCAGCCTCGAGATTTACCGCTGTTTCAAGATGGATGCCGATGGTGAGCCGTTCAGCTACGATTTCACAGTTGAGTCGGTCGGCACGACGAATGTCATCAAGATCATTGGTGATGCCCTTGCTTCCGTAGCTGCGCTCTGTGACAAGTATGCCTCACTAGAAAAGAATCTTCCAGACACGGTGGATATTCGCCCAGCGGATGCTCGTATGAAGGGATTTGACTTCTGGTTTGAGGCCGAGGATCACACACTCGGCAACCTCATTCAGACATGGCTAGATGACAATCGCATTGGAGCTGGATCGGTGAGCTTCGCCGGCTACAAGGTCCCTCATCCTCTCCGTGATGAGATGGTGATTCGCATCGGCGTAGAGGATGGGCTTGAGGCGACGGCTCGCCTCGCAATCGCCGAGGCCGCCAAGGGCTGCGCTGAGATGTTCCGAGGCTGGTATACGCAGTGGACTGGGGCCGTGGATGGCGCTGGCCTCAAGACTCCTGCCGAGGTCAAGCCGGTCTGGCAGGCGCATGCTGAGGCGAAGGCACGCAGTGTGCCTAAGGCGAAGGCGCGCTAAAGCATATAAACACAATTGATTCAAGCGATTAGATGGATATAAGAAAAATTCCAGTCTTCTGTATAAATCTAGACAGAAGACCTGAAAGATACGAGCTTTTTACTAAACAACGAGGTGTTGCCGAATTGAATATACAACGAGTTTCCGCTGTCGATGGAGCCAAGATAAACCCCGTGAAAAGTCCATATATAAGCAATCAAACCAAGATCAATATACTCCATAAGACTCGCAGAGCCCATGGTGAGATCGATACAATAGGTGCTATAGGGTGTTCTCTCAGTCATTATTCTGTTTGGAAAAAATTTCTTGAAACCGATTCTGCGCAAGCATCTCATTGTCTTGTGTTAGAGGATGATGCGCAAGTTCGTAGTGGTTTAGCCGAGCTTGTCATAGACGCAAGCCGTGATATTCCAGACTTCGATGTCTGGCTCTTGTCTTATAAATTGTATGATAAAACGCTTCTTCCTATTGTAAATGGATGGAAATCTCCGGTAAATTTCTGGGGGACATCTGCTTATATAGTGAGTCGTGCCGGCGCAAAACGCCTCATGGAAGACTTTTTCCCCATCGAATGCCATCTCGACAAGTATATGTGTCTCAAACAATTGTTGGGCAAGCTGCGCATTATAGTCCACGCCGAGTTCAAAACATATACACTCCCCTATGGCACAGATATACAGTTGAACAAGTGTAGTCTATGTAATTACCCAGATGATTTCAAGGATGGTATTCTTGTCAAAAAGTATATGTTGGTGGCTCCTATTACTGGATTAATTATCACTCTTTTATTCGGCATGTCCTTCAGTTGAATGTACTGGCTTCTGCCATTCATAATAGTATTTATAATTTGGTTCTGTAGAAATCCAAAACCATTTCCCAAACTAATTTTTCAGACATGGAAGAATAAGTCACCGCCAAAGAAAATGGCCTACTGGGCTGAAACCTGGAAATCTCATAATCCTGATTACGAGTATGTTCTGTGGGATGACGCAGATAATCGACGCTTTGTCGCCGAAAACTTCTCGTGGTTCTTGCCCACATATGACGGTTATGACGCTGAGATAAAACGAGCGGATGCCATTCGTTATATGTTCCTGTATACTTATGGAGGAATCTATGCGGATCTGGATTTTGAGTGTTTGAAGCCGTTTGACTCCTTACTGGACCAATATAAGGGGTATGATATAATTCTGGGTCAGATGGAATCTGACGAGTCGCAATGGCATTCAAGTAATAATATACCGAATGCTATTATGATTTCTAAGCCTGGCTGCCATTTCTGGCTGCGAGTTCTTCAGCTAATGATTGTCAAGGCTTCTGGAAATGGTAGACCTGAAGTTCAGACTGGCCCCATTGTGTTAAAGGAAGTGTATTTGAGTTCGTGGTTTGACAATATTAAGCTTTTACCTTCGTCAGTCCTTTATCCAATTTCTTGGGTGACGGATGAAGAAGAACGAATCGCTGCTTTGAAGGCTGACGAGCACACTTTAACACAGACCATGAAGGCCAAATACCCTTCTTCATATGCCGTGACTTATTGGGCGCATTCTTGGTAAGATTATTTACGAGTTTTGCGTGACTTGCGTGACTTGCGTGACTTGCGTGACTTGCGTGACTTGCGTGACTTGCGTGACTTGCGTGACTTGCGTGACTTGCGTGACTTGCGTGACTTGCGTGACTTGCGGCTTTTGCGTGACTTGCGGCTTTTACGAGAATCTGGTGCTATAGGATTTCCATTATTTACTGGTGCTATAGGATTTCCATTATTTACTGGTGCTTGCGCTGGTCTTGACATTGGCACTGTTGCTGATCTTGGTACTGGTGCTGATGTTGGCATTGATTCTGGTGTTGGCACTGATCCTGGTGTTGGCACTGATTCTGGTGTTGGCACTAATTCTGGTTCTGAAATTGCCTCATATGTATTTATAGTCGTTCTTCTATTATAAGTATAAGCATTTTGAATTTTATCTTTTTTAAAGATACCTTTTACTTTACTAACTGTATAATTACCATATAATTTAAATCTATAATTTGGTCCGCTTGGTATATAAATAGTATTATTACCAGTAAAATTTAATGGAGGATGATTAAGCATATCAACTTCTTTTTCAGTCAAATATACAGTTTTTCCCATAGAACCGTTTTTTGTAGGTCTGAGTGATGTAAATTTATAAATTTCTCCTTCATAAGTTTCTTTCCCTTTAAATCTATTTAACAAACTTAGAGTAGGCTTCTTTGTTGCTGACACTGGAACTGATCCTGGTGTTGGCATTGGTGCTACTTTCTTTCCCCCCCAACTACTAAAAATTCCCATTTTCTACCTTATACGCAGATTTAATAATAAACCTGTTTGCTTGAATACAGGGTAGTATAATGCTTATTATTCTGGAACATACGCTGCTCCTTTCTATATCCTGGATATTCCCTTAAGAAAAATGGAATACTATGATAATTGATATAATCGCCACTGAGATTCAGAACATTGTTATTGAAGAAATCTGTCAAAGCATGTTCCTTGATTTTACGCCCCAGTAAGCATGGGCCGGTGATGTCCAAGTTATTACGCCTGTAGAGACGCTTCTCACAGTTTTCAACGATCTCGTCAATACAGTGTTGAAAGATTTCATTCTTCGGTGGAGAAATCATCAAACCATTCCATACACATTCACTCAACCGTTCAGGATTCTTAATATCCTTCACGAAAACTGTGCTGTGACTTTCCAGAATATTCTTAAGAGGTACCAAAGGTGCCATTTTTATATCAAAGTATATACCTCCTTGCTTGTATAATATACAATAACGCCATAAATCTGACTTGTAAGCCCCGGGGCGCAGAGAATCGAAGGCCTTGACGACCTTGTCGTCATAATTCGCTGCGATGAACGCACGAGAATCTGAGTCAGAGTATAAATAGTAATCAAACTCTGGATTGTTTTCTACCGTTCTCAAAATATTCTCCTTCATTCCTCTGGGAACAATATGCGATTGCCAAGATTGATAAATTACTAAGGGAACCCCGTTGATCTCCTTGGGCGCCGACTTATCTTCCCTGGCGATGTGATGCGGTATAGAATAAGTCTTGTAGAAGCAGGCATAGATTATGAATAAGAAGGCCGCAACAAGAAGGGCTAGTAGAATTTTTTCCTTCATTTTAATAAAGGGGATGAAAAAAAGATACATGAATATGTTATTGGCACTATTCATATTGGTAATCGTATGTTCATTATATATCTCATTAGAAGGCTTTGAAAGCCTTCAAACTCAAGAACCTTGGTGTATTTTACTAACAACTTGTGTAAAAAGGGCTGGAGCTACACCAGAAAAAACAAAAGAAACTTTAGAACTTTATAAAAAATCTATAGATAAATGGCTAGAAACAGGGCTGCCCATTATTGTTATAGATAGTAGTGATTATGAATTCAAAGAATATGAGGGGACAAGCCTAAAAGTATGTCATTTTATGTGCCAAGAAACAAAGTCTTCAAGTGTTTCAGAGTCGTTGTCTATCTTATATGCCATCAATAATTGTAATTATACACGAAAGTATAAAAATATTATTAAAATCACTGGAAGATATTATATAGAAGATTTTCCTAATATTCTAAAGAAGTTAGGAGATAATTCTGATTTATATATACAACATATAAATAATTCAGATATAAAGTGGCAACATTCAGAAGTATTTGGATTTAATAAGAAATATGCAGATGAAATATTCAACCCAATTATAAAAGAACGATTATTTATGGAAAAACAGTTATGGACTGTATCTCATACAAATAATTACACAGTTCAGACCTTTCCACAAATGCCGAATGCTTTTAAAGTAAAGAGAGGGGGAGATGGATTAATTGTTGATCCTTTATAAGATTAATAAACCGTGTATATTATTTCATCTAAAAATACAACCTTCTTCACATTTTTTTGAAGAGTATTGTAATAATCATAATCACCACCATAACGCATAGCCCATTCAGCCTTTCCTGCTTTATGAAAGGGAATAATTCCATTTGGAGTTCCTATATCTGCCTGAATAATCTCCTTATTTTGTCTGGGTATAACTAATTTATCATCATTCGCATATTCCATTTTTGATATATATAGTATTTCTGGATCTACACATACTTTTCTCAGTTTTTCAAAAGAACCTCTTATATACTGGTCGTCATCGTCGGCATGCATGATATATGTAGTTTCTGGATTGAGAATTGATTGATATTTTGTTCTTATAGGGTGACCTGCCATACCTAAATTGGGATTTTGTTCAATAACTGTATATTTACACTTATGCCCTGAAAACCATGAATTATTGTATCCAGATTTTCCTTTTTTATCTGGTCCATCAAATACAATCGTTATAGCATCATTTTCTGTTAATTCTCCTTTCAAACTATCTAACAGGGTTTTTAATGATGTTCTACCAGCTGTTGCTATAAGAATATGAAATGTTGGGGAATTATTATTATATCCCTCTATATAACTGATTTTTAACATGTATAATACGATCACAATAATAAATATTATATATAAAAACAACTTCCATCTCGGCATTCTATATAGAACTCCTAAATTTCAGATACACAGAGCTTTTTGAATCTGATCTGGGCTTTTTGCATTTGTGTCATAAGGATTGCCGAGTCGCTCACACTCTTTGTTTCAATGCCCAGTATGATAGGACCCGTTTCCTTATTGACGAGCTTTGTATACCGAAAGTAAATAATATCATCATCGGGACCTAAGACACTCGTAATAAATTGCTTCAGCGCCCCTGCTTGCTGAGGAAGTTCAATGCGAAAATAGTGTTTACGCCCCTCATATACCAGAGATCTTTCTAGAATCTCTGGCATACGAAATACATCTGAGTTTCCTCCTGAGATTACACAGACAACTGTTTTATTGTGTAAAAGGTGTTTCATTTGATCTAGGGCGCATAATGATAGAACACCCGCCGGTTCAATAATATACCCGCTCTCATTATACATTTGGAGAATCTTGGAACAAGTGTGACCCTCGTCTACTCGCACCACTTCGTCAATATTGTCTCGGCAGAGTGGAAAATTCAGAGCACCTACACGACTGACCGAAGCACCGTCAACAAAGGTGTTGATGTCTTTGAGAGTAATCGGTTGGCCTTCCTTCAAGGCGGCAGTAAGAGATGCCGCGCCCGTTGGTTCTACGGCGACTATCTTGGTTTTAGGACTATTGGCCTTCACGTATGATGATACTCCTGCGGCTAGACCGCCACCGCCTACAGGCAGAATAATATAATCTGGAGTTATTTCATTCAAGATTTCTGCCCCAACCGTTGCCTGTCCTTCAATAACATGGGCATCGTCAAAAGGATGCACAAAGGCCTTCGCCGATTTCATGGCCGCCTCAAAAGAATGGGCAAGTGTATCACCTTCTAGGAAGACTTTGACTTTGTCACCACCAAATGCCTTTACTTTATCTACCTTTTGCTTTGTGGTGATCTTCGGCATGTAGATGTCTGCGTTGATTCCGAGCTTATTACACGCATATGCCACACCTTGTGCATGATTTCCTGCCGAGCATGTCACCACTTCTTTTACTGAGTCAAGAGACGACATCTTATTCAAGGCTCCTCTGATTTTATAAGAACGTACTGGACTGAGGTCTTCCCGCTTCAAATACAGATTCGCATTATATGTCTTTGATAAAGCGTGGTTATGCTCAAGCGGCGTTTCTTTAAAGAAACGGCGCATGAGTCCGAGGGCTTTTAACACAGTCATTAATATTTATATGTCTTAGGATTTTAGACCTACTAAATAGATGGCTCCAATAAAGGAACTAAAAGGGTGTAGTCGTAAAGATTTTGAAGAAGGAATATGTGGCAATTATCAAGGAATCCTTTTCATGAAAAATGGGAAAAGAGAAAAATTGTTTTTTCGTTCATCTGAAGAGCGTGAAAAATATTATAATAAACATCTAAGAGATAAATATTCAAAATTTATGAGGTATTCTGTATGTTCAAAGACACCTCCTACTAGAAGGCAACGCCGTTGTGGCTCTAGAAATACCCGAAAAGCTTAATCTACCTCCTGGACAGTCGGGCCTGAAGGAGCATCTGCGTCAGAGCCAGCCTTCGCATTGGGCTCCTGCGCATACAGCTTCATCATGGTCGGCTGGAGCTTGTCCGTATACTCCTTCTGCTTGTCCACGAAGCTTTGCTTCTGCTCATCCTGATTCGCCTCGAGCCACTTGATGCCCTCCTCAACCGTGGCAAGAGCTGAAGTCGCATCGTCACCAAGCTTCTCCTTCACCTTCTCCTCAGTGAGTGAGTTGCGAGTGTTATACAAATAAGACTCAAGCTGATTCTTCGCCTCTACCCGCTCAAACTGCGCCTTGTCCTCCGCCTCGTGCTTAGCCGCCTCCTCAACCAAGCGCTCAACATCCTCCTTGGAAAGACGGCCCTTGTCGTTTGTAATTGTGATCTTCTGTGACTTGCCCGTGCTCTTCTCAAGCGCACTGACATTTAGGATGCCGTTCGCATCAACATCAAAGGTCACCTCAATCTGAGGGACGCCACGAGGCATCGGCGGGATCCCATCGAGCTGGAACTTGCCGAGGAGATTGTTGTCCTTCGTAAACTGGCGCTCACCCTCAAAGACCTGGATGCTGACACCAGGCTGGTTGTCCGCGTATGTTGAGAAAGTCTGGCTGGCCTTCTTAGGGATCGTAGAATTGCGCTTGATTACCGCAGTCATGATGCCGCCCGCCGTCTCTAGACCGAGGGAAAGTGGCGCAACATCGAGAAGAATAATGTCATCCGTCTTGTCGCCCGTCTTGCCACCGCCCGTTAGAATGTGGGCCTGGACCGCTGCGCCATAAGCCACCGCCTCATCGGGATTCACGCTGTCATTCAGCTTCTTGCCATTGAAATAGCCGCTGACGAGCTCACGGATCTTGGGGATTCTGGATGAACCACCGACCATGATAATCTCGTGAATCTGCGCCTTGTCAAGCTTGGCGTCACGGAGGAGACCGTCAAGAGGAGCGACAGTGCGCTTGAAAAAGGCCTCGCACATGCTCTCGAACTTGGCACGAGTGATCGTGGTCTGGAAGTCATTGCCCTCGGCGAGGCTGTCCACCTCAACCGTGGCCTGTGTGGCAGAGCTTAGAGTGCGCTTGGCCTTCTCACATGATGTGCGAAGACGACGAAGCGCCTTGGCGGAGTTTGAAATATCGACCTTCGTCTTCTTCTTGAACTCATCCACGCAGAACTGAACAAGTGAGTTGTCGAAATCCTCACCGCCCAAGTGCGTATCACCAGCCGTCGCCTTGACCTCGAAAACGCCATCGTCGAGCGTGAGCACTGAAAGATCGTGCGTACCACCACCGCAATCGAAAATGAGAACATTCTTCTCGCCGGCATCCTTTCCTAGACGGTCGAGGCCATAAGCAAGCGCCGCCGCCGTTGGCTCGTTGATGATACGAAGAACATTGAGGCCGGCGATCGCACCAGCATCCTTCGTGGCCTGGCGCTGTGAATCATTGAAGTAGGCTGGAACCGTAACGACTGCGTCCTTTACAGACTCACCGAGGTAGGCCTCAGCAGTCGCCTTCATCTTCTGAAGAACCGCCGCTGAGATCTCCTCAGGAAGAAACTGCTGCTTCTCACCCTTCCACTCCACCTGAATCTTGGGCTTGCCGCCCACATCAACAACGGCGAAAGGCCAGAGCTTCTTCTCGGCCTGGACTACATGGTCATCAAACTTGCGGCCGATAAGACGCTTCGCATCGAAAACTGTGTTAGAGGGGTTGGACGAGGCCTGTGACTTGGCCGAGTCACCGATGAGGCGCTCCTCGGCGGTGTATGCCACATATGAAGGGGTAGTGCGATTTCCCTGGTCGTTGGCGATAATCTCCACACGACCATTCTGCCAAACGCCGACGCAACTGTAAGTAGTGCCAAGATCGATTCCAATAGCGGGCATTCTGTGTTCTAAATCTTATAGGCGGCATATTTTTAGGCCTTTTTTCTTTAGAACTTTAGAGTTTTAAAGAAAAATTAATTTTACTGCTTACTGCTTACTGCTTAGAGCGCAGGGACCTCCTGACCCTCCTGAGCAAGGCGAGGAGAGTGAGAACCATCGTCCTCTGCCACTACGGGCTCTGCCTCTTGCGCAGAAGCAGAAGCAGCAGGAAGAGGCACACGATCACCCTCGAGAAGCTTGACCTGCTCCTCGATCGAAAGATCATTCACATAGGCAACCACCCGCTCCTTGAGAATGGGCGTCACATTCGCCGCACGAGTGCCATCCTTGGGGAGACTGGCGAGATAGAGACCGTGGAGCGCATAGACATGCGGGCGCAGGCAATACGGGAGCTGCTTCATCGTCTTCGTCTTCAGCTTGTTCATCTCGTTATAGGCCGTGTAGAGCTCCTGTGTGCGCTGACGAAGCGTCTGCTCGAAGGCCCACATCTGGTTGCTCTCATCACGGAAGTGCTCGAGATACTTCTTCATGTTGCCCTGCGCACGGAGGCGGGCGAAGCGCTCAAGTGAATTCGCCTCTGAGCCACGAAGCGTGCGCACTGCGACATAGGCCGAGTTGCGGAGACGCCAGCGGTTTCCGCTCGTGAGGTCCTGGAAGACCATGCCCTGCCAGGTGAAGCCGAGGCTCGTGCTCTTAGAACGCATGAGGTGGAAGGCATCCTTGGAATCGGCGAAGCTCTTGTTCTCCTCAAACACCTGGGGGGCAAATGAGGCAAGGCGCTCAGGCCACTCTGAAGGGAGGGCTGTTAGGAATAGATCCTTAGCATCGGCACTCGCAGCCTGTGCTGCTTCGCATCGGCCAAAGTAGGTGACATACACCCGAGGCTGGGCGAGCGGCGCAACAGTCTTGTGCTCAGGGTGCTGGAGAACAAATGAGGCGAACTCGCCCACCTCAAGAACAGACTCGAGGAAAGCCGATGAGCCGCCAACATTCTTGAATGAATCCTCGAATAGGTCTGCGAATGAGCGGCTGCTGTAGAAAGTGCCACGGGCATCAAGACTCGTGCGAGTGGCAATGCGAACGCCAGCCTCTGTGCGGAAGGCGTGGAACATGGTGCCGTCCACGAAGTCGGTGATGCGAACCTCAGTATTTGCTGTGGGATTGCCCTGGAGAGCCTTGAACGGCGCAACGCTTACTGGGGAGTTCGTCACCTTGTTCCAGACGACTGAGCGGAATAGGGGGACATGTGGGACATTAAAGTCTGACACACCCTTCGTGTAGCGAATGATCGCAAGATCATCGTTCTCTGAAGAGAGAACACGAAGCTTGCCACCCTCAGCTGACATCAAGAAGATGCGAAGCGCATCCCAAGAAGAATACTTGTTCGAGAGCTCAGAAAAGGTGGTCGTAGTAAAGGACATTGTATATAGTAACTGGACCAAACCTTTAGCCTGACGGAAAAATCAATTTTTAAAGCCACTTCAGTGGGCAAAAAGCAAAGGGCAAAAAGCAACGCGTCGAATGAGAGCTCTAATTTGACAGATAAAGGTAGAATGGCTGATGAGCCAGTTGGTCTTTTTCTAGGAGATTCCTTTGTAATTATCGGAGGAAGTCTGAACAAGACAAGAGGTAAATTATATGGGATTTCCGAAGACAGATTTACTGTCTTACCCAGTGGCGCAACAGATCGTGTAATAAAGATTCCTTTAGTTGATGGAAATCCAGACCCTGAACTTGGAATAACAGATATTAAGATTCTCAAGAAATCTCCTTCTGACAGTTTTATTCATCTCATAGATCTTCGTGCTGGTCAGGAGGTGGAAACCTTTTTTGAAGGTCCTGAAGTCGGTCCTGTGTTCAAGGTCATTTCCGTAAATGAGGAGAATGATTCGGCAGTTTTCGAAGATGAATCTGGAACACAGACTGAAATCGTATTTGGATTTACTGGAATCCCCAGAGAGCTTGGTTATGAGGTCATGAGAACACGAGAACCTCCGGCTCAGGAACCTGAAGGGGCAAAGAATGTAAAAGAGGAAGCTAGAGGTAATAATGAACCTGGACCAGATGAGGATGATATAGATGGAGAGGTAGACTCGCCTGAAGGCCTTGCCCAGGCACCAACATTCGAATTCGGTGAAGAAATTGAGATTGATGTGGAAGAAGAAATCACCGAAATTGATTCTGCGTTCCGTATTTACCAAGATGTTTTTCAGCGTTCTGAAATGTTAGGCGAACTCATTCGCAGCCTCTCACAAAGCCAACAACGAAACCCAATCAAGCTTCAAGAGACTCGCAGACTTGTCGAGTTAATGATTCTTCTGCGCAATGATGTGGTTCAATACGGTGCCACAGGTGAGCCTCGTGGTGGAAAGGCAACCAGTAGAAATACCCTCGCCGAACTTGTTACAAGTGGAGACGCAAACTTAGTGCGCAAGGTTGCCCAGATCACTAAGGTCATATATGTGGATAGGACGAATCCTATGCAGAAGCGTGACGATCCTCCAGCAGGCCCGTTGGAAGAGGGGCTCTATATGGAATATTTAGCCGATGTAGTAAGGCAATCAGAAACTCTCGATAAACTCTCTGCCTTAGGAGGCGAGGGTGAACCAACAGTTGGCATGCCCAAATTTTTCCTAGATATGGAAAACTACCGTCAGAAAATCCAAACACCCTATCGCATGGTAAATGGCCGTTTTGCGCCTCTCACCGCCGACGAGGAAGTATTTCGCATGGAAGTTCCAGACGAACCTGGAAATCTTAATGTTTTAGCATCATATCCTGTTGAAAAGAAATCTGACATTCCACCTATTTGGCCCCCACCAGTGATAGTCCAAAATTCCTTCGCACTCACTCGTGTTCTCAGAAATCGTTCAATCAGATTTACAGTTGGCGAAGAATACAGAGTTGTAGAAGCTGGTGAAAACCCAGTCTACAGCAATCTTCTCGTTTTTCCTCGCACATCCTTAAGAACCGCAGGCCCCATTCGCAGCGGCAGCCTCGCCAGAGATGCTAGTCTTGGAATGACACTGCCTGAAACGATGGAAGAGTTGTTAGAGAGGTTAGGAGAAATTACAGATTTTCCAACGGCAGATGGAATCTTAATGCTAGGCGTCGATGGCAATATTCTAGGCAATGTCTTGGTGAAGGATTGGCTAGAAAACATGAAGATGCTTGTATCAAGCATGAGCGATGTATTATTTGAGCTTCGTGGCTATGGAGGGGCACAGATAGAATTTAATCTGGAGCAAGTGAAAGTAATTCAAGGAAAGATAGAGCAGCACTTAGCCGGCCTGAAGATTTTCATGACGAAGCAGAGAGAGGCAAATAAGACTGCGCTGTCCAATTTACGCTTTGAGCAACAGTCGCTATTAGAGCCAGCCGAGGCGACTCGCTTATTAGCCAGAATAGAATCTGAGCCCCTCCTACAAAAAGTGTTAGAGAAAGTGCGTGATTATATGGGTGATCTCGCAGAAGTCGATGTGAATTGGTTCTCCTATTTAGTCGTAGCCTATCCTGACTTATTACTAGCAACTCTTGGACAGCAGCCCCATATTCTAACTAAGGAGCGCATAAGACATGTGCGTGACCAGTCAAATGGGGCCCTAATGACTGGATATCGTATTAAGCAGGGACTCATCCAGGCGGGCGAAGTCCCCACCGAGAATCTCTGTAAGCATGTGGCCGAATTAGATGGAGTGCGGAAACTAGGCCACAAACACGCCGAGGAGCCAAGAGATATTACAAAAATGAAGGGTCTCCTAAAGTTGCTCAATAAGTTCAGAGGCAACTTAGAAGACAACTGGGTTTCATGTAACTCGTGTGAGAAACATTTAATTTGCGGCCACGAACTCCTCCAAGTCCAGGAATTCCTACGCCCCAAGGAAAAGGACGCTATTCAAAAGGAGCTCATTCTCAAGTTTTCTGGTGGCCAGTTTGGTGGAAGATTTATCTGTAGTGTGTGTGGCCAAGGAATCCAGGAACTCGACTTTGACACAAACATCGAATTCGACGACGCCGGCCGCCCAATGATGGGTCGCGCAGTTATGGTCGACGAGGATGCCATTAAGGACCAGCAAATAGAAGATCTATTATCTGGCCCTTCAGGGGAAGAGGAAGAAAAGGTCGAATATGCCAGCGAGGAACTGACGGCAATGTATAAGAGTATTAAGAAAATCACAACACTTGTGGGAATTAATCCTGAGCCTGAGGATTACCGAAAGATGGTTGAAGAACTCAGTAACTATCTCTCTGGACTCACAACAAGAGAGGCATATGCGCTAGCCACGAAGGGCAAGAAGGCACAAGATTATGATATTTGGTATTCTATTCGTTACATCTCAGCAGCGGCGGCTATTGTCTTAATTAATATCCAAACGAAAATGCCAGATTATATAATCTATTACACAAACGCCGATTGCCGTGAAGGATTTTTCGGATATCCCTTAGAATCTGAGACGAATTTATCAGGTGTCAACTGTGTAACAACAGTCGTTGCTGGAATAAATGACAACGAATTTCCTTGGAATCTGACTACTCTCCAGAAACAGCCCAATTTGGTAAAACGCAGAGATGCCTTGTTGACCTTTGTTAGAAATCAAGTGGAAAGCTTTGCGAAGTTCCCTGCGGTCCAAGCTGGTCTCAAAAAGAAGAAGGAATACCGTGTCCGTTTGTATGGAACGTCTGAGGGAATCAAAAAGGACCAGATTGCTGGAATGTTCCGTCCTGTTCCTTATATTGTTGAAAAGGAAGAGGCGGCGGCTGCTGTAATTGCTGAAGGCGCAACGCCTGAAAAACAGGCGACGGCCTGGATTCGCATGGCGCATTCGACGGCAAAAGACAATGCCGCGCTAAACCCAGATTCTCCTTACAGTGAAACAACCTGCTGCCTACACAATGTGAGTATCACATCTGCCGAGCACTGGTCCTCTGCTAATTCCACAAAGCTAGAGGCTCGTTCTGCCCCTACAGTTCAGAGATCAGTAACGGGCGCAACCACCTTCCACACAGAAAAGCCAAAAGTGTTAGAGGGAAAATTAGATGAAAAGGATTATTTTAAGTTATTTGTTCGTCTATGCTACCAAGGTCCGAATAAGGGTCTTCCTCATCAGCTTGGAGTTGGTCTCAGCTGTAGCCAGTGTGAACTCAATTTCCAAGAAAATCCTAACTTGAATTTCATCGCAGAAGGTAATGCGGCAAAGGACAAGGAAGGTAAGGCGGCGGCTGAACTGAAACTGAAATCTCATATAGAAGCGCAAGGTATAGTAATCACACATGATACTTTTGCTGATCTTCTGCGCACAGCTAGACAAAAGTCTGCGGTTGCCGATGACATCTTGCCAGGCTTTCCTCGCCTAGAGAATACCTTAGATTGGTTGGCGGAACATCCTGCTCCTTATGAAGGATGGGCAGAGATGTTAACCACCAGTAAACTAGCTCTACATGAACTTATGGGGCCTGGACAGCCTTTAACAAAGATTCAGATTGCGCAGGCGGCCGAGGGATTAGTGAAAGCCATTGGTGAGAAAGAGGAATTCGTGAAGGCTCGTCTTGGGGCGCAAGCCTACGGGTTTATTGAGTCTATGTTGAAGAGACCATCTCGTGAATGTGGTGAGGCTGTAAGCACTTATTTACTTGTTCCTTACAAACGATGGCTTTCAGGTATGAGTATAAAGTCATTCAAAATCCTCGATTCATATGAACTCAGTGCTGGAACAAAGGACGATATATTGAATAAGGGTATGGGAACACATCTACAAATTCTGGGAGGTGACGAGGAGCTAAAGGGAGTTGCCTTACGAAAGGTGCGTGCCTTTGTAGATGATTTGAGTTCGGCCTGCCGCCATGTATTTTTATATTTGAGACCACTTTTAACACCAGGTGGAAAGGATATGGAGAAGTATTTCTTGCGCGCCTACTTAATTGGAATAATCCACAAGTTCATTGACCCCCATCAAATGCCACCGCTTTCTGAAGGCACAGCAGGGCTAGAGGCAGAAGATGATTCTGTGCCAAACATGAAACTCTTATACAAGTCACTAGGACAAGCTCTAGCAAAATACGCAGTTACAAGCAAGGTTCCCACAGAAGAAGAAATCCGCTTCCGCCTTGAACAAAGAGTGGAACAGGAGAAACAAGTCTTTATTGGAAAAATGGACAGAATGTCAAGAGATGAGAGAAAGGTAGAAAATGTGTTAAAGGGTCTTGGTATGGGTGATTGGGCGGCGGGTGGAAGCAAGGCAATCCGTCAATATGACGAAGATAGATATGAGGTCGAGCGGGCTGAAAGAGCAGCGGCGGGTATTACTGACTATGATCAGGGTCAAGGAGTACAAGCGACGCCTGTAGATATGTTCGGCATGGATTTCGGAGCTGATTATGATGCTGGAGGTGGATATGATCACGATCAAATCGCAGAAGATGATTATTAATATTCTAAATAGAGGAAGCCCAGATGTGGACTTTTATATTCGCAGGACTCCTATATCTTACAGGTGTTGCAGTCGTGCTGGTCTTAAAACCATCATTTATGTTTACTCCGGATGGAGGATGGAAAGAGTTTGGAATTGGTAAGAACGAATCTCGTTACACACCATTTACATTTTGGCTCTTTTGCCTTGTATGGGCGCTTGTCTCATACATAATTGTAATTCTCGTTGAACCAGTTTTTAAGAAACCAGAATCTGAGTTTCCAACTGTAGTAAATTCACGCAGAAATAAGCGCAATGTCAGATTTGAAAATGATTCAGATTTGGTTTTTGAAGATGAATTGGAAGGCCAAGGTCAAGAAGCTCAGACGCTACCAAAGGGATACTATGTTCTAAATCGCAAGGCGAGTAAACTTGCCGGCGTCCCTAAGTATGTGTATCTAGGCGAGGAGGAGCCTTAAAGGCCTGGCCTTATTTAGCACAATTTCCCTGGACCGTCAATATAAAATATAAGGGCAAGAGTGTCATAAAGAAGAACCAATAAGAATACACAACCCCCAACTTTGTGTCATCATTTACATAAACTGGTATAACGGCTCTTACAATGGATGTGAATAACTGTAATTTATAGTGATTCTCATTTTTCATACCTTCAATATACTCAGCCGTTTCAGGTGAATATGGGAGTCCAGAAACAGGATTTCTAGGCGCATATCCTTCAGGATACATCATTTTGAGAAAAGGTATTTGTTCTAAGAATAGTACTACCGTGGTGAAGAGAGCTGATGCGAGGACCATTAGATTTGTGAAAAAGGCTGCTTTAACATCTATCTTATTACACTTTGAATACTGATACATTGCCGTCATGCCAGTTGTGATTAAATAGACTACAATTGGCAAAGCAACCGTGAATGCTATACTGAGAGGCCCGCTTGTAGAGATGATAATAAGAGGTATAATTGCCACGAGTAATGCGGTAATCATGGCAGCCATATTCAATGAGGCGGTAGATGCCATTCTATTGGTAATTTTCAAGAAAACAACCGAGAATAACACTAGATGGCAGAGCTACTTGAAGATTTAGTAGATGCTCTTACTCCTGCGGCTCTAGGAGGTCCTGAAGAAAATGCGAATTCTCAAGCCAACGCCTCTAATGCCAATGCCAATGCTTCCTCTAATTCTCCTAAGGCCGAGGCAGAGGCAGAACCAGATCTTGAAGAGGAAGCTCAAGGGGCTGTTCCAGAAGAGAAAAAGGAGAAAAAGAAGCGACAGATTCCTATTCCGAAGGATTCTGCCACATTCTTTCGTGCCCGGGCGAAAGATCCCAGAAGCTTTAAATTTACAGCTGAAGGAGATCTCCAAGTTCCAGAAATGCGTGGCGAAGCCGCCAAGGTAATCAAGCTCCCCTTTTACAGACCCGCAAATGTTGACGAAAAACGGGAAATGGAAGAGGCACAGATGGACGCCATAAAAGGGATTGAAAAGGAAATTGATGAAACTGCTAAGATGTTGCGAGATGCTATTTTGGAATGGCGTCAGACAGGAATGGCTTCTGATGTCATAAAATACCAAAAGGATTTACAACGATTAGATGCTCAGCGCACACAACTCCGTTCTCCAGTTCGTTGGACAAAGACATTCAAAAATCTATCAATTCGTGATGTTCTTGTAAATGAATTCTATGAAATCAAGAAATTAGGATATCCAGTTGAAGCTCTACGCCTAAGAAGCCTAACCTTTGATAAAATGGTGCGTGCCTCAGATGTTCCCTTTGTTTCTGCCTCTGCCTCTGCCTCTGCCTCCGCAGAAGAAGAGGAGGAAGAAGAGGAAGAGGAAGAATTTGTAATCTTTTTTAATCCAGCCGACCCAGAGCATGGTCTATTATCACCAGACACCATGGTTGATTTCGTATTTAATGCCACCCAATACAACAGTCTGATACAGGCATACCAGGCTGAACGTGTGACGATGCTAGGGCGCAAAGAACTTCGTGTGGCCATTTTGAAGTCTCGTAGCCCAACCCAAATGAGAATCATCGGGTCCAAGGTCGTCGGTCAAGTGGAGGACCCCAGAGCACTCTGGGTAAATATCTTAAAATCACTTGTCTCGCAACACCCTCGCTTCGGCGAGGCAGTTGCGGCAACAGGCGATGCGACACTCGTTTTTGCTGATCCTCGTGATGGTGTTCTAGGTATTGGAATACCAGTAGAAGACCCCCAAGTAACGGATAGAGAGGCATGGAAGGGCACGAATTTACTAGGCCAGGCGTGGCAAGCGGTACGAACTTCATTAAAGGAAGAGCCTGTGGAAGCGCAGAAGGGCGGCTCTTACACAGAACATGGAACAACTCACAGGGAGGCAAGTGAACTTCGTTCCAAAGTGTTGATGGGTAATTATAGACGCAGAGCTTAACCTTCGCTACGCTTAACCCTGGCTCAGCCTGGCGAACTTACAGTTAGCCTTGTACAGGGTAATCCTTCAAGGTCGCCTCATTCGCATCACAGTTCACTTCGTGGCTAGTATACTTATAACAGGTTCCACTAGGGTCTTTGAAGATCTTCGTGGAAGCATCTTTTGGATGCGGGTATTGATGTATCACATGTTTTTCGGGCTTGTATACCATAAATATAACAGAGGCAAGCGCAATTCCTAATAAAAATGGTATAAATCTAAAGTGCCCTATCATTCTATAATAGGAATAGAAAGAAGAGAGATGTATGAGATACTCAAAACAGAAAAGTTCGCCACAATGTTCAGCTTCATCATAGGATTTGGACTAATCGCCATACTCATTCCTGTTTGTAAGGGTGATCAGTGCTTTCTGAAAAAGGCGCCATCCGTCGAAGAGATGAAGAATACGACATATCATATCGGTAAGAATTGCTATCAATTCACGCCAGAGACTGTTGAATGTCCGGCCGAAGGTGCCATAGAGGCTTTTATTGTACATAAATGATGCTGCGTAATGAAGTCTCTTTAAAGCTACTAAGGAATCTTTAGAAATGGCAGCAGCTGGTACTCTTTTGGCAGATTTAGATACGCAGGGCGGAGGTGGAGACGGAGACCTAGTTCAGAAAATACTATCTGATATGAATATTCCTACCGGCGAGCAAAGAAGACCTGCGCCTCCTCCGCTCCCAGCACAAACTCCTGTCTATCAGCAACAAATGGCCTCCTCCACTCAGCCCATTGCGATGGATTCTAGAATCCCCACATCTCATATGATTGGAAACGAACACCCTACCCCGGCAGATTTTGCATCGGCAGTTGGTCCTATGCAAGGTGCTTATGGCGGTATGCCTTCCATGCCTTCAATGGGACAAATGCCCATGGGCCAAATGGGACAAATGCCCCAAGTCCAAATGGGTCAGTCATATGATATACCAACTAAGAATATCTACAGCCGTGTACTCGAAGAGCTCAAGGTCCCCCTTGTAGTTGCGATTCTATTCTTTGTATTCTCACTACCTCCGATCCGTGTGCTAATCGCACACTATATTCCAAGCTTTGTAAAGTCGACTGGCGAGTTCCACACGACAGGATTGCTTACAGTATCAGCTCTAACAGGCCTCACATTTTGGGTCTTACAGAGAGTTATAGCACCTTTATTGTCCCTCTAGATGTTAGAATGAAGGGCTTGAAATTCACAAAGGAAACAAGTACGGTAGCACTTATTTTCTTTACAGTATATTTCGTTTATGGGCTCTTTTACACACCCACATTCCAGTATGTAGTTTCATTGGGCGTAGGTGGCCTTGCTTACGGAATAACAGAATCATATGAAATCGCAGTAATTGCGCTTCTTGTGATTAACTATATATTCCCAATCTTCCGTGGCAGCTCAATGAAGGGTGTGACAGCCTATCAAATTGGCGGGCCCGAAGGATTTGTTGGCGTAAATGCGGAGGAAGTGTCAAAGAGAATAAGCGGAATGTCTGGGATTTCTGGAATGAGCGGCGGTTTGAAGGTCGCTGGTGTTGGCTCTAAGACAAGCGAGGGCTTTGCCGATGCTGGCGATGAGGACTTGACATTGAGCGAGCTCAAAAAGAAGAAGGAGCCTGAGGATGTCACAGCGAAGTCAAAGCCTGCTTCTATTGAGGTGCCTGAGGATAAGGCGGTCCAGCTTGAGAAGATGACTGAGATGATGGCAACGATGATGAAGACCATGAACAAGGGCACCGCAGGAGTTGCGGCCTCTGCCTCTGCAAAAGAGGATGCGTTCGAGGACAAGAGTGACAAGAAGCTTACAGAGAAGCTCCCTGTTGTTGATCAACCCGCCGAGTCATTCGCCGACAAGTCTGGTCTCTTCAAGCTAGGCCAGATCCCTGCCGAGGCGAAGGGCGGCTTTCACATTGATGCCGGCACGACCGTGATGAATGCGATTAATTCATTAAAGCCTGATCAAATCAAGGCCATGACCTCTGACACAAAGCAGCTAATTGATACGCAGAAGTCACTCATGTCTATGTTACAGACATTCCAGCCGATGGTCCAGGAAGGTAAGCAGATGATGGACACCTTCCAGACAATGTTCTCACCTACGGCTGGAGCCTTACCCGCCACTGGCCCTGCATAAGCATAAGTCATAAAATAATACAAAGTAAAAGAAGATGTTGAGTATAACTGAACTGCTTCTATTACTCACAACCGTTTCCTTGGTAAGTATCGTATCGGTGCGTTTGTATATGCCTCAGACACAGGGTGGCCATGGTGGTCACGAGGCCCAAGGTCAACAACCAATCATAATACAAACTCCAGCCCAGAGAGGAGACGACCGTTACACGAGAGCACCCCGTCCTCAACGCATGTGGGACAACGGTCAAGAAACACCCGTCAGAGGAGCCATGGATCCAATTCCTACTCGTGGTGCTCCTGAGCAGTATCAACAGATGGGCGTTATGGTCGGTCCAGATGGAAAACCCCTCCCCCTATACGGTCGTCGCACAGCCCCTCGCAGTGACAAGTTTAACTACTACACACGCACAGATTCATATAATCCAGTGGCCATGCCAGTGACTTTTAAGAATAAGGACTGCCAAGATAATGCTGGATGTAATGAGCTAAGTTCTGGCGATAGTATCAGAATTTCTCCTACCGGCGAGTCAGCCAAGGTGACCTTATACGGGTTTGACGGCCCTCGGTATTCTCCTGATATTTAGAAGGATGCCACTTACCTGCGTGTCCAATGACGCCATCCTAAAAAAACCAGCAGGCCTTGATTATTTAAACCCATCTGCGTCACCTCCTTTTACACTAAACGGAGCACCCTTTGCGAATAATCCAGAATCTTTGACTGGTAAACAGGAAACCGTTAGTTATACAATTACTGGATCACCTGGCCAAGCGGCTACTGCTGAATCACCTGCGGTAGGCGCAACCGCAGATAGAATAGGATACAAAACAGAAAATATAAATACAGCAAATATCATTGGAGAAAACTCTGCCACAACTCTGAAATATGAGAACAAGACCTATAGACAGAAATTTATCGCAGTTCACCAAGGAATCTGGGGAGATTCGAGGCCCTATGTGAGTATTCTGCTTCTAAGCCCTGAGAATGACTTCTTTCACATTTGTATTCCTATTAATCTCATCGATAGTGATCAAGATACGAATCTATTTTTGAAATACTGGCTACATGGTGGTAAGCTTCCTAGTGGATTTACTCTGAATCAGATTCTACATTTTAGAGGCCCAAGTGTAAACGATGTAAAATTTGGTATTGTTCAGTATTGTCTTAAATATAACGCAGGTGCGAATATAAATCCATATACTTTATGTGTATTCCAAACAGCTCTAAACTTAAAAAAGACAAATCTATGGGTTCCAGGCTTTTCAGGAATATCAAAGCCAACCTTTGATGGTGTCATGAACTATATGTTAAATGGTATGTTCAGAAATAATGATGCTAGAATCGTAAGTATTGAGAAACATTTCAATGATTCTGTTGACACAACGCCAACCCCAACTCCTTCACATTATAAGATAAAGTCTTCAGATTTAATTGGAAAATCATTCGAACTATTTGCCTCTAACACTCCTGGTAAGAAGCTTAATAATATAAAGTGTTATCCGATTGATTTATTTAATCAGATAGATGATGATGGAAATATCTTTATAGACGAAACTTCTAAAAAACCAGTTGATATTAAAAGTGTAAATGATCCAAATGCTGACATTGCTAAGAATTCATTGGCAGAGCTTGAAAGACAAAAGTCTTTGAACAATTTGAGCTTTATTGTAGTTTTTTCTATTCTTTTTGGAGCAATTTGTCTAATTATTATTGTGCTGGCAGTATGGTTCTTCAGTGGAAAGCCGTCCACAGCAGCGGCAACAGTTGGCACGAATGCTTTGAATGCCGCGAATGCCGCAGCTATTGCCGCCGCTGTAAATGCCTCTTTACAGCCAGAGAGAGATGCTTTAGATCAAAAAAGACAATCTAAGATACAAGCTGAAACAGATGCGAGGCTAAAACAGGCAGCTCAAACACTTGCTGGCGAAGCTAAAACCGCTCTTGCTACTGCTGAAACAACTGCTGCTGGAATTGATAAGTTTGAGGCAAAGCGTTCCTGGGGAGACTTTATACAGGGTAAGTCGAAAACTGCCCCAGTTGTTCCTGCAAGTGCTGAGACTGCTCGCCTTAGAGAAGTATATACCGCTGGACAAGCCGCTGCTAATGCTGCTAAGGCAGCATATAACGAATCTGCTGCTGCGAATCTAGCTGCTGCTAAACAACCTGCTGTTGTTGCCACTGCCGCAGTAGAAGGAGCTAGAGCTAGAGCTACAGCTGCTAAGAAGGTGATAGGTGGATTTCCAAATCCTGTGAGAACATTACTTGGGGCTAGAGCTAGTCCTACTGTCAGCGCTGCAGCTCGAGACGCTATAATTGCGGCAAGAGCTCCTGCTGCTGGAGCTCCTGCTGCTGGACCCCCTACAATTTAAATTCTATCCCTTCATTTTGACAATCATTGGTAGATGAAGGTCAATATATCAGTGACCTGGATAGGAGTTTTCCTGGTCATATCAGCCGTTATTGTCCTAACGATGCGAGGCATCAATGTATTTAAAATCATCTTCCCTACCGAAGAAGGGTTCGCAACAAAGGAATTCTCTGAAGATTTACACTTATCAACTTGTCCGGCAGAATCTAAATCATATGTTGACGATGGTGGAAGAACTGTATGCTGTAATGGTGATATAATCGAAGGAAAGTGTCAAGGAACCCAAGTTTGTTCTCTATCTGAAAACTTCGGTAACCTCCCAACTTGCGATGTCTGGTTTGGCGCATATTTACAGGAGAAGGGCGCAAAGCGTTGCCCTTCATCTATGCCGCACTACTTTGAGGATCTTAAGGCTGGTGTAAAAGGTTGCACAGCAGGATTCAGAACAAAGGACGGCAAGGGCCCGGCTTCCTCAAGAGACAAGTCATGTAAATTATACAACGACAAGGATCAGGATTTAATTACGATAGACAGCTGTACAAACCAGAAACTCTTAGAAGATACACAGTGTTTTACTAATTACTTGGAAGGCACTTCTAAACAATTTACTAGTTGGGGAGCCATTCCGCCAGTTATATACTGCTCTCGTCTAGACAAATCCTCAATGATGCCTGTCAATTGTCTAAATGAAAGCCTATTTGCGAGAACAGTTGATTATTGGGTCGAGAAGTGGGCGCCACAGTACAAGGGTTGGCGTGAAATGTCTACTGGCTGGGGACCTCAATGGAAACTTAATTTTTGCTCTGTCATACAAAAATTAAATATAGATAAATCCATTGAATTCAAGGACCTCGATTCTTTTAAAGTGTTCTAATAATCATTAACTATGCCTATTGGCACTTTAACATATATTTTATATTCTGGAACAGTTCCTCTCATAGTTTTATCAACACCATAAGTGTATTTTCCTAAGATTTCATTATCTGTGATAGTTTGTATTGTTTTTCCATTTGAAATAAGATTCTCTAAAGCATCTTTTTTTAACTGTACTTCTGGTGGAATAATAGGTTTAGCAAAAGGCCAGGCTCCTCCTCGTTGTTTAACTGTTTTGCGCATATTGCGCTTTTTTCCATTACGGCGAGTCGCCATTCTATATTAAACTCTTGAAAAAAGCCGCCGCTCCTGCGGATGTAGGGGCCGGTTCTAAACGTGGGATATTGTCTGCGATTTCCTCCTCAAAATTCACCTTCGTCTCTACAACTGGTTCGGCCTTTGAAGGTGCCGACGCAGGGCTTAGATTCACAACATTACTACGCTGTGGCAAATCAAGAGCCAAAGCATGATTTCTTTCTAGGAGCAGGGTAAATACTGCTAGAAAGGCAATTAGGCCAAGAAATACATCTTTTTGAACCACATATATGATTGCGCCGACTAATAAAAGACGAACTAAGATATTCTCAACAAAGCCGAATCTAAATCCATAATTACTAAGGATAGGCGCCCCCAGAATGGTTGCGATTGATACTCCAGCGACCCCTTCCATCTGCTGAAGGCAATTAAATTTGATGTGGGAAGCTTGTGTAAAAGGGGGTCACCAATGAATAGTACCCGTGTCTCAACCCACTTGGGATATGCTGTTCTTAAATCATCTTTGACGCCCGAGCAGACGCAAAAGATTCGGACAGAGCTTACCGTGGCGCCTAAGCAGGCGGGACGATTCGCAAAGCAGGCCGATTCATTTACCATCTTTCTGGAAAGCTCAACTCGTTTCTATCTTCCTCGGGTCTGGGCCGCTGATGAATTCGGTCCAGCGGAGGAAAGTATCTTAGTCGATGGAAATCCTATTCGGGAAGACTTGAAGTTCGTGGGTAAGCCATATGATTATCAGAATGCTATTATTGACAACTTTATTGCCAAAGGTTCCAATGGTCTCATCTGTGTTCCTTGTGGGCGAGGCAAGACCTTTATGGCGATCAGCGTGGCCGCCAAGATTGGGCGCAAGTTCATGGTTGTGGTTGATAAGGAGTTCTTGCTTCAGCAGTGGAGTGGTGAGCTTCAGGCCCTGATGCCAGGGATTCGTATCGGAATCATCCAAGAAAACAAGAAACAGATTGGCTTAGTTGAGACCACAGTCAAGACTTTGACCATGCCTGAACTCAAGGAAAAGCTCCGCAGCCATGGGCTTAAGGTCGGTGGCTCGAAGGACGAACTCGTCGCTCGGCTCAAGGAAGTTGAACCTGTCGAGGTGGCGCCCGCCGTTGAATATGATTGTTGTATTGCGATGATTCAGACCTTGGTTCAGCGGGACTTTGCCGAAACGGATTTCCGTTCCTTCGGCCTGACAATCTTCGACGAGTGCCACCACCTAGGTGCCGCCCATTTCTCTCGAGCTCTCATGAAAGTTCAGACCAAGTTCATGCTCGGTTTATCGGCTACACCTACCCGAGACGATGGACTGACCCGAGTATTTGAGTGGTTTATTGGGAAGCCAACTTATTGGGAGAAGGTGCGAGAAGCGGATCCTGATGTGATTGTGCGAAAGGTGGAATTCGAGTCTGATGATCCTGCCTATTGTAATGAGCCAGTTGACTTCAGAGGTGATGTTGTTCTGCCAACCCTTTTAACACAGGTTTTGGCATGCGAGGCACGCAATGAGATGATTGATGAGGTCATGGCTGGGCTAGTTGCCGAGAAGGACCGGCGTATTCTTGTCCTGAGCGACAGAAAGACGCATTTGGAGCGAATTGAACAAGGGCTTCCTGAGGGGACTAAGGTAAGCTATTACATCGGTGGGATGAAGGAGGAAGTGCGAGAGGAGGGTGCTCGAACTTCACAGGTGCTTTTGGGGACATATGCTATGGCCTCAGAGGCAATGAATATTAAGACTTTGAACACGATGGTCATGGCCAGCCCTCGTAAGAAGATTGAGCAGAGCACGGGTCGTATATTACGAGTTCAAAAGGATGCGAGAACCGTCCAGCCACTCATCGTGGATATCGTGGATAGCCATGGTGTATATCAGGGACAGTGGAAAAAGCGTAATGCCTATTACAAAAAGTGTGCCTACAAGATTACTAAGGGTGCTGCCCATGTAGAAGCAGAAGCAGAAGCAGTAGCAGAAGCAGTAGCAGTTCCTAACGGATGTCTAATCGTTGATTAGTTACGCTTTGACTTCTTTGACTTCTTTGACTTGCGTGACTTGCGTGACTTGCGTGACTTTTTTGATTTCTTTGACTTGCGGGAGCCTCCCTTCATGCAAGCGGGGGCGCGGCCGTCGCCAGGAACATTGATCATGAACTTTGTACCAGCAGATGTTGTACCAACACTGTCAGCGCCGGTTAAATGTGAATAGCCAGCGGCGGGAACCGTGATTGAAGGCACTGTGGTCGCAACTCCAGCAAGAGGAGCAGCCGCAGCGGAAAGGTCGGAGCCGGTTATAATGGCGCCGCCCTTCATTGCGCCAGCAGAGGGAGACCACAAGTAGCTGCTGCGAGAGTTTAGATTATCCGCCGCGCCTGATGGGGGGATGGCCGTCTGTGAAGGGGCAGAGCAGCCTGTGCTTACAACGGCAGCGATTCCCGCAGAGCCAGGAAAGCCTGCGACTGTGCCATCATAAGGTGCGATTGAATATGAACCACCACGCTGCGCCTTTGACTTCTTAGCCTTCTTTCCTTTGCGTCCTTTGCGTGTGCGACGGCCTCCAAGCATAGGCGCCGTCATGCCAGGAAGTCCATGGAAGCCTCTGTAGCCACCCTCAAGAAATCCAGGGCGAACAGCCGCCTGGCAGTTTGACGCAGAGGCATAGGCAAGAGGATTTGAAATGACACCCCCCATAGCTGGGGCGAATGTCACTGAGCCACCAGCGCCACCGCCTAGCTGGCGTATATTTCTGCTACAGTTGCTTCTGCGTTGAGAAGTCATTCTATTAGAAGCCGACAATTTCATAAGATGAGAACTCTTCGTTCCACTCCACCTTTACGCAGATGCCCTTTCCTCCCTCTGAAGCCTTTTTGAGGCGTCGACTCAAATCAATGTCCTGAACAGCAGCATAACCCTTTTTTACACCCTTTATCAAAATATCATATGTATCGGGATATTCGGGATGCGGGACTGCGATAGTGTCTTCTTTCTGTGAGGCAGAAGCAGAGTCCTTTTCCTTTGCGAGCTGCGAATGCGTAGCCTTTTCCTTTGGGAGCTGCGGATGCGGATGCGGTTTAGGAGCTTCATTCACAAACAAGGCTTTCTCTTGAACCTGTGAAAGCTGTACACGCAGCCGCCGCTGATATACCTCACCCTGGGCGATCATCATTTGAGGGGGCGTATCCATAGCCTTCAATGAATACAGTGACTGATAAGTTGCCGTCTCTACACGAATTCCCTGCTGTAAAACAAGATCAGGCTTGTAATAAAGTGTATAAAAGTCCAGCGCGGCACTCCATCTCTTTGTAAAAGTGGTCCCACGCAAGCTCCGTCCAGCCTGAAGCCACATGTCCTCAATCCGCAGTAACCCCTCTGACACATTCAAACTAGCGATCACAACAGAATGCTTCTCGTAAATATCCTTGCTCACACGCATAGGAATTCTATAGGACTTCTTAAACTGCTCATCAATCCACACAACTGGCAAATTTGGCAAGAAGACCAGGTAACCAGAAATACCAGTCGGCTTCAACCAATACCACTTATCTGACGCAAACTTCTTCACTGCGTAGTTAATGTCAGCATATTGGCTCACTCTCACATCAGTAGAAAGGCTCTCCACGAATCGTTGTATCGTTTCGTGGAGAGACGAATCTGTGCGTCTAAGTTTAGATTCTACAGCTCTGTATGAGCTGGAGCGGAGGCTTGGTTCCATCTATTATGTATATGTGCCACGACTTTAGATGCTTGAGTAACCTCTTTCAATGGATGAATCATTGGCGATTACACCAGTTTCTTCCATGAATACACCACCATTCTGAGCAAATTCAGGGCCAAAGACTTGATAGGCATTCATAGTGGCTTGGTGCGAAGTGCTGGCAATTCCAGATTCCACTGCGGAAGTCTTATCATTAGCCTCCAAGCCGGGGCCGTATAGTCTCTCGGGATAGCGTAAGCGATTTGGGTGGTCAGATGATTCGTATGTCTGTTCCTGGGGATCGTACGGCTCCTCTGGCGGGACCACGAATGAATCGGCGGGTGCTCTCTCATTCGGTGCGCCTGGGCCTGATGGGGATACAATTCTTGACTCTGGAACCTGCGGAGCCAGTGACGGTAACGGTTTATATGTTGAATAATTCTGGCTATTGATGTCAAATCCTTCATTTGCAAGGCTTGGCGTAGAAATCCATGAATATACGGCGTATAGAACAAGAGCAGCAAAAACTGCTAAGGCAACTCTTGAATTCATCTGATGAGTTTAAGCGTTATTTTTCTTGGGTTTTTATACCATCCGACTCTTAGACGAATAATGGACGCTTCGGTATTTCTATCTCACGCAAAGAAGGCTTTGGGCGATAAGGCTTGGTCTGTTGACCTTGTCTTACATGTTGGCGCTGAGCTTGCGCAGGCCGTGAATTCTTTGAAGAATCTATCTGGTAAGGATAAGTCTGAGCTGGTGTGTCAGACAATTCTAAAGTTGCTTGATGATGGAGAGACGGCTGAAAAAGAGCATGCGGCGGGATCCACTGAGAAAGCGACGACCAAAGTTCCGTGGGATGATTGTAGAAGGGTTGTGAAGACTCTTCTACCTGTGTCTCTTGAGCTGATTGTAAAGGCGTCACGAGGTGAGATTTCTCTCCTGAAAGAGACTGCCTCTCGTTTACGGCTAACTGAGTGTTTTTCCCGTTTTCATTTGCCTCAGCTTGATCTGAGTGCTTGGATTCAACAGATAAGAGATTTTTTGAAGGCAAGAACCCCTTCTTGGATGAACCGTCAGGCTGTCCAATCCGTCCAACAAGCTGTCCAACAGCCCTTGGATCGTTTGTCCGAGGTGAGGGAGTTGGTGTTGAGAGTGGAGAAGATGTTAAAGGAGGCACAGGCCTTGCCTGAGGTAAAGTCTGCGCAACGCGTTCTTCAATCTCCCACCCCTGAACCGACTGCCGTATTGCTTCCAGGGGAATTGCCGATTCATGTAGAAGTCTCAGATGCTCAGTAATTACATTATCACTCCCTCTAATGCGCTCTAAAACCTCGAAATGGCGTAAAACATCGCCCTTGAGCTCCCACATCTCATCACCACGATCCCAAATAGTCCAATTTTTCTGAGCTGCTTCTTGTGCCTCCTTTGCCTCCCGCCAAATACGCAATACAATCGACATAGCCTAACTAAAAGTTGAAATGAGAGTTTAAGCAAACACTCATTCCAAACATTCAGATGGCCGATACGCAGGTTGTATTCTTAGGACAAAAGGGTGAGATTCGTCAGGGTAAGCTAAAGGCGGTAACGCAGGAGGGTTTCATGGCAGCTCTCAAGAAGAAGGAAGTCCCATCACTTCTAGGAAAGTGTGGGTGGCGGCAGAAGCAAAAGGTCCTTTACTTCTTTGGGTATGTGGATGGCAAGGCCGGCACAGAGAACCAGCACCATCTGCCAAGTCCTCTAGAGGGGCTGACATTCTATGGTGATATTCTTGTCCTATGCTCAGCTTCGGCAACATCATATGATAAGCCATCTGCGCTCAAGACGGCTGATTATGAGTCCTTTTACACAAGTAATTTGGAGGGCGAGGATGCCGAGGGCAGTGATGCCGAGTCAGAAGATTCAGAGGGTGAGATCGCAGATGTAGGTGATGACGCAGGCGTTGAGGAGGAGGATGCCTTGGCTGGCGGAGCAGAAGGAGAAGAAGATAATGTCTCTGATTCTGCGGAGTCTGAGGAGGAGGTCATTGAGAAGCCTGTTCGTCGTATGCGTAAGCCTATTGTCACGGCGGTCCAGGAGGAGCCAGAGGTTGAAAACGGCGAAGTATGGGAGTCTTCTCCAATTCGATCTAACACAGTGAATGTCATTCGCACTACATTTGCGGAGGTCATGGACGATTCCAACATGATTGAGTTAGAGGGGATTATTTACAAGAAGACATGTGAAGTTGCCACTTCCGAGGAGATTCGTATGAGCTGGAATTTACAGGCATTCCGTGATGTATATATGGCCGTAGCTCGGCGTATTATTGGAAATCTCAATCCAAATTCATATATCAAGAACATGAATCTCTGGGAGCGCTTTCACACGAAGGAGCTCACTTTGGAGGAAATCGCCAAGCAGAACTACTACGAGCTCTGTCCTGAGAATTGGCAGGAAATGGTGGATCGGCAGGCCAAGCGAGAGAAGATTCAGCTCGAAGGTGACTTCTCTCGTGCCACGGATAAGTGGATGTGTAACGGGTGTAAGAAGCGTAAGTGTACATATTATGAACTTCAGACTCGCTCTGCTGATGAGCCAATGACTATCTTCATACATTGTTTAAATTGTGGTAAGCGTTGGACTCAATAATCTATCCGGTTAGTAAAGGGAGATGCACAGCATTTCACATCAGATACATCTTGCTAAGAAAGACACTAAGGGAAGAAGATGCTGGACAGAAATATGCCGAAAAGTAGATGGGTCAGACAAGAAGGACCCTCAAATCAATGCAAAGGCAAAAGCAAAAAAAGCACGAGAAGGGGAACAAATTCTCATGCTATATACCTATACAGCTTCCTGTCAAGAAATTTTCTTCATCTGATTTTTACGGTTATGTAAATAATAACTGGATTTCTTCAACTGAAATGCCAGCTTTTGAGAATGATTACAGTGTAAGCGAAGAAGTCGAGCGATGTATTTATAATAAGTCTGTTGAGATACTTTCAGAAGTTGAAGAATCGTCACCATTTGCCGCTCTTCGAGAAAGTTGTTTACATAATAATGATGTGGATTACATAAAATCCATCTTAGCTGGTGTGGAGTGTATCGATTCACCCGCAGATATTGTAAGGCACTTATCGGCCCTCGCTCAGTCAAGAATTTCTAGTGTTTTTAATTATCAATACAAGATTTCCACCGATGGTGTAAATCATCTGCGTCTCGATTCTAACATCTGCGCACTACCGATTTCCTTTTACTCAGATTCTGAGAAAATGAGCGAGTATAAAAAATTCCTCGACGAGGCTGGAAATCTTTTTGGAGTGGATGAACTTTCTCAGATTTACGAATTTGAAAAAACTCTCGCCAACAAATCTGAAGAACTTTCTTCAGACGAGGATAATGAAATTCTTGGTGGAAAACTCCCATCAAAATTTCCTGGCATTCCTTGGGCCGCCTGGTTTGAGAAATCTGGACTCATAGGTTGGAAGAAAATTAAGTTTTTTTATAATTCTCCCAGATGGATTCGTTATATAGGAAAAACACTCTCTCGTGTTTCTCTTGGATTCTGGAAGCTTTATTTGAAGAGAATATATATATTACACGCACTTCCGTATTTACCTACCATGTATAGCGATCTAGATTTCAAATTCTTCGGCCGTATCTTGAACGGGCAGAATGAAAAACTTCCAAAGATGGAATTGTTTGTAAATATTGTTTATAGATATTTTACAGATTCTTTCTCTGAACTTTTCTGGGAAAAAGCTGGCGATCCAGAACTTGTGAAAGAAATGGATGAATTCGCAAAATCTCTCGTAAAGGCGGCGAAACGGCGTATCCAGAAAACAGATTGGCTACAGCCTTATACGAAGGCAGCGGCTATTGAAAAAGTGAACAGAATGAAAATGAATATGGTTCGCCCGAAAAAATGGCATAAGTCTCCAGAATTAATCTTGGATCCAAAAATTCTTCTGAAAAATATTTATAGTCTAGGGCATTTTAATACAATGATTATGTTTTCCAGAATTGGGACAAAGGAGAAAGTTGTCTCTGAAGGAATTTACAGAGTGAACGCATATTATTTTAACGAGAACAACGAAATCATTATTCCATACGGAACTGTTATAAGCCCCTTTTATTCTAAAAAGGCATCTCCTGCGTGGAATTATGGCGCCCTAGGTTCAATTATCGGCCATGAAATGTGCCACGGATTTGATGAAGATGGAAAAGAATTCAGTGAAACTGGTGAAAAAAAGAGATGGTGGACTCGCGCAGATAATTTGGCGTATCAGAAAAAAAGCGGCGCACTTATTTCTCTTTATAACAAACAAACAGTTCATGGAAAACATGTTCACGGCGATAATACTCTAAGTGAAAATATCGCAGATTTGGGGGGTCTGGCAATTGCTCTGGAAGCTCTAAAAACTTCTCAGACAGCCAGAGGAATTTCTGGCGAATCGGTTCTCCATGAATTCCGAGAATTTTTTATAGCCTTCGCAACTTCTTGGAGAACTAAGTACAGAAAAGAGAAACTTGAAAATATGTTATACACCGATAAACATGCGCCGGCATTTTTGCGTGTAAATTTAGTTGTTGCGCAGATGCCAGAATGGTACGAGGCCTTTGAAATCGGCGCAGAATCACCAATGTATATTCCACCAGAACACAGAATTACAATTTTTTAAAAGGCCCCTAAAGACGCAGCGATTCACTGTTATATATGATAAGACCAAGGCTAGTAAACGCAGACATACCTTTAACACAAGAAGAAACAAATTCGATAAAAGAGGGTGATCTTGTTCAAATATATAATGGTAGAACAACAATATGGACACAAATTGCCGACCGCAAGACACGAGGCTATTTTGATGGCCTCGTGTCTAGTCGTTTGAACGAAAAATCTTATAATTTTGGCGATTTAATCAGATTTCACAGCAGACACATTTTCATAGTGCAGTGCCGGTCTGACTTCTAGAGTATTAGAAGGTCAGAAAGTCTCCAATACTCATGACTTCCATCTGGCATTGGGCGACTGATGATAAATGGAAGACGGCGCTCCTTGAGTTCAAGGCGGGCAATTTCACCGACATCCGTCATGTATTCTGGAATGGCGATATATGGGCGAGCACCCTGACTAAGCTGATTGGCACGCATGCCAATGATCTTAGTTCTTTCGTATTGTGTAAGAAAGGGAACTGACTTATGGTTGGGATCCTTGTCTAGTGGAGGAGAAGCGAGAAGTGGGATCTTGGCGGCGATATTCTCTGCGTATACAATCTTACACTCAGGGTGGTGCTTGAGAAGAGCAGCGAGAGGATCATCCTTCGCAACATCCTCTAACACAATCGCATCATCTACGCCAAGATCTACATCCTCCTGGGGAACATCTTCTTGGTAATCATCGTCCATCTGTTGGGACTATATATACTTGGTTAATTCAATTCAACTTTTAACCTTTTGGCCTAGGCACAGGCCTACGGCCAAAAAAGTTGATTGCAAGTGGCTGGCTTAAGCCTGGTCCCACATTATATACAAGATGACCGACACACTTCTTACGCCGACCGAAGACCTTAAGATTTACACCTCATTCGAGGACATGAATTTACCGGAGAATCTTCTCCGTGGCATCTTCTCATATGGTTTTGAGAAGCCCAGTGCTATTCAGAGCAAGGGAATCATGCCCATGGCGGAGGGGCGTGACCTGCTCGCCCAGGCCCAGTCTGGAACCGGTAAGACCGGCACATTCGTAATTGGCTCTCTCGCTCGTATCGATGAGAGTATTAAGCAGCCTCAGGTTCTCGTCCTAGTTCATGTTCGTGAGCTTGCCGAGCAGATTTCCAAGGTCGCATCCACCCTCGGGGATAAGATGGGGGTAAAGGTCCTTTGCGCAGTTGGTGGTAATCCCCTGCGTGATGACATCCGCATGCTAGAGAATGGTTGCCAGTTCGTCGTCGGCACGCCTGGCCGTATTTATGATCTTGTCAGCCGCAACGCCCTTTCACGGGCGGAGATTCGTGTTCTCATCCTTGACGAGGCAGATCAGATGCTCGAGGACCTGTTTTACAAGCAGGTCATGTGTATCCTTGAGAAGGGTTTCCCTGAGAAGACTCGGGTTGCCCTCTTCTCAGCAACGATGCCTGAGCCAGTGATTGAGGTTGCGAACAAGATTCTCAATGACCCTGTCCGTATTCTCATTCAGCCTGACGCTGTTCGTCTCGATGGCATTCAGCAGTTCTACACGAATATTGACCGTGAGGACCACAAGTTCGAGTGTATCTGCGATCTCTATAAGAACCTCAACATCAGTCAGGCGGTGATCTTCTGTAACAAGCGGCAGAAGGCTGAGGTGCTTGCTGAGAAGATGACTGCCCAGGGTTTCCCAGTGACCTGTCTCCACGGCGAGCTTGAGAAGCCTGAGCGCACTCGTCGCATGAAGCAGTTCATTGCCGGCAACACTCGTGTAATGGTTGCGACTGATATCATCGCCCGTGGCATTGATGTTCAGCAGATCAGTTTGGTCATCAACTACGAGCTGCCCATGAACCGTGAGAACTATGTTCACCGCATCGGCCGTGCTGGTCGGTTTGGGCGCAAGGGAACCACAATCAACCTGCTTCTCCCAGAGGAGGAGGCGATGATGACGGATATTTGCGAGCACTACAAGATGAAGGTAAGCAACCTCCCTGCGAATATTTCAACTCTTATCTAAATAAATTTAATTAATAATTATTAGTCTAAAGATGATTGTTTCAATTATCTTTATTCTACTTATACCTTTTTGCTTTTCGCTTTTCGTATCAGCGGAATCCTAATGCTTGAAATAGAGTTTCATCTGATCCTTCAGCAGCGGGAGTAGAAGGTGTATTAGAAACCAAAGGAGGTAAAGGCGGCAAAGGAGTGGAAGGTGGCGCAGCCGCTTGTAGCCGTGGTGAGGCAAGCCGTATATCATGGCGACATGAAGGGCAGAAAACACTTCTTGTAAACCACTGGTCTATACATGTTCTGTGATATACATGCTGGCACACTGTTAATCTTCTACAAGCATCAGCTGGTAATATAGAATCTTGGCATACGGAACAGACTGTGTTAGAGGGTAAATCTGACCCTGTGACGAGTTGTGTATTTGCTGCCAAGACTTCTTGGCTAGGGGCGACTATGACTGGAGAACGAAAAGCCGCCCATACACCAGCATCTGGGCCTGTTCTGATTCTCGATGCTGTTGTGAATCCAGGTAGACCTGCGCCAGATGAGGTAGAAGGCTGTAGTAAACTTAATAAAAAGTTTACACTGGCCATACTTGCGATTATATCTTCTTCGGCTGAAGGTGCTCTCGCAGCTGTGTTAGGTTGAGGAGCTGAAGAACCTCTAGCACCAGCGAGAGAAGCTCCATAAGAATAAAGGTTGAATCTTGTATTCATTTGATGTCTCACATAAGCAAAAAGTGTTGGTAGTGTCTGAAAACGGCCCTGATCGTATAGAAGGGCGGGGAAGTAATTGTGTACATCATCTAAAAGACCTACCCCATATACCGTTTGATATGCCGGATTCTCCATAACTATGTGGTAGTAATAAAAAGTGAATTTATATTTTTCCCAACCGTAAAGCCCCCCTTCTTCAATGTCAAAAGGTATCGTCGGTCTTACGAACATTGGAAACACCTGTTATGGAAATGCGAGCCTTCAGGCTCTTCGTCATCAAGTTGATCTAACTATATATATTCTCCAGGGAAAGCATAATGATATTCTAAAGAGAAAGCCCAATTCCGAGAAGACTGACCTTGTGGAAAGCTATGCGACTCTTGTCAAAGCTCTCTGGAATGGTGAGGGTGGTATGGTAAATACCCGTGACTTCTGGCGGAACATGATTCCAGCGGCGACTAAGGTGGGGTTTGGACACTTTCGTATTCCTGCCCCACATGACGCCCATGAATTTATTGTCTTCATGCTCGACCAGATCCATGAGGCACTCGCAGAGGAGGTGATGATGACAATCCACGCCCCTCTTGGAAATACACCAAAGGCCAAGGATGCCAAGAGTGCCCTTTCATTCTGGAAGGGGAATTTTGAGAATAAGTATTCACCACTCGTTGAGCTTCTATATGGCCTTCTTCGCAAGTCGGTTGTCTGCGAGGGGTGTAAGTCAGAAAGCGTAAGTTGGGAGACAATGGATCATCACCTTTTCTCAGTGCCTTTCGATGGCGAAGAGGATCTCGGTATCATTGACCTCATGAAGACTGATTGTAAGGAGGAGAAAATTGATGGCTACGAGTGCGACAACTGTAAGGCTCGTCATCCCGCAACTATCAAGAGAGCCTATTGGCGCCTCGGAAACTGGGTGATTGTCACTCTCAAGCGAAATGAATTCGTGGCATCCAGGAATAATAGCCGCAGGATTAACAAAAATATTGATATTCCCAAGACGATTTGTTTCGAGGAACTCTTCCATTCAAATTCAGAGGAAACCAGTGTAAAGGCTTCTTATGAATTGTTTGCCACGGTGAATCACCACGGGAACACTGGCGGTGGTCATTATACATCATACTCTAAGCATTCTGTCTCGGGAAAGTGGGTGCTCTATGACGATGATTCTGCCACTGAAGTCCCTGATGTAGTAATCAACCCAAGCACATATGTAGTCATGTATAGGAAGGCATAGGAAGGCATAGGAAGGCATAGGAAGGCCTAATCAGTAAAACCTTCTACACGCCCATCAGCTACAAAAACAGTTTTTATTCTGGCCAACATACCATCGCCCCCACACACACGGAAATGAACATGCGGCTCCAAGCGCCCCTTCCATGGAACTGTATAAGGCTGAGGGGCTCTCACTAAAAGAACCGCCACGCCATCCTCGTTCGCCTTGACAACACCAGCATTCATAAATTTCAAGTAAGCTTGGCGCCAGTCACCAATTTTCTTGAGCCCTTCTGTATCAGGTTCCGCCGCCCAATACAGCACCGTGGCACCTGGCGTTACATTCACGCTCAAACTCGTATCAGCTCCCTTCGGAATGTGCTCAGGTATAATGGAGCATGGCATCACGGTCTTGCCAAGAAATGGTAAATAGGTGTCTCTGTTAAATGCGATCGCAAGAGCTGCCGCACCAACTAGAACATATAGTATACGGGCAACTAGTTTTCCAACTAACTTCTCTAAGACATTCACGCCGGCAACACCGACAGCTAACCAATTCAATGCACCCACTATGAGAAGGACCATTGAAAACATGAATAACTTCTCCATTTCTAATAACAGGCCTTTGTTTTTTGAGAATCATCGAGATTCTGGCAAAAATATGTTTCAGAATCTCCTGGCGCAGCTATTTTCCAAACATGATTCTTCCAAGGGCCACCACCTAACGCACAATCACCACCCGCCTTGCCATATCTATCATATCCTTCCCCACCTACCCAGCACTCATTTCCATCCTGAATACCAAAGAATCTCGCACCTGCGGCCTTTGCCGCGGCGGCACAGCTTTCCTTGTTATGAGGACGGCCCATGGCACCCTTTAACGCACGATCACCTGAGTCGTTAAAACAGCCTAAGTCAATATACTCAGAGGATGCCTTCGCTGGTATATATCCAGGTAAGCAACGACAGTCTGATGCCCGGGTAGGACTTTGGAAAGGTTCTTTTACCTTTGGCACTTGTGTAAAAGGTATTGGTGAATAAAGTTCCTGAGCCGCAAAATAGACAAGGACCGCAAAAATTATTAATAATCCTAAGAGAACTAGTCTCATTCTAATTAGAATGTCTAAATGCCAGAAGAATAAATATGCGGCAGGTGGAAAGTGTGGGTCTATGAGTGGGGCTGACCGTAATCAAAATCCAGAAATAAATACCAATTTCGCAGCTCTTTTAGCCTCAAGAGAAAAGCAAGATGCTCTTCTGTTCAGTGCCCCTTCTAGCCTTGTCTCGCCTCCGCATCAGCATAAGCCTCAAGTCAAACAGGCAATTATCCCTGTAAAAAAATTCGCGAAATCAGACATTGATACTGTGTTAGAGGGTGACTTTTAGAGATAGTAAATATAATAATATAATTTAGATGCCTGAAATTATCTTTGACCCAGATGCTAATGATACTTGTTATACTCCAAGAATAATGCGAGGAGGTGCATTAAGAAATGATATACGTTGCGAGTATATAGATTTATGTAAGAAGATAACAAGCAGAGATACGACATTAGATTATGTATCTATCCGAAATAGGATTTTAGAAATTATGAAAGATGATGTTATATCTTATATTGATACATTACCTGACGAAGGACAAAAAACTACTTTGGAAATGTGTTATAGTGGACTTGACCTAAATGATACACACTTTAATTGTATTAATATATTTGCATTACAAATAACAATGCTTTTTACACAGTACCATGAAGATAAAGCAGAACTTGAAAAATATCATTTTTTTACATACTATGATTATAACAACTTTATAAATGATTGGAAAAATTATGGTATTTTGAAGTCAAAGATAGAAGAGTCAAATGAATTCCAGTTTCTTATATCATCTACTTTAGATAAATCAAAACCAATCTTTATGGCATTCGTAGGGTTTTTAACAATTGGGGAATTAATGGAATCAATCTTAAATAATGTATTTTTCCTCGGATTATCATATGAATTAAAATATGTAGATGGATCCAAGGCTAATCCTATAAGTATATTATGGCATGACCGATTTCACTATGCTGAGTTTGAAGAGTGTTATAATTATCCTATAATTTTGAAAGAATTCAAGGAATTTAATAATTATGTATCTTCTAAGGATAAACCAACTCAGTATGCAATTAATTTGACATTTTTCGTATTACTTCATGAACTTCCTTATTGTGATAGATTTGATAAAGTCAATTCTTTAAATACATCATTTTTTAATAGTATAACGGAAGAGTTTATATACGCACAACTAGAAGGAAATTTAAATGAATTTAAAACATTAACGAGTCAAGGTATGGCTATACCAAAAACATATCGCAAACTACGTAGAAACACTAACACGGAATTAAATGTAAATAAAATTAAAGATTATTTACATAAAGTTTCAGAGATATATGTATCTTGCTACAAAGAGTATAAATCCACTAAAGTAGGTGGTAAGAGAAGAGCAACTAGGAAGAGAAAGCTTTATTGATACTGTGTTAGAGGGTGACTTTTAGACATACATCCCATATGGAACCGCATCCTTGTTGTCACGCTTCTTGAGGAAGAGATCCACATGCTCCTTCTTTAGCACAAACGGGAGGCCGAACCCAGGGATATGGAAGGGCAGCTCCTTCACATTGAACATACGCAGCATATTCACACGCTGAACAATCTGCTCAATACAGCGCTTGAGCTCACGAACACCCGTCTCATCACCAGCATAGTTCTCAAGCACATGCTGTAGAATCTCACGGCTAATGGCCACCTTCTCCGTGAGATTCACCTCCTTGAGTGCCGTGGGCAGTAGGAACTGCTCGGCAATCGCAACCTTGTCCTTCGCCTGGTAGCCCTTAAGGTTGACGACAACCATGCGGTCCATGAGAATGCGGTCAATCTTGCCCATGTCATTGCCGCTGAACACAAGCATCGCACGACTTAGGTCGAGGGGGATGCCACTGAGATACTTGTCCTCAAACTCCATATTCTGGACAGGATCCGTCATGTGAACAAGAAGATTCTGAATCTCCTCGCCCTTGCTCGTGGCACTGATCTTATCAAGCTCATCGAACATGAGAACCATGCTCATGGACTTGGCCTGTGCTAGACAGTTCGCAATGCGGCCGCAGTGGCTGCCCTCATAGACGAACTGGTGACCCGTGTAGGTGGATGAGTCACTGTCGCCGCCGAGCGAGATAAACTGGAAAGGCCACTCGAGCGCCTTTGCGATGCCATTCTTGATCAAGCTCGTCTTACCAATACCAGGAGGGCCCAGGAGAAGTAGGCTGAGACCAGAGGCAGTCGGGTTCGCAATCTTGCTTGCGATGAACTGCATGATCTGGAGCTTCGCCTCATCCTGGCCGTAAATCGCCTCGTCAAGGCACTTGCGGGCCTTCTCCATGAAGGGAGCACATGTCTCTGGGCCATTGCTGAGACTGACTGGCATCTCCTTGTAATGGCCGAGTGGAAGGGAAACAAGCTTGTCCATCCAAGCACGGAGCTTGTAATACTCACCGCTGCTCACATCCATCGTGTTCATCGCATTATAGCGAGCCATCACCATTCCCATCATCTCGGGCTTCAGCTTCATCTGAAGAAGACGGAACATGAGCGGCTCCTCCTTCTTTGAATACTCAGACCGCTTCTCAAGCGCATCCAGCATCGCACGCTTCTTAGGAGACTCTAGCGCCTTGAACTGGTCAATCTGGTCATCGATAGTATTCTCCTCCATAGGGCTCGTCACGAGCTTCACGAAGCGGCGCACATCCTCAGCCTCCTTCTTCATGTTGTGACGCTTGGGAACCATGCGGTCAGACTGATCTTCTCCGCCACCAAAGCTAATGGAAATGCCCTTGAACCCGTTGTCATCGCCTTGCTCATAATCGTCGTCATACTCCTCATCCTCATCCTCTTCGTCCTCTTCGGCATCCTCCTCTTCGTCCTCAGTGCCTTCCTCGTCAGTGTCCTCATCACCAAGAGTCTCACCGTCCTCCTCATCCTCAGACTCAATGACACGCTTCTTTGGAAGGAACCCACGCCTCTTTCTGGGCTTCTTCTCCTCCTCCTCCTCTTCCTCGGACTCGATGCGCTTCTTTGAAGGGCCCTTCATTCCACTCTTAAATCCCTGAATGAAGTCGCGCTTGGCCTTCGCCTCAGACTCATAGGTGCTGTCGCTAGTCGTTGGTGAATTATTGCGGCGATCCTCCTTCTTGAGCTTCTTGCGAATCTGCTCACGAGCCTTTAGAGCAGCCTTACGAGGGCTGCGGGCACCGATTCCATCACGCACGCTCGTAGGGAGACGACCATACTTCTTAAGGGCTCGGAGCTCAGACTTTGTCATGCTGACCTCAGACTCCGCATCCTCCTCCTCAGAATCATAATCGTAATTAATAAGTCCATCTACATTCCCGAAATCATCAATATCATCGTCATCCTTCGGAGCACCACGCTTCTTCTCCTTCTTTCCCTTCTTTGAATCATTGTTGTCTCGGCCAGCCGGATTCTTCATTCTAGGACTTGATGGCATTTGAAATAGGACCTATTGTCGAAACAGGGCAAAAAATCAACTTTTTTGGCTCAGCAGCTATAAGCACTTAAATTTATCTATTTTTGAAAAAAACAGACAAATTTAATTTTTATTGGAATTTATTTACTTGCGGTTGCGGCGTGTCTGCTTGCGGCTCTTGCGTGAGCTGCGTGACTTGCGACGAACGATGTTGCGAACCGTCTTGTTGGCGTGGCTTGTAACTGATCTGCCAACATTGCCAACGAGGCCAAGACCGTTATTCACGATGCGACCTGTGCGCTTGAAGGCAGAACGGCTTATGTTGCGGC
>Ga0247722_10000117_pt1 | contig 46993 bp, 37 predicted proteins | sample MSEWelMarce3H_FC_FD_189094 | JGI IMG/M metagenome (GOLD analysis project Ga0247722, IMG submission 189094) | Subsurface sediment microbial communities from gas well in West Virginia, United States - MSEEL Well Study Marcellus 3H_FC | ecosystem: Environmental > Terrestrial > Deep subsurface >... | reverse complement strand
CCCAGAAGTGGCTGAAGTACGCCATGGAAAATATCCACATCACACCTGCCGAAAATTTCAAAGAACTTTTGCCGCAATTTATTGATAAAAAATTACTCCAGGAATAAGGTTTTGCTGGGGTGGATACCCTTAACTTTGTAAAACCACGGGTGATGCATGGTGTTGACAATGCCGGAAATGAGAAATATGGTAACGGGAACATGGTGTTTCTTCAGGATGGGAAATATCCCGAAGTTTTCGGCCCATCCGTCATCAAATGTGAGAACCAAAGCCCGTTCAGGGAGTTTAACTTCCTTGCTTTTAATCGATTCGAAGTATGTGGAAAGAGGAATGATGTTGTATCGTCTTTTCAGGGCAGTGATGGCTTTGTCGAAAAACTGCGACTCCGGTCGATGAAACATCAGGATGGTGGTTTTTTTTCTTTGAAGGGTATGTCTGATAACCCACGAAATCCCCATTGATCGGAGCCCCGGAGTCAGCAACTTACTTGTAAATGTCATAAATGCGACTGTTGATTTTGTCGGTAAAGATACTTCTTTTCTCGTCAGACCTCGTTGTTGAGCGGGAAAGAAACTTTAACGGAAGTCCCCTCGCCCCGGGTGGAGGAGAGTTCTATGGTGCCATTGAGCAGTAAAGCGATGCCCCGCGCGTTGGTAAGTCCAATGCCGGCGCCGTCATAAACACGGGTATTGGATTCCACGACTTTGCAGAATTTTCTGAATACCAAATCTGTTTTATCGTCAGAAATCCCGATGCCACTATCGGAGACAATTATTTCGAAATGATGATCCGTACTTCGGCACAACAATGTGACTCCTCCTTTGTCTGTAAACTTAAAGGCATTGTCGAGCAGGTATCGGATCATGCGTTTCAAAAGTGCAGGATCACTGTAAATGGTCATGTCACAATCATCCGACAATGTCCTGAAAAAAAGATCCGGCTTTTGTTTCCGACGAAATGATTCAAATTCCTGTTTAAGTTCCAGCAGGGCATCCTGAATTTTGAATTGACTCATCCTCACAGGGGCTTGCTCTTTTTCCAGCTGGGCGAATAGTAGCGTATCTTCTATAAATCTTACCAGTTGATTGCTGTTTTGAGCAATGTGCGAAAAGAAATCTTCCCGCTCCCTCTCAGTCGATGCGGGATCGGCCATTAGTTCCGAAAATCCCACAATGGCCATTAAGGGTGTTCGAACTTCATGACTCAGATTCTCTAGAAATGAGGATTTTAGACTGTCGGATTCCAGTGCCCGCTCTTTTTCACGGCTTAGTTTGTTTTGAGCTGACTTTAAGTCATTGAATGACTTCTGAAGTTCCTCCATCATTTTGTTGAAGTGGTCTCCCAACTCCTGCATTTCATCCTTTGTTTGTATGTTCGCTCTGGTATCTAAATCCCCATCAGCCGCTCGTCTGAACTTTCGAAGCAGGTATTTTACCGGTGATGTTACGTTTTTGCTGAAATAGAGTGCCAGCAGGATGGTAATGATAAAGCCTGATAGAAAAACTATGCCAAGATGAAACATGAGTTTGTTGGCATCGGTGAAAATCTCTTTTCTGGATACAGAAAGAACCACCGACCATCCATTTCGAAGTTGGCTCACTGAGTGTATAAAATTCTTACTGCCGGGGTGGGGCAGAAGTCTGCTGTCCGTGTTTTCAGGTAGCTGTTTGATGAGTTCAAGGGTCTCGTCAGGCAGAGGCTGACCCCCTGAGGATGAATAAACCAATTCATTTTTTTCATTCAAAAGAATCAGACATCCGGTATTGAAATTAAAAATGCTGTCGAGGTGATCCTCCAGTTCATGATAAAGAAAATCAGATCCCAGACATCCGATCAAGGTGGAATCCACATAAACGGCGCGTGAGTAACTGATGACTTCCATATTCCAGGTTTGCCAGTAGTAGGGGAGCGTCCATATTTCTCCCTGCGTTAGGGCCCGTGTCCACCAATTCATGGAAGGGTGAAAAAGATCTTTTTCCTGAATGCTGTATTCTTTGCTTCGGTGATAAACACCATTTCCCTTTTTGTCAAAGAAGCTGATGGTATGCCTTCCCTCAAAGTCTTCCGTGTTAAAAACAATCCACAAACTCATTGGGCGCATAAGGTGGAGGATTTCCCGTAGTTGCGGAGTGATTTTTTGTTTGTATCTATTTAGGGAAGCATCGTCCCTGAAGTCGGTTGATTTGTCGAAAGTACTTCTGATAACGGCCTCCAGAGCCATGGAAACTTCTTCAATGTGGGTGAATTGTTTTTCCACATCTGATGAGGCCAGCCGTGTAATTTGCTTCATGTGGGCCAGTGCATCATTATTGGCTTGTTGACGCGCAAAAAATATTCCCGGAACACCGGTAAGAAGCATCGCTGATGCCGTCAGTAAAAGCATCAATATGAGAAGTTTCTTTCTGAATCCGTACATTGGCACTATTTTGTTTTTAGTTAGGGGACGAATCTCTAATTTAATGCATTTTGTTTAAAAAAACTAATGATATTTAATGCCAGAAAGAAAAATCCGGGTTGCCTGGTGTGCTTAATAAGAAAGCGTCAAGTGCAAGCCTAACGCAGCAATTGGCGTTTTCTTTCAAGCACTTTATTATTGATGGAATGGTTTTAACTTTCTGCAATAAATTGTTAGAATTTTAGAATTTAGAAGTTAGTGACCAACGGGGAGAATTTTAAGAGGCAGAAGAAAAAATATTGACCCAAAAGCCATTTTTCAACATTCTGAAGAAAGTTTTGCCTGATAAGCAAAAATCTAACTGTATGCTATAATGTTTTGATATAAGACGACTTACAATTCAAGCTAGATAAAAGAAAAACCGTATGACATTGACATTCTGAATTCTATAAAAAATATTGGAACAGGTTCATATTACGTGTGGATGATTAGAGATTGCTTCGGGCTGAGCCCTCGCACTGTCAACGCCACGCTGCAGAGAAGAGGGGAAAAGGGGGCGGCGCTGCCGCCCCCTTTTCCCCTCTCTTTTGTCCAGTGCATTGTCATTGCGAGGGCAACGTCCGAAGCAATCTTAATCGTAAATGAGCAATTTGCTGGCAGCGTAACGATGCAAGTTGGACTTTATAGACAAACACTATTTAGTGCCTGTCTATAAACTAAGTAAATTCTGTTTTTAGAGCTGTTTCTGGTCAGAAAGTGCCAGTTGCAAGACTTGCGAAGTCCGAAAATACGGAGTTTACTCATCGTAAATGAGTAATTTTCGGATGAGCGTAACGCAGCAAATGGTACTTTATGGACAGAAACTACTTAGTCTCTGAAATGCAGTAATCTGCTGATGTATTTCCCAATGATATCAAACTCCAGATTTACCACACTTCCTTCCTTAATCTGGTGGAAGTTGGTGAATTCGTAAGTGTAAGGAATGATGGCCACCGAAAAGCGGTCGTCTTTACTGTTAACCACTGTCAGGCTTACTCCGTTTACGGTAACAGATCCTTTTTCAACCGTCATGTAACCTTGTCCTGCTTTCTCTTTATCCACATCGTACTGAAAAGTAAAATACCAGCTGCCATCTGCCTCTTTAACTTCCACACATTTTGCTGTCTGATCTACATGACCTTGCACGATGTGACCGTCCAGTCTGCCATTCATGGGCATGCTGCGCTCCAGATTCACTTTATCTCCGGGTTTCAGATGACCAAGGTTCGACTTTTCCAGCGTTTCACTGATGGCCGTTACGGTATAGGTATCTTCTTCTTTCTTTACAACCGTCAGACAAACACCGTTGTGAGAAATACTCTGGTCTATTTTAAGTTCATCGGTAAACGAACATTTTAATGTGAGATGCACATTTCCTTTTTCTTTTTCTACTGCTGTAACCGTGGCAGCTTCTTCAACTATTCCTGAAAACATAATATTCTTTTTAAATTTATTGAAACAGATATTGTCATGCGTTGTTTTGATATCAAATGAAATGCTAAATTAGAAACAATTTTTTCAGAACCCTAACCCGAACTATTCATAAATTATCTATTACGATGCCCAACCTTCTGCGAAATATGGACATTCTCAATAAAAATGATTTGAAAATAATTCACTATTTCCTTCATCATTTTTATTTGCGATTGTCACTATTTCTTGATGTTTGAACATCTCATCACGATTTTTCATGAATAGATCAGGCTAAATCGTTTAATCAGATTCGAAAAAAAGAACTTATGGATGTTACCGTAAAAAGCCGATACCTCGGTAATCTGAGGGTGGAAAGCACACATCTTCAGTCAGGAAATAAAATTATTACTGATGCTCCGGTGGACAACCGGGGCAAGGGAGAGGCTTTTTCTCCCACCGACCTTCTCGCAACTTCCCTTGGGAGTTGTATCACTACGATCATGGGAATAAAAGCGATGGACAATGGAATCGACATTGAAGGAACGGAGGTGGAAATTACTAAAATAATGGCCAGTGATCCCCGGCGGGTGGCAGAAGTAGTGGTGAAATTCTTTTTCCCGGACAAGGGGTATTCCGAAGAAGACAAGAAACTTATTGAAAGCGTGGCAGGGATAAGCCCGGTTCCCTTAAGTCTTTCCACCAATTTGAAACAGACTATTCACTTTCACTGGTAAAAAACTACCTTTGTTTTTATGATACTACTTACAGGAGCTACAGGACTGGTTGGTTCACACATCTTATACAGTCTAACAAAACAGGGTGAGCAGGTAAGAGCTACCTGTCGCCGGCAAAGCACCATCGGAGAGGTTGAGAAACTTTTTCGGTTTTATGAAAAGGGCGGCGCTGATGAATTGTTGCGACAAGTGGAATGGGTGGAGGCGGATCTTACCGATTATTATTCGCTTGAAGAAGCCCTGGAGGGAGTTCAATACGTAATTCATGCGGCGGCGATGGTCTCTTTTAATCCTAAAGAGGCACGGAAAATGCTTAAGGTCAATGCGGATGGAACGGCCAATCTTGTCAACGCATGTATTGAAAATAAAATTGAGAAATTTTGTTTTGTCAGCTCTATTTCTTCTTTGGGGCGTCATCCCGAGGGAAAGGAAGTGGATGAGCAGGTGGAGTGGCAGCCGGATGATAACCGTTCTGCTTATTCGCACAGTAAATTTCGTGCCGAGATGGAGGTGTGGAGAGCTTCCAAGGAGGGATTGCCTGTGATTATTGTTAATCCTTCAGTAATTATAGGACCGGTGGATTGGAAACGAAGCAGTGGCCGTCTGTTTTATTCCGTTCGTAAAGGAATGCCGTTTTACACTACCGGGGTAACCGGCTTTGTGGATGTTCGTGATGTGGCCGAAGCAGTTTCTTTACTCATCAGGAGCGATGTGGTTAATGAACGCTTTATTCTCAATGGGGAGAATATGAGCTTTAAAGATTTTTTCTCTCTGGTGGCACGGGCCTTAAATAAGCGTGCTCCTTTCCTTAAAGCTGGTTATGTTCTTACCGAAATGGGATGGCGAATCAATCATACACTTTGTGCTATTTTCGGGAAAGCTCCGGCCATTACTAAAGATACTGCCCGGGCTGCGCACAGCAGGGCTTATTATTCTAACCGTAAGTTTTCTGAAAAATTCAATTTTTCTTTTCGCACCGTTGACACTTCTGTAAAGGATACTGCCCGGTGGTTTCTTGAAAAAAAATGATAAATGAAGAAGAAAAATAATTCCGGCGGAAAGCGGGAGCAGGCAAAAAGTTCCGGCCGATTGCAGATAAAGGTTTTAAAATTTTTCCTTAAGCTGTTTCTGGCAGGAATTGCCTTTTTGGCCGTCTTTCTGTCATTGGTTTACATCGGTTTGTTTGGCCGCATTCCGGCAGAGGAGGAGTTGGCTAAAATAAAGAATTTTGATGCCTCCGAAGTGTATTCTGCCGATGGAAAGATGATCGGTAAGTATTATATTGAAAACCGACGGAATATTGAAAACAGCAATATTTCCGAGCACGTAATCAATGCTTTAGTGGCCACTGAAGACAGCCGGTTTTTTGAACACAAAGGGCTCGATTACATAAGTATGGGGAGAGTTTTGGTGCATTCTGTTCTTATGGGCGACAAGGCCCAGGGAGGTGGCAGTACCATTAGTCAGCAGCTTGCTAAAAACTTGTATCCCAGAAGAGATTACAAATTTTTGTCGCTGCCGGTGAACAAAGCGCGGGAAATGTTTACGGCAGCTCGTCTGGAGGGAATATACACCAAGGCTGAAATCCTGAATCTTTATCTGAATACTGTTCCCTTTGGGGAAAACATTTATGGTATTGAAGTTGCAGCCAATCGTTTTTTTAACAAATCTTCCTCCCGGTTGAAACCGCATGAGGCTGCAACCATTATCGGAATGTTGGCTGCCAATACATTATACAATCCCCGTCTTCATCCCGACCGCAGTATCGAGCGGCGAAATATTGTGCTTGACAGAATGGTAACTCAGGGGTTCTTAACTGAGCAGCAGGGCCGGGAATACCGGGAACTTCCATTGGGACTCAACTACCGCGTTTTGGATAAAAACAATGGCCCTGCACCTTATTTTATGGAGGTTGTGCGCCGAAGTGCTGAGAAAAAACTGGAAGAACTTTACGGGGATTCAATTAATCTTTACAGAGATGGCTTGCGAATCTATACCACTTTGAATGCGCAGTTGCAGGAATTTGCCAATGAGGCTGTTCAAAATCAAATGGTTCGTTTACAACAGGATTTTAACCGCCATTGGAAAAACAGAAATCCCTGGGAGGGGCATCCCGAAATTTATGTTACCGCTCTCAAGAATTCTTCCAGATATCAGGCCTTGAAAAAGCAAGGAAAGAACGAAGCGGAAATCATGGATGTCATGGAGACTCCGGTTAGTACGGTTATTCTTGAGGATGGAGAAGAGAGGACAATTAAGATGTCTCCTGCTGATTCAGTTGCCTGGGCCATCAGTCAGTTGCATGCAGGTTTTTTGGCAGTGAATCCTTCTGATGGTGCAATTTTGGCCTGGGTGGGAGGCACAAATTTCAAGTTTTTCCCGTATGATCATGTGTTGTCCAGGCGACAGGTGGGAAGTACTTTTAAGCCTTTTGTGTATGCGACTGCCATTGAAGAGGGCTATGAGCCTTGTGATTATATCAGTAATGAAAGACGTGTTTACCGGCAGTATGATGATTGGTCGCCCTCCAACAGTGATGGGGAACATGATGGTTTTTACTCCCTGCAGGGGGCACTGATTAATTCAGTAAATACGGTAGCGGCTGAATTAGGCGTGGAGACCGGACCTCATGATGTTATAGAGCTTGCTCATGATGCAGGTATCGATAGTGATATGCCTAATGTGCCGTCCGTGGCTCTGGGAACAGCCAATCTTTCATTATTTGAAATGATCAGGGCTTATACAGCATTTGCGAATTATGGAAACGGGATAGAACTGCAAAGTCTTTTGCGTATTGAAGATGCTGAGGGGAAGCTTCTTTATGAAGCAAAACCAGCTGAATTGCGCGATGCAGCTTTTGAGGAGAGAACTGCCCGGTATATGGTGCATATGTTGCAAGGGGTTGTTGAGCGTGGAACGGCTCGTTCTTTAAGAAGTGTTTATGGTTTAAAAACCGATCTTGCAGGGAAAACAGGAACCACCCAGGACAATGCTGATGGTTGGTTTATCGGGTTTTCTCCCGGCCTGGTAGCGGGTGCCTGGGTGGGGGCCGAAAGCCCCGGAATCAGATTTCGTACCACATCGATGGGACAGGGGGCTTATACCGCCCTGCCTGTTTTTGGACGATTTATGCAAAAGGTGGAGAACTCTTCGCTTTCGGTGGGTATTGGCAGACGGAGTTTCTATCCTCTGCCGGAAGAGTTGCTGGCTGAAGTGGATTGTCCCGATTTCTCTGAGGAAGATCCGGATATGAACTTTTTTGAACGCTTATTTGGCGGTGACAGGGATAAAAAAGAAAAAGATAAAGAAGAAGCAGCTTCAACAGATAGTACGGATGTGAAAAATGATGGGAGGAAGGATAAGAGCAAGTCGCTTCTCGACCGTATGAAAGATATCTTTCGGAAAAAGGAATAGCAGATTTTCAGGCCGAAGCAGCCGGCATCTCCGAGCCGGCTGCCTGCACCTGCTGCCTGATCGTTGTCGAAGTCAGCGGTCGATGCTTTCTCGTTCTTTCCTGGTCATACCTTTCACTACCAGGTCATACGAATCTTTGGTCCATTGGCGTATTAAATCATCGCTGACCGAACCATCCACTTCAATGGTGTTCCAGTGTTTTTTACTCATGTGATATCCGGGTCTTACTGCCGGGTGTTGTTCTCTCAACTCTATGGCCTTAGCCGGGTCGCATTTGAGATTTATCCAAAACGGCCCTTCCAGATCGGTTAGTGCAAACATTTTCTTTCCCACCTTAAAAACCAGTGATGTCTCGTCGAAGGGGAGGTCCTCGGAGGTCGCCGGTAGCGAAAGACAATACTCTCTGAATTCTTCAATATTCATGTAACCTGGTCTTTTTTTAAGTTTTCGTCCTGAGATGTTCAAGTACCAATAAATACGGGCAACCGCAAAGGAAATTGATGAAGGGGATAATAATTTATTCTCAGGTCAATTTTATTGAGGACGCCTGTATTTAGCCGGTAGTTGAATATTGTAATAGATAATTTATGAATAATTCAGATTAGGTCTGATTTATCGTTAAAGTCAATCAGGTTCGTTGTTGTCTGCAGGCACTGCAAGTTACGGTGTGGAGTGGAAGGCATCCACGATGTGTTCCATTTCCCACTCCTCATCTTTTTTATTGGGTAACCAACAAATCAGGTCAAACCGGGTTTCACAATCCAGTTCATTTTGCATGATGTAGGCTTCTGCGGCGTAAATAATCGCATTTATTTTTGTGGGTGTAAGGCTGTCTCTGGGGTGCTCGTGAATATCAGAGTCTCTTGTGCGCACCTCTACAATAACCAGTTGATCATCATCCCATGCAATGATGTCAATCTCTTTATGGTCGTAGCGGAAATTGCGTGCAGCCAGGCGGTAGCCATTGTCCAGCAGGTAGGCTGCTGCTTTATCTTCTCCTTTTTGTCCCAGTTTGTTGTGTCGGGCCATTGGTTTTTTTTGTTTTGGTGAATATGTTAAATTCTTGATAAACCTTAAGGGGGAACTCCGGTTTTAAACTTTGATTTTCCCTGAAACGAACTGATTCTCCGGCTTGTTTTTGGACTATATAGTTTCTGACCATAAACAGGCCTAAAAATAAATTTCTCCGACTTTTATAGACGGACTCTATATAGTCTGTCTATAAACTAAGTAAGTTTCTCAAGTTTGCTGTGTCTGTTAAGAAGGTTCCGTTTGCAAGGCTTGCCATTAGCGGAAATGCGGAATTTACTTGAGTAAATGAGCAATTTCCGCTAATGGCGTAACGCAGTAAACGGGACTTTATGGACAGAAACCATTTAAGATCGGATAAGCATGCCTCCTTCTCTATTAACCTGAATGTGGGTCTGAACACCCATCAGCAGGGGCTCATTAAGGTCTGCATGTCCTGTGGGGAAATCAAATATTACGGGGTAATCATAGTGTTGAACAGTTTCCATGATTATTTCATTTGCTGATAAACCAAAAGGTGTTGGTTTGTCGTTCATCTCGGTGAGCTGGCCGACAACCAGTCCGGAGAGGTTTTTAAGTTTTCCGGCCAGTTTCAAGTGTTGCATCATTCTGTCCAGATGGTAAAGTTGTTCTCCTACCTCTTCGATAAACAGAATTTTTCCATGCGGATCAAAATCATATTTTGTCCCTGTCAGTGTTGAAAGCAATGACAGATTACCCCCGGTAAGTAATCCACCTGCTGTTCCCCATCTGTTTAAGGGATGGGGTGGAGTGTTGATGGCAAAATCTTTTCCGCTTAGCAACTCCAAAAGGTGTCGGAAATCCTGTTGATTTTTGTCATTCGGTTGAAGGTTTACCGGCATTGGGCCATGTATGGATGCTACATTGTAAATGTTTTGCAGGGCTGCATGAAAAACGGTAATGTCGCTAAACCCTACAATCCACCTGGGTTTCCGGGGCATGGCAGAGAAATCCAGTCTTTCAATGATTCTGGAAGTTCCGTATCCGCCCCTGCAACACCATATTACATCAACTTCAGGATCATTCAGGAACGCCTGCATATCTGTTATTCGTTGTTCGTCCGTTCCTGAAAATTGGTGGTATTCGCAGGAGGCATATTTCCCTCTGCGGCTTCTGTGCCCGTTGGCTTCCAGAAATTTTTCGGCATCTTCCACCACTTTCAGATCGGTTTTTCCGGCAGGGGAAACCAGGCCGAAAAGAGCTCCTTTTTTTATGAAGGGAGGTATGGCAATTGACATATCTTACTGCTTTGTATATAAGTTTTTAACATCTTTGGTTATCTTTGTGAAGATAAATAAATCCCTTCAAAAGTACTTGCTGTTGTCCGGATTTTTGGAGAAAGTTACGATATAATATATTTGTTTTCAAGAAAATACACATACCAGAGATTGGAGAAATTATGAGTAATTTTAAACGAACACTTGTTACAACTGCCCTGCCGTATGCCAACGGCCCCGTTCATGTGGGTCATTTGGCCGGTGTTTATGTGCCTGCCGATATTTATGTGAGATACCTGAGGATGAAGGGTGAGGATGTATTGCATATCGGGGGTTCAGATGAGCACGGCGTTCCCATTACGCTTAAAGCCAGAAAGGAAGGGGTTACACCGCAGGATATTGTGGACAAGTATCACAATCTGATAAAGGACTCGTTTGAGAAATTCGGTATCAGTTTCGATATCTATTCGCGGACTACCAGTGAAATGCATCATAAAACAGCTTCCGAATTTTTTAAGAAGTTATACGACAACGGCGCTTTTGTGGAAAAGGAGACCGATCAGTATTATGATGAGGAGGCCAAACAGTTTCTTGCCGACCGTTACATCACAGGTACCTGTCCACATTGTAACAGCACCGGTGCTTATGGTGATCAGTGCGAGAGTTGCGGAACTTCTTTGAATGCTACCGACCTGGTAAACCCCAAGTCAATGATTTCCGGGAGTACCCCGGTAATGCGTAAAACCAAACACTGGTATCTTCCGCTTGATCAGCACCAGAAATTTTTGGAGAAATGGATTCTGGAAGACCATAAAGAGTGGAAACCCAATGTTTATGGTCAGTGTAAGTCATGGCTCGATTTGGGGTTACAACCCCGCGCCGTTAGCCGCGACCTTGACTGGGGAGTTCCTGTGCCGGTTGAAGGCGGTGAAGGAAAAGTGCTTTATGTGTGGTTCGATGCTCCAATCGGTTACATCTCTGCTACCCGTGAGTTAACACCCGACTGGGAAAAATACTGGAAAGATCCTGAAACACGGCTGATTCATTTTATCGGCAAGGACAATATTGTATTTCACTGTATTGTGTTTCCTTCTATGCTGAAAGCCGAAGGTTCTTTTAATCTTCCCGATAATGTACCGGCCAATGAGTTCCTGAATCTGGAAGGAGATAAGATTTCCACTTCCCGAAACTGGGCAGTATGGCTGCATGAGTATCTGGTTGATTTTAAAGACAAGCAGGATGTTTTACGTTATGTTTTAACGGCCAATGCTCCGGAAACCAAAGACAACGACTTTACCTGGAGGGATTTTCAGGCACGCAACAACAATGAATTGGTCGCCATCCTGGGGAATTTTGTGAACAGGGCGGTGGTACTTACCCATAAATATTATGATGGTCAGGTGCCTCTGATTGGCGAAACAGAGCCTTTCGACGTGGAGACGCTGGAGGAGATTCCTGCTTTGGTTACCCGGATCGAGAAGAGTCTGGATGCTTTTAAATTCCGCGAAGCTGTTCGGGAGGCAATGAATCTGGCTCGACTGGGAAATAAGTACCTGGCAGATACTGAGCCTTGGAAGCTTCAGAAAACAAATCCGGAGCGGGTAAAAACCATCATGAATATTGCTTTGCAAATCACAGCGAATCTGGCATTGGTTATGGAGCCTTTCCTGCCTTTTACTGCTCGCAAAATGCGTGAAATGCTCGCTATGGAGGATTTGTCATGGGACAGATGCGGAAAAACAGAATTGTTGAAACCTGCTCATAAAATTAATGAGGCTGAATTGTTGTTTGAGAAAATAGAAGATGCCCAGATTCAGGCCCAACTGGAACGTCTGGCAAAGACCAAAACCAGTAATGAGGCCGAAAATAAGGAAGCAGTACCCGCTAAAGCAGATATCACCTTCGATGATTTTACCAAAATGGACATACGGGTGGGTACGATTCTTGAAGCTGAGAAAGTGGCTAAAACCAAGAAGTTGCTGAAGATTAAAGTGGATACCGGAATAGATAAACGAACCGTTGTTTCGGGCATCGCTGAGTTTTTTGAACCTGAAAACATCGTAGGACGTCAGGTCTCTATTCTTGTAAATCTGGCAGCCCGAAAAATTAAGGGTATTGAGTCTCAGGGAATGATTCTGATGGCTGAAGATGCCGATGGCAGGTTGGATTTTGTAGCTCCCGGAACAAAAATAAAACCGGGATCGGAAGTAAGATAAAGACCAAAAAAAAGCCGCTTGCAAGCGGCTTTTTTTTGGTCTTTTTTATTCGGCTAATAGCCAGACATTTTTATAGGCGTCATCCTTGCGGAGAGCAAAAAGTTTTCGGGTTGCTTCTTCCCTGTCAGCAAACGAAAAGAGTGCTATCCGGTAGCGACCATTGGGGGAGTCCAGAATTTCCGCCTCTGCAAAGCCGTCTTTTTTAAATGCTTCCAGAGTTTGATCTGCTGGTGATTTGTACTTGAAGCTCGCCGCAATTAAATGAAAAGGTTTTGCATCCCCGGGGAATGTTTCTATCTGTTTGGCCTCCTGTGTCTGCTTGGTATTTGTTTCCTCAAACACCTCAGGGGCGGCTGTTGTTGTGCCTGTAATTCTAGTTGTTTCATTGCTTTTGGCCGATTCTGCGTTATCGGCCATTAATGAAATCATATTCGAAGTGTCCATTCGATGATGTTCAGGCATGTCAAGCTTAGGCGAGAAAAGCAACAGCCCTGCAATCATTGCAGCCACGGAAGTCCAGTAACGGGGAGAGCGACTTTGTAACAGTCGGCGCACAGGTTCTTCCTGCTTGCGTGTATCTGAGTGATTTCCTGTCAGTGGTTCAAAGTGGAAATCTCCCAGACCGAACGCTGAAGGTAACAGCTGGTTCCGCTCTATCGGGTTGAACTGCAGATTTCCTAAGGCATCCTTCCGAAAAGATCCAATGCCTTTTAATACCATTGTTTCTCCTTCATCAATCCGTGCCTGAAGATCGCTTACAAATTCACGGATAATTGTCGAGCCTTCATCCCAGGACTTTTGTTCCCGCTGGATGAGGTGATTGGTGAGAAGTCCATCGTTGTGAGACAAACTGCGGTTAAAGCCAATTTCTTTTTCCGGTGGCATGAAATGATTCCGCTCGTCCAAAATAGTGGCTGATTTGTAGTTGGCTACAAATCCTCCAAGACCCGGCACGATAACGCAGTCGTGCAGGCATAATAAATCCGATATGTGCTTTTCAATGTTCGCCATATTGCAAATTTAATGAATTTATACGCTAAGTGCCTACTTTTGTTTTAAACAGCTGTTAATAATCTGTTGAAAACTGTGGGCTTTTGATTAAAGTAGAAGGATGTATGCTTTTGGTGATGGCCCTTCAGCCTGTGTTTATGTTTTTAAAAGGCCGAAGGTCTTTAAGGGGGAATTGTACCCTCCTCTCTCTCATTATTGGTCGCGTCGCGACCAATAATGAGAGAGGGCGTGGGGGATACCTTAAACCCCAGGACGTTGCCCTGGGCTATTGCTATCAGGCTTTCAGCCTGTTTCCATTTTACCTGTCTTATTTATAAGGTAGGATAGAACATAAAATTGGAACAAAATAAAAAAAGGTACAATGAGCCTTTTGTGTTTAGAGGACAAAACATTTCTTACAAAATTAAATGTCGTCAATTGAATTGGTTTTGTTAATTTTACCTGCTTAAAGGAACCATAAAATAAAGAAAGGGAATCTTATGAGCAAAAAGGTTTTAGTAACCGGAGGAACCGGTTACATCGGCTCTCACACTGTAGTAGAGCTTCAGAATGAAGGTTTTGAAGTGATTATTGTGGACGATTTGTCCAACTCCAATATCGAAGTGCTTGATGCAATTGAGAAAATATCCGGGCAACGTCCTCAATTCGAGAAATTCAACCTGGCAGAGAGGGAGAAGACTGATGCTTTTTTTGAAAAATATAATCATATAGATGCCATTATTCATTTTGCAGCATTTAAGGCAGTTGGTGAGTCGGTGGAGAAACCATTGGAGTATTATCGGAACAACCTGGTATCTCTTATGAATCTGCTTGAAAATATGAAGAGGCACAATGTCCCGAGTCTGGTCTTTAGTTCCAGCTGTACGGTTTACGGACAACCGGATCAGTTGCCTGTTACAGAATCTACTCCACGCAAACCGGCAGAGTCACCCTATGGAAATACCAAAGCTGTGTCCGAAGATATCATGCGCGATTTCAGTCATGCCGCCGAAGGGCTTAACTGTATTGCCCTGCGCTATTTTAATCCCATTGGAGCACATCCTTCGGCATTGATTGGAGAATTTCCCGTTGGAGTTCCTAATAATCTGGTGCCTTTTATTACCCAGACGGCTGCAGGGTTAAGGGATGAATTGAAAATTTTCGGAGAGGATTATGATACTCCTGATGGGACTGCCATTCGCGATTATATTAATGTGGTGGACCTGGCAAAGGCTCACGTGGTTGCAATTAACCGTCTGATGGAGAAAAAGAATAAAGCTGCATACGAATTCTTTAATGTGGGTACCGGTAATGGTTATTCGGTAATGCAATTGGTGAAAACCTTTATGGAGGTAAACGGGGTAGAGGTAAAATACCAGATTACCGACCGCAGAGCAGGTGATATTGAAAAAATCTGGGCCGACACAACGCTTGCCAATGAAGAGCTGGGTTGGAAAGCAGAAAAAACGCTAGAGGAAACACTGGCAAGTGCCTGGGCCTGGGAGAAAAACGTCAGAAACATCAAATAGCTATGGAAAAAACCATTTTAATCACCGGAGGAGCCGGCTTTATCGGTTCTCATGTTGTTCGGCTTATGGTAAACAAATATCCCGGTTATAAGATCGTGAACCTGGATGCATTGACCTATGCCGGAAATTTGGAAAACCTCAAGGATGTTGAGTCAAAGTCGAACTATGCGTTTGTCAAGGCGGATATTACCAATGAGGCAGCTGTGAAAGAGGTCTTTGAGCAATACCAGCCTGACGGGGTTATTCATTTGGCTGCTGAATCGCATGTGGATCGATCTATAAGTGATCCGCTTGCCTTTATCAGGTCTAATGTGATGGGAACCGTGAATCTGCTTAATGCGGCCCGCGCTGCATGGGGAGACTATACCGAAGGCAAGCGTTTTTATCACATCTCTACGGATGAGGTTTACGGATCATTGGGGGCTACCGGATTTTTTACGGAAGAGACCGCCTATGACCCCAGAAGTCCCTATTCAGCATCAAAAGCCAGTAGTGACCATATGGTGCGTGCGTGGCATCATACCTATAATCTTCCGGTGGTTATTTCCAACTGCTCCAACAACTACGGGCCCAATCAGTTCCCCGAAAAACTGATTCCTCTGGCCATTAACAATATCAAACACAAAAAAGCGATTCCCATTTACGGAAAAGGGGAAAATGTTCGTGACTGGCTTTTTGTGGAGGATCACGCTGCAGCAATTGATTTGATTTTTCACAAAGGAGTTAACGGTGATACCTACAACATCGGAGGAAATAATGAGTGGACAAACATTGATCTGATTCGTAAGTTATGTGAGGTCATGGACAATGCTCTTGGGCGCGAAAAAGGTGAGTCTGAAAAGCTCATTACCTATGTAAAGGACAGGGCAGGGCACGATAAACGGTATGCCATTGACTCGGGAAAACTGATGAGTGAATTGGGATGGAAACCGTCATTGCAATTTGAAGAGGGCATTGAGAAAACCGTTGACTGGTATCTGAAGAATGAGGAGTGGCTGAACAATGTGCTTTCGGGTGATTATGCCAACTATTATTCGCAACAATACGATAATCGTTAATTCAGATTTTCTTGAAGACAAAAAAAGAGACGGTGCTTATGGGCCGTCTCTTTTTTTGAATCTACTATTCTACAGTTACCGATTTGGCAAGATTTCGGGGCTGATCCACATTACAACCTCTCATCACTGCTATCTGATAGGAGATGATCTGCAGGGGCACAACAGCCAGTAAAGGCGATAATGCCCTATGGCAACCGGGAATCTCAATCACGTCATCGGCAATTTTGCGGATGGTTTTTTCACCTTCGGTAACGATGGCAACGACCTTGCCGTTTCGGGCTTTAACCTCCTGAATGTTGCTGATAATCTTTTCATAGGAGTCATCCTTAATGGCCAAAACAAAAACAGGCATGTTTTCGTCAATCAGTGCAATTGGGCCATGTTTCATTTCAGCAGCCGGATACCCTTCGGCGTGGATGTAGGAAATTTCTTTTAGCTTGAGTGCCCCCTCCAACGCAACAGGATATAATACCCCTCGTCCCAAATAGAGCGCATTGGTTACATTGGTGTATTTGTTGGCCACATCTTTGATGAATCCTTCGTGCTTCAAAATTTCACGCATTTTTTCAGGAACCTGAGTCAATGCTTTTACCATTTGCACATAGTCACTGTCTGCAATGTGTTTCTTTCGGTGGCCCAGCAGGAATGCCATCATGGTAAGTACCGTTATCTGAGCAGTGAAGGCTTTTGTGGAGGCTACTCCGATTTCAATGCCTGCGTGGGTATAAACTCCTGCGTCAGTTTCCCTTGAAATCGAGGAGCCTGCAACATTGCAAATGCCCAAAATGGTGGCTTCCGACTGCTCTCTCACCATGCGAATGGCAGCCAGTGTATCAGCAGTTTCTCCACTCTGAGATATGGCAATTACCACATCGTCATCATAGATCAATGGTTTTCGATACCTGAATTCAGATGCATATTCTACTTCAACCGGAACACGGGCATATTCTTCGAAAAGATATTCACTTACAAGACCGGCATGCCAGGATGTACCGCAGGCAAGAATAATAATTCGTCGTGCTTCTATTAGTTTGGGCAGCACATCGAATATACCTCCCAGGAAAATTTTACTGTGATCCATGGATATTCGGCCGCGGAAGGTGTCTTCAATGGAAGTGGGCTGATCATGGATCTCTTTGAGCATGAAATGTTCATAATCGCCTTTGTCGATCTGTTCAATGCTCAGTTCAATCTTTTGAACCTGTGGCGTTTTTATGTCGTTTTTCAGGTTTTTCAGATCGAAATGATCATGGTCCATTACCGCGACTTCCTCATCATTCAGAAATACTACCTGGTCGGTGTATTCGATGATTGGGGTGGCATCAGAAGCCATGAAATATTCATTTTCACCGATTCCGATAACCAAAGGACTACCTTTGCGTGCAGCAATCAGACGTCCGGGTTCATCGGCACAGTAAATAACCAGTCCGTATGCTCCTACCACTTTTGTCAGTGCAAGGCGAACTGCCAGTTCTGCTGACACTTCCTGCTCGAGGTATATGTTCTCTATAAGATTGGCTAAAACTTCGGTGTCAGTTTCGCTTTTAAAGCTATAACCTCTGTTGGTAAGTTCTTTTTTGAGGTGACTGTAGTTCTCAATTATTCCGTTGTGTACCAGAATAAATTTTCCGTTCTCCGACTGGTGAGGGTGAGCATTTGTGTCATTGGGTTCACCGTGTGTGGCCCATCTGGTATGGCCGATCCCGATAGATCCTGAAATTTCTTGTCCTTTTACCAAACCTTCCAGATCCTTTACTTTTCCTTTGCACTTGTAAAGATGAGTTTGTTCATTCATCAGTGCTATCCCTGCCGAGTCGTATCCTCTGTACTCAAGTCTCTTCAGACCTTTAATCAATATCGGATAGGCGGTTCTTTCTCCTACATAAGCTACAATTCCACACATACTTTACTGGTTCTTGGTTGTTTAGGTGTTGTGAACTATTATATTTGATTTATTTTTTCTCTTATTTGGGTTGCCAGTTGCTGCTTTTTCTCAATATGGTCGAAAATGTCACGCACTGCGGGATGCTTTTCAAAGGCACCTCTGACCTGTTCAAAGTCGGTATGCCGTACATCATCTTCTCCGTCCATTCCAAAGCCGGTTTGAGCTTTCAGCGTAAATTCCTTGCGGGCATCTGTCAGCATCATCTCATCAAGAGAAACAACAGCATTTTTCCATTGATTGATGAAATCCAGCAATGCCTCCTTTTCAATGTTTTTAAGGTCAATTCCCATTTCTTCCCGGAATATTTTGACACTCCAGTTCCATACCCAACTGTAATAATTCTGATGCCATTTTTTATAGATGGCCTGTAGGTCATCGAATGCATTGAGAACGCCTGATTCAATTTTTTCAATCAGCAAAATTACTTCTTCTTTGGGTACCACCAGGCCGGCCATGTCCACCCAGTCTCCCGAGCCTTCTTCGGTGTCGGGTTTCAGCGTGTCCTGAATCTCCTTGATGTTTTGAAAATCACCTTTTTCCAGCTTCTTGAGCAATCCGTTTCCCAGGAACTTCAGAATGCCGATGTTGTACATGTTAATGCCCCGATCCAGTGCTTTGTCTTCAATTTTCACACTGTTGTACATAAAATACTCGGAGGTAATTCCTGAAGTCTTTTTGAGTGTCTGAAGGGTGTGTTTTCCCTTAATCATTTTCTCTACTGAGTAGGGACTGAGCAGATTGAAGGTGATAAAGTCGAGCTGGTGAGAATCTTTTCGCTTGTCACGTCCCGGCCATTTTCGCGCATCTCTCATTGTCCCGACACTGCGAAGGTTTACACCGGGGGCAAGATAACTTTCGTCATGATTCTCTATCAAATAGGAGAAGGGAAAGTTGGAGGTGTCCGGGTTGCGGTAATGACGGCCCATTACTAATGAAAAAGGACCAATCTTGGCGGGCCACAGGAGGTACGAATCGCTGGTTGTTTTACTTCCGCGTTCCACAACACCCTGGTGTACGGGCCCAAGCTTATACATGTGATTGCTCTGGTTCGATCCGCTTCCGGCGTTTAGAAATGAGTAATAACCGGCAATCAGTAAGGTTGATTTATGGTGCGAAACGGTGTAGGGACCTGCAAAAATGGAGCAGGCTTCCCCGTGAAATCCCTGACAGTTGGCGAAAAAGACCGAGTTCTCAGCCGAATAGTGTTTCCCAAGGCTACAGCCCTGCCCGATAAAACATTTGGAAATAAGGGTGGCGTCGGTAACTTCTGCCCCGCTGGTAGCAATGAAATCTTCGGCGATAACCCCGGGGCCGAAATAGGAGGGATGCTCCATCGAACTGTTGATGGTTCCGTTCACCAGTCTGTAAATGCCCTCAACAGTGGCACCCGGTCCTATGTTTACATTCAGAATGGTTCGTGAGTTGATAATCTTTGCATTTTCCGCAACGGTTCCTCTGTCCGATTTTATATTATGACAGTATTGTTCCACCATCCCGGTGAGTTTCTCAATAAGGGCAGGTCTGTGGCGATAAAAAGCCATCAGATAGGCCGTGTGTGCAGACAATTCATTGAAGATGGGAACTTCTCGCCCTCCCGCTTCATTCAAAACTGCCACTTTCTGCCCGTTTCCGAAGGTTGATTCGCCTTCAGTGGTGAGGGCATCCACATTTTCGATTACCACATTATTCCCGATGTTGTAATTGGCAATCTGATTTCTTACCTGGCTGATGTAAACATTGTTCCCGATGTTGGTATTGTGGATGGTAGCATAGGAGATGCCTGCATGTTTAACCACGCCTCCGGGGAAATTAAATTCCCGGTTAAAAGTTCCCAGCCGGTTTTTTCCGCTAAAATTGGTGTGCCGAATAAAGGAGGGGTTAAAACCATCCCTGACAAGGATGTCGGACCAATTTGCACAGTAGCAACCCTGTGCTTCCAGTTTTGTTATTTCTTCAGGTTGCAGGTTTCTGTATTCTGCCATAGTGTGGTGTTTAGTCAGGATATTTTACTGATTAATAAATGTTGTCAGAGGTTTATACAAAACAGATTCATGCTGCTTTGGCTATCTATTCGGGCTTTTTCACATCAACTTTTTGGTGTGTTTTATATGTGCGAATTTATGAAGAAAATGTCATAAATGCATAAAAAAAGCCTGAACCAAATATGGCCCAGGCTTTTGCTTGTTTTATTTTCATCTACAAAGTACCGCTAATCATAAAGGTGGCAGCAAATGCCAAAATTGCATACAATTCGGGGAATACGGCAAGTACCAGGGTACTTCCGAATACATCGTGTCCCGAACCGATTCCTGCAATGCCATTGGCGCAAACCTGTCCCTGACGAATTCCTGACAACAAACCTACCACACCCATGGCAATTCCTGCTCCTAAAACAGCAGCACCCTGAACGGCAGTGATGTCAGGACCTAATACACCCGTTCCCGAGATAACGAAGTATCCCGCAAAACCATAAAGTCCCTGCGTTCCCGGAAGGGCACTCAGGACCAGGTAGTTTCCGAATGCATCACTGTTCTTTTTCATTGCGCCCAAAGCGGCATTTCCACCATACGATACACCGTACGCACTGCCGGCTCCTGCCAGCGCAATCATAATACCAATGCCTATATAGGCCAACACAATTGGAGTCATATTATTCTAATTTAAAGGTTATTACTTTTAGTCTTAATTTACTGTACTTTTGAAAAAGGTTTGTATTCTTTGCCTCCTCCGATAAAACCTGCGTTTTTGTAAAATTCAACGAACGTCAGACGTAAGGGGTGTACAAATGATCCCAGCCCCGACATAAAGATGTTAATGCCGTGTCCGACCAGCAGGATAACCAGGGTTACCAAAATTCCCACGACCGGAACGTCCGGGGCCATGTCAAAGGCAAGCTGATTGAATACCTGCCCCAAAATGGCACTTGCCAGTCCTAACGCAAAAAGACGGATGTAGGACAATAAATCTCCGACAACACCAGTGACCATGTTGTAAGTGTCCCACAGACCGGCACCGATATTTACAAAAACGTTGCGCTTGGGATGGTTAAATACCAGAATCCCCATGGCCGACAAAACCACAAAGCCCAGGTGAAGGGTCCCGAAAAACAGTTCCTCGCCCGGGTTTTGCTGATCAAGGAGGTAAAATACTCCTGATGAAACGATGAGTGTAAACCATCCCCAGGTTGCCAGTGAGTAGCCTATCCCGTGCTGAATAATCTGGTTGATCCCCTTCAGAATCATACCAAAGAGAATCTGAACAGCACCGAAAATTAACGCCAGGTTGAACATCTGATCGTTGTCCAGAAACATACTTTTGGCATCGGCCATGAATGCCGGAGGATTTTCAATCAGGTTCATACCAAAGAAAGTACCGGTTATGGCACCGAACAACACCGTAGCCAATCCCAGAAACTGTACAAGTGATAAAATGGGCCGCATCTTTTTATCGGCTTTGGGTTTGTAAAGCGTTGCTGCTAAAACCAGCAATAAGCCATATCCGGCATCACCCAGGCAGAAACCAAAGAACATCATGAAAAATGGAGCAAAAAACGGCGTCATATCCAGCTCTACATAAGCAGGTAGAGAGAATAGCCTGCTCACAGGCTCAAACAATCGTGCAAAGCGGTTGTTCCTGAGCATGATGGGCGGCTTCTCATGGTTTCTGGCTGCCTCCTTGATGTAATAGATCTCCTGTTGGTCCACCTGGTCTTCCAGTTCCCGGCTTTTTACTTCGGGCACCCAGGCTTCCACCAGTCTTATTTTTCCTTCTACTTCGTCAACGGTCTGAAATCTTACATTCAATTCTGCAACCTGATCTTCCAGTTCTTCCTGATATCGGGCAATGAGATTCAGACCTCCTGTCGCAATTCCGTTGAGCTCCTCTTCCAGCGCATCAATTTCCTGTTGTGTGGAGGCAAGCTCTTTTCTTACCTCTTCCAGAGTGCTTTCCGGAAGTGTAATCTCATCTACTTCCGTCATCTCTTCCGGAAGCTGCTGATCCTGCTCATCAGTTATCCAGACGAAAAAGCTGTATCCTTCGTCTTCCGAAATCAACTCCACAGGATATTTCTCCATCCAGGATTTATCAAATTTTGTTTCGGCACAAACCAGGTGACGAATGTTGATGCCTGCTTCCGAGAGTTTCCGTATGTTTTCCCGTGAAAAATCCCCCCACGGTTTCAGTTGTTTTTCCTCTTTTTGAAGCGCAGAGAGGTGTTGACGGGTTTGTTCCAGTTTGTTTTCAATTTCCCGGATGCGTTCGTTGAGTTTCTCTCCCGAAGTTTCAGTGATTTTTCCTGATTTTTCTGAGTCTGCATTTTTTTTGCGGACTTCCAGGTTTTTTAGGGTTTTGGATAAATCGCTGATTTTCCGGTACAGATTCTGCATCTCGGTGGTGGGTTCTTCCTGATGTTCTACGATGTGTGCGACTCCCAGTTCTTTGAGTTGCTTCAGAAAATCATCGTAGTCAGCATGAAAGACCAGAAACGAATATTTGAACATTGGTACTATCATGACGCCACCTCCATATTTTCCTGTCTTGTTTTAACAATTTTCTGCGCGGCTTTCGAAAGGTTCTCTTCATCCTCCAGGAATCTTTTGATTTTCCGGATGGCATCCTGAAAGCCGGGAATCTGAACTTTCTCGTAGAGGTTAACCTTTTGTGTCGTCTTTTTCCGGGCAAAATCCAGTAAATCCATTTTGCGTTCAAAGACTTCACTTTCCAGGGCTATTTCCACCAGCTTTTTCAGAATGGCTATTCCGTCAGGAAACCAGCTTGGCCGCTCAAACATATTGTAATCACGTACTTCAAAATTTACCTTATCCAGAATGGGTGTCTGAACACCGGCAATTTTTTTGGACGAAAGTTCCACGTCGCTGATGGCAATAAGTGAAGGGTCAAATTCTCCCCACAAACGCATCATGTCATCGTAGAGACTGAGCTCTTTTTTCAGTTCTTTTTCCAGTTCAGCTGCTTTGTCCTTGGCTTTTTTTACCTCCACACGCAGGGCCGACTCTTTGTTTTTGAGGGTGGGCAATGCGCGTTCACGGACTTTCAGCTGCTTGGCAAGTAACTGTTGCGATGTTTTATTATATTGAAATTTTATGGCCACGTTACTCCTTTTTTTAGGGAATTGTTACTCAGATGTAACTGGGCAGTCTTCTCTACTTCCGGCTGCCAATTACTCAGATTTACCAATTCACCGGTTCGCTTACTCTTTCCAATACTTATCGACCATCTCTTTTTTGAGGCCTACTTCAGCTTTTGAGAAATGTTTGCCAAAAAGTTCCCAACCAATGTCGAGCATGGTATCGGTATCAACATTTACATCTATTGCCAGCAGTTTCTCGGAGTACGCTTTTGCAAAGTCCAGCGTTCGCTCATCGTAATCTGTCAGGTCAAAACCGTTTTCCAGTTTTGTGCGGGCGTTTGCGGCATCCGCATAAAGGCGTACCGCGGCATTCATAACCTGTGGGTGATCCTCACGGGTTTGTTCGCCAATTACCAGCTGTTTCAGACGCGAGAGAGAGCGGAACGGATCCACAATAACTTTTCCGATATCGGTGTCACGACGGAGGAAAAGCTGTCCTTCGGTAATGTACCCTGTATTATCGGGAATTGCATGTGTGATATCCCCTCCCGAAAGGGTGGTTACTGCTACGATGGTGATGGATCCTCCCGATGGAAACTGCACCGCTTTTTCGTAAATGCGGGCAAGGTCGGAATAAAGTGACCCCGGCATACTGTCTTTCGAAGGAATCTGATCCATCCGGTTGGATACAATACTCAATGCATCGGCAAAAAGCGTCATATCGGTAAGCAGCACCAGTACGCTTTCGTTTTTATCCACGGCGAAATATTCAGCTGCTGTCAATGCCATATCGGGCACCAGCAGTCGCTCTACCGGCGGATCTTCTGTGGTGTTTACGAAACTTACAATTCGGTCAAGTGCTCCTGCATTGTCGAATACCTGCTTGAAAAACAGGTAATCGTCATTTGATAGCCCCATTCCGCCCAGAATGATTTTGTCTGCTTTGGCACGCAAAGCTACATTTGCCATTACCTGGTTGTAAGGCTGGTCACTATCGGCAAAGAATGGAATCTTCTGGCCGGAAACAAGGCTGTTGTTCAGGTCGATGCCTGCAATTCCCGTAGCGATAAGGTGGGAGGGCTGTTCGCGTCGCACCGGGTTTACCGATGGTCCGCCAATTTCACGGATTTCACCTTCAATTTCCGGCCCCCCGTCAATTGGATGGCCATACGCGTTGAAGAATCTTCCGGACAATTCGTCGCTTACTTTTAGCTGTGGCGGGTTTCCAAGAAATGTCACCTCCGCATTAGTTGGGATTCCTTCCGTTCCGGAAAAAATCTGTAAAACCACTTGCTCGCCCACAATTTTTACTACCTGGGCCATCCGGCCATGTACCACAGCCATCTCGTCGTAACCTACATCTTTTGCAGTTAGCGAAACAGTGGCCTTGGTAATATTGGTCAGTTTGGTATATACTTTTTGAAATGCCTGACTGCTCATATTTTTTAATCTGAATTGTTTTTAATTAGTACCTTCAGGAAACTTTCTCATCTCTGTTTTTGGAGAGATATTGTACTGACTCCTGGTAAAAAAGAATCAGACTGCCTGTGCTTCCTTTTTGGTTTCAACGGCAAACTCCCCGAGCATTTCTTCCAGCTCCTTTTCGTAGGTTTTGAATTTTTCTGAATCAAACTCAGAATAATTCATCTGCTTCAGTTGGTTAATCAGGCGCTTGAAGAATTCGCCTACCTGTTCAAAGTTCTTGAATTCGAAGTCAGTGTCTGCTATGTTGAGCACCTTCTCCAACATATATTTCTGACGTTCCAGTGGTGTGGATGCGTCAATCTTATCAAAAGCATCCTGCTGCAGCACCACAAAGTCAATTAACTCCGCTTTCCAAAAACGCTGGTGAAAATCAATGGGCACTCCGTCGTCACCAAGGATATTGATCTGTTCATCGGCTTCTTTTCCGCTGAATAATATGTCCTTGGTTTTGAGTACATTTTCCAGCCAGTGTTCGCCCATGTTTTTCTCAAGAGATTCCTGAAGCTCCGGGTATTCCAGATATTTTGAATAACTATCGATGGGGTCGATGGCCGGGTAGCGCTTGCTGTCTGCTCTGTCCTGTGACAACCCGTAGAAACAGCGTGCTGCTTTGCGGGTATTTTCGGTTACCGGTTCTTTCAGGTTACCTCCTGCAGGCGAAACGGTTCCGATAAATGTGATGGAGCCGGTTTGCTCATTGTTCAGATATACAAATCCTGCCCGTGAGTAGAAATTGGAAATAATGGCCGACAAATCCATGGGGAATGCGTCGGGCCCCGGAAGTTCTTCCAGTCTGTTGGACATCTCCCGAAGTGCTTGTGCCCAACGTGATGTGGAGTCGGCCATCAGCAACACCTTAAGGCCCATTGCCCGGTAATACTCTCCCAGCGTCATGGCTGTGTAAACTGATGCTTCCCGTGCGGCTACCGGCATATTGGAGGTGTTGGCAATGATGGTGGTTCGTTCTATCAGCTTACGTCCTGTTCTCGGGTCATCCAGTTCGGGGAATTCCTTGAAAATTTCCACAACCTCGTTTGCTCGTTCTCCACATGCGGCAATAATAACGATGTCAGCTTCGGCCTGCTTGGAAATGGCGTGCTGAAGCACGGTTTTTCCGGTTCCAAAAGGTCCGGGGATAAATCCGGTACCTCCTTCGGTAATGGGGTTGAGGGTATCAATACACCGAACCCCTGTTTCAAGCAATTTGAAAGGACGTGGTTTTTCTTTATGGGTTTTAATGGGCACTTTTACAGGCCATTTTTGTACCATGTTCACCGAAACGGAATTGCCATCTTTATCCTCAAGAACAGCAATTTCATCATCTACCGTGTATTCTCCTTCTTTCGCAATAGACTTTATAGTGAAGGTGCCTTCCAGCTTAAACGGAACCATGATGCGGTGAGGCATCTGGTTTTCTTCAACTTCACCCAACCAGTCACCGGCGATTACTTCGGCACCTTTTTCTAACAATGGTTTGAAGTTCCACTTTTGCTCACGGTTCAGTGGATCGGTATAGTCTCCTCTTTTTAGAAAGACGCCTTCCATCTTATCCAGGTCATTCTGCAATCCGTCGTAGTTGCGGGAGAGCATTCCCGGTCCCAGCGTTACTTCGAGCATGTGCCCCTCAAAATCAACCTTGCTGCCGGGTCTTAATCCCCGGGTACTTTCAAATACCTGCACATAGGCCTGATCTCCGGTCACCTTAATGACTTCTGCCATCAATCGCTCTTTCCCGTGGGTGATGAAGCAAATCTCATTTTGTCCCACCGGTCCGTCCACATCCACCACTACCAGGTTGGCAATGATGCCGGATACTGTTCCGGTTGTCTTATCGTTTTTTTCCATAGGTCAATGTGTATTCTTCGGGGAATTCAAATCCCGACTTCAATTCACTAAATAATTTTTCAAACATTTCACGGCCTTTCTCTGGATCCAGATTTATCCATCGCTCAGCAATGAAAAGCTTCTGAACAAAGGCCAGTACTTTTTCAATGGTAAAATAGTTGAAGAAGGTTTCTTCTTCCACAAAATGCCATTTTTGAATATCCAGCTTTAACTCACGATCGGTGATGTTATCCATCTCGAAAATCTGGAGGAGATCCTCAATGTGTTCTACCTCCGATTTCAGGCCGAAATCTCTGGACCGGCTTTTTTTGAGAGCTTCAGTGACTTCATTGTTTCCAATGAGTGCCTGTTCAAATTGTAGCTCGTGTTTTCGCCCGTTAAGTGCGGTGAGTACGTTGGCGGTATCTTGTTGATATTTTGTCAGTTGCCGGACGAAAGTGTTGGAGTTTTGGTGTAGATGTTCATAGTATTCGGCACTGAGTTGCCGGGCTGCTTCCACTCTGCTTCCGGGAGCGTCCTCTCCGTGCATCGTAAGTACAAATTCGTAAAGGTAATGAGGCAGTTCTTCAGTGTCTGCGGATTGTGCCAGCTTTCTGTCTGCCAGTGGTTCCAGTTCTTCTTTACTGAAATTGCCGCGGGAATCCCACTCTTTATCCTCTTCAAAGAAGAGATTGAGCAGGTTTTCGTGGTCGAAAGGCAGATAGAATAGCTTTAATAAAGCATAATCTTTGTTGGTTAACTCATCTGCCATCATATCTCTGAAATCGGTGGAGGTAAAAGAGAGTTTCTTTTCCTCCGGAACCAAATCAGGTAGTCCGGCGACAAGATAGTAGTATCCTTTCGACATATTTATTTCTTTTCAAACAACAATTCAGTGGATTTGGGACGTAGATAGGCTTTAAAGAAGTTGTTGAAGTCTTCATCGGTAAAGCTTATGACATAGCTTCCATCGGCCGGACCTACCTTAAATCCTGATTTCATGTTTTTAGAAAAGGAAAGTTGGAGACCTTTGTTTAAATGGTTGGCCAGTTGCTTTTTGAAATGGTCCTCCATCTCTTTGCGCTGACTTTCCGGAAGAATGACTTCGAGATCCATACTCTCTTTCTTGATCCATCCGTCAATGGTTTTTTCAATCAGATTTCCCAGGTATTTCTTGTCTGAAAAAAGTTCTTTGGTAGAGGGCTCCACTGCCTCCATGGTAACCAAACCTGCAATGTCTTGTTTGAGGGCTGCCATCGATTGCTCCAGAGCCATCTTCATCTCCGATTCCACATGCTTTTTTATTTCTTCGGCTTTCTTTTCAGCATCTTCTATGGTTTGTCCGGCTTTCTTTTTGGCCTCCTTTTCTATTGCAGAAGCCTTCTCACGAGCTTCCTTCAGGATGGCTTCTGCTTCCTCATTGGCTTTCTGGACCCCTTCGTTGTATATCTTTTCGGTAAGGTCCTGAAGTTTTTTTGTCATAGTTTCAATTTTTATGGTGAAGAAACGACTTTTGTTCCAATAGTTTTTGCGTTTTTTAATTCCTCTAAAATAGGTTTTTTAGAAATATCATACAAGTCCTGACATGGGGGGGTGTTTTGGTTTTTTTCACAGGACAAAACAGTAAGTGTTTGCAGGATAAGGGTTTGAGCTTAGGGAAGTTTCTGTATATGTAAAAGTAAGCATTTCTGCTGAAATTACTGAGGTGTCAAAAATCGATGCTGAAAGGGTTGTGGCTGTCGGAAACAAAAAAAGCCTTGAGTCGGGGAGGTGACGCAAGGCTTTTTATATGAATTTAAGAGTTTATGTTTTTACAAAATCTTAACAAACATTCAGGGTTTTAAAGGGTGTCAATGCTGACTTCCTTAATTCTGATTTTAGGATTGGGATTTTCCGGATCATCAGAGTTCTTTAATAAAACTTTCCAGGGATATGATGCCGGATCAGGTGTGGAAAGATAGTAAGGACCTCTTAAGTCTTCTTTTTCCACCATCATTCGGAACGATTCCTGGTACATACGGAAAGTGTATGTTCCGGTTTCCTCCTCAAAATCTCCACCGGTAAAAGCCGGTGACCATTCACTGGTATCAGAGATATTGTAACTATAGCCTGGTTGTACATATTGATCATCCTCCTTTTTGTACAACCTCAGGGCTTGAGCTGCCGGAGAGAAAAAGTTCTCATCTTTATAATACTGACTTGTGGTATCTGCTTCAAATATTATGTCCACTGCACTGATTCCGCTGTATTCATTGTTTTTCTCAGTATCCAGTTTTTCTTTCCAATGACTGAAAAGGTTTACCGGGTCTCCGTCTTCATTGACTACTGTGATGTCGTTAAAGTCAATTTCAACCATACTTCCGGCCATTCCCTGTGCAATCAGGTGTTCGGCTTCCTTATCGTTAAATGTTACCGCTTCCTGATTGTTGTGCGTAAATCGGTTGACCCTGACACACTCCAGGTTAATCGGGAAGGTGTAGGATGTTTGAACAGTGTCCACCACTTCATTGGCATTGTCAGCCGTGTCGATAACATAATATGAATAATACATTTTCATATTTGAAAGGTCATCGGTAAGGCTTAATTCAATTAAGGAACCGGGTGATTCCGGGTCGGCCGGTTCGGACTGGATAAACAAACTTCCGAAAGTTTCTCTGAAAGCCTTGCGGTCAGTCATTATTGAATCATTGAGCTCAAAGACTTCATTGGCAACTTCGTCATCAAGTCTAAACTGCCACACATTGGCATAATCGTTTTGAACCCATGAGGTATCTGCCAGTCCGTCGTTGGCACTCTTCACAATGGTGGCAATCGGTGTTTCATCATAAAGACCATCTACCGGCATGTCGGAATAATAGGTTTCCGTCATTGATAATGGTGCGTTAAATCTATGCACACTTATTTCGTGCTTTGCTTCCTTGTACCCGATCCACCATTCTTTGTAGTAAGCGAGGTTGAGTACCAGGGAGTCAATGAAGTACTCTCTTATTTCGCTGCTTTTATTTAGTTTGCCAATTCGTTCCCCCAGATTAATTTCCGTAATGAAGGAAGCTTCCGTAGGGCCGGTGAACGGATCATTGACAGAGCCCAGTATCGAATAGCCGGGATCGCTTGAGATTAGTTTGACCGGATCATAATTTTGTCCCATAAGGCGCGAAGTGGCATCGGTTCCGGTGAAGATATCCTCCGTGGGTAAAACATCCAGCCCAAGGGTTCCTGATTCTTCTTTACAGGACGAGAAAATAGCAAGTGTTGCCAGAATTATGGGCGTGAATTGCCGGAGACTTCTTTTGTTCAGCATAAAAATCCAGTCTGTTTTGGTCATTTAAAATTATCGAACGTTACAATTGGTCATAAAACTCATTGTAGGCATCCATGTATTTGTCCTCGGGCTGATATTCCAGGAATGGTTTGCCCGACTCTTTGATGTATTTTTCAATTTCCGGGTTTATCTTTTCCGATCCCTGAATGATGGCATCTGAATTGTCTATTGCCAGTTTTGTAAGGGTAACAAAGTTGGCGGTATCCAGAACCTTTACATCATCATCCGTTATACCATCAAGTTTTGCTTTTTCCTTAATTTTTGGATCCAGGTCATTGGTGAAATCATCATCAAAAACGGAATAGACTACTTTGGAATTTGCAAAGTAGGGATCGTCATTCATGGTCTTTTTGATGTAAAGTGGTGCCAGTGCAGTAAACCAGCCCTGACAGTGCACGACATCCGGCGCCCATCTTAATTTCTTGGTGGTTTCCAAAACCCCGCGGGCGAAAAAGATGATGCGCTCATCGTTATCTTCAAATTCCTTGCCATCATCGTCAATGATGGTATTTTTTCTCGAGAAATAATCTTCATTGTCGATAAAATACACCTGCATGCGGGCTGCCTGAATAGAGGCTACCTTGATAATGAGCGGGTGATCGGTGTCATCGATAATCAGATTCATCCCTGAGAGACGTATCACTTCATGGAGTTGATTGCGTCGCTCATTGATGTTGCCAAAACGTGGCATGAAAGTTCTGATTTGTTTTCCTCTTTCCTGAATGCCCTGAGGTAGATTCCTGCAAAGTGCCGACATTGTGTTTTCGGGCAGATAAGGGGTTATTTCCTGTGAGATGAATAAGACCTTGTTATTTTCCATTTTTTCAAGGATATATTAAGATAAATATTTTACAAAAGTACAAAAAATATGCTATCCCCCCAAAGTTGTTTGTGGGGGTAGAATCGCTTTTGCTCTGGTTTTCAGGGAAACACATTTTTGTTGGGCCGGATTGCTGAATGATCTTCTATTATTTTTGAATTGTTTGGTTTAGCTGTGGTTAAGTTGGTCAGCGTCACCATTTAAGATGAATGCATAGGAGGCTGGAGTGGTTGCTGACAGGCCGGTTTTGAATCTGAGTTTTCGAATAATGTAATTGTTTATCAGGTGGTTGGATGCCTGAGGATAATATTTGAGGATTTATGCAGTTTAGGTTGGGAATTATTATTTAATTTGCTCCTTTTTTGGGAAAAATCGGAATTAGTATCGACCGGGCCGCTTCAGGCAGGCAAGCTTAATAAGAAAGGTATTGCCGGGTTTATATTTTATGTGATATGGAGCTGATAAAAACAAAACAGGAACTGAATATTAAAATTGCTCAGCTGAGAAAAAAGAATAAAACCATCGGCTTTGTTCCTACTATGGGGGCATTGCATCAGGGGCATTTGTCATTGGTTGAGTCCGCAGGCAAGCATTGTGATGTGGTGGTGGTAAGTATTTTTGTTAATCCGAACCAATTTAACGACCCAGGCGACCTGGAACGCTATCCGCGTGACCTGGAAAAGGATATGGGCCTTTTGGAAAATACGGCATGTGAACTTCTGTTTGCCCCGGCTGTTGAAGAAGTGTATCCTGAATCGGATGAAAGGGTTTTTGATTTTGGAGAGCTGGACAAAGTAATGGAAGGAGAGCACCGGCCCGGGCATTTTAATGGTGTGGCCCAGGTGGTAAGCCGGCTTTTTGAGATGGTGAAGCCGGATAAAGCGTTTTTTGGTCAGAAAGACTTTCAGCAACTGGCCATTGTTCGGGAGATGGAGCGTCAGTTGAATTTAGGCATTGAAATTGTAGCTTGTCCTATTGTACGTGAATCTGACGGACTTGCAATGAGCAGCCGAAATACGCTTTTAACAAAAAAACACAGAAAAAGTGCCCCCTTGATAGCCAAAACTTTAAAGGAATCTTGTAATTTTGACCCCTTTAAAGATATTGCTGAAGTAAAAGAATATGTTATCAGGAATATCAATGGGGATGAAAACCTTGAAGTTGAGTATTTTGACATAGTGGACGGCGATACCTTAAAGGCGGTTGACAGATGGGCGGATAGCCCTTATATTGTAGGGTGTATTGCGGTTTTTGCAGGGGAAATCAGATTGATTGACAATATAATTTATAAGAATCCGGAAGCATGAAATGGTGCTGTTGTCATCGCTTTCAGAGATCCGGGTCAGGACAGCTAACCGGTTGATCGATTGCTTTTGACAAAGGTTGGAAGTTTTCCGGTTTGGTGATTGAGAGAGAAATTGGTATTTTTCTGATTAATGGGCTTTGGGAGTTTTTGTTTAAAGAAAGAAGAGACTTCCTGCCCGGTAAAGTAAATTGAATTCAGATGAACGTTGAGGTTGTAAAATCTAAACTGCACAATGTAACGGTTACCGAAGCCAATCTTAATTATGTTGGTAGTATCACCATCGACTCAGAATTGATGGAGGCTGCCAATATTATTGAGAATGAGAAGGTACAGGTGGTTAACAATAACAATGGGGAGCGCCTGGAGACTTATGTCATTAAAGGTGAACCCGGTTCGGGTGTGATTTGCCTGAATGGAGCAGCAGCCCGGAAAGTGGCTGTTGGTGATATTGTTATTATCATCACTTATGCTTCCATGCCGTTGGATGAAGCAAAAGCTTACAAGCCGGTGTTTGTTTTTCCGGACACGGCTACCAATAAGCTGATTTGACAGAGAAATCTTTTATGTAGAATATGAAACCCCGGGAGACCGGGGTTTTTTATTGGCTGAAAATTTTTAAGTTTGTTTCAAAATATGAATGATCATGGCCAAGACTAAAACTGTTTTTGTTTGTCAGAATTGTGGTGCAGAATCGCCCAAATGGGTGGGTAAATGTTATGCCTGTGGCGAATGGAATACCTACGTGGAAGAGATATCCATTACCGGGAAAACCAAAGATAAACGTTTGTCGCTTTCATTGGGTAATGATAAACAGAAGCCGGTGTCGGTTTCCTCTGTTACGGTGAGTGATATCCCTCGTATTGATACGGGCATTGTGGAGCTCAACCGGGTGCTGGGGGGTGGCATTGTGCCAGGGTCCCTGGTGCTGCTTGGCGGAGAGCCCGGTATCGGGAAATCCACACTGGTGCTGCAGATGGCCATGAAACTTTCAAGCCAGAAGATTCTCTATGTTTCGGGAGAAGAAAGCCCCCAGCAAATAAAGCTTCGTGCCGACAGATTAAGTGACCTGAACGGCGATCATTGCCTTTTGGTCGGAGAGACTTCTCTGGAGCAGATTTTGATGCACATAGAGAATGTAAATCCTGGCTTTGTGGTCATTGATAGTATTCAGACTATGGAACGTGAGGCAATTGAATCGGCTCCCGGAAGTGTATCCCAGATTAGGGAATGTACTGCCGCCATTCTTAAAGTTGCCAAAGAGAAAAATATCCCTGTTTTGTTGATTGGACACATTAATAAAGAGGGGAATCTTGCCGGGCCAAAGGTGCTGGAGCACATTGTGGATGTGGTACTGCAATTTGAGGGCGACCGACAGTATATGTACCGGATATTACGCTCTGTGAAGAATCGGTTTGGCTCAACTTCCGAAATAGGGATTTTTGAAATGCAGAGTGACGGACTCAGGGAGGTGAGTAATCCATCGGAAATGCTTTTGGCCCAACATGAGGAAGATATGAGCGGAATCGCCATTTCGGCGGCCATGGAAGGAATCCGTCCTTTTATGATTGAGGTGCAGGCTCTGGCAAGTACGGCTGCCTATGGAACACCGCAGCGTTCTTCCACAGGGTTCGATCTCAGACGGTTGAATATGTTGCTTGCCGTTTTAGAAAAGCGTGCCGGATTTAAACTGGCGGCCAAAGATGTCTTTTTAAATATTGCCGGGGGCCTCAAGGTGAGTGACCCTGCCATTGATCTTGCCGTGGTGACATCTGTGTTATCTTCCAATACAGATCTGACTGTCCCGCGTGGCGTTTGCCTGACGGGAGAGGTGGGCCTGTCAGGAGAGATAAGGCCTGTAACCCGCATTGAGCAACGGGTGAGTGAGGCTGAAAAGCTCGGCTTTAAGTCTATTGTGGTGCCCCGGTACAATAGAGGTTTTAATCCGGAAGCTTATGGGATAAAGGTGGTGCAGGCCTCCAAAATTGAGGAGGCCTTCAGGTTTCTTTTTGCTTAGAAAAATTCGTCTTCCGGAACGATTGAGTCTCCACCTTCCAGCGCCTCTTCGTCAGCGGTTATGTTTTCATCCGGACAGTCCAGATTTATGTTGAAATTGACCGGTTCTTCAAATTTGTCTTCCTGTGTAATCGGGATTTCTTCGTCTTCGTAAACTTTATTCATGTAAAGGGCCCATATTGGTAATGCAGTGTTGGCTCCCTGTCCCATACCAATATTGTCGAAGTGAATATCCCGGTCCTCGCCTCCTACCCAAACGCCGGTTACCAGATTGGGGGTAACCCCCATGAACCAGCCGTCGGAGTGATTTTGTGTGGTGCCTGTTTTTCCTCCGATCTGGGCATCAAACTGATACCTGAACCGAAGTCTTCGACCGGTTCCCTGGTTGATAACTCCTTCCAGTAAATTAATCATCAGGTAAGCAGTCTCTTCGCTCAGGACCTCTTCTTTGCGTGGTGAGAAATTGGCCACCACATTTCCATACCGGTCTTCTATCCGGGTTACCAACAGGGGTTTTACGTTTACCCCTTTATTGGCGTAGGTACAATATCCCGATACCATTTCATCCAGACCGAACTCGGGAACTCCCAACACAATTGATGGTACCGGATCCATGGGGCTTTGGATGCCCAGATCATGAATGATGTTTACCACTGCCTGGGGGTTGAACTGTTTCAATATCCAGGCGGTAATGTTGTTGTTTGAGTTGGCCAGTCCCCACTTGAGAGAGACCATCTCTCCGGCACGGCTCGACCCCGAATTTCTGGGGGTCCAGGTCTGGCCTGTGATGAGGTTAAATGTTTGGGGGATATTGGGGACCATATCGCAGGGGGTTAGTCCTTCCTGCATGGCCAATGTATAGACAAACGGCTTGATGGTGGAACCCACCTGACGTTTTCCCTGAGACACCATATCATATTTGAAATGCTGATAATTGGGGCCTCCGATGTAGGCTTTTACGTGTCCTGATTGGGGATCCATGGAAAGCAGACTGGCTCTGAGAAATGACTTATAATAATGTATGGAGTCCAAAGGAGACATAACAGTATCAATATTGCCCTGCCAGCTGAAAACCTCCATCTCCACAGGTTCTTCAAAGGCTTGACGGATCGAATCTGTGCTAAAACCTGCATTTTTCAGATTCCGGTAACGATCCGAGTTTCTCATGGCGCGGTCGATGATGTTCTCGTATTGTTCCTGCGTAATCTTGCTGGTAAAAGGGGCTCTTGACCGGCCTTCTTTTTCTTTAAAAAACAGCGGTTGGATTTCTTCCCCGATATGCTGTTTTACGGCATTTTCCGCATAAGTCTGAAGGCGGCTGTCGATGGTTGTGTAGATTTTAAGTCCGTCGCTGTAGATGTTGTATTTGGTTCCATCGGCTTTCAGGTTTTTATTGGTCCATCCGAAAAGAGGGTCTTCCAGCCATGCAATGCTGTCTTCAATGAATTGTTGTTCCTGCCAGGATGCATAGTTCTCCCGCTCCGGCTTCTCAGCAGATAGCTTTAATCTCAGATGTTCCCTGAAGTAAGGAGCCAGGCCATGAATGTGATCATCACGCTGAAAGCGGATGTTCAGGGGCAGGGTTTTCAGACTGTCAAATTCCTCGGGGGTGATGTGGCTGGCTTTCTGCATCTGCGAAAGCACAATGTTTCTTCTGTTTTGCGTGATGTCAGGTCTCCTCAACGGATTATAGAGTGAGGGGTTTTGCAACATCCCAATGAGGGTTGCTGCTTCTTCCACACGAATGGAGTCCATGGGCTTGCTGAAAAAAGTATGTGCGGCGGATTCAATACCATAGGCTCCGTATATGAACGGAGCTTTGTTGAGGTACATGGTAAGGATTTCCGGCTTGGTATAACTTCGTTCGAGTTTTACCGCTATAACCCACTCTTTGAGCTTTTGAAGACTTCTTTGCCAAAGATTACTGGCCGGATCGTGAAACAAAAGTTTGGCCAGCTGCTGCGTTATTGTACTACCTCCTCCGGAGCTTTTCTCTCCCATGAGAATAGTGCGGAATAGTACCCTCGCAAGCCCGCGGGAGTCTATCCCGGAATGTTTGTAAAACCGGATGTCCTCAGTTGCAATCAATGCATTTATGACGTTTGGATTCAGATCATTGTAGTTGACATTGGTCCGGTTTTCATGAAAGAATTTTCCCAAAACTTCCTGATCTGACGAATAGAGAATGGTAGCCAGGTTGCTTTTGGGGTTTTCCAATTCCTCAAAGCTGGGCATAAACCCGAGTGCCCCTTTGGATATCAAAAAGAAAAGTAAAACAACAAAAACCACGGCCCCAATGAATAGACCGTACAACCAGCGTAACGTTTTTTTTAACCCACCTTGTGCCATCTGATATTTTATATTTTAATTTCTGAAGTAATTTGTTCAATTTCTTAACCTGGTTTCTTTATGAGATGTTTAAATGCTAATAAATTCGGACAACCGCAGAGAAAATTGATGAAGGAAATAGTGAACTATTTTCAAGTCAATTTTTTGAGGACGCCTGAACTTAGCAGGTAGTTGAACATCGCAATAGATAATTTATGAATAATCCAGGTTATTACCTGCAAAACTTATTCCGTTTTGGATTGGCTGTAAAAGTACGAAAAAAGACGGAATCAAAATGTTTGAGACACTATATTAGAGGCTGGCTTATGAACAGACCCTATTTAGTGCCTGGCAATAAAGTCGGGAGAATGGTAATTGGAGCTGTGTCGATTCAGAAAGTTGTGTTTGCAAGGCCTGGCATTCCCTGAAATGCGAAGTTTACCTGAGTAAATGAGGAATTTTCGGGCAGGCGTAACGCAGTAAATGATACTTTATGGACAAACTTTTTTAGCGAACGTACCACCTGTGGGGTTATCTTGCCCTTAATAACGGAGATGTATCCGGATTAATTGAGATTCGGAAAAAATATTTATATGTGTGTAAGTGTGTTGTTGGTCAGTGTTTTGAGTGTTTTTATGTTGTGGAGCAGTCGTGAGTCGCTTGATTGCTGTTAACAATATTTTATAAATTTGGCCCCAAGTTTTATTATAATGCGTCGCATTAGAACCAAATAATCGAAGATGGCGAAAAAAGAGAAGACAACAGAAGAGAATCTGGTTATTGTAGAGTCGCCTGCAAAGGCCAAGACGATAGAGAAGTTTCTGGGAAAGGGGTTTATGGTGAAATCCAGTTTTGGTCACATACGTGATTTGGCAAAGAAAGATTTTGGTATTGATCTTAATCATAATTATCAGCCTCAATACATCGTTTCGGAAGATAAAAAGGAAGTGGTTCGGGAACTGAAATCACTGGCCAAAAATGCTGATACGGTGTGGCTTGCTTCCGATGAAGACCGCGAGGGAGAGGCAATTGCATGGCATCTTAGTGAGGTGCTGGAGTTGTCTCAGGAGAAAACACGAAGGATTGTGTTTCATGAAATAACAAAGGAGGCTATCCTTTCGGCCATTGAATCTCCCAGGGCTATCGACGATAATCTGGTGAATGCGCAGCAGGCCCGCAGGGTACTGGACCGACTGGTAGGGTTTGAGCTTTCTCCGGTGCTGTGGAAAAAAGTAAAACCTTCCTTGTCAGCGGGTAGAGTTCAGTCGGTGGCTGTAAGACTCCTGGTGGAGCGCGAAAGAGAAATCTTCGACTTTAACGCAGAATCAGCATTTCGGGTGTCTGCCATTTTCACCATCGATGAAGGAGGGAAGAAGAGTGATTTTAAAGCTGAACTGAATCATCGGTTTAAGACACTGGAAGAGGCAAAAGCTTTTTTGAATAGTTGTGCGGGAGCTGACTTTAAGGTAAATTCTGTTGTTAAGAAACCTTCAACAAAAACTCCGGCTGCGCCTTTTACTACTTCCACACTGCAACAGGAAGCTGCCCGGAAGCTCGGTTTTAGCGTGGGACAAACCATGTCGGTGGCTCAAAAGCTTTATGAGGCAGGTAAGATTACTTACATGAGAACGGATTCGGTAAATCTTGCCAAATCGGCTGTTAGTGCTGTTGCATCTGCCATAACTTCTGAGTTCGGAGAGAAGTATGTGAAGGTTCGGCAATATCGAACCAAATCGAAGGGAGCCCAGGAAGCGCACGAGGCCATCAGGCCAACCTATCCTGACAATCCATCGGTTAGCGGGTCTGCCCAGGAACAGAAACTATATGATTTAATATATAAACGTACAATGGCTTCTCAGATGAGTGATGCTCTTATAGAGAAGACTACTGTTAATATAGGTGTTGGCGCAGAGAAACATCAGTTCGTCGCCACCGGAGAGGTTGTGAAGTTTGATGGTTTTCTGAAGGTATATATTGAATCGTCTGATCAGGAAGAGGACGAAGAGTCTGCAACTTTTTTGCCGGCCACGAAGGAAAACGATGCACTGACCCTGAAAAAACTGGAGTCGCGTCAAAGGTTTTCCCAGAAACCACCCCGATATTCCGAAGCAAGTTTGGTGCGTAAGCTCGAAGAGCTGGGGATTGGACGTCCTTCCACCTATGCACCAACCATCAGTACCATTCAGCAAAGGGGGTATGTGGTCAAGGAAGATCGTCCCGGCACCCCACGTGCTTATCAATTCTTGTGGCTTGAAGGGGGAGCAGTAAAGCATGAGGAAAGATCGGAGATGGCCAATGCAGAAAGAAATAAACTTTTCCCTACCGATATAGCCATGGTTGTAAACGACTTCCTGGTTAGCTATTTCCCTAATGTCGTTAGCTATGATTTTACTGCCAGAGTGGAGCAGGAATTTGATGAAATAGCCCTGGGAAATCTGGGTTGGCAGAAGGCCATTGATGAGTTTTACAAGCCTTTTCATCAGCAGGTGGAAGAGACACTGGAAAAATCGGATCGAACAACCGGAGAACGGGTATTGGGAACCGACCCTAAAACAGGAAAACCTATCAGTGTTCGTATCGGACGGTTTGGGCCAATGGCTCAGCTGGGGAGTTCCGATGATGAGGAAAAACCACGATATGCACCTCTCACCCGCGAGCAGCACCTTGAAACAATAACGTTGGAGGAGGCTGTTAAGTTGTTTGATCTTCCACGGGATCTGGGCACTTATGAAGATAAGAAAGTAGTGGTTGGTGTTGGTCGTTTTGGTCCGTATGTCCGGCACGACGGGAAATTTGCCTCTTTGAAGAAAGGGGTGGACGATCCGATGACCATTGATCTGGATCGGGCCATCGAACTTATTGAAGAGAAAAGGGAACGAGACAATAAAAAATACATTAAATCGTTTGAAGAGGACAAGGATCTTCAGGTGCTTAACGGTCGATGGGGACCTTATATCAGTTACAAGAAGAAAAACTATAAAATTCCTAAGGACACCGAGGCTGCCGATCTGAGTTATGATGATTGCCTAAAGCTTATTGCAGAGGGAGATAAAACAAAAAAAACGAAGAAAGGGAAAACTTCAAAAACTTCCGGCACAAAGAAAACAACTAAAAGTGCTTCGGCGGGTAAAAAGAAGGGTTCTTCAACTTCGAAAACGACAAAAAAAGCTAAGTAGTTTCTGTCCAGAGACAGGACTAAAAATAAATTTTGCTTAGTTTATGAACAGACTTTAAGTAGAGCAACCGTGCAATCTGAAAGTATTAATTTTAAATATTAAATTGTCTGGTGGAAATCAGTAATTACATAGAGCCTGTTAAATTGAACAGGGTTTCTTATCAAGGGATTGCTGACGAGGAAACACTGGGAAATGACATATTGTTTTTTGATGGAACGGCCCAATGGTTTTTGGATAAAAAATTTGACGTAGCCATACTGGGTGTTCCCGAAACCAGAAATTGCCAACGGGCAGTTTCTTCTGAAGCCCCCGGTATTATTCGCAGATGGCTGTACGGGATGAGGAAAATTTCTTCCGGAGATGTCATTGCTGATTTGGGCAATGTTAAAGGAAATAGTCTTAAGGATCGTTACATTGCGCTTCAAGAGGTTGCCGAGTATCTGGAACAGCAGAATGTTGTGGTTTTAGTTCTCGGAGGTTCTCAGGATTTGACGGTTCCTCTTTGCGGGGTTTTTCCAAAAACGGCAAGGAAGTTTAACCTTACAGTGGTTGATTCGTTTATCGATCTGGTGCCGGCAGACGACGATTATTCAGAAGAAACCTTTCTGAATAAGCTGATTGCTGATTATGGCCCCGAAAATATAGAGGATTTGAGCCTGTTGGGATGCCAGAATTATTATTGCAGCAGCCGGCAGGAGCAGGTTTTGAGCGACCATTATTTTCGGTTGGCCCGATTAAAGGAGCTCAGAAATGAGAACATTGAAACGGTTGAAGTATTTTTGAGACAGTCAGATGTTTTGAGTTTCGATTTTTCGGCGATCAGGGAAATGCCGGTGCTGCCGGGAGGAAATAAAATGCCAAACGGATTTTCTGAACTTGATGCTTGTCGGATCTTATGGTATGCCGGAGCTTCTGATGTTCTGAAGATTACAGGACTTTTTAATTTGCCGGCAGGAAATTCTGAAGGCGAGGAGTACGGGCCGCTGGGAGCGCAGATGTGTTGGCATTTTTTGGAAGGAAGGGGCGCCAGGTGCGGGGATTACCCGCTAAGGTCTTTTCAGGATTATGAATTAAAGGCAGTTTACCTGGAGGAGTTTGATGCTTCTTTGAAATTTTACCATAATCCGGCTAACGGCAGATGGTGGTTGATGATACCGTACGGCGACAATGAGCGGTTGATCCCATGTTCCGGGAAAGACTATAAGGATGCTGTAGCTAAAGAATTACCTGCCTTGTGGTGGCATTTCTTTATGAAGAACTCTAACCTGGATTATTCATAAATTATCTATTGCGATGTTCAACTTCCTTCTAAATTCAGGCGTCCTCAAAAAATTGATTCGAAAATAGTTCACTATTTCCTGTATCAATTTTATCTGCGGTAACCTAAATTTATTGGCATTTAAACATCTCTTAACGATAACTGATGAAGAAGCCAGGTTAAGAATGGAAATAAATAGAAGAATTATTTTAGTTTCTTAATGAAAAACGAAACCTTTACCGGCCAAATATAGTATATGGACTTAGCTTTTTGCGTAGATAATATACGTTCTTTTGATGGAGACAAGGGCCTGTCAAGTAAGCAAATAGGGGTTTTGCGTGGAGGTGGTAAGAAAACAGTGTCACCTATTTTTAACAAAATAAAAAGTAGGAGTTTTGTTTTTTTTCTTTTATTTTGCATTTCCTCCGGACTTTACGCCCAATTTGACCCCATGTTTAGTCAGAACATGTTTAACCATTTGAACACCAACCCGGGATATGCCGGGAACAGTGGAAAGATGAATGTTGTTTTGATGAACCGCAATCAATGGACGGGATTGGAAGGAGCTCCGGTTACAACGGTAGCAGGTGCTGATGCAGCCTTGAATTTATTTGGCAAAAAGGTTGGTGTCGGACTGGAAGTGATGAATGATGACATCGGCTTTTTTAACAACCTGATGATCAGATTGTCATTCGCACGAAGATATTTACTGGGAGAAGGAGAGTTAGGTATTGGAATTTCAACGGGAATTCTAAGTCAGAGTTTTGATGGCTCCGGAATTGAAATCCCCGAAAGCGATTACCATGATCCCAATGATCCGATGGTGCCTTCTGAAAAAATCAGCGGGTTTGCACCGGATTTTGGATTAGGAGCCTTTTACCAGGGGCCCGGATGGTATGCAGGAGCTGGAGTTCAACATTTATTTTCTCCTGAACCAAACTTTCAGGATGATTTTTACGTATATGTGCATCGTTCTCTGTTTTTAACGGGAGGATACCTGATAAATCTGGAAGAACGAAACTTTGATCTGGAACCTTCCATCTTTTTCAGACAGGGTGGAGGAAGCTGGCAGGCAGATTTGAATCTGAATTTGCACTTCCGGGAAAAGTATTGGGCCGGACTGACCTATCGATATCAGGATGCAGTGGTTTTATTGGCCGGTCTGAATTTGAAAAATGGAATAAGAGCCGGATACAGTTACGATATTACCACATCGAAACTGTCAAATACCGGAAGCAGCGGATCGCATGAAATAATGATAGGTTATTCTTTTGATTTGAATATCAATAAGAAACAAAAAAGATATAAGAGTGTCAGATTTTTGTAGAAAATTAGAACAAAATAGATTATCCGAAATACTATGAAGAAAGTACTTGCCCTGAGTGTCATCGTAGTCACAGTTTTAAGCGGATGTGGTCAGTCCGGCGGCGGAGAGTTGGTCGGAGTATCCAGAAAAGCGGCTTTTTATGAGCCTGATCCTTATGGTATGCTATTTATACCGCAAGGCAGTTTCAATATGGGCCCGGCAGACGAAGACCTCGCTTATACTATGAGTTCCCAGAAACGGACCATGTCGGTTCCGTCATTCTGGATGGACGAAACCGAGATTACCAACTCCGAGTATCGTCAGTTTGTTTATTGGGTTCGGGATTCCTTAGCCCGCCGATTGTTAGGCGAGCAGTTCGAAGAATTCATTATTGCCGAGGATGAGTTTGGTAATCCAATTGATCCTCCATTCCTGAATTGGGATGAGCCTATTGACTGGCGAAATGAAGAGTATTCTGCCATTTTGGAAGAGATGTTTCTTCCTGAGAATGAGCGCTTCTTCCGTCGGAAGGAGATCGATACCCGGAAGTTGGTCTATGACTACCAGTGGGTTGATCTTCAGCAGGCAGCTAAAAAAACCAACCGGTACAACTATGAAACCAAGGAGTATGAGGGGATGGCTTACGATAAGGATGGGCGTGAACGTGAAATCACCGATCGCTCCGCTTTTATCATGAGCGACCAGGTTCTGGTATATCCCGATACACTCGTGTGGGTGGCTGACTTTACCTATTCGTTCAATGAACCATTGACCGAAAAGTATTTCTGGCATCCCGGATTCGATGAGTATCCTGTGGTTGGGGTTACCTGGAAGCAAGCAACTGCTTTTGCCATCTGGCGCACCAACCTGCTTAACGATTATCTGATCAGTAAAGGGGAGCCTGTGGTAAGTAACTATCGTTTGCCCAGTGAAGCTGAGTGGGAATATGCTTCCCGAGGCGGTCTGGATCAGAACAAATATCCCTGGGGAGGATACTATACCCGTAATAATCAGGGGTGTTTTCTTGCCAACTTTAAGCCGCTCAGGGGACGTTATGGCGATGATGGTGGAATGTACACCATGTCTGTAGCCAACTTTGCTCCCAACGATTTTGGACTGTTCGATATGGCCGGAAACGTTGCCGAATGGACGTCAAGTGCTTATGACGAGTCATCTTACGGATTTATGCATGACATGAGTCCTACCTATAAATATAATGCCCGCCCGGAAGATCCTGAAGTGATGAAGAGAAAAGTTATCAGAGGTGGATCCTGGAAAGATATCGGGTATTATCTGCAGAATGGTATTCGCACTTATGAATATCAGGATTCAGCAAAGTCATATATCGGTTTCCGATGTGTGCGTGATTTTATCGGAGGTTAAATTTTAGGATTGGAAAAGAAAAAATATTGTTATGGGTCTTTCGGAATTTGTACAAAGTCCTGCCTATAAAAAGGTAATGGGTAAAGTTTACGGATGGGGTGCTGCACTTGTACTGGCTGGTGCCTTGTTTAAAATTCAGCACTATCCGGGTGCCGGACCGATGCTGTTGGTTGGAATGGGAACAGAAATTGTAATCTTCTTTCTTTCAGCATTTGAACCACCGCATGAAATGCCCGACTGGAGTTTGGTTTATCCCGAACTTGTAGGTCTTGAGCCCAACGAAGATCGTGGAAGACACAGAGGTGGCTCCGGTGGTGGTGGAGGAAGCGATTTGGCTGCTCTTATCGAAAGCGGAACGCTCGAGCCAGAAATTGTAGAGAAATTAAGCCAGGGTATAAAGAAGCTTTCTGCCACTACAGGTCAGTTGGCCGATTTGAGTGATGCTTCACTGGCTACCGAGAGTTATTTGCAGAGCATGAAGATGGCATCTGAGTCGGTATCCAAATTGTCCAATTCTCAGGCAAAAAGTGCTCAGGAACTTGAATCATTGAGTTCGAGCTATGGGGAAACAGCCCAAAAAATATCTACCGGAGGTCAACAGTTGGCAGATGGAATGGCCGCGGCAGGAAATAATCTTGTGAAGGATATTGAATCATCAGGTCAGGCCTTGGTTAGCTCTTATCAGTCCCTGAGTAAATCGATGAATGAAAATGCCGGTCAATTGGCAACAAACTCAGAAAGTTATAAAGAGCAATTGAGTGAAGCAAATAAACAGCTGGCGGCTATTAATTCTGTTTATGAAATGCAATTAAAAAGTATTTCCGAACAGATGGAAGCTTCTAAAAGCGTTACTACCCAGCTGGGAAGTATTGATCAGGAATTCAGGAAATCAGTTGAAGAAGCCAAAACTTACCAGGAAGAATTGGGTAAGTTGAATCAGAATATTTCTGAACTCAATACCATTTATGGCAATATGCTGAGCGCCATGAATATGGGGAGTAAACAAAATTAATCAGGAAAGTAATAACCTTAAAGACCTATTTGTGATATGAGTGGTGGTAACTGTCCTGAAACGCCGAGACAAAAGATGATCGGAATGATGTATCTTTTCCTGACGGCAATGTTGGCTCTCAATGTTTCAGGAGAACTTCTTCAGGCTTTTCAACTGGTAGATAGCAGTATCAGAAAAACCATCGAAACGATGGAGAATAAAAACAGTCTGTTATATTCTGATTTTGAAAGTGCATATGCCACTAACGAGAAGAAAGTTAGTGATCAATATCATAATGCTCTTGAAGTAAAGGCGGAAGCTGACAGTTTATTTAAACATATACAGGATTTAAAAACGTTAATTGTCCAGACAGCTGATGGTCCTGAGGCAACTCCTACACAATATACTTCTTTGGATAATCAGGATATTGCTGCACAGTTAATGATTACCGAAAGAGGCGGGGCCAGAAGTAAAGAGTTGAAAGAACATTTGATTCACTATCGTGACCTTTTGAGTGAAATGGTTGACCCCGCGGATACAGCCCTTCTTAATGCTCTTGAAAGAACACTGACTCCTAAAGATCCTCCGCGATCGGAAGGAGAAGGTCGCAGTTGGGAGAGTGAAAAGTTCGAGCATTTGCCAATGTCTGCAGTTATGGCTCTTATGAGTCAGCTTCAAAGTGAAGTCAGGAATATGGAGTCAGATATGATTAGGTATCTGTATGGCAAAATTGATGAAGGTTCCTTCAAATTTAACAGTGTGGAGGCTATCGTGATACCTCGTTCGGAGTATGTGATTCGCGGTGATGAATATTATGCGGAAATTATGCTTGCGGCTAGAGATACCACTCAACCGCCAATTGTGACTGTGAATGGTGAAGAGTTGCCCATTAATAATGGTCGTGGAATTTTAAGAATTCCAGCAAATTCCACCGGCGAAAAGGAATGGAGCGGCGAGATTGCCGTAATGGGACCTGATGGAACTTATACGCGACGACATGTGACCGGATCTTATCTGGTGTCGCAACCGGGTGTGGTTATTTCACCAACTAAGATGAATGTATTCTATGTTGGAGTTGAGAACCCTGTAGAGGTTTCTGTTCCAGGGGTTCCTAGTGAAAACCTGAATGTTAGAATTACCAATGCAAGAATGAGAAAGGTTCGAGGGAATGAATTTTCCGTATCTCCGAATGCGAATTCAGCAGGGAAGCAAGCCATTGTAAGTGTGAGTACCACCTTAAACGGGCAAACGCAAAACCTGGGGAGTCAACCTTTCCGTATTAAACGGGTTCCTGACCCTGTTGCAACAGTTGCAGGGATGCGTGGAGGTGGTATCGGCAAAAACCTTTTGCTGGCTCAACGAGCAGTTATAGCCAAGATGGATAATTTTGATTTCGATCTTAGATTTAATATTACTAATTTTAGAATTTCTACAATCAGAGATGGATATCTTCAGTTTGTGGATAGTGAAAGTGGAGTAATTACCACTGAACAAAAAGATTTGATTCAAGGCGTCGGAATTGGGGGTGTTGTTCTGTTTAACAACATACAGGCCAAAGGGCCTGACGGCTCTACACGTGACCTTGGATCGCTTAGTTTTACAATTCAATAAGAATTTGAATAGAAAAAATATCTTACGATGAGAAAACAGCTTCTTATAATGTTTTTGCTTGGAGCTTTTGGATTTGGATCTCTGAATCTTTCGGCTCAAAGGAATGATGACAATCTTCCTATTGACGGGTTGTTTGAGAAACAACATGTGGTGAACAGAAAACCTGTTCCATATCCCAGTATCAGGGAAGCTGATGTGTTGTGGGCCAAAAAGATCTGGAGAATCATTGATCTGCGGGAAAAAATGAACTTGCCATTGTACTATCCAACCACTCCTATGGATGATCGTTACAGTTTGATTGATCTGATGCTCAAAGGTGTGGTAGGTGAAGTAGGAGATGGCCAGCTTGGCGATATTACCGCTTTTTCTGCCTTCTCAGAAGATGAATTTAAAGTTCCTTTAGAAAGCGAGGATGACATTCTGAAGAACCTGGGTGCCGGTACCCGCACCGTTATGATTGAACAGGAAGACGGTACTATGGCCGAACAAACGGTTGTTGAGGGTGCTAAAACCTATGAAGTGAAGCAGATTATGGTTAAGGAAATCTGGTATTTTGATCGTAACTACTCACGCCTTGATGTGCGAATTCTTGGACTTTGTCCTATTCGGGAGTCCCTGAATGAAGATTTGGGGGAAGCTGCAGGTGCTGAAGGAGGTGTAGTTAAAAACAAAGCATTCTGGGTTTATTTTCCTGAAATAAGGGATCTTTTTGCGCAATACGAAGTGTTTAATCCAATGAACGATGCACAGCGCAGAAGTTTTGACGATATATTTATTAAGAGATATTTCGGTAGTTATGTTGTGCAGGAAGCTAACGTATTTGATAACAGAACGATTGAGTCTTATACTGTAGGAAAAGAAGCTGTCCTTGAGTCTAAGCGAATTGAAAATGAAATTTTCCAGTGGGAACATGATCTTTGGAAATTCTAAAAAGATATTCTCATCCTAATAAAAAACCCGGATTGTTTAAGTCCGGGTTTTTTTGTGTTTTGTTATCTGATGTTTATAGATTATTCTCTTCCAAATTCTGTTTTGATATCGTTTGTGAATTGTCTGATTTGCTGCTCATTTTCTTTGG
>Ga0247722_10000116_pt1 | contig 47039 bp, 48 predicted proteins | sample MSEWelMarce3H_FC_FD_189094 | JGI IMG/M metagenome (GOLD analysis project Ga0247722, IMG submission 189094) | Subsurface sediment microbial communities from gas well in West Virginia, United States - MSEEL Well Study Marcellus 3H_FC | ecosystem: Environmental > Terrestrial > Deep subsurface >... | reverse complement strand
GATTTTGCTTCTTCAATAGGTTTCATATCTTCAACAGATTTTGCTTCTTCAATAGGTTTTGATTTTTCATCTGGCTTTGCTGAAGGTTTTGCTTCTTCTGAAGGTTTCACATCTTCATCTGGCTTTGCTGAAGTTTTCGATTCTTCATCTGGCTTTGCCGAAGGTATTGATTTTTCTGAAGGCATTGATTCTATAGATGACATTGATTTTTCATCTGATTTTGCCGGAGCTTCAGAAGATATAGACTTCTCAGAAGAGTCAGAGCTCATATTTAATTTTTGAGACGGCGCCGCAGGTTCTTCCTCTAGTTCGCTCGAAATAGACGATTCTGATGCTGTTTGCCCACCTTCATATGAATCTATTTGATCTTCGTCGTCATCATCATAAAATAAACTAAGAGCCCCTTTGGGTTTATTCACATCTACCGTTTTAAATTTAGTATATTGAACTTCCTCATCATCTGAATCCAATGAAGGAACTACCGATTTAGACACAGATTCTTCGACAGGTGAAATAATATCTTCAATAACAACCTCTCCATTCGCACCGGCAGCACATAGATCATTAATTTCTTTGGCGGGATATTTGGTGGTCTTCTTGTCCTGTGTTAAACGAACCATTGTATCCAAGTAAATTGGTATGGTCTGTAGATAATTAATATTATTTATGTTTTCAGTAGTAATTGTGACAACCCCTGTTTCCTTATCAAGAGAGATTTCCGTTTTAAACCCGGGACTGTTTTTAATTTTAATATCAGATTTTCTAACACCTCTCTCAACCTCAAGTTCATTCGCAATTTTGCGCACCATTTCTACCGCTTGCTCGCGATTCAATTCTTCCTGGAAGTTCTCCAAGAGAGATTCTATAATCTGATCTCCTCTGAGACCTTGATCGGCCTTTTCTAAAATGAAAGCCTCTATGCTATTAAATTTACTATAGTTTGAAACGCGTTTGAAACGTAAATTGATTTTGCCGTCTTTAAATGTATTCGTTTCGTTAATAAATACACTTGATAGACAACCCTTGTATGCGTCAATGTCAAGCTGTTTGTTGATTTTAATTTGTGTTTCATATGTAAGTTGTTTAATTTCAATATTCGCATCATTTAAACTGGTGAATAAGTTTAATTTATATCCGCTTTGTTCTAAAAACCCTTTAATTTGGCTAATAATAGGATTAATGGTTGCTTTAAATATGGTGTCAATTTCATCAATTTCAACGACAGTTTTAAACTCTGAACTAACCGTAATAAAACCCTCTTCGTCAAATTCGCAAATAACAGAGTCAGTTGTATCGGCCGATTCAGATTCAATATAAACCGCAACGGATTTGTTTCGCGCAATCGTTTTAATTAGTCTAAAAATAGTTGTCCGTTTAAGAAGCGGAATTTTCCTACCGTCTGTTGCGAGTTTGTCCGTAAATAGTCTATATACGTTTTCTTGTCTTGCCGACGGATTGTATTTAATTAGTGGGCTATTTTGCGTAGCATGAATAACCTTAAATATAATTTCAAGTGGGATTTTAATGCTAAAATCGGGTCTTAGAACAGCCTTGATGTATTTTATGCCTCTAGCAACGTAATTTAATTCGGTTGTTTTCAACATGAACACGTCGTAAAACATGTCAATTGTTTTGAATACGGTGAATGTCTTTTTATCCAGTAACTTTTTGGTAGATTCAACTAAAGTGACCCTTTTATCATCCAAGTCATCAATACTATTAATATTTTTATTATACAATGACGGGTAGTAGATTTTAATAGTTGTTTCCACCGATAGCCCCTTTTGGTCAACATAAGAGAGAACATCCTCCGCAAGGCATAAATAAATACTGTTGTCAATTATATTACCGCTATTCAATAATAAATGACTATTCAATGTTGTTAGCGATTTGCGGGCAGATTTTTCAAAGAACTTGTCATACTCAGTCACATCATACGGGTCACATACAAAGGGATATTCGTTTTCGACAATGAAAAATTTTTGACCTAAAACCTTGTTTAAAATGTAGTTTTTATTATCAAAACTCATTTCAAAAATGTCATCAAACGTGTATACGTCCTTTTCGACTGGTTTTGCAAAAAGAGCGCCCTTTTCATCGCTAACAATATTTGAAATAAACTGATCTAACCTGACTTGTGTTAGCGGAAGCTTGCTGTTTTGTGTGAGTGATTCATATACAGAGACAGCATTAAGGGTTTCGATTTTTTGGCAATATAGATATATCTCGTCTAATGAAATCTCTCGTTTAAGCTCATTAAGTATTTTAAGTTTAATTGTTCCAATTGAATCGTCGAAATGAATTTGTTGGTCAGAAAATTTTACTGTAATTTTATCTGTTTTGATTTGTTCATTTTCGCGATCAGTAAAAATTTTCCCAAATAATTCGGTTTCAGTTTCTTCTGATCGTTTGCCAGTAAATACAAAAATCGTATTTATTTTGCCATTAGCGTATAGTTTAACTTTATATATATTACTAGCTAAAGTTTGTTTTGTTTCTGGCAATTTGGTTGATAATGAATTTGACATATATATAACGCTACTATTATTTTTAATTTGATTATCACCCAAAGATATTTATTAAATACCAAAAGAATCAATTTGGTATTTAATGTGAATACATATTTGAGTTTATAAAGATGTAAAATTTTTAAATCGCGTTAAAAACTACATAATATTTTTATTGACGTGTGTCGGTAATCCGTGACCAAACAAAATCATATAAATTAGAACAAGAGCACCAATTAAGACACTTCTATCAATTGCCTTTTCGTTGGACTGACTCAACGCAAATTTCATTACAACATACAAAAATATAGATATAATTATAGCGTGAACTAACATCGTCAATGCGCCTTCCATTATAATATATATGCACAAAAAAATTATACTAAATCATAATATGGATTATCATTTATATCCATGCCGCAATATTGTTGGGGATTTTTCTTATAATCAATCGGGTCATATATACCGGCTTCTTTTGCGTTTTGTAGCATATATTTAAAGTTTTGCCAGAATTCTTGCTTATGTCCAACAGATTCGGTCATTACGTGTGACAATTCGTGTAAAGCAACAAACGTAAGGGTATTAATATCAATTAGTTTATTGCCCTCCTTTGTTGTATTTAAACAGAATGCGATTTTCTCTCCTTTATTTTCACTGAAGGCGGTTAGCTCACTTGTTGGTAACGTCTCGCTAATAGTTTTGGGGTTAAAACCTTCTACTAGGCGTATAGTGCGCGGATCTTCAGGGTGCTTTTCTTTCATGTATGCAACCATATCCTTCATTTTTTGTGTAACCTGTGCTAAAAGATTGGCCGCGAGCTCTAGTTTCTCTCTTTCTCTGACGCAATATCTGTTTCCATCCTCGGAAGCAATAATGCATTTTAGATTATAGGCGTCAGATTGAAAATATATCATTAGACAAAAGAAAAGAATAAACGCTACAAATATATAAAAAAATATGCTATGCTTTTCCATAATATATAGTATTAAATAAAATTGAAATATAAAAGACTAAATATATTTAGATTATTACTAGGAATGAACACTTTAAATTATATTGGTTGTAAACATACGTTGCTTAAAACATTATTACACGTCTGTAATGAGAATATAAGCGATATGAAAAGCAAGTCCTTTATGGATTTGTTCGCAGGAACAGGAGTTGTCGGATTTAATATGTTGGAGAATTTTAAGACTTGTGACGCAAATGACCTTGAATATTACAGTTATATAATTAATTACGCATTGTTAAAGTGTGCTTATACTGAAAATGTGAAAACCCAGATAGAAATCTGTAACGAATTGAATATGGTTGAAGGTTTAATATATGAAAACTTTTCGCCAACTGCTACGTGCGAAAGAATGTTCTTTACAAACGATAATGCTAAAAAGACGGACGCTATAAGACAACACCTTAGTAGTGTGTTAAAGTCGGGTGAAATTACAGAAAAAGAATACTATTTCTTAGTTGCTTCATTATTAGTGTCGGTCGATAAGGTAGCAAATACATCTTGCGTTTATGGCGCATATCTAAAAGCATTTAAAAAGACCGCGCTAAAAAACGTGATTCTTCAACCCATTCACACGAGAGCTGAATTAACTGACGCAAATAATGTTTATAATGGACTAGCTGAAAAATTTGCCGCACCTGAAGGTAAATATTACGATGTAATTTATATGGACCCTCCATACAATCAGCGACAATACAGCGCAAATTATTCGCCGTTAAATTATATTGCTCATTATAGCAAAGATATTGTTCTGAAAGGAAAAACGGCCCTAATCGATAATTACAATAAAAGCGATTTTTGTAAAAAAACAGAAGTAAAGAAAGCATTCGCCGAGTTAATAAATGGCGTTAAATGTAATCAGTTAATTATATCTTACAACAACGAAGGGTTATTATCTACAGAAGAATTTAAAAATATGCTTTTAAAAAGGGGACAAGTCAAATTATATAAAATTCAATACAATAAATTTAAAGCTCAAGCTGGAGTGGAAAAAAAGTTTGTAGAAGAATATTTGTGGGTTGTAGATATGACCAAAAAAGGTGACACTTTCGAAGAAAAAAATATTGAATTGATTAAATAATTCAAGTCTTCTTCTCCAATGTATGCAAATCGATAACTTCAAAATATTCTTCATCGTGACCGTGATGAAAACCATACATTAAATTACCAAGGTTCCATCTAAATTTGATATTATCTCTATGATTGTGAACTTGAAATTCTCCCATTGAATGCCCATTAATTGTTATAGATGAACTTTCATTCCAATTTTTGTTTTTTTTAATATGACTAAATTCAATAATACAATTTTCAAAATTAATATTCTTATTTTTTTTTATTAACCACAAAATATTCTTATGTTCGTTATAATATACAATTGGACTGCTAAATGTGTATTCAAGATATTCGGTTAATAATTTTTCTATGTTTAGTTGAATATATTCCTTGATTTGTTCATTTGTGGATGAAGCATCCACTCCAAAGTGTTCACAGAATTTTTTTTTACTAGGTTGTCCTATAACTTGAGGGCAAACTTTAAAATCTTTTTTAGTGGTTTTTGCGCTTAATTTGATGTCTAGTGAATCAACTCCTGTAAAATCATATCTTGCGCCATTTTTCGCAGTATGGGCGAGCATATGAGGAAACGCAACCTTTAAATTAGAAATTTTATCTCTAATCTGTTCTGCCTTTAACATGCTGTATTTAAATTTGCCGTCGTATGGTGTCCCATATAGTAAACATATAGCCATTTCAAAAATCTTACCCAAATCTTCTGTCACAACCATTGCCTTTTTCTCCTTAGGATATAAATCGATAAGGGTACCATCGTCCTCTTCTATCAGTAACTTCTTGCTCATTTTAATTATTATGTGTTTTAAATACTAATTAAAAAACTAATTCAATTTTATTTGTTTCCGGTAATAAAAAATTGAAAACAAAATATTTATAAAATTATCTGTTTTATTTATTGTCCACCAGATCCAATTTCCAAAGGCGGGCGCATAAAATCAGGCTCGATTGTGCTCTGGTTCCAGGGTCCCACTGATAATTGAGGGTTCGGGGGTTCAGAGCGAATCTGGAGGTTGGCGTTTCTTAGACTCTGGCCAATAGTGTCAATGCCGATGTGGTAACCAGCCTTGAGAAGATTGACGTTGGCGAGTTCGCCCTTGCCAGAAGGGTTCAATTGGGCCCACTGGGAGTTAGAATCCTTGGGCAAAAGCTCGGCGGGATTCTGAATATTTGGCTGGGAGCAAGATGACGGAATGCCAGGCATGCTGGTTTGGACACCATTTGCGGAGGCAAAGACCTCATTGCCATTAGGGTCAGAGGGGCGAACACTTGCGGAAGCCTGCGCGTTAGTATTTTTATACTGTTGTTGCATTTGAGCATTAGACTCGGAGCCGGGCATACCCTTAGCACCTAGGTAACCAGCGAACATGCTAACACCATATGCTATAATTAATAAAACAATAATGGCTCCAATTCCATAGTCATTCCAAAGTTTCTTCAAAGAGACTGTCATTATATAAAATTAATGATAAAATAATTTTTAGAATACATATTAATTATTCTAAACATTTGTCAATTCATTTGTAGAAATTAGAGTCCATCTAATTCACTTTCAGAAACCTCATCAATTTCTGCGTCAATATCGCTATCACTGTCATTTAAATTATCTAACATGTATGTTTTCTTAATATTCTTTGCTTCTAAATAAGCGAGAAGTGCGTTCTTTTTTGCCATCTTTGCTTTAATTCTAGCTTCCTTATATAATTCAAAATATACCTGATTCGGTTTTTTTAATTGAATAGTTTCTAAATTATTCTCTAAAGCTAAAGCTAAATCTAAATTATTTATCTCCTTTAATTCGTCCGGGTTTTCCTCAATGTCTGTGTCCAAGTTTTCAAATTCCAACTCTACGGAAATATTTTCGGGGTCTTCGTGAGATTCGTATGTGGTTAATATTTGGGCGGATGCAACACCTTCTAAACCCGCGCAAACAGCACTTTCTTCTAAACTAGTTGCAACTGGATCTACAGTTGTAAATGGGTCGTGCTCTATATTCTCTATAATATCTAAATCTTGTAGCTCGTGTGTTTCGAAGCCTTTTTCTAAAGGCAATGCCTCTTGTGTTGCGACATATGTTTCTAAAGCCTGTGGCTCATGTGCCAAATGTGTATCAACTTCATTCGGTCTTTTAATTGCGGTTTTTATTAAACAATTGTCAAATAGAGGCTCATCATTTAGCACCATTACCTGCTTAAGATCAATATCAATTTGAAAATTTCTAGATGTAAACTTTATTCCTTGTATTTCTAAAATTGAAATTACATTTGTTCCATCCTTAATATCATCTGACGTTAAAGGGACTTCATTTTCATTATAGATCTTAACAAATGGTGTGCTATTGTGGCTTTTGACGTTTGTTCTTACCAAGTAATATTTGCCAGACTTGTAAACACGAATAGTAGAATTAAATGCGGTTTCAATGTCACTTTCTTCTAAATTATTTTGAAACCATGTATCCCTTCTATCGAAAATTAGTTTTTGACATCTTTCTTCTAAATTTTCAAACCAACTGATAAGTGTTGCGGCATTTTTATCAAACATTAAATCACAGTAGTATTTTTTCCCCGTTTTGACTATTCCTTGCCGCGTCTGGCTTTTAAATGTTTGGATGTATAATGGTTTGCTATTATATTCAATTTTAGTAAAATATGCGCCGCCCTGAATTCCTACCGGGTGTGCTAAAGAAAGTTTAGTAAAGTCGAACGTATCATTTGGTTCAATAATATTTTCCATATTACAAAAATTGCAGAAAAATTAATAATTAATAACACGCAAAAAAATAATAATCAACAACACGCATAAATTTAATAATATTTATATATTGATTTACTATGAAAGATTCGTTAGTTAATCAGTGTTTGGATATTTTAAAGAGAGACGATATAAAAACAGAGTTTAAAATGTTGTTGAAACCGGTAATTGATTTTATTTTATATGAGATTAACCCATATATTTATATAACCGTTGCCTTGGTGTTTTTAATTTTTATAATGATTTTAGCAATACTTATAATATTAATTCTACTGCTGCGTAATAAACAATTTCCAGCAAAAATATTTTAAAAGTGCGGATTGTTTAGGCAGCTAAAATTTTACTCCAATCGTTGACACTCATTATTTGCTTATTATTGAACCATTGCGGCAATTTTATTTTTTCTCATCAATTTATATAAATGGCAAAACAAAGACACAGCAGTCGAAGACATAGTAGTCGCAGACATAGACGTTCTGCTAAACGAGGAGGTAGTGCAAATTACAGCTCAGCCTCATCATATGGCACTTATGTAAACGGATCAGGTGATTCTCAGTATGACAGAGTGTTTGACCAAAGTGGCGCCAACGCAGCCAATCAATCTAACGTCATTGTCGGAGCACAGGGACAATGGGCAACTCAACCCGGCGTGCCAACAAATCTTAACTTGATTCAATCCGCAGGTAAAAAGAAACGCGGAAGTCGCAAGAATAAACGCGGCGGTCTTATGGGTGAGGTCATGAGCCAGGCGCTCGTGCCGTTCAGCATTTTAGCGTTACAACAGTCATACCGCAAGAAGCGTGGTGGAAAGAAAACCCGCCGAGCTAACAAACACTAAGAACTCGAATAAGGGCGTCGGTATTAAGTAATATTATTATTTATATTATATTTAATATAATTAATAATGAGTTTTGAAGGGCAAATTCAACAATGGGTTCAGATAGACAACCAACTAAAACAATTAAACGACAAGGCGAAAGAGCTAAGAGATAAGCGAAATTTATTGGAGCAAAACATAACAAACCACGCTTTTTCAAATAATCTCTCTGATTCAACGGTTAAGATAAGTGATGGCAGGTTGAAGTTTGTAAACACAAAAGTCCAAGAACCGCTAACCTTTAGATATTTAGAAAAGACATTAAGCGAAATTATAAAGAACGAGTCTCAGGTGAAACTAATGATGGAACATATAAGACAAAAAAGGTCTGTTAAAATCGTTCCAGAAATAAAGCGGTTTTCTAATAATTAATTAATATATAAATAATTTATATGAACCAGGCAACACAAGAAGGCAAATTAGATTATATTGGAGCAAATGAATTAGTATTTAACAATAGTGCGGCGGATGGAATTAGTTCTGGCGGGTTCAGCGTTAATTCTATTATGATGAAGGCTGGAATGTCCCCTATTATGACTGTAAACACGCAAACCGGCGGCAATCAGGTCTCCGACTTATTTAACAGCTTGGTAGTGCCAAATTGGTTATTAAGTTATGATAATAGAATGGGTGGCGGAATATATAAAGAATATGATGGTGGCGCCGATTCTGATAATGACGACGTTGACGATGACTTACACGATAAACTATTAGGATTAGTGAGGGAACACGAAAGCAAATTAACACAAAACAAGAAAAAGAAAACGCGTAAGAATGGTGGTCGTCGCAATGCGGGTGGGACAAAAAGAAAAATGTCGAAGTGAGTTATTACATTAAATTATTCTTGGTCTAATATAATAATATGCTCTTTAGGGTTATTGATCATTATGAAGATTTTTCGGAATACGAACCACCGGAACCGAATGAATGTTTAATTTGTCTGGAAATTAATGCGGATAACAATGTAACGCCTATCGATTTAAAAATGCAACAAATGTATTTAAAGAGGTGTAGCTGTGGAGGGTGGGTTCATCTAAGCTGTTTATATGAATGGCACAAGATAAGTAACAGCTGCCCAATATGTCGCTCTTATATGGACAAACCCGTGTCAATGATATCAACTGCTAGTTTTTACGTCATCAATTTCTTTGGTGCGTTTATATTGGTTTTTATTCGTCTTTGTTGCGTATTTTGGTTTTTGCTTGTGCTTGCGTGTGGCAACCATATTTATCAATATTATTTTATATTGAACCGTAACAAGGAGTCTGATTCATGCGAATACATAACCGAATAATTTGTATTTTATATAGTTTAACATATTATGAGCTATATAAAAATAGTACTTTAAAATGACCCCCAACTACTATAATTAAACGGCGAGACTAATATTTCATCCACCTTATTTTTCCAGTGGTCCACTTGTTTTTGGAAGGCGACATCTTTTACCGTCTCGGGATATGGCGAAGCAGTTTTCATAAGCTCCTCTTCTTCGTCAGTTATTTTCGGTTTATATCCGTAGCAATTTACACCGAATTTTACATTAGGATTAGCAATAAATCCGCCATTTACTCCAGTTCTTCCGCAATCGTTTTCGTGTCCCGGCGTCTTTTGTAAATGGTCGTAAGTTTGTTTTTGGGTAGGGAACAATGCCAATTGATTCGCAGACCACCCATAATTGCACCATTCGGCGCCATTGTTATAAGCCTTTTCAATCTGGTCGTATGTTGCTAAATCCGAGCCATATGCGTTACAGAGAGCCTTTGCGTTATCATAATTATAATGGTTACCTGGAATATTGAAGACTTGTTTTTTAAATCTTATTTCGGGAACAGGTGACGCTTCTGGTTGATAGGCGCTTTGATCTACAACTATATCAACTGTTGTATTTGGACTGAATAGACCCTGAATATAGGCGGTTACATTTATACTAAAAAAGTATTGAAATGCGTTAATAATAATTAGAATAATCAAAATCGCCACAACAATAATTCCCATTACATTTGAACCTGTTGAATCATTCTCATTTCCTAAACCTACTGCGTTAGTATCTAAAGAAGATGAAAACACGAAAAACGCTACAATAATTAATATAATAATAATAAAAACGGTAGGGTTTAAAATGTAGTTATTCAAATAATTATACATATTTACTGGATCGATTGTTGATGATGTATTCACTACTTCCATTTATAATATATAAATAGTTAAAATAATATAAATGATTTGTTAAATAAAATAAAATAAATATAAAAATAAGATTATCTTACACCTTCGCGCGGATACTTTCATTCATGTACATTGAAATTGGCCTGATAAATTAAACCAGTCTCCTTCTATAAAATAGAACATATGCTTTGGGAGATATAATAGAATCTACTAGCCCCACTTCAGATACACTTGTATCGTTAAAATGATACCATTTGCCATTCGCATTTTTAACATATGCTGTGTAGTGACCACCCATTACGCCGCCACTATGGTTGCAGACCCCATAAAGTTCGTATTTATAACTGTCCTTCTTATATCCAATCACATATTCTGATAAATCGAGCATCATCGGAAATGTTACTAAAATTTGGTTCTTCTGACCTCTGCCATTAAATCTTTTTAAATCGATTGCTAAAATATTCGGAAACGACCAGAATTGAATTTTTTTTCTAATATTAATTTTCGTCTTGGTTTCTTCGTTATACCAAGCATTTTCTCCATCTAATATTTCTCCTTGGACATAATAGTTTAAGCAATCTATTAGTGTCGGCGACTTGTTATTTTCAGGGATTGGCAAATCGATCATAAAATATGGTTCTGGTGTTATTTTAACTATCTCTCCTGTCTCTAAATTTGTAATCTGTGAAACATGAACGGCATAGAATAAATTCCAAATTTCAGAATATTCCTTAGAATACATATTTTTTATCATTTCAAAACATTTAATGGCAGTGTGGTCTGTCGTATTTTCAGGAGTTCCTGAAATCGTCATTTTAATTTCTCTCGATAAGGACGTATGAAAACAATCAATCAAGAATAATAAGAACTCAGGAAGATCGTTTTGTGAAAATCCAGTGAACATTTCCAATCCCTTAATACGCGCCACCTTTTGGACGGTTCTAATAAATTTTCCAGGTGAAATAATACAATTATCAGTCCACATTATTTTTCGGAGACCATCCCATTCTAGAATAAGCGCAGATTCGATCGTCTTTTTGAGCTTAGTCTTATATGTTCCCTTCTCTAGAATATCATTTAATTCGTATGTATGTGAGATGATTTGCATACAAGAATTTACGAAACACGTATTTCCCAGATTTGCCAACCCACTTAATCCTTTGCCTTTGTAATTTTCAACGTTCATAATTATTAATAGTACAATCCGTTTAAACACATTTAATAGAATATATATATTTAAAAAGTATATGAGTCGACCTGGTTATACTATAAGCAATGAAGAGTTGTTATTGATTAATATACTGAATGGCATGTATAATGATAATTTAAGACAAATTGACCGTATGAATGCATCGATAAATACCTTGAACGCGGATAACTCAAGAATGCGTAGTTTGCTTATACGGCTTTTGAGAAATCAAGGTCAAAATAATAGGGGGCAAAACAATTCGGGCAGAGGAACAAATAATGCGGACAGGGGAGAAAATAATGCTAGAACGATACCTCTAAATACGCCATTTCCGTCTAGTATATTTGGTTCGTCTAGTGGATTGGGACGTTTATTTGTAAATAATGCGCCGTATATTATTGATAGCATTCCTGCTGGAGGAACTGCACGAAATTTTTTCTCTGAGACGTTAAGAAATTTTTATGAGCCAGTAAATGTATATCCTACACAAGCGCAAATGGCAGCCGCCACTAGAATAGTTAGGTATAGCGATATTGCCACGCCTAGAAATCGATCATGTCCCATTTCGATTGTAGATTTTAATGATTCTGATATGGTTACAATAATTCGAAATTGCGGTCACATTTTTCACTCAACAGAATTGCGCCGGTGGTTTACGAGTCATTGTACTTGTCCGGTGTGTCGGTTTGATATCCGTGAAGCTAGAAATAATTCTTCTAACAATAATGATACGCCAAGTGCTTCAGAAAACATTACACGGGCATCAGAAAATATTACAAGTGCTGTAGAAAATATAATAAGGGCAACAGATAATATAATAGGCGAAACTGAAAGGCAAGCTCCCGAATCAAATGAAGAGAGAACTACTACACCTGAAACTACAACGTCTCCTAGCGGAAGCGCGGGCGTTTACAGCCTGTCAGATATTGTTGATGGTTTATTTAACGCATTTGACGTTCAAGATGTAGAAATTATGATATCTGATCTCTCGAATAATCTCATGACAACACCAGACCCGCAGACATTATTCAGTTTGGTATCTCGGTTTAACAGTAATGCGCCTCGCAGATAAACATTATTAATACGATATAAAGAAAAAAATGAAATATCATATATGACAATAACACGTAATAAATTTAAGAAAATAATGCCGCAGACGAGACAAGAAGCACCGGACATTGTCCAAGAAAAAATTGAAACGCCGGATTCACATCCAATGTATGATACACTAGTAAGTTGGTCTAAAATTGCGATTAGAATGATTAATGCGGTTTCAAAGATATTCGGAGTATATTTTGCGTGGATCGGACTACATTATAGCGCATCCCATTTGTACGTAAAATTGTGTGTGCCTGATACGTTATTTGGGTTTTTAATGTCGCCCTTTATGACGGCCACGCCACACTGCCAAGGACTTCGTTGGGTTGTAACCAACGGCGCAAGTATGATTAATAATATGTGGATTGTGCTAGGAGGCTGGCTTTGTTCTACAATATTTTCCACAAATGTAAGTAGCGCGGCAGCTGTGGCGTAGGGAGGAAAATATTAATTTACAAGTATAAACCATATAAAGACTACACGTGATATTATTATATAAAATGACTGCTAATAGAGCTGGAAATAAATGGACTGTGAATGAATTGCTCTCACTACAAAGAGAGTATGAGCTTTTGGAGATGACAATTCAACAAATCGCGGCTAAGCATGAGCGAAGCGTTACGGCTATTTTGTTTAGACTCGAGACTGAAGAGTTTATTGATTCTTGGAATAGCGCAAGAGGTTTTGATATTCTTGAGTATCAGCGAGCAATGGATGGAGAGGATTGCTGTGATGGAGAAGACTGTTGCGCTGACGAGTGCTCCGATAGTGATGCTGATGAGGAGGTCGAAAAATATGCTGATGACATTGTTACTCGTGTGTGGAGTTTGGAGACGAGCGTAAAGGAAATCGGTTTTATGGTGACTCACATCTTTAATAACATGGTTGCGTCAAAACAAACAACGCAATCTTGCCGAACGTAAGCAGTCATTTATAGCAACGCGTATTTTAAATACCGTTTATTATGTTTAAAATAAAAATAGTTGTATATATTTTTATTTTTCTATATTTAAATTTCTAAAATAATATATTTTGTAAATATATATGGAATTTAAATACGCAAAAACAAGGGAAAATTTACCAAAAGATAGCGACTTTCAATGTCCTATTTGTTATGAAAATATAGATATAGATGAAGTAAAAAATGGACAGTGTAATTGTGTAATTTGTATTAATGGTCATAGAACTCATAATACTTGTTACAACCAATCTAATGCACCTGAATGCCCAGTATGTAGATCACAAACTATGAAATTTTGTAAATCATATTTAGGATATGGATATGTTGAAAGAAAGGGGGGGAAAAAGAGGAAAACTCATAAAAGGAGGAAAATTAATAAAAAAAGAAAAACGTATAAAAGGGGTAAAAGTTTAAAATAATAAAAATAAGCTTAGTTTATTTTTATTTTTACATACAATTTAAAAATCAATAACTTATATATTCAAGTAAATTATCTAATTTATCAATGTAAAAAGACAAGAAGAACATGATTGCTGGTACAAAGGCTCCAAAAAAACACCACAATTCACCAGCACTATATTTAAAATATTTTCTACTAATGTATAAAAAAAAGTAAATGATTGAAAACAACACAACGCCATATGTGAAATTAAACAAGTATAATATGTTAATCGCGAATAAAACTAAATACGGATATGGGTTCGCATATTTGAGCCATGGCCATTTTAAGTGACCATCTTGTGTAGATGTCACCAACTTATCGGTCAATAAAAACCGCACGTATACCGTAATAAAATAAATAAAATATGCGATATTTAATACTGCTATCGATAAGTTATAATTTTGTAAGCTCAATATGTTTGGTTGATAATAGAAAAGTTTAATTAGGTAAAGTATTGTAGGTTGGCATACATTTAATATTGGACCAGCAATAGTTGTTACTTTATTTATGCCAATCTTATTGTCTATATCAATCCAAAATAAAAAATCCATAAATTGGATAAGTGATATAAATATTAGGCCCAGCCCAGTCGCTTTATTCTCTAATCTATAAATAGGATTACCGTAATTCATTAGTAAAATAGAAAAAATGGTTCCGACTGTAAAAGTCAACAGCGAAACCTTATAATTAAAACACATTGATATAATATACATTTATTTTTTTCCAAAGAAGTTTGTTATACTCTGTGCGCCGGTCTTTTCATTATTTGTCACTCTAAGATATTCATCAAACAGCAATGCCTTTATTTCGGAACATCGCAGTTTTTCAATTTTTTCTTCGATTTTCTCGTGATCTACTGTTTCCTTGCGAATATTTTCAACCTCCTTCTTGTATTGTCTAATCTTCGGCAACTTTTTATTCATTGTCCAGATCTTCTCTAAAACTAACGCGAATACTTGTTGAACGGGCTTCATGATTTGATTTGTAATATAAAACGAGTAATCGATTTTCAGTTTGTTTTCAGTGATAAATGTAGGCGTCTCGATTTTTTCCCCTTGAAGTGCCTTCTTATCCTTCGCAACAATATATACAAATGGAATTCGGTCACCAGAGCTCGGCTTATTTCCGGGATCACGCGCTGTAATTCTATCGGATAAAACCTTGTGGGCAATCGATTTTGGATTCTTATATCCAGAACGAAGTGATTTTGTAATGACTAGTTTGTCCATTGGATAATTCTCTTCCACGATATTTTGTAAACAGCCTTTTAAGAAATCAATTGCTTCTTGAATATTTTGTTTTTTCATAAGAATATCAATAATGCCTCCATATATATCCTTCACAATCGGCGCATTATCTCGTCTTTTTAAGACAATACCCATTTCATTTCGTTTACACTTATTTACATCCGTTTCATATTTCATACCAATATATCTTTTCTTTGATAACAAACAAAATGGCATAAATGTTTTCTCATATTCAAAGTCGTGCGGCCTTTTAAGGAATTTTGCCGAAATGTCTCCCACCTGTTGAGCGAGTTCAATCGTAATTTCAAGTGCCTTCTTGCCACGAATCGGAGTACCGTTCAACTCCTCCAGATTAAATGTATAAAACACTGAATCCGTATCGCCATAAATATATTCGGCGCGTGTTTTCACCTTGCCGTGATTTGTTGTATCACAAATATTATCTCCATAACATTCTTCAACGATTCTTTTACCGTATGTCAATAATTTTCTACCGATCGCAGTAGTGCATGCCGCAATATCCTTTTCATAAAATGTGCTCGTTTTTGCGCCACATTGTCCATAAAGAGAGTTGGCAGTTACCTTATAACCCAATTGACGTTGGTCTAACACATTCTTCATAAATTCGTCGGTTTGGAGTGGAATTAATTTTCGTGTGTCTTTCCTTGCCTTTAATAATTCCTTTAATATAGAAGGCATGATCGCTTCTCCGTCTCCGTTTTCATTGGGAATCGGTTGCGCAAATCGGCAGGTTTTATACCCGTTTAAAATCTTTTCTGCGGCAGCCTTTGGATGCTTTCTTCGATATACATAAGTGTCGTATTTAACATCTACATATTGATAACCGGGTAGATTGTCATATATAAACCGGCCGGCCCCATCAGTTTCACCCCACTCTTCCGTTAAATTCCCTGCCAAATCATATTCTCTGGTCCAGACCTTACTATCGTGTGATAGATTTTCACTGATCATTGAACTCGGATACAACGACGCATAATCGTTACAAGCAACCGGGTTGTCAAGGTATAAATCACATTTTGGCTCCAAAACAATCGCACCTTCATAACCTTCATCTAATCCACCCTTCTCGATCACGGGCATCAGAGTTCGTTTTTCACGGCATTTTTTCGCAATAAAACTAGTTAGTTTAATGCCTTGACCTCTCATGACAAGGAAATTAATTGGCACGCTACAAATTTTAGCCATCTCAATAAACCCTGTTAAAATATCTGATTTGTTACATAAATAATGAACTAGGTTGCAATCCTGAATACAATATTTCGCGATTACAGCCCTATCATCTGCGGTTCCATTTGTCATTCTAAATATATCCTTTGGCGTTACATCGTCCTTAGCTAGACACCATCTAACTTTCTTTTCAAAATCAGGAGTAATTATTCCATTAATAGTAAATTTACTTTGTGCTTTGTCAACGCTTGTAACAATATATTTGGCTCCATCCGCATAACAATTGACAGAATGCCCAATCTCTTCAATGTGAATATAACTACCAACTAACAAGCCAGTCATATTAGCCGTTTTAATAGTTGTTTGTGATTCATCGTGCTCAAGACTTTTTACAAAGTCCCCGATAAAATTACCCGCAACATAATCTAATTTATATGAAATCAGGTTAGCTTCGCGACGATAGAAGTTGTATAAATCTACTTGGAGGCGACCATTCATCTTAATAAATCTAATGTCGTGTTGTCCGCTAGCAATATGAATTGTGCTCTCTTCGATTTTCCATCTGTTATCTTCTCTTGTTCCGCAAATTTCATCCTTATTGCGCGACAGCTTTAGAAACTCTTCTACGCAATCATTTTCTTCCGCACGATTAAACATGAACTGATAATCAAAACCAAATATATTGTAACCAATAATGATGTCAGGATTTTCCCGCTGTACCAATTGCTGCCAAGCAAGCAACACATCTTTTTCGGTAGAATAACTTTCAAGAACAGAATTCTCGATGGGCATAGCAGAACACGTGTTCAGAACGATACAATGGTTCAAATGCGGTTCTTGGTTTCCGTAATTCATAAATGTAGAACCAATAAACGTTACTTTGTCTCCTTCTAACTTGGGAAATACCTTTGCTAATGTGTCGTTAAGTTCTTTGAGTTTACCCTCCCTTTCAAATGTTTTATCACACAGGATGTCTATAATCGTCGCCTTCTTATCCGCATAAGGTTTTACGTAGGTTTTGTATTCAGCTTCTTCCTCTTCTTCGTCCATTCCAACTCTTTCAAACATACTTTCGATCGTATTTTCATTTGAATTTCCACCGATGGGTTTCAGATTTCTAACGAGTGTTTCTATCCAGACATTATAGAGACGGAGAACAGCTTCCATTGAGGCTGGTTTCTTTTTCGGATATACAATATCAATTTGGTCCATTTTTTCATATCCAAAAGCGGCCAATATAATTCTCTTAAGGATATTCTTACATAATTCGCGGGTCATGTCCATTTGAAGTCCCTCAAAGTATTCAATAATATTGGTTGCAAGCTTCTTGTAGCTCTTGATCGGAACAGGGAAATCCCCGTGGCTACTACTCGCTTCAATATCAAAACTCATTATTTTATAAGGAACACGTGTTTCTTTGTCATTCAACGCAACAATGTTTTTATAGTCGGCCTTTAGCTCGTAATCACAATTTACGTTTTTAATTTGTCCTTTGTATTCCGTTGCTTTTCGCTTTGGAATAGCAATCCACCCAGAAGGACTGATATCTCTAATGTGAAAGAAACGCAACAAGGGTGGGATGTTTGCTTCATAGAGCCGCGTTTCTGTATTTGAAAATCGATAACCATTTTTCAGTAATTTTCGCCCACGGTCTTCGTCCTGTGACGGTTTACCGTCTTCATTTTTTCCGTATTCTGTATACCATAAATTTTTAGCCTTGTTAAATGCGTTTAAATTCGCAAACTCAATAAACAGAAATTTATGTTCTTTACCTCCATCAAATCCATATAATTTTTTACGCTTTATCAGTTTACAGTTTGTAATAGAATCTTGATAATATTTACCAAGTTTATCCTTTAAGTGGGATACAAACAGATCTTTTAGATTAATCGTCCAATTATCGTCAACCAAGACGTAAAAGAACGGAGTATAACCTTCTACAGTCAACGAGTAAGTTTTTCCAATTTCGTCTACCCCGAACATTTGAATAACAAAACTTGCGTTATCCTTGTATGCTTTAGGCTCATCGTCAGAATCACTTGACGAATCCTTTACGTTATACACATTGAAATCGACGAGTCTAAACACGTGCTCCATCTTTAAATATTATAGTGATTACTGTTTATCTGATTTATTTATATTCAATTTTATTTATATTCAATATAAATTACTATTTTATTGTATTGTAACAGCGAGATAATTACATTACTTATTTTCTACCATACTTACAATGTTGCCTTTGTGAAAACCCTTTTGGTCGTCGGCAATTAATGCTTTTTTTATACTTGCGAGACCATTTCCCGCCAGTTTGTCTTCTTCTTCTTGTTTTACCTGCGGACTGCGTGTGTCGTTTTCTAGGGTCTGCCTTTGTTATGTTTTTCTCTCCAGTTGTTAGTTTAATCCACTCGACAAAGGAGTCAATTGTTCGGTCTTTATTTGTAACCGGACTATCTTCATAATTTACAGACCTTTCGCCTGAATTAGTTATATATCTCATTGTCGGAAAACTAGATGGCTTTGTTTTCAAGTTTTTCAAATTGTCGGCTAGCGTGTGGTCGATAGATGCGATAACAATATCATTCCTATCTAAAAAATCCTTTGACAATACATTTCGCATTTTGTTCCATTCCGGACGTGTAGCATTACACGGACCGCATCCTTCCATAAAAATAAATACGAATGCCTTATTTGTTTTAACACCCAATAAATCGTCTAATTGATTAACTCTATTAACACCCTTTTTAATGTGGTTCGATTTATCAATGTGTAAGAAAACCATTATATAAAATAAATAGAAAATAATTTGTAACATTTTTATCCCTATATTATATAATGACATTGTTAACCTATTTATTCATATTAGTATTTTTGATTGGTTTGTTTTTTTACTCGAAAGGCGGGGATTCAGACGGATTTACAACGCGTTCTCCCTCTCAACCGCGATGCCCAAATTTGCTTATTCAAAAGGGCTCAAGATTTTACTTATATAATTCAAAGTTAGCACAAGTTCCAGGAGTAAATCCAGTTGAATTTGAGAATTTAGAAGATTATACTGAATTTTTGGATTGGCAAAGAAGTCAAAATATAAGGTGTCCGGTATTGTATTTACAGGAAACGTATGATACGCAGGGTAATCGCGTGTATAAATCTAGACCAAGTGTCTCTGAACCTCAGGCCGGTTTACCACCATCTGCGGCTGCGCCAGTAGGAATCGCATCACAGGTGCCGCCTATTATGGAATCATCTCTTGAACCTGTTGGGGAGCCCGCATATCCCAACCCTACACTTTTAGTTGACGCAACTAGAAATGATCCGCCATATAATAAACAATCATATCCGTCTTATGACCAAACCAGCTACTACATTGGCACAACAACGCCATTAGATGAAATGAATATGAAACAGGAGGCCGCGCCGGTCAGCCCAGATCCGATGGACCCAAATTGGGGCGGAGCTGCATACACGCAAGACCTAGTTGACAAGGGATATTACGTTGAAAATGAGGTGAAAATTCGCATCTCTTAAAATAATTAAACATCTATTAGAATTTTAATTATTTTTGCTATTATTTGCTGCTATCAACAAATTTCATTACACTATCTAAAGCAGTCTTTGCTTGTTGCATGGTTGCTAATGTCTCTAATGAAGGCCCTGGGTTATTCTGGTCAATTGAAAGCGCGGTTTTTAACATCAAGTTATTTATCAAGTCCTCCAGATTGAGAATGGCGCTTTCGTAATCAGATCGATATTTGCTAATTAACAATGTGTCTTGTGATTTAATTGCTGCTGCTTTTATCGACGCCCCGTATGCTGCTGCGTTGCCAGCAATGCCATTCCCAGAAGACTTTGGGCTACTAGTTGAAGCATCATTCATATTTGTCATACCGTCTTGTGTAGTGCTAAAGTTTAGACTTCTATACATGATATATAAAAGTAAACAGATACCAATAAATAACAATAAATTCATCAACTCCTTCATAATATATATTTTTATTTTTTTGACAGGAACTTTACAATATTTGCTATACTTGTTTTATTTATTTTTCTAGTTTGGCCCTTGGAATTGGTTGATGTTATATTAGCAAGACAATTGCTGTTTGCTTCAAGCTCCTTTATTAAATTTGGCAATGTTTTATATTGCTCTAAAATTGCTAGCGCAGTAACTGAGCTAATGCCTGGAATTTGGCACAACATAATCTCGCCTATATTCTCAGGCGTAATATTTTCCTTCTTTACCTTTTTAATGACACTAACGTAATCTTTTTCGGTTTGTTCTGGTGACTCTTGAACTGATGTAGGCTCTACAACAACTTCTACTTGTTTCTCTCCGCCTGTTTGTGGTTCAACCGGAACTACCGCAATGACTTTATTTTGATAGTACGCGTGTTTGTCAGCCGGTTCTCGCTCTAATTTATATGCCATGTTACAAATAATAGTAGCAGACTCTTCTAAGGAGAATGATCTAAACACTGAGAAACCCTTATAATAATTTAGAGAGAACATTGCTGAATACAATGTTATTTTTTCTACCTTATTATCAGTTTTGAAACGATTTGGGCGATTTACATCACCTTCAATAAGGTAGATGATATTATGATTATGATGCGGTAACCCGTTCAACCTGTATGACTGTTCTTCGTATCTACCATCCTTTATACTTGCGAGTAAATCTGACACTGACTTTCTCTCTATAATTAACTTTTCTTCACCAGCGTCGTCTGTAATAATAACGTCGCCAATAGGCAATGTTTCTGTTTTAATAATAAGCTGTTTAAAAATAGGAATGTTCTCTACAAGGAACTTAAACTGCTGCAAAAGGTCGTGTTCTCGAATATCTACTTTGATAATCATAAGCTATTTAATTATTTAATAATATCTTATTAAATCATTTTAACCAACAAATACTTTATCCAAAATACACAATAAATTACTAAAGGTTTTAACCCATGTTTCCACCAATTGTAGCACGGTATCCTGTCTTTTGTGTTTGCACTGTTCTGTTAGGGATGCAGAAGAGAGGGACTGATTGCGGCGCACCCATTAACATAGGGTTACTTGACAAAAACCAACCAACGCGGGGGGCAGTTCCCGCCTTCTTATTTCCGCCGCAAACATTAGTTCTATTGACGATTGACGCTTGATTGCGTGCAGATTTTCCAGCGCTCATTAGTACCATAGTATATACTACAAAAATATTAAAAATTATTTTATTTTTAATTAATTAATCTAAATATTTGAATATAAAACCTCCGGCGGTTTTTATACGATTTACTAAAACTCCCCTTATACTAGATTTTCCAATATCTAACTCTTTTGAAGCACCTACAATAGATTCAAACTCCTTAATTTTATTCATTTCTAAATCATATTGAACAATTTTTCGGGTATAACAATTTCCTAAACCAATTTTAAACTTGTGAATTTGATTTTCCCTATTGGTAACCCATTCAAGATTTTCTACTGAATTATTTAATTTGTTACCGTCTATATGATTAACTTGCTCCTTATTTTCTACATTTTCAATAAACGCCAACGCAATTAATCTGTGTAATGCATAAGTTTTATTGTAAATGTATACTCTAATATAGCCATTTTCGTTAACCTTGTAATTGTCCATAATTATTCCAGAACTATTTTTAAACCTACCTAAATTAGAAACATCATATCGTCTATCCGTTGTATCAACATTTTCTAAAACTACTTGTTTCCAAATTTCATTTTTTAAATCACAATTTTTATTTTCATATTCCCATTTAAACTTGTATGCTATTTTGGATAACCCACTTAAACAATTTCCTATTGAATTGCGACCATTGTGAATTGTTTTAGTATATCCATTATTGTACGCCCAAGTCCCCGCTAATTCTATTGAATTATATTTGTCTAATATTTCATTTGTAGTTGCGTCTATTCGCAGGACAACTTTATTCTTATTACACGTAATTTTTACACCTTCGCACCGATGAATATTGTTTTCTCGCCGCGTCATCCATTCCAAATTAGAGAGTGAATTGTTTAACTTGTTTTTATCTTTATGATTTACCTCAAGTTTATCCTCAGGATTTTCTATAAATTCCTGCGCAACTAACCTGTGAACTTTGAATGATTTTTTACTGTTGTCATTTACCAAACCAACGTGATAGTACCCCGATTTTACACATATTTTCATTGTCTTTCCCGTCTTATTGTTCCTTACATTTCCCAAAGATGACACATCATAATTCGGAAAATCGGCTATAGACTTCCAGTCTTCCATAATAGTATATATAGTATACCATCAGTTGTTTAAGCCGCTGTAAATAATATATTGAAATTGACTTAAAATCATCTACAGATATTACTATAAATGTCAGACAATAAGGAAATTTTACGTGACGATGATATTATTAAAACGGACGAAGGGTTAGTATTTAATCCCTACAATCCTCTTAATGTTAAGATTACATTGAGCGAAGTTCAATTTATTCTTTCTAAATATGGGGTCCCGACTACCGTAGATAATATGGCTCTTTATGAACGAGCGTTTGTTCATCGTTCCTACACAAAACGACCCGGATTCGAAAATATACAACAAAATATTACAATTGTCGATAGACCTTCCGATTGTATGCCGCTTAGTAGCAAATCTAACGAACGACTTGAGTTTTTGGGCGACGGTGTGTTGGAATGCATTGCCAAGTATTTACTTTATAGACGTTTTCCTAAAGCAGATGAGGGGTTTATGACTGAAAAGAAAATTGCGATTGTTAAGAATGAGGCTATTGGTAGAATCGCGCTTGAAATGGGACTACATAAGTGGCTAATACTCTCCAAGCACGCAGAAGAAAAGAAAATACGAACAAATTTGAAGAAACTTGGCTGCTTGTTTGAGTCCTTTATTGGCGCAATGTTTTTAGATTTTAACAAGGTTGTCGTTAAAGATGAAGAGAATTGGTTTCAAAATATGTTTGTAACCGGACCCGGGTTTCAAATGGCGCAAAAATTTATTGAAAATGTCTTTGAGAAACACATTGACTGGGTCGCGCTGATTCAGAATGACGATAACTATAAAAATATATTACAGGTCAAGGTTCAAAAGGAGTTCAAAGTTACTCCCCATTATTTGGAAATCGAGCATGATATCGAATTTGGCTACAAAATGGGTGTGTATTTATGTGTTGGACAAGCAATTCACACGGTTTCATTTAGAGATGCGGTTGATATATCTATTTTTAAGAACTTTCGTGCCATTCAAGAACATATCGCAGAAAAAGGGCGCGCGTTTATATTTATGGGCGAGGGGCAGCACAAGATCAAACGAAAGGCAGAGCAAATTGCGTGTGATGAGGCAATTAAATTTATTGAGGCAAATGATAATTTGTAGTAAATTTAATGTCTTATTCTTTTGCTTCTATTTCGGCTTGATCTTATTTTCTTCGGGTTTCTATTTCTTCTTATTTTGCTTCTTCTTGTCTTAGTTTTATTTCTATTTTTTCCACCTGATTCATTTTTGCTTATAAAATGTATTACTGAAATTGGTTCTCCTATATTTAATTTATTTTTAACAACCTCCATAGGAACATTTCTCTCTTCCATGTTCACATCGATATTTCTATCTTGTTCGTATAATTCAAAAATATAAGGATGTATTCCGGTTTTGGGTGGCGGAGCTGGTCCGGCATATGGTAATAAGTCCACACCATTTTTAACATCGCCTGAGATATTTGCTACTATCCAATGGAACCTATTGCCATATATAGAATCAGGATCATGCATCAGCAACGTATACAATTTATTATTTTCAAAGGAATATTTAATTTGAGGTTTAGTTTGCGTTTCACTAGGTTTGAGTAATTCGTTATTATTTACTATTTTATTATTATAAAATACCTCCATTTAATATACTACAAGGAATTAAAATACTTTATTTAGTATTATATTGTTAATATAATATAAATGGCGAAGCAAATGCGTTTAAAAAAGAGAATGACTCGTAAGATGCGTCGCGGCGGCGATAGCTCCTCATCAGAAAAAGTTGGAGTGACTCATCCTGCGAGTGAATCTAGAATTTTTTCTAGACCGGCAAGTTTAAAGTCCAGGTCAGCAAGTAAAAGTAAGAGCAAATCAAAGTCCAAGTCGGCAAGTAAGAGCAAGAGCAAATCATCAAGCAAAAGCAAGAAATCAGTCAGCGCTGAAGATTATATGAAAGACACCTGCCCCATCTGTTTTGAGCATCTATCACTACGCCCGATTGTTACGACTAAATGCCAACATACTTACCACGAGGATTGCTTAATTGGGTGGTGCAGTGCGCAACGTGCCAACAAAACGTGCCCCGTATGCCGCGGGGATATTAAAGCGACTTGCGAAGCTATAGGACCATTTAATAGTATGGAGATATTCCGATACATTGAGGATAGATGGTCACCACGTTACGCTGCTAATAATGAAATGGCCGCTCTCTTGATAGCCAATCCAAATTTTGACCCAAATGTGCGCGCGTCATACCAGGATTCACCCGGACAAATGTCATTATTCTGGCATCTTGCGCGCGACGACAACTTGGAACTACTAAAGAAGTTGCTTGCTCGTTCAGACCTTGTAATCCCTGCTTCTGACGCAGCCGATTATGCCGGCGATAACAGAATTCGTAAACTTATTATACAATACAATAAAGTCCCCAAGGCGCTGAAAAAGCTGTGGCTGTAATCAAAATTCTATATGTTGAACTATGATTTTAATATAACTGCGCGCGACCCTTGCGGAGATAACTGATTTATTATTTTCCATTTGTTAAATAATAAAAATTTATATATTCAAATTATATAAGCAATGAATCCTTTAGCCAGAATAAAAGAAAAATTAATGGTAAAACCAAATGTTGAAGAGAGGGAGCGAGTCGCCGTTGTTATTAAAGGAGTTAAAAAACCAAGAATTCAGCGAGCACCTAAAACAAATGTACCTACTGATAATGAAAAGGAAGAGGAAAAAGAAGAAGGGGAAACAGACACAGACACAGAACCGGAAAAGACAGTTCCTGTCATCGTAGATGAAACAAAAAATGGATTTGATAGACTTGCCCTCTTTAAGAAATTGGCAGAAAGTAAAAAGCTTATGGTGTCTATTAAACCCGTCTTCAAGGAAACTGAAGAGAGAAAAACTGCGGAACCTATTCCGTTGCCGGCTACAACCAAGAAGGTTAAGAAGGTTGGAATAATAGATCGCCCTCTTATTATTGAAGAAGATGACGAAGGTGTTGAGCCGCCAGTTGTTGAAGATATTACAGAAGCCGACGAGTTTGTAAGGGAACCAAAAACACAAGCAATAACCATTCAACCACCAAAAAAGAAGAAAAGATTGACAGAAAAAATTGAAAAAGGGGTCGCAATATTAGGACCCGAATCTTTTGTTGAAATCGGAACCACACCTCTCAGCCAACGCTTGCCCAGAAAAGCCCCACCTGTGCTCATCAAGGTTTCTAGTTATTACATGAATAACAGAGAGATTTTTGTCAATTTTATAAACTCTATATTTGAACCATATCGCAAGGAGCTAGACGAAGATAAGGAGGGAATCTCGTGTGATGCGATCGGTAAAACTTCGACAAGTTTCTCTCTGCTAACACACCAAAAAATCGTTCGAGACTATATGAATTTATATACGCCCTACCGTGGATTACTGTTATACCACGGTCTAGGATCTGGTAAAACGTGCACGTCAATTGCCATTGCCGAGGGTATGAAAGACTCAAAACGCGTTATTATTTTGACACCGGCTTCATTGCGTGCGAATTATATAGAAGAATTGAAGAAGTGTGGTGATTTGCTATATAAAAGAAACCAATGCTGGGAGTGGGTACCCACTGACGATAAACCAGGTGTTCTTAAAACAATTTCTGCTATTCTAAACCTACCTCAAGAATATATCGAGAGACACGGGGGCGCATTCTTTGTTGATATTTCAAAACCTCCTAATTACGACACGCTTAATGACGTAAAACGAAAGGTTCTTGAAGAGCAGTTAAACGAAATGATACGACAAAAATATACCTTTATTAATTATAATGGGTTACGTTCTAGACGCTTATCCGAGATGACTTCGGGCTTTACACGAAATATTTTTGACAATGCTGTTGTAATTATAGACGAAGCGCACAACTTAATCAGCAGAATTGTTAACAAATTAAAGAAGGAAAAGGCAGTACCTGAAGAGGAGAAAAAGAAGAGAAAGGAAAAGGAGAAGGAAGGAAAGGAAAAAGAAGAACCCGAAGAGAGTTTATTTGGAGAACATACGCCTATCAACCTAGCGACCAAGTTATATTACATGTTATTAAGAGCCAAGAATGCGCGAATTATATTATTAACCGGAACCCCTGTTATTAACTATCCCAACGAGTTTGCCATACTTTTTAACATCTTACGAGGTTATATTAAAACGTGGAAAATACCGTTGGTTGTTAAAACACAAAATAAGATTGATAAACAGGCGCTTCAGGATATGTTATTAGGAGAAAAATCACTCGATTATTTAGATTACTCTCCTTCAAGCAAAACACTAACAGTCACGAGAAACCCATTCGGATTTAAAAACAAGATTAAGAAGGATTCTGGATACCAAGGAGTCGCTAATATTAAAAAGGACGAAAAGGGCGACTCCGCATTGGATGTTGAATTTATTTCTGACGATGAATTTGAGAGAAAAATCATTGGTATATTAAAACGCAATGAAATTGAAATTGTCCCTCAAGGAATTCAAGTTATGAATAAGAAGGCATTGCCTGATGATTTGAATACCTTTATGGCGCGATATATTAACGACAGTGATAAAAAGCTGAAAAATGTCGACGCATTAAAAAGGCGAATAATTGGTCTGTCGTCTTATTTCAAAAGTGCGCAGGAAAGTTTGTTACCAAAATTCGACAAACAGCTCGGAGTTGATTATCATATTGTTCGTATTCCTATGAGTGATACTCAATTTCGAATTTATGAAGGCGTGCGCAAAGACGAGAGAGAATACGAGAAAAAGAAAAAACCACCGTCAGATACAGCCGAGTTATTCGAGGAGAAATCGTCAACATATCGTATTTTTTCACGTTTATTCTGTAATTTTGTAATGCCAGATAGACCTATCCCTTCTAATAAGAAAAAACAAAAAGAAGGAGAAGAAGAAGAAAACAAGGCACCAGAAATTGCGCAGATACTTAAAGAGGGTATGCGGGTTGAGGCTAAACAAGACGTGGAAGATGAACGTGAGGGAGAAATCGAAGGCGATGAGGTCCTTGATGAGATTGGTGGAGTTACATATAAAGAACAACTTGAAATCGCTATTAAAAATATTAAAGAACACGCCAACGACTTTTTGACCCCGGAAGCGCTTCAAACTTATAGCCCCAAGTTTTTACACATGTTAGAAAATATTCAAGACACCGAAAACCAAGGATTACATTTGGTTTATAGCCAATTCAGAACAGCAGAGGGCATCGGGTTATTCAGCTTAGTTCTAGAAAAGAATGGGTTCGCAAGGTTTATCATTAAAAAGAATCATCTCAATACTTGGGAAATTGATATGCCTGAAGTAGATGAGGGGAAACCAACTTATGCCTTATATACCGGAACCGAAACAAGTGAAGAAAAGGAGATTATTCGACATATTTACAACGGAGAGTGGGACCAAATCCCGGAAAGTATTGGTAGTGTATTAAAAGCGAAATACCATAACAATAATATGGGCGAGGTAATTAAAGTATTTATGATTACATCATCCGGTTCAGAGGGGATTAACTTGCGAAACACTCGTTTTGTCCACCTAATGGAACCATATTGGCACCCCGTGCGTTCAGAACAGGTTATCGGTCGTGCGAGACGTATATGTAGTCACAAGGATCTACCCAAGGCGCTTCAAACAGTAGAAGTGTTCGTTTACCTTATGATATTTTCTGAGTCCCAATTAAAATCCGACGAAGCCATTGAATTAAAGCGAAAGGATTTGAGTAAGGCTCTCCCCCGTGTTCCTATCACTAGTGACCAATATCTGTTTGAGATTTCTGAAATCAAAGCAACACTGACCGCTCAACTTACAGATGCTGTCAAGGAATCATCGTTTGATTGCTATATTTACTCGAATGGTAAATGTGTTAATTTCGGCGATCCGGCAAACAATAAATTTTCATATGTCCCTGATTACGCTGAACAACAAAACGATACGACTGTGAAAGCTAACAAAATTGCGATTGAATGGGTCGGAAAACCGATCACAATTAATGGAGTTGAATATGTCTATAGACGGGTTAGTAAAGATGTATTAGATCTTTATGACAAGGAAACCTACAAACGGGCTATGGAAGATGCTTCAGTTGTTCCACTAAAGGTTGGCACATATGAAGTGAATGAGCGAGGAGAGCGGGTTGTAAAGTTATAAATATAAATATAAATAGAAAATGCGCAGCGATGCCACATAATCTTCGACATTACGTATTTCGTTGTAAAAACCTGTCCAGTTTATCGTTTAGCATTTTCATTTGCGTTTCTAAGTTTGTAAGTCTGTCATCCATCGCATGTCTATCATCCGTTGTAGGCAGTTCTTCTAGTGCGATTATTATATTATTTGATTTGCTAGAATCGTCATTATTCACACGTTTTAACTTCTTAAAAATGCTACTCTCTAACTCATCCTCCGCATTGCTGACTTGCGCTTCTTTGTTATTGCCCCACGAAACATTTTTCTTTGGTGATAATTTTTCATTCGTTACGCTAGTTCCGTCTAAATTGATGTGTTTTAAGCGTGGAGGTTGGTTCTGCGTAGAGGAGACGTCGGATTGCGGCACAAATTTCTCGGTTTTAATTGACGTATCTTGCGGCTTTAACCAATTGGTCGTTTGATTTATATCTGGTGTATAACTACGATTTATCTCTTCAACATCGTAGTTTCTTTTCGCAGTCATCTCCTTAATAATTTTATCTATTCCTGTAATCGGTTTGTCTTCATACTTATCAGTGAATTTCGGGGCATCTGGCACATTTAATTTCATCGCACTTGTAAATTCCTCCTGGCGCCTCGTTAAATCCTTGTCAAATTGAGATAGGCGATCTGTCTGCAGGTCTTCATAAGTGATTAGTTCTTTTGACGATGGTGGTGGCTCATCTAATATTTTTATTTTGGATGGTATTTTCTGCTTGAGACTTTGTTTGATATAATTTAAAATGAGTAGAATATATTTTTTATTTGTGTCAATTAAATTTGAATTCTTTGCCCGCTCCGACTCAAAAAATCCGCGAATATTATTTGTAAATACCTGCGAAATCTCGGCCTGTGCCGGTTTTGCTAAAAAACGAAATATATCTTCATCGCTTATCACGTCCCACAGTGTCGCCAGATTATCTTTGTGTAAAAAATCATTAATGCTCATTAATATATAAATAATCAATTGTTATATTTATATATTTTTACAGGGAATCATTAAAATAAATGTGTCTGAATTTATTCATATATTCGTCCTTTAAAATGTGTGTCTTTAAATAATGCGCAGTCATCTTATCTTCTAACATGTGCACAATGAAATAGAGAGAATAAATACCACACTCAGTATTACCGTATTGGTGCTCGATGCCTTCATTGCTATCAAATTGGAAATTTAGTTTGGGAGACATGGACAACCCCTGTTCTTTAATTCGGTCGACTAATACCATTATTTGTGAGGCGGGTTTGTCACCCGTGCTATCGAAAAAGAAGATTTTTCGCTTCTTTATGTTAACAAACATTGAAATCCAGTGTTGCCCCGGCTTATTATGCGGGTCTGTATTAAATATTATTCCAACCTTAGTCTTACCATTCTTTATTTGTTCGCTCAAACTAAAGTTACAGAGTTCATCCCAGACACATTCTCCATATAATTTTCTGGTATCAAAATCAATTGGCGATGGGCCAATAAAATCAAAGCACTTGTAAGCCTTCTCGTATTGTTTCATAACATTCATAATGTCAATACTTGATAACCACTCGTTCGGGTTTTTCTTCCACTCTGCCGGCGATTCTGGAGCGAATGAATCTGAAAGCTCACTTTCAACCGGACCAAATACCGAGCGCTGCCTTATCCAACAAGATTCCTTATTACACACACCGCTCAATTTTTCGGATATGAAACGATGAATCTCTTTCGGAGAACTAGAAGTTATTTTTACGTCAGGATGCCTAGCATTCCACATGTCACGTAATCGATAAAGATTTTTGTTTGTGTAACACGAGAATTGGTTTATCTCTCCTTTTGGCTTGGGACTACAATTTAACCGTTTCATTTTGATTTCCTTTTTCGCATAATATGGGGTCTGGGTTCTTGAGATTTTTTTAATGGTTTTATTCATCTTATGTTTCTTGTTTTTGACCCGTTTTGTGTTTGTCCTCATAAATACTAGTGATATTATTCTTTTTTATACCTTTGCTTTTAAATTCGGGGTTTTGTAAATTTATATCTTTTTGTTGAGGAAGTATAAGCTCCTCCTTCTTTTTTGTCCTGATTTTTGTAACATATTTGTCTAAAGTAGGGGTGTTCATTTTAACTGAACGCAGCGAAGACAATAAACCCTCATTGTAGTCAGTTCTACCATTTATAGAGCAATCTATAGAGCAATCTATCGTGTTATTACTCAAGTCATCTACGGCGACACGCGCATCATAACCCGATTGTATTATATCACTCCTATCAATTGCCTTAAAGTAGTTAATGGCGGTATTTTCAAATGTATCATATGTAGATTTAACATCTAAAAACAGATCGGGTGGCGGTTTTCCGCTAATAATCTCCTTAAATAAATTATAAATTCGTTTGCGATAAAATCGTTTATCTTCCTTGCTTAAAGCCTGCTCCTTTTTATTTTTAATCTGACTACTATACATGTCCTTATTTAACAAGCAGTCTAACGTTACACGATTCACAAAATCATTTGACATGTAATTTATATGTAAAATAATTATTATAATTTATAGGGGTTTCTGTATTGCGAAGCATATTAACACTTTTGTTTTGTCATATCGCGCACTTGGACCCGCGTATTATTATAAAACATTCCAGAACCAACTACAGCTTTATCTGGATTCGGGTTGAAATCTGAAAATTTGTCATGTTGAAATAATAGCTCGTGTGGGTTCGGTTGTTTTTGAGAGTGAAATTTGTAATTGTATAAATCACTATTGCTACTCGGAACGAAAACCGCCTGACTGCACTTCTGTAAAGCGTATACCTGATTTCTCAACTCGGATTCGGTGTTTATGCTTGAGGCAAATCCAGACCACGGCGACGTTGTGTTCCCAGGATTAAAGGTCTTGCTAATATTAAATGTCGGCAACTGTTCCATTGGAACGGAAATGGGTTTTCTAGGATCAACAATGGGAAAGTATGAATATTTCGTCATAACCGGGCGGACGTCTAAATATGGCTGTAACATTTGGGAGGGAACGTTTCTATCGTAAATTCGTGTATTTGTTTCTTTTTGTATTTGTGAATTACATAGCTGAGGTTTGTTTTGTGAACTGTCCATTGATATAAATATAATAGATTATTATTTAATCCAAAACACATATAAAATACATTTAAATAAATGTAAAATACATATAAAGAGAAATATAATAATTAACTATAGGGATTATGTGTGGAATTTTTGCTATTTTGAATAAATTGAACACACATTATGATAATATCTTTAAGGAATTCGTCAAGGGTAAGAACCGTGGACCCGAATTTTCTAAATTAGACGACTCATATAAAAAAATGGTTCTCGGATTTCATCGTTTGGCTATCAATGGACTTAATGATATATCCAACCAACCACTGGTTATCAATGATATTGTTCTAATTTGTAACGGTGAAATTTACAACTACAAACAATTATACGCTGACATGGGAGTTATTCCCGTAACTGGATCCGACTGTGAAGTAATTATTCATCTTTACCTTAAATATGGCATTGAACAAACTCTTACAATGTTAGACGGTGAATACGCGTTTGTCTTATACGATAAGCGTGTCAATGCTGAAAATATTAACAGCGTTTTTGTCGCACGCGACCCATTTGGGGTTAGACCCTTGTACTATTTAAAAAACAGATATAACGGTGGAGATATGAATCATCAGTTATACGGGTTCGCGTCAGAGCTTAAGTGCTTGTCGGGTTTTTATAACGAAGACACCGTTAATTTCTCAATTGAACAATTTACGCCAGGGACCTATAGCGCTTTACATCTCGCAAATAATAGAGATTCGCATTGGGTAATGGAGAAAACTAACGTCCCTTATTTTATACCAGCGCCTTCTCACGGTTGGTTAATTAATGATAAGGTAGATCCTATGATTAATGAGAATATTTATTCGAAGATTGCTGCGTATTTAAATGCTGCGGTCGTTAAAAGATGTGTTACAACAGAGAGACCGATTGCGTGTTTATTGTCGGGCGGACTAGACAGTAGTCTAATAACTGCGCTTGTAAATAATTTTTATGCATCTAATAAACTACCAAGTAAATTAGAAACATATAGTATTGGTCTTGAGGGATCCGACGACTTGAAACACGCGCGAATTGCGGCGGACTACCTCGGAACAAAACATACGGAAATTGTTGTCACCGAAAAACAAATGTTCGATGCTATACCCGAAGTAATTCGGGCGATTGAAAGTTATGATACAACTACCGTAAGAGCGAGTATTGGAAATTACCTACTTGGTAAATATATCGCCGCAAACTCCGAAGCCAAGGTGATTTTTAATGGTGACGGATCGGATGAGCTGTTGGGAGGATATTTGTACATGAATAAATGCCCGGATGATATTGAATTTGATAGAGAGTCTAGGCGGTTATTGAAAGATATCCATTTATTCGATGTTTTGCGCTCTGATAAATCAATCTCGTCGCACGGGCTAGAGCCAAGACCACCGTTTCTGGACATTAGCTTCGTCAATTTTATCCTGTCAACACCAGCGCATTTTAGAAACCACAAAAACTCAAAGTCGGTAGAAAAATTTATCCTTAGACACAGTTTTTCGAAATCCATTTTTAAGGATTATTTGGGAAGACAAATCCTACCAGACGCGATTCTTTGGAGAAAAAAAGAGGCGTTCAGTGACGGAGTTAGCACTCACGGTCGATCGTTGTTTACAGTATTACAGGAACAGATTTCACAACTCTTCCACGCAGAAGACCCGACCACAAATTATGAACCCAACATTCAGCTTGAAAAACAATATTACAAGCAAATTTTCGAGAAGGCATATCCAAACTGCTTCCACATTTTGCCTTATTTGTGGATGCCGAAATATACAAATGCTACTGATCCAAGTGCTAGAACTCTACAATTTTACGCCGATCCACCCACAAGCACTTCTTAATAAAATATCATTATTTATTTGCGACGCTTTATGGTCTTATTTTTATCAGTCCGTCTGAATTTTACTGTAGGCACACGTTTACATTTAAATTTACCACGAGTGTATCCCCTTCTATTAAATATTGTTCTGGTGCAAATTCCAATCGCGCGCGCCTCGTTATTTTTATCAACCTTTTTAATACATCTGCATAATTTACTTGCTAGGATTTGTTCCGCATCAATTTTCATCTGACGAGTTGATCCGGGTATGGGTTTTTTGTAATATTCCAAAATTTGTTTGTAATCATTTGTATTCAACGGCGTCATTTATATTTGATATATATTACACATAAAATAATTTTTTGAACTTTTATGCTCCTCATGAATATTGAACGTCCAAGTTTAGTATTTTATATCTTAACTTTGCTTCGCAGGACCGTTGTATATTAAAGTATTTTGTAAAATGAAAAACCTAAACATATATTAGTAATGAAAATAGTTGTATTTGATTTAGATGAAACTCTTGGATATTTTACAGAGTTTGGTATTTTTTGGGATAGTCTAGCATATTGCCTGAAAGATATAGATAGGGCTGACCTGACTCAAAGCGACTTTGATAATATCTTAGATTTGTTTCCGGAGGTTCTTAGACCAAATATAATAAATATATTAAGCTACTTAAAGGAGAGAAAGGAAGCGAAATCTTGTAGTAAAATGATGATATATACTAACAACAATGGTCCTAAAGAGTGGGCAAATAAAATTGTAAAGTATTTTGAAAAAAAGATAGATTGTCGATTAATTGATCAAATAATCGCAGCCTTTAAAGTTGACGGAAAGAATGTACAAGTTGGAAGAACTAGCCATTATAAGACGCACGATGATTTGATTCGATGCTCAAGAATACCGGCAAGCGCTGAAATTTGTTTTGTAGATGATACGTTTTATCCTGGAATGTCAAACGATAAAATATATTATATAAACATAAAACCTTATTACTATGATTTAAAATTTGAAGAAATGGTTGAAAGATTTACAATGAGCGGGGTTGGTAGAAAACTAATTAATAATGATGCCGATTTTGGCCAAAAAATGTTAGACCATATACGTATGTATAATTATAAATGTTTAGAGAAAGATCCGAAAGAATATGAAATTGATAAAATTTTAGGAAAACAAATAATTGTACATCTGAATATTTTTTTCAACAATCCAAGAAGAAATAAAACAATTAAAAATCGCAGGAAGAATAGCGCAAAAAATCAAAAAACAAAACGAAACAATACACTATAGAAGCAGTGTAATTACGTTAGACTTTCTTTTCAAAGTAAGATATAACTCGTTTAATAGCATTTTGTATTTCAATTATATACTGATTTAATGCGGTTGTCGTGAGGATAAAAACTCCGGCGCTAAATGCTATTTTTCTGTCGAGTTCAGTAAATGTGTCTAATTTTCTAAATGGATTAAATCGCCAAAGCAAAAATATACAAATGTATATGTTAAAATAATAACTCATTGTAGATAAATATTTAGGTGCTGAATTATAAAGTCCCAAGTATGAAATAAATATTAACGCATAAGAAACAGCAAGGAACAAGGTAAATAATAACTCTTGAATGTGATAGGCGTTTGTTGAAGTATTCATTATTTAATATAAAGTTATATTTTCTTTTATTACTTTATACAATTTTTACTTTATTAAATATCTTGGACTGTGATTGTTTGAATTTATGACGATAAGTGGTCTAATGCTGACAACAATACTTGTTCTTGTGTAGTGAGTTTTTGAAATATAAGTGTTTTGTCCATTGAGATTTGAAAATGTCGCGTATTAAACCCGTGATTTTTACAAACACAGAATACACCCTTGTCTGTTATTTTCATTTCGCAAAATATACCTCCCTTGGTCAAAGAAATCTTATCAGGGTTGTCAATGAATATCCATCTAATATATGCGCCATATTTCAGATCATTCATTTCGTCCACATATTTATATTCCTTTAATTTCGCAAGTAATTCGAGCGTGTCCGTCTTTGAAAGATGGAGCTCTTTTAAAATTTTCAAATTCATTTCTTTTATTTTTTTTGTTGTGAAATTTAATAGGCTCTCGTTTGACTCATCCTCTAATGCTGTTAGTAATTTATTCACGTCCATATATAAATATATTAATATGATTATATTTATGTATTTTCTTTTTATGTATTATTTACCACGCGCTACCAAATCCGCCTCCGCCACCTAGAAACTCACTCGCAGCAACCGGTCCATTATTAAATGATTCTTGCATTCCTCCAGGAGAAGCCGCGCCGACTAATGGAGTAGTATCCTTTCTATGCATCGAGTCATAATCGGGAAGTTGTTGTGGTTGAACAGTGCCGCCACCACCATATTGAACATCATTTGTTGGAAGAGAACTGATCGCTGTCCCATCCGTGTATAACGATTGTGTCATCGCTGCATTATTCATTTGCTGACCTGTAATTTGCCCTGAAATGGGCTGAGATACCTTGACGGAATTCTTCGCGCCTTTCTTTTTAGAATCAGATTTACCATCCCATAATTCCATTATACGATCGACTAGCACACTTACCTTCTCTCCAAGTTTTGTTTGAAGACTCATCATAATCATCAATATTGCTAAAATAATGTACACAATGTGGAATTCGGGGTACTTTGCTTCACTGTATGTTGGAATGAATGTAATTGCCCTGTGTATAATTAACAAGCCCATAAATGTCACGATTACTTGGATAACAATTTCGGCACTTATTTCTAAACTACTCTTTCTATCATCCGCCTCGGGCACATATTTTCCTATAGATTTATTTAAAATTACTACTGGAACAATAGCAATCAACGCGTATTGAATAATATTTAAAATGTCAGATTTTGAATCATCATCGAAATTAAAAACGTGCTTAAAAAAGTTTTTATTTGAATCGTCTGAACTATCCATTTCCTATATAGGGTATAATTAGAAATTAAAATACAGAAAATCGTCTATAAACTAAAGTATTTAAAGGTTATGCGATTACTAAATAAATGGAACACATGGCGGAAGAATACGGTTGTCGAATTGAAATCCCACCTAGTTTAGATAATGCTAATGCGTGCGATTCTACATTATCTGATAGAATCTTTGCAAATATTCAAAAATATTCACACGAAGAGTATCAATATTTAAATAATATTGAAAATATTATTGAAAATGGCACTTGGGAAGAAGGACGAAATGGCAGAACTAAAAGCATTTTTGGCTCATCTATGCGTTTCTCTCTTAAAGATGGTAAGATTCCAATCCTTACCACAAAGAAGACCGCTTGGAAGACTTGTTTAAAGGAACTATTGTGGTTTATTCGAGGTGAAACTGATAACAAAATTCTAAAGAAAAACGGCGTCCATATTTGGGATGCTAATGGCTCTCGAGAGTTTTTAGATAGCAGAGGGCTACATTTGTATCCTGAAGATATGCTCGGTCCCATTTATGGTTATCAATGGCGCTACTATAACGCAAATTATAATTGTTTCAGTGGTAAACGTCTCTTTAATGAAAATGAACCAGATATATTTTCAAATAGAAAAGAGGTCACTGGAATCGACCAACTGCAACAAATTATCGATGCTTTAAAGGATCCTGTCCAACGAATGAGTCGTCGCTTGATAATGACGGCGTGGAATCCTAGTCAACTTAACGAAATGGCTCTACCACCTTGCCACGTTATGTGCCAGTTTAACGTCCATGATGGTAACAAATTGTCGTGTTCTCTTTACCAAAGATCGTGTGATTTTTTTTTGGGAATTCCCTTTAATATCGCTTCATATTCAATGCTAACTCATTTAATCGCCAAACATTGTGGTCTAGAAGCATATGAGTTTGTTCATTTTATGGGAAATTGTCATCTTTATGAAAATGCGGAAGATGCTGCTAAATTACAAATTACAAGAACACCTTTTGACTTTCCTACCATTTCAATTAAACAAGTTAGAGATAATATTAATGATTATCAGGTTGAAGATTTTGTTGTAAACAATTATCAGTCTCACGAAGCTATTAAGGTTGCGATGGTTGCGTAAAATTTTCTTCTGTGTTAACATATTTGTAATTATCAAATTTAGGGTTTTTAGATTTAAGCCGCCACAATACAGTTGGTGTCGGTATATTTAGTTGTCTTGATGCATCAGTCATGGATATGTAAACAATTCCATCAATTGAAATTTTAATGATATTAGGAGGAAGTCTTCCTCTATTTTTGTCTATAATTTTTTGTATCGTTTCTTCTGTATGATGTTTTCCAAAAAACGGATTTTCTTCGCCTGTATTTTTATTTTTTCGTATTTCTGACATTTTTTGCTTTGATTCTCGTGTATGTTTGCGTCCCTTAAAATATGTATTTCCGGCCTTTAATGATGAGTTAAGTTGTTTAACTTCTTCTGTATGAGTTTTTCCATACATTCCATTTTTTTCTCCAAATTTACAGTATTTTTGGTTTCTTTCTTCTAAAGTCATATTTTTTATAGTTTCCGCGTGTGATTTTAAAATTTGTTTTCTAATTTTTTCCTTTTCAGGATGATGTGACATTAAATCTCCGCCACTGTTATTATAATTTAAATTATATAATTTTCCACGAATACTTAAATCTGACAAATATTGTAATTCGATATCCTTGGCTTCTGCTTCTGTATTACAAATATGGATTATTTCATATTTATATTTATCCTCCCCGTCTAAATTGTAAGCTCTTTGTAAAAATATATTGTCGTGACAGTTTTTCCTTAGTTTACTGCGATGTACACAAAACCTTCTATCAATATCTTTTGAATATCCTATATAATATCTTTCAGATAAAGTGTTGGATATCTTATAGACTCCGATTGTTGGTTCTTTATATTCCATTTAATATACACAAAGAATATATTTATATATTTTCTCAGATAAATATATAAATATCCTAAATGTTTTGATTTTCTAATTTTTCTGTTTCTTGAAGCAATTTTTCCTTTTTTTTCAAATATGCGGTCCTTGCCCATTTTTTCCTTTGTTCTGCCGTGGGTTTATTATTTTGTATATATTCTTTTGTTTTTTGTTTAATTCCCTCTTTATTATTTTCATAATATATTTTTTTGTATGCTGGTGCAGTGTATTTTTTTAAGTGTTCCTTTGTTTCCTCCAATTCTTTTGTTAATTTGTCATTTTGTTCTATCAATATTTGATTTTCTTTTAACAAAATTTCGTAATTCATTTATATAATATTTATTTTATTTTTAATATATTTATTAAATATTAGTTTGTTCATTTTGTAGGCAACTGTCACATTTATGAAGAACATGTTGAAACTATTAAAGAACAATTGGGAAGAGAACCACACCCGTTTCCAACCATCTCTATTAAACAAGTTAGAGAGAATATTAATGATTATTGCGTAGAAGATTTCGATCTTCAGAATTATACGAGTCACGAAGCAATTAAAATGAAAATGGTAGCATAAGTTTTAAAAGTTCGCGTATTTAGGAATTGCGATTGTTGCGTAAGTAATTTAAAAACAAAGTGTATATTATTATTATTATGAGTTCAAGATCACTTGCCGCTGCTAGATCTAGACGAGCTGGAGAAAGTGCTCCGCCCGTATCAGGAAACAGACCAGGAACTTCCGTCAATTCTCACGCCGCATTTGCACAACAAGGACCGGGTCAGGGGCCATCCCAGTCTAACGTCCGAGTTTCACGAGGACCACAATCTCAAACAATTCAAGATGTTAGACAATCTCAACAACAATCTCAGGCCAGTTTGCCATTCTCTAAGTTAAGCATTTCTGATGCGATCGGTTTAATCACACTGCGTTTGGGGCGTGTCGAACAATGGGTTATGGAAACTGATCACGAAACAGATGGTGTTGAACACCATCATTCATCCGAATCTAATTTACCCAATAACTCGAAGGTTATAGATATTAGCGTTTTAACCAACATTATTAATAGACTCGACTCTTTGGAAAAAATGGGTGGTGGAAGTGTGGGCAACGAATCGGTTAGTAAATTGACCGAGGAGGTTGCTAAACTTACTCAACAGGTAACTAGAATTGGCGACGACGGTAATAAACAAATGTTGGCAGTCTCCAAGCACACTGAACAACTATTTAAATTCGAACGTGACTTGGTGGAAACAAAGGATATTTTGAAAACATTTATGCTCAGGTATGACGCATTCGTTCAAGAGAGCGCTGAAAAATTTACTGATTTTGAGACGGCTTTAACAGAGGTTGAGCGAGGCCTGCATGTTGCCGATGGAACGGCTGTTCCCCTCGGTACCGACATTGACTCTACCTTGGGACAAGAAATCAGTAGCGCAATTGAAAGCGCTGATCTACAGTCTATGGTGAAACAAGAAATGGCAAATAGTGCAATTTAAGAATTAACCCGATAAATATATTAAACATACAACCTTATTATATTTATTATGAAAATCCTATTAAATGATAGAAAAAAGAAGGACATATTCGTTTCGTTATTTCATGTATTAAAAAATTGTTCTAGTGTAGTTTCTATTACGCTTGAAACAGAACGTCTTCATATTCAGGGAATGGATAAGTCTAAGATCTGTCTATTTGATGTAAGCATTACTAAAAAATGGTTCGCAGAATATGATATTAACGAAGAAACCAAAATCTGTTTTGATTCCAACGTTTTTCATTCTATAATTAGCACCAAGGGGGACGGCCAAGATTTAGTTATTACATTGGATAATAGCAACAGTGATACGCTTCACATTAACTTTGTATCTCAAGAAGCTAAAAAGGGAGAATATAAAAAATCATTTAAAATGCCTCTTGTCGAATATGATTACGAAGAAATGCATATTCCAAACGTTGAATACGACGCAGAATTTTCCCTGTCGGCCAAACAAATTTCAGAGATGTTCTCACAATTAAGCAATTTCGGCAATGACATTATAATTAATTGTTCCGAAGAAGATATTAGCTTATCTACGAATGGTGTTAGTGGAGAGATGACTGTTGATATCCCCATTGATGACATATCCAGTTATAGTATTGTTGAAGGAGAGAAAATCATATTGACATACAGTTTAGCATATATTAACAAAATGTGCATAACAAATAAACTCTCCACCGATGTAGACTTTTATCTAAGTAATGATATGCCTATGAAAATTCGCTACGATTTAGGAGATGACAGCTCTATTATGTTTTTTATCGCCCCCAAAATGAATGACTAATGATCCTTCGTTATAGTTCGCAAAAATTATTATTATTTGTATTTAAGATTAATGGAAATAATAATAGGAATTTTTATATTTTGTTTAGTGTTATTCATTTATTTGCACATTCAATTTCATTTAAAGACGGGAGAAGACCTCGAAATGTATGAGATTGAGCAACCATCTAAGGAAAAACTAGAAGAAATATGCGATGTTCGGCAACCAGTTCTGTTCGATTTTGACTGTCAAAAAATTATAGAATCCTCTAATAAAACATATATTGCGAATAATTATCAGGCATTCGAATTGAAAATTAGAAATATAAAGGACACTGATACCAACTCGGAATTATATATTCCATTACCCATGCACGCTTCGATGAAACTGTTTGAAGAGGATAAGAACGCAATGTATCTATCCGAAAAAAATTTGGATTTTTTAGAAGAAACCGGTGTAGTTAAGAATCTAAAATACAACGACGAATTCTTGCGACCGTATATGGTGTCAAATTGTAATTATGATGTGATGATGGGTAGCAACGGAACATGCTCACCATTTAGATACGAAATTAACTATAGGAATTTCTTTCTTCTGACCGAGGGCAGCGCACAAATTAAACTAGCCCCACCACAAAGCACAAAATATCTGTATCCTATTTACGATTATGAGAATTTTGAATTTAAGTCTCCAGTTGACCCGTGGTCGCCTCAACCAAAATATACGGCCGATTTCGATAAGATCAAATGCCTCGAGTTTACTTTAACTCCCGGAAAAACCCTTTTTATTCCTGCGTATTGGTGGTACAGCATTAAATTTACTAAGAATACTAGCATTTCTGTATTTAATTATAGAACTTATATGAATAATATAGCCGTTGTTCCCTACATTGGAATGCACGCTTTACAAATACAAAATATAAAACGCAACGTCGTTAAAAAGGCCAGCATTCAAGAATTAAACAATGAACAACACGCCGAGTCGCCTCCTGAGAATGTGAATAATGAATATGTGCCTCAACAACACGAAGAACCACCGCGTCAACAAACTATTTCAGACCCCGTTGCTATTATGAACCAGATGGGAACCGACTTGAATGATTTAGATGGACCAAAATTATAATATTATGATATTTTAATGAGCACGTTTAAGTACTTTCTCTCTATGTTCACCGGTTCGCAACCGAGTAAAAAGCGAAAAACCAGGCAGCGAAAAACCGGGAACAAAAGACGCACGCGACGCGTTTATAAAATGCGAGGAGGATGAGGTGGGCCTATACCTCAGATACCAGGAGTAATGTCTGGTGGCTGAGGCGGGGCTATGCCACAAATGCCTTAACAACCTAGCTTAACTACACACTAACTTACAAAACCCACAAACCCCTCGCATAATCCATAAAATATTTTATGAGTTCTGGAATGACAATATTTCGCTTACAATGTGAAGGCGACTTATTTGATATTGGATTCGGACGTATTTTTTATCTACACTATTGTAAATAAAAAATCAACATAAATATACAAATTTACACCTACATCGCACAAACTTTAGGCGACTGCGTTTGAAATTTCATTTTGCACATCAATACTTCTTGATGTAATGTTATTTATATCTGATCTACAAAGCGCGCAACACGGAGCCCTGTGCTTGTTGGCGGCAAGTGTTTTTATTATGCACTCATTACAAAATTCGTGGTTACAATTTAGCTTGACAAATTTATCCGACTCCTTTTTATCCCAGCAAATACTGCATTCGTTCGCCACCGCCGACGCATTTTCAACAAATTTATCATCAATACTTGAACGTATATCAGGTCGCGTTCCCATAGCAATTGGTTCCTCACCATCTGGAATTAACATATTGTTCAACATGGTAAATACTAATATATCCGCCATATATCGCATATATTCTTGGCGACGAGAACTGATAAATTGTTCATTATATACCGGTTCTATCTGCTGGAGTGGCTGTATATATTCTGTATCGCGTAGCTCATATAACGCTAGCAGCAAGTCCGCTTCGATATCATCTGTAAGCATCGCTCCTTCTGGTTCTACTAATGGCTCCGGTTCTACGACTGAAATTTTATACGTTTCAAAAATGTATTGCGAGATTAAATCTATAGACTCCAACACAGTAACTCTCGAATTACTTCGAAGTTTTGTAACAGCAAACGCCCTTAGCAAATGCGAATTATTTATGTAATTTTGTGTTAACCATTCCTTGAACTCATCAACAGTATTCATGCCTCTAACTTCTAATTCACACATAATCTCGAACTCAATTATTCTATCACTATCACATCTAGTAACAGCGTGACCTGGTCGCCTACAAAATGAACAGCACCGCTGAGGGCGTGTTAAACCATAATTTCTATTGCCTGAACTCATATTTTCAACTCTCGTTTATGTTTATACTAGCGACAGCTAGCTTATTTTTTATTTCAATTTTATTTTTAAGTATCTGTTCCAATTCTTTTAATTGGTCTATAGTATTTACCCCCATAATCTCATACACCCTTTCTACCGGAATTTCTAGCATGTCTACATCCATCGTCTCGTTAGTCTTTATAATTTCTATAATATCTGTTAAATAGTACTCAGATTGACTGTTACTGTTATTTAAATGCTTTAGATATCTACATAATAGTTGCGCTGTTATACAATAAATTCCACCATTCACTCTTGCTACGCATAGTTGATCTACCGCGCAATCCTTTTGTTCAACTATTTTATTAAATACTCCATCGTGTTCTATGATTCTACCATATCCAGTTGGATCCTTAAGCGTTGTTGTAATCAATTTCACGTGACTTTTCATATTCAATAAGTCGGTCATAGTGTGCGTGCTTAACAACGGCACATCTCCCGACAAGATTAATACATCAGAATCAATGTTTTTAACAAGTTCCGACTGACAACACATTATCGCGTGACCTGTTCCAAGTGGCTCGTCTTGTGTAACGTAGACAATATTCGGAGGTCTTTCTAACATATCGAGAGATTTCTGTATCTGATCCTTGTATTTCCCAACAACAACAATGACCTTTTCTAATTGGACAGTAAAGCTTAGATTTTTCAAGGTTAGCATAATACGATTTATCATTGGAATTCCATCCACCTTATGAAGGACCTTTGGAATACTAGAGCCCATTCTTTTTCCCATTCCACCGGCCATAATAATAGCAACAACACTTTTCTTCATAATATTAAATTGCTTCAAAACCTTTAATACATTTATGCTACTAAATGCTTCTAAATAAGAGTTAAAGATATGCCGCGTATATAGTATATAACGGCTTGTATGTCGAGCTACAAATTATTCGTCGATGATAGAAATTACGAGTCATGGCATATTGCCGACACCACGAATTTAATTCCGGTAGAGTTGAATATTAATCCACTTGAAAGCAAGTTATTTTCAACCGACGTATTTACGATTGACGCAAATAACAAACCACAAATGCTCCACTCTTCTATACGATCCGGGTCCGCAATACCAGGTGTTCTTATTTTGGCCGGAAATAAAACATATGGAAGACAACATAAAGTAACCGATACGACACCGTCGAGTAAAAAGACTGGGGGGAAACTACTCTATAAATGCGTGCCAGATGATATGCGCTTACCGGCATTTTTAGTTCCATATGAAATTAAAAATATTGGGTTTTCAAAGGTTTTAAAAAATGTATACGTAACTTTTGTATTCGATGAATGGGTCGACAAGCATCCAAGAGCAAAACTTGACAATGTTATCGGTCCCATCGACGTCCTTGATAATTTTTATGAATATCAGTTATTCTGCAAAAGTTTAAACGCATCTATACAGAAATTCCACAAGGATACACTAAGGGCAATCGGTAATAAATGCCACGACGGAATTATCGACTCTGTAAAGGCAAAATATCCGTCCATTCAGGATAGAACAGATCAGAGTGCGTGGAATATTATCACTATTGACCCATATAACAGTGTGGATTTTGATGACGGCTTTAGTATTGTTGACCGCGAAAATGGAATACAGCAGTTAAGTATTTACATTTCCAACGTTACGATTCTAATGGACGTTCTTAATTTATGGGGTTCTTTTTCACGTAGAATTTCTACCATTTATCTTCCCGATAAAAAGCGACCTATGTTGCCAACCATATTGTCTGATTGTTTGTGTAGTCTACAGGAAAACGTTACTCGCGTCGCATTTGTAATGGACGTTTTTATTCAAAATAATGACATTATAGATATTCAATACTCGAACAGTCTTATTCGGGTTCGCAAAAATTATCGATATGAAGAGCCTGCTCTACTTGCTAATACAAACTATCACAAGATTTTTAATGCTGCGTTGGGTCTGTCGTCAGTCAAACCATATGTTAATAAAGTTAGAAATAGCCACGATGTAGTTAGCTACCTTATGATACTCATGAATTTTCATTGCGCTAAGAATCTACTTAGTCATAAGACCGGGATTTTCCGCTCCGCGATAATGAAGAGGGATGTTGATTTGCCTCCGACTGTTCCTGATGAGGTGCGAATGTTTATTAAAATGTGGAATAGTTCCGCAGGACAATACCTGAATGGATCCGAAATTATTAATACTCGTCACGAAGTTCTTGATATGGACGCATATGTACATATTACAAGCCCTATTCGGCGATTGGTCGACCTTCTTAACATGATAAAGCTACAGATTGTCACAGGAATACTGCCTTCTTCAGAAGTGAGCGAGGATTTCTATAACAAATGGATCGGGGAACTTGATTATATCAATGTCACAATGCGTTCAATTAGAAAGGTTCAGTGCGATTGTACTCTATTAGATATGTGTCACACATCACCGGAAACAATGGAGAAGGAATACGACGGGTATCTATTTGACAAAATTAGTAGAAATGACGGCTTGTTCCAATATGTAGTTTATCTTCCTGAACTGAAGCTATCGTCTAGGCTTACAATGAGAGTTGATATTGAAAACTTCACTCATAGAAAATTTAAGTTGTATTTGTTCGACAACGAAGATAAATTTAAGAGGAAAATACGGTTACAAGTATTAGACCCTTGAAGATTTAAAATCACACATTTTAAAAATGAAATAAAGGTTTAATATAAAAACAAATTATATACAAATGGATACTATCTATAAGAACTACATTGATTTACATGGCAATTTCTCGCATATTCTCAACATTAAAATTGACAAAAGTTTAAGTGAAGATGAAAAAAGAATAATCCTTTTCGATATATATGATTTAATCAACGAAAAAGAGATTAAAAAAAATATATCAAACAAGATTATCAGTATTAAATGGAGAGTTTATGATGAGAGCGATTTATTACATTATTTTACAGATAGTAATGACATTCTTTCAGATAAAGAAGTTTATGAGCATACAAAATTATTATTAAATAACATTAAAACTATTACCGGCGCAAAAAATAGTGATAAGTTTATTATTATTCTTAGCAAACCACTTGCTAAACCTGTATAAAACCCAACGTAGACATTGTGTAATGTAATAATATATTGTTATTATTATATTTCTATTTATTTTTTAACGATTTGTCTCTATCTGTGTGTTAGCCGAACGCGCGAGATGTTCCTCAGGGTTTATCCAAAAATGAATTAATTTAGTAACGAAAGCCTTTTTTTCATCAGGTGTCGCATCTGTAGAATTTATTGCAAGATTAAGTTTTCGAAATAATAAATCTTTCCTATTAGGGACCGCATTGGGGAACTCGTTATACCGCGGTTCAGTATCTTTCAATATCACCATTAAGTCATTTTTTTCAGATTTTGAAAAATCAAAATTGTTTAAAAGTGCGTCAACTTCTAATACAAAAGGACTTGTGGTAGTTATGCCGCCATATTGTTTTCTACTTTTTTTAAATCTACGAGACATTTTCTTTTCTTTTCTTTTAGTCATATTGTGTTTTCTTTTGGTTATTTTACTTTTTCTTTTTCGTTTTATCAAATAATCCGACATTCTATATAATAATAT
>Ga0247722_10000115_pt1 | contig 47165 bp, 50 predicted proteins | sample MSEWelMarce3H_FC_FD_189094 | JGI IMG/M metagenome (GOLD analysis project Ga0247722, IMG submission 189094) | Subsurface sediment microbial communities from gas well in West Virginia, United States - MSEEL Well Study Marcellus 3H_FC | ecosystem: Environmental > Terrestrial > Deep subsurface >... | reverse complement strand
TTTACCATTAGCATTACCAATGCCAGTTCTCTAGTATATTCTTTATATTTCTCTTTCTCAGTCTCATCCAAATAACTAATAAAACACTTGTATTTTCTTTAAAGAATTGTAAGAGCATTTATAGTAATATTTTTAAAATACCATTAATAATATTTAGAGCATATGTTCAAAAACGTTCTGTTTTCATCCATTTTCCAAAAAACCGGATGAACGCCCATCCAAAAATCCAAAATAATGGATGAAACAGAACGGCGACCACAATAGCATGCGAAACGGATATTTACAATCTAAAAACGCGCGCATTGCTCTCTATGGTTATAAAAATAATCCGATAACCACCAAAATATTTTGGGATTTCCTGCATTCAAAAATATTTTTCAGATGGACCTTTTGAAAAACCCTCGCTCTCTCCGCGGTTCTGGCGTTCCGTTATTTTGGATGAAACAGAACGTTTCTTGTTATACATTTACCATTAGCATTACCAATGTCGGTTCTCTAGTATATTCTTCATATTTCTCTTTCTCAGTGTCATCCAAATAACTAACAAAACACTAGTATTTTCTTTAAAGAATTGTATGAGCATTGTTAGTGATATTTTAAAAATACCATTAATAATATTTAGAGCATATGTTCAAAAACGTTCTGTTTTCATCCATTTTCCAAAAAACCGGATGAAGGTCCATCCAAAAATCCAAAATAATGGATGAAACAGAACGGCGACCACACTAGCGTGCGAAACAGCTATTTACAATCGAAAAACGCGCACAACGCTCTCGCATCCCATAAAAATAATCCAATAACCACCAAAATATTTTGGGATTTCCTGCATTCAAAAATATTTTTCAGACGGACCTTTTGAAAAACCCTCGCTCTCTCCGCGGTTCTGCCGTTCCGTTATTTTGGATGAAACAGAACGTTTCTTTGTATGTATTTACCATTAGCATTACCAATGTCAGTTCTCTAGTATATTCTTTATATTTCTCTTTCTCAGTCTCATCCAAATAACTAATAAAACACTAGTATTTTCTTTAAAGAATTGCAAGAGCATTGATAGTGATATTTTAAAAATACCATTGATAATATTTACAGCATACGCTCAAAAACGTTCTGTTTTCATCCATTTTCCAAAAAACCGGATGAAGGTCCATCCAAAAATCCAAAATAATGGATGAAACAGAACGGCGACCACAATAGCATGCGAAACGGCTATTTACAATCGAAAAACGCGCGCATTGCTCTCTATGGTTATAAAAATAATCCGATAACCACCAAAATATTTTGGGATTTCCTGCATTCAAAAATATTTTTCAGATGGCCCTTTTGAAAAACCCTCGCTCTCTCCGCGGTTCTGCCGTTCCGTTATTTTGGATGAAACAGAACGTTTTTCAATAACCCGTTACCCTTAGCATTACCAATGCCAGTTCTCTAGTATATTCTTTATATTTCTCTTTCTCAGTCTCATCCAAATAACTAATAAAACACTAGTATTTTCTTTAAAGAATTATAAAAGCATTATCAATCATCTTTTTAAAATAATAAATAAACAATTAACACCACAACCCCAAAAACGTTCTGTTTTCATCCATTTTCCAAAAAACCGGATGAACGCCCATCCAAAAACCCAAAAAAATGGATGAAACAGAACGCCCACCACACTAGCATGCGAAACAGCTATTTACAATCAAAAAACACGCACATTGCTCTCGCATCCCATAAAAATAATCCAATAACCACCAAAATATTTTGGGATTTCCTGCATTCAAAAATATTTTTCAGACGGACCTTTTGAAAAACCCTCGCTCTCTCCGCGGTTCCGCCGTTCCGTTATTTTGGATGAAACAGAACGTTTTTCAATAACCCGTTACCCTTAGCATTGCAAATGCCAGTTCTCTATCATATTCTTCATATTTCTCTTTCTCAGTCTCATCCAAATAACTAATAAACACAAGTATTTTCTTTAAAGAATTGCAATAGCAATATCAATCATATTTTTATATAGTTTAATTCCAAATTAACACCATAACCCAGAAAACGTTCTGTTTTCATCCATTTTCCAAAAAACCGGATGAACGCCCATCCAAAAATCCAAAAAAATGGATGAAAATAGAACGGCGAGCATTATTAATAACAATTTAAAGAATTCTTTTAATAACATAACATATATGGTTCAATATACATGTTCCAAATGCACAAAAGTATTCACCCACAAAGGCAACTACACAAAGCATTTAAATTCAGCACGCGGTTGCCATCCAAAACACGATGAGCATTCAGAAATATTGGAAACACAATGCGCATGTTGTTTTAAAACATTTAGCAATAAACATAATAAATTAAAGCATGAGAGAACCAGCAAGTGTTTTATAAAATCAAAAGAAGGAACAGATGAAAAGTATTTGAAGCTAGAGGAAAAGATACGCGAATTGGAACATATGATAAAAAACGGCATCAATCCGATAACAACGAATACGCATAATACGCAACACAATACAATTATTCAAAATCAGTTTGTTTTGAATAAATACGGAGACGAGGATTTGTCGCATATATCAGACCAAAAGATGATACAAATTTTCAATCGATGTTTCGGGAGCGTTCCGGCGTTTATCAAGATGAAGCATTTCAATACGGAAAAGCCAGAAAACTGCAATGTTTATATAGCAGATATCAAAGGCAAGTATGCGCTGGTTTATAATGGCCATCAATGGAATGTCACGGATAAGAAGCAGTTTTTGCACGAGATGTACGAAGAAAACTGTGATTATTTGGTATGTGCTTTTAAAGAAATGAAGTCAACGCTCAACTCTACTACTCTAGGGCATTTCAATAAATTCATATATCAAAAAGACGACGACGAGATGATTAACGCATTAAAAGAGAATATCAAATTAATGCTTTATAATGAGAGAAAGATGGCAATCAAATCTCGATTAATGATTGAGTAGATTAATAATAGTATAGAACACTGCATTCCGCGGAACGTTTCTTTCCAATCATAATTCGGTCTAAACTAGTAGATGGGTCAGGACGTTGTCGAATGGCTTTAATGATAGGATATTTATTGTTTAAAGTGTTCACTGTTCCAGGGGTCGTAAATATTCTACCAGGAGGATAGACAAGAACATTTCCAGTTTGACCTAAAAATTGTTCGAAATCAATTGTGACTTTATCTTCAAACATATAAATAGAGCTGTGTGCTTTCCATAGCATAGTGCTAGCACCAGGGCCAGTTTCTCCGTTAGGCACAACTAAAGAACGCGATGTAAGTTGTCCAATTTGATTGTATCCGGTGGAACCGATTGCACTTTCAAATACATTATAGGAACTGACTTTGCTCAATGAATGACCAATTTCGGTGGTTCCAGTTGTCCCTTGCGGAAGATTCAAGTCCGTCACATTAATACGATTTGCTGTTTGAGGATTTAAATAGTCAATATAGACAGTGTCATATTTAAGCTTGAATGGCATTTGTATTCTTCTAATATTTATTTTTTTACAAATAAAATAAGGCAGGTCGTTGAGATTTTTCTACAACAAGAGGGCGCGGGACAAGCGTTGACGTTTTATTGGCAAAAAAATCCTGCGAAGCGATTTTAATGGATTGCGCAGGCATACCATACGCACCAGGATTAACTAAATTTGAGCTCCCAATACCGAATAAAAAGGATTCGACCTCTGTAGAATTTTGCGAGAGTTGGTCTCCGGGAATTTGACCAGGGCAAACACCGAGTCCAGGCAATTGAGTTTTATAAGCAGCACCGTATTGTGAATTGGCATAAAGAGTATAACCAGCAGAGTCGGTATGTCGTTTTTGTTCTAAACAATAATTTCCAGGAAAATTAATGTTTCTAGTCGAAGCCATTTTATCTTTTAAGTAGATAAAATATTCTTTAAAATACTTAACGTTTCAGGTTTAATTTTCCCTTCAGTCAAAAATTCGCAAATGCAACGGTGTGTAGCGCAGAAATAATCGTATGCAAATAGCACCACAAGCCCGTGATAAATATCTTCGCTAAATATTTTCTCGCATGCTATTTGAATACATTCCAAGAATCCAGAGTCTTCTTTAAGGATATCTGTGATGTTTTGGATTGCGTCCGACACCAACACGGGGCAAAATTCTTTCAATCGGAAAACCGCAATGAGTTCCGACTTGTAAAAAAAATCACTTATCTCCGTCGTTTTGTCTTCTGCATCCACAATAGACAAATCGACATTGTGCATCATGTTTAAAGCGTGAAATTTATCGTCGTAATAATTGTATGTGACCACCACATCGACGCAATATTTGTCCATATATTAAACTCCGCGTGTTCTTTCTAAATACTTTTAATCAATATACATATGCCCCTTATGCAATAACCATCGCCAGCGCTCGCAACGCCTTTGCAATATCTCCGTGTTCGCAAATAAAGACTCCACCACCGCGATGAAACTGCGAAGTCATTCTGTTTAAATCGCCCACGCCGTATAAATCCGATTCGCTGACTGTCCACTTTGAATGGTCCTGTTTTTCAGTGAATAATACGTTTCTGAAATGAACATGAGTAATGTCTTCTACTGCGTCGTCTTCTTTCTTGTCAATATGATGACCTCGAATCCATGTTTCGACTTTCCATCTTCCTGAATTCGAATACTTTTTCGCAATGTATTCCTCGTAAATATCGATTTCACAATATGGCGATTTTGCGAGGTGAACTACTTTCGGATATTCTGACAAAATGATGGGCGAAATTTCAAGAGCATGTGTTTTCCCAGTTTCAAACGGAATCACTCCATTTGGCACATGTTTCATGAAAATATGAGGTTGCATGATTTCAATATTTTTCAGAATATCATTGAACCTTTTTTCAGTGTAAAAGAATTCCATATATTGCATAGATTGCCCGAAAATCAATTCTCCTTCTTCAATATTCGAAATGGAATCTCCTGTGAATTTCTCAGGAAAATTCGGAATAGAATGACAGAGCCACGATATACGATGCGCCGACCAGGCGACGATTCCTTTGCAATGTCCTTTTTTATGATGTTTATCGCCGAGATGACCTGTTTCATCGTTGTAAGCGAACCACCACTCCCACGATTGTTGAAAATATAAACTGCTTAACCATGTATTTATATTTTCACAAAATTCAAATTCATTTATCGCCTTGTTAAAGGAAAGCCCTTTCAATCCATTGGGAAATTTCAAAGCAAATTTGATAATGCAATCTTCTTCTTTTTCTCGCGGTTTAACAACAAGTTCCGACGCAATAACGGCACCAGTTGAAAAGCAATATGAATGACAGATTCCCATTCTTTCTTTCTATTCTAATCAAAACTCTTCTAAATTATGATTTCAATTATTTATAATATTCCTGGTCTCTGGACAAATCTCTAGACGGTAGTCCCCCGCGAATCCATCCGGACGAAGCAACGCCTTCAACGCTATATGAAGGATTCGTCATTCTCTCTTTAATATCTGGCAAGAGAGGCGTGTTGCTATATTTCATGTAAGACTGTTCTCCTAATTTTGTAATAGACCGTTTATTGGTAAAACTCTCGCCTTGTTGAATTTGCGACTCCAAAATGGCGTTCGCTGAACCTCTCCCTAAATAAGGGACCGTGGCAAAAGGCCGTTGATATAAATCGATTTTACATTTTGTATGGGTAATCAAAGAGCCGATGGACAATTTCGAATTATCGTCTACCATGCAACCCCCTGAGCCCACATTACTCATTCCATTATAAAATACACCTGGTTGATTTGTTGCTAAAGCAATAGGCCTAGACATTGTGCAATCATCAATAAAATAATTTTGCAATAAGTAATTGCACGCCGACGTGTTTTGAATAGACGCCTGGTCCTGGGCGCATCGGTCCCCGCCAATTCTCGTCATATTTTCAAATGCATAGTCATAAGTATTTGCCATAATATAGTTTAAAGAGATAAAAATCCGAACATCTATTTTTTATTGCAAATACTTTTGTCTCTTTTATCAACTTTATAACCGGCAGGACATCGTTTTTTCGTTTTTGGAATAGATAATCCATATTTTATTGCATAATAAGAAGTGGCATTACTGTGTCGTTTGGCCACTCTTTTTTCAATACCATATCGGCTAGTCATTTCTTTAACGCTTTTGATAACGGTGGGTCGCACATGCCATATAGAACTACTACTGCTACTATTGCTACCACGTACTTTACCAGGTTTAAACAATTCTTGTTTTTTATTTAAATAATTATATTGTGGCAATTTTGAATCAATAAAAGTTAAAATACAGAGGTTAATACAATCTAAATCTTTCAAATAAAAGAATCCAGTCTCACACCAATCTACATCATACGAATTTTTAATGATAAGGGCATGTTTTTCTTTGTCATACCCGATGCAAGTCATAGAATGAGTATTTGTAGTAGGTGTTTGCATACGGTTAACTCCATTATATACAAAAGGCACAACATTTTCTATATCGGGTTTTAAAGCGTCTATACATTCTGCGCATTGAGATTTTTTAAAATAATCGACAGTAATTTCAAAGTATATATTTTGGTTAAGTATTTTTTTTATAACTATATGAGCGGTCGCAGTGTCTTGCCATATAATACCGGTTGGAGTAATATTATAATTGTTTATGTATTCTTGAGAGAATAAAGCAATATCGCAGATAGTAGAGAAGCAAGCTTTATTGTTATTAAAGATGTAATATTTGAAAATATGTTTGCATTCCTCAATGTTAAATTTTTTAAGATGTTGAAGAATGGAATTTATAGGGACAACCGGCCAAAATCCTTCTTTCGTCTCTAATTGCATGCGTTTTTTTCTAGCCATATCACCGCCATTGTAAGCAATACGGGAGACATCGTTTGAATTCATAAAACATTTCAAGGCAATCCCGCAGAAATACACAAACAAAAGCCTTCGCCTATCTGTCCCGGATTGAGGATTGAAATCTTTCCCTTTAATCGAATCTCTCAGCTCAATGTAATAATTACTATCCTCTTTTTTCTCTCTTCCTTTCCCTTTTCCTTCAAAAAATTGTCTTTCAGAATGATAACAATAAAAAAGTTGCGTAACAAATTTCAAACAAACATTTGCACTAGAATACATCCAGCATAAAGGAAGTTGTCTTTGGTTAAATATGTCAGAGACATTTGTGGAATTTGACGACATATATTAGTTATAGTTTTTATTTTTATTTTATTTTAAATCACATAATTGCCTGTCCAATTTATTAACCGCGTACCCCGCAGGGCATCTCTTCTTAGTCCTAGAAACAGTTTGTTTACGACGTAGAAGCTCTTTTCTCTCTTTATAAGCAGGAATATTCTCAATTCGTTTTAATAATCTAGTTTTACGCACATACCGCGACGTCAAATCTGCATGGCTTTGCACGACAGTGGGTCGTTTGTGCGCGAGTGTCTGTTTGGCTGTGGTCCGAGCTCCTTTTTTAAATAATTTGTACGAATCCGGTAAATACCCGTAGCTAGGCAAATTCGAATCGATGATATAGATGTCCATGTCGTCTGTATTGATACATTGAAATGATTTTAGAAGAGAGAAACCAGTTTGGCACCATGTTTCGCCCCACGAATTTTTCATGATAAGCGCTTTGCGGTCTTTTGAATATCCTACGCAAATTAGAACGTGCATGGTGTCGACCTCTCCATCTAAATCCGTCGATAAGACTCTTTTTTCCTTCACCGTATTTGCACAAGTAATGCAAGACGAATCGGTAAAATAATCGAATGAAACCGTAAAATAGACATTCTGGTTTAACGCTTTGACAATATGGTGTTCCTGCGCATCAATAGTCTTTTTGTTTAAATTCACGATATTCGGGGCAAGTTTATTATCAACCACGTATGAATTATAAAGGCCAATCACTTCGCATATCATCTGGCAACACGCATCGTTCTTTATAAACAAATAGTTTTTGAATATCATTTTGACGAACGCGGTGTCTCGCAAAACTCGAGCAAAATTCTTCAAGCAAATGCCTTCGTCTTCTTCAATGTTTATAAATTCTGTATCTTGATATTTCCGTTTCTTTGAAATATGCATAGCATGATATGTTTGAGACATTTTCCGTGATTCCAATGTTTGAAAAATGATAAACCCGCATAAATAAACAAAGAGCAAACGCCTGCGGAAATTGCCAGATGACATATCAACCTCCCCTTCTGAGCAAATATTATCACGCATGCTGTAATAATCGTTGAAATATGTCCATTCTTCGCCTTTGCGACCTTCGAAGAAAGCTTTGTCCGGATGGTACACATTAAAAGTTTGCATGACAAATTTGTGCATGACCCCTACCGCGCCATAAAACCAGCATAAATACGTATCTGATTGATGATAAACATCGGAAACAAGTGTATCATCAGAACTCATACATTATATAAAGTTAATATAAATTATACCTCGCATTATCCTGTACGCACGCCATGGCATCGCCACCCCTACAGCTCGGCATATTTCCGTATAAATATTGAGCGTACGCACCTTGGTCAGACGTCACTTTGGTATTTGCAGTCGAATAGAATGCGCGTTGTGATTGGTCGAACTCAAATTTCTCTCCTAAATCCCCAAATAATTGTTTGTTTGTGTTTCTGATGCCCGGATTCAATGTTTGAATCATTTGCTGAGTATTATCGTTTATGTTTTCATACGTGGTGACATCGAAAGCAGGCGGAGCCGGAAGTTTATCAGGATTGTCTGCAATATCAGTGAGCAATACGTTGGACATAGGATTCACACTTTCAGTAGGAGAGTATGACGTTTTCAAAAACTTTTTCAGGTCGGCAGGACTAGAAATCTTGAATCCTTCTTGTCTCCGAGATTTTGTATTATTCGTGTTGTATATGTAAGCAACTGCGGCAACGGCCACCCCTCCTGCTAAAAGAAGATATGGAGATTTTGTAATCAATAATCCTAAAATAGTTAAAAACAAAATCGCCCTCGTAACAGCGTTCATTTTCTCTTCCATAGTCATAAAACTCGTCGGGTAAACTTGCGTAATATAATTTTTGTTGAGCAATATAGAAGGTTCTGCAATCCAAAACGTTGTCGCCATCGTATAGTATAGTATAAGTAATTATTTGGTTTTGTTTGGGCGTTTAAATAATGCAATGAGTTCTTCGTCGGACATAATCTTCTCTAAACCAGCGTCGAGCTCTTTGCGCTTTGCCTCAATTTCTTTGAGCGTAGTGAGCTTCTTAGGAGGAGCCTTGGGTTTATAGTTTTTCGCTTTAACCACTTGACTAGGGGCGCCAGCACCAGCACCAGCACCAGCGCCACCAGGCGGTTTCAATCCCATTTTCCCAAGCATATCTTGAATATTAAAATTCTCCAGTCCCGGCATATTTTTCATATTATCAATAAAGCTCGTGGCTTCTCTCATGATTTCATTTTGGTCAAGTTCTCCGGATTTAATTTTCGAATCCAGTTTCCCGCTAACAGAATTGACGAGTCCCATAAGCTTCGCAGGATTTTTAAAGAGAGTTTGCATCACGTCATTGATATCAGTCGCATTCTCAAAATCAATATCCAATTCGGCGGCGGTTTCGTTAGCAAGTTCTTTGGCGAAATCTCCCAGTTTGCCATCCAAAAATTTGCTTAAATGACTATGGATGTCTTCCGGCGATGGTCCGCCTTCAATTCCTTTTTCCTGAATCGACGTCATCACAGATTCCAGTTTCTCTTTGAAGTCCGGCGTATTGATGGTGCCAAATAATTTCGAGGCATCTCCAAAATCCGACTCCTTCGACGCGCCAACAATCGAAAACAAAATTGTCTGCAAATATTTCCACAAAATATCTCGCGTATTCTCGGAAACATCCGGCAAATTCCAAAACAAGCTAAAGTCAATGCCGGGCAGAAACACCGCTCCAGGACTCAGAAAGAGCTCAGCGTTCTTGTTTAAAATATCGAAAAACTTTTCCGGATAGACCTTCAAGCAAAACTCGAATGCTGCCACGTGTTGTTCCTCGGTGGCCAATTCATATCCCCACCATTCATCTACTTGTTGTTTGTATTCCGGAAATGTCACAATAAATTCTGCAATGAAACCAGAGAGAAGTTTAACAAAATTCTCGGGGACCGACATTATAAATAAGTATTGCAGATTCTTTTTATATTATTTCCGAATATAAACAACATAATTTTTTGAGATTCTTTAAATATTGCAATGTTTTTGATTTTTCCTCCGCCGTCATCAATTGAATCGGTTTCCGAATGCGGTCGATGGCATCAGTGATGGTCTTTGCGTTCCCCGTCTCGGCAATATCCTCGCCGTAATCTTTATTGACGAAAAAATCAAGGTCTCCCTCCTCGATTTTATCTCCATATTTGTCAATAACGTAGCTCTTCCAGATTTTGACAATGAGTCTCGGGTTCGCCTTCCGAATCATCCCCAAACTATTCTTACATGTTTGCACGTCAATATTGTCTGGGAATATGCGAATGATATCTTCCAGAAATTCGAAAAAGTGATTGTTAAATCCCGTTAGAACTTGCGAAGCGTTCATTATTTTTAATATACAAAAAGTTTTTTAAATTATTATCGCGTATTAATACTTTATTTAACGTCTTTTTAAATCTTGTTCCCTTTGTTGTTGTAATTGTTCGATTGTCATATTTCCAGTGTTTCGACTGCCTATGTCGTCTTTCGCCGGAGTATTGATTGAATCCATCTGCCCGATAGCAACGTAATTATGCATTTGGCGCATACCGCCGGACCCCTTCGCCGTCAATTCTTCCGAGTTCATATCCAAAAAGCTATATTGGTCGGAGACGATGCCGAATCCGGAATTCCCAAAGGCGAATGGCACGGGTTCCATGTTATTTTGCGTGGCGACTTGCGTGGCGACTTCCTGTGGTTTTTTGAGACTGTTATAAATGTAGTCTCCGTACAAAATATTTCCATTGAGCATTAAAAGCGCAGGAACTTTCTCAATCTTCTCCGGGAATAGCAGTTTATGACCATTCTCTAAAACAATATAGATTTTTCCATTAGAAGGTTCGCGAATGCGCTTGTCGATGCATATAAAATGAATATCTTTGCTAATATTTGTTTTAGATAAACCCTGCAATAACTTTTTGGAATATTCGCAATGGTTGCTATAGTATAAAATCGAACTCATATTTTATGTACGTCTATTTTTTTAAACTATTTTCCGAAAAAATTGATTAAAGATAATAAATAATTATATATTATTATTAGAATGAATCCCGAAATTCACGACAAACGCTCTGGTGAATTTAACACGTTGAATTTTACTCTCTCGAATGCAAACGTCAGTTTGGCCAATGCACTTCGGCGGACAATTATTGCGGATATTCCTATAGTTGCATTCAAGACAACTCCTTATACTGAGAATAAATGCATTATTACTGGGAACACGAGTCGTCTGAATAATGAGATTTTGAAACAGCGTCTCAGTTGTATTCCGATTCACATAAAGCCGTTCACGATGCCTCTCACGTCGCTCATCATGGAGCTAGATGTCGAGAACAAGACCGACACCATAATGTATGTCACTACAGGAGATTTTAAAATTAAAAATATCGAAACCGGAACATATTTAGGAGAAGAAGACAGAAACTCGATTTTCCCGGCGAATGAGCAGACAGGCTATTTCATAGATTTTGCGCGGTTGCGACCGTCTCTTACGGATACAGTTCCAGGGGAAAAATTGCAATTGACTAGCGAGTTTTCGATTGTGACCGCGAGTGAAAATGGCATGTTTAATACGGTGTCTCTTTGTGCGTATGGAAATACCTTAAACAAGGCCCTGATACAGCAAGAGCTGGCGAAGAAAAGAGAAGAATGGAAAGCGTCTGGGGAAGACGAGGAGTCGATTGAATTGAAAAGTAAAGATTGGTCTCTTTTGGATGCGATGCGGTTGTTTGTGCCGAATAGTTTCGACTTTTCGATACAGACCTTAGGGGTGTATTCAAATGATGAACTGGTGAAAACAGCGTGCTCTATACTGATACAACGGTTTAAAAATTTAATCATTGATTTGGACGCAAATGAACTTCCGATTGAAGAGTCAAAGACGACGATGGAAAACGCGTTTGACATTACAATTGTGCACGAAGACTACACGATTGGGAAAGTATTGGAATATATATTGCACACAAAATTGACGAGCAAGTCGTCGGCCCTGACGTATTGCGGATTTTGCAAATATCATCCACACGATACGGATTCGATTATCCGCGTAGCCTATAAAATTCCGCAACCGATTGAGGCAATTTCAGAGAATCTGAGAGAAATTATTGGCGAGGCGATTGAAGTATACGAGAAAATTAAATCTTCTTTTTAGATAGTATGAAATTATATATTCTTCTTTTTCTAATTGCCATTGTTTTCTATTACTTATTTTTCCCTACCTCCTCAGCTATGGAAGGGTTTGATTTGTTTGGAAGCGCGCCGGCAACACCGCCACCGCCTCCTGCTATGGCTTCTTCTTTTTCTGCTCCGTCTATGCCCGGTGAACAATCAATAGATTTTTGGTCGAGTACACGTCTGGAACCTACGCATGCAAAAGAAATTAAAACGATAATGGATACGTTGATGAAAGGCGTAACTGGATACGATAATTTAGGACCCTTTCTTCGTTCTTACTATATTCCTCAAACGACAGAAGCAGAGAGATTAAGTTATATACAAAATAAACGATGGCCTTGGGACCCGGTAGTGCAAACTTTTTATACTGATGTTTATATGCAAGATGAAAAATTAGAACCTAGCCCATTGAAACCATATCTTCCAGTATTAATTCCAAACAGAGGCGCTTACAATGGATTCAAAAAACACGACACCAAAAACCAAATGCTTTTGGGTCTAGTGTCAGACCAGCCGAATCAAGGGCCTGTTATGGAGCAGTTGTACACGCCGGATGGTGTCTCTGGTCTCTTTTGTAAAACGAATATAGGCGGGACTCCGTATATGACGTATTCCGAGCCAGCAAAAGGAGCAGCCGATATCCCTACACAAATATCAGGATTCAAATTTTTAGAGAGCGAGTGCGACCCGTGCGACCCTTTTTCTCAAAATATGTGCAAATGGTCAATGAACGATGCGGTCGACCCTTTTTTCGCAAAGGTCTGGAATATTCCCCCGGTAGAATTAAAGAAAAGTCTAATCTGAACTGTAGAGCAAGAACATCTACTTTATCTTAAAGTTTCAGTGGGGTCAAAATATTCCGATACAGGCTTACCCTCAGGTATACCATCTCCCGGAGGGATGGTGAATTTTCGAATTATAGCATAATATAATTCTTCTTCGGTTATGGTTGACCACTTCTCTTCTGTAAAATCTAGTTCGTCCGATAAATTACCATCCTCTTCTGTATATTTATTTACGTTTGTAAGAACTTTATCAATATACGAAAAAAATTTATTCTTAGGAAATCTATGTAAAAAAATTGGATTACTAAATACTTTGCCTCTTCGAGACCCATCATATTGCCCATTTTCATAAAGAAATGTATTACTTTTACTTTCATTATTTTCATCATCCTCGTGGTAAGAATGCAATATTTCATATGTAACCAATAATCCAGGCTGGTTGTCTTTTATACTAGTTATTTTCACTAGTGAAAAATCAACGAAATAATCGATAGAATTATTTTCTAAATACCCCATTTGGTGTTTATCGCATAAAATATAATATTCATTTTCTTCCAAAGGTCTCCCGTCAACAAAAGGTTTAATAGTACATTTTCCATTATTAATATAATCATCTGAAAATGCATAAGATTTGATTACAAAATTGCTCGGCGTTGTTAGGAGCGTTTCTCTTCCTTCGTATCTATCTTTTAGATGTTTAATCAAATTAATCGTTACTATTCCACCTACTGTTAATAGTGCACTGTAATTGGCTTTAACAAAATTATCAATTTGTTGCACTGTATGCGCATCAGCATTGTCTCTCAAAACGCCTAAAATATACACCAATGCAAGCAGGCTTAAAGCTTTCAAAAACAGTTTAAGTAATCCTCCACCAGTTTGTTTACGTTTATGCGTTTTTCTCTTTTTTGATTTTTTCCCTCTTGCAGTAGTACTTTTTTTTGCAAATTTTAATGCTGCGGTTTTCACAATATGAATCATTTTCGAAGTTGTCGCAATTGAATCAATAAAATCTACAAGTTTTTTTCTAAATAAGCCACTCATATTATATACAAAGATAATTAAAGTAAATTAGCTGATTTAATTTTCTGACATAATATAAGTATGTCAGAAAAAGAAATATTATTAGATGAAAATACAATATTGGAATTAGGAGATATTGTAGAAATTCAAGATAAGACGTATTATGTGAATTATGTAGACGAAACAAAAATCAAAGCAATAAATACAGAAAAGCCGGAGCACGAGGACGTCATATTTTTCACAAACATCGAGCAGGTAACATTGCTTTATAGAGATGAAAGAAAAGGGTTCGCTAGGCAGCATGATTTGTTGCCGAATACATGGATAAATATTAAATTCGACGAGGATGTTCCAATAATAATTACAGGAGAGATTACAAATTTAGAAGAGGATATGATTGAGATTACTACATATAATTCAAAGATGTTTAAAGAAGGTATTATTTATATCGATTTCGCGTACAAAGGCTTGCCGGAAGATTTGCCAATTGAATATATACAAATACGGAAAAAACCGTATCAAGTAGACGAGGTTGTAGTAGGAGAAGAGGTGGGGGAGGAATCTAAAGAATCCAAGGAATCAGAAGTGCGGATAGAGGTAGGGGAAACCAAGGAATCCAAGGAAGAAGAAGAGAGGATGGTAGGGGAACCCGTGGATTATATAGCGCAGGCAGATATTGTTTTTGGTAATGAGTTGGCGTCGATAACGCAGTTTGTGAATGTGGATGTTTCGCAGCAGCGCTACAATATTGATACGCAGACGAATGATTTTTTAGAGAATATGATATCGAAATTAACGTTTGCGCAAAAAAAGCCTGATATTCTGAATAATATACAAAAAAATATCAATCGATTTATTCAATTAAGGAGAGAATATTCGACATATGACATGTATGGAAATATTAAAACATTTAAAGAATTGCCGACCAATTGGCATCCCTTGGCAGAGAATTTGGAAACATTCAAAACAATTCTTTACTGGATATTACCGGTTGTTTTAAACACAAAGAAAATATACGATATTGAAGACGATAGTGCCGACCATTCCAAATTGATAACCGAATTGCAGGAGATACTCGAGATAACAGAAAAATATCGCAATGCATCGATAGACGAGCATAGATACGAAAAAATGATTACGCAATTGGATGAGCATTTTACGCCGTTTAATAAAGGCGGTTCATTCAGCAAGACAATACTTTCAGAAATACCTGTTTCCAAAAACACGACCGTAATTGCAGACGGAATACAATCTGTTAAAGACGCAGGACTCGTTTCAAATGCCTTTTACATGGATACATATATTCCTGGTCTAACTTCTCTCAAGACCACATCGCCAGTAGGAATGAAAGCCGTCTCTGTTTTAACAAAACTCACTGAGCCGGACAAGATGCGTTTGCATTCTATTATGACGCTTCCAGAATCAGTAATCAGATTCTCTCATGTAAATCTTCCTGAAACCAGTTTATATAACAAAGCAAATTTACATACAACTTTTGTATATTATTCTAAATTATTAAACAGTAAAACGGTTACTAAAACAGTCGACATAACAGATTTGGCGGTCCCGGTAGAATTCTCCACTGCTATAACTAATTATAAAATGACAAATCTGAATCCCGATTCTAAGATGGATATTTCAGAGATGTCGGATGCAGACATTTACAAATACTTTTTGAATATGATTGTGCCAGGACCAGAAAAGTTGATAGAAATTATAGATAAATACAATACAGGAAATCTCTCTTTTTATAATGTGGTATGTTTGCTTGAGCCTTTTTTAATATATACAAAAGACATTACTCATAAACAGCATCGCGAAATTGATGAGTATCTTAAATTGAAAATAAAAGCGTATGCGAAGGTATATGATACAAAGTACAATGTTTTTAAGTTATTAAATAGGTATTCTTTGAATATGAATCGAAGGGAGCCCACTAGTATTTTTGATTTACTGAATAGTAAGTATGTTTGGGACAAACTCGACAATGAAAAGTTGGCATCTGTTATCATGCGGAAAACTCGTGGCGGAGCCGGGTCGGAGGATGAAGATGATGCAGAGGATGATGATGTTGTAGTAGATAAAAAGGAAGGGGTGCCACCGGAACAAGATAAAGATAAGGAGCAAGATAAAAAGAAAACCAAAAAGGAAGTAACATTTGCAGACTTTATAAAATCGTCAAAGCCTCCGTCGTCGCCGCGAAAATTCTCCGCGCCAGTCCCTCTCCCAATTGTCAGTCTGTTACCAGAAATAACATTTGAAGAAAACAATATAAAGGCCGATGCAATGTCCGTATATAATCAACAATCGAAACATACTACTTCAGAAATATTAAAGCATATGATTCTTTTAGATTTCGGAAATCTTTTTAATACTGGCATGACAATTGGACAGATACATTTAATGTTGGCGGAAGACATAAACGCAATTTTAACTTCCGATAAAAATGAATTGCAACTTCCTCAAGGAGATTGCGAAACAAAAGACATTGCAAAGCGCTATACATCGATGAATTCTTTAGAGCAAGACAATGGAGTCGACGTGTTTTACGACAAAGAATACGACAAAACACCGTATGAAATGATGGATGCAATGAAGAACAAACCCGCCGCAGAAATTCTCGCGGCATTGACGAAAGAACTCGTGAAAAAATATAAATACAGTGCGTCATCCGCTCACGACGTCGCCACCGCAATAATCAATCAGAAAAAGCTCGTGCAAAATGGAGCATATGCCATTTTTTACTCATCGGAATCTCTTGGATTGGTTTATTATAGAAGAGAGAATAAAAAATGGATTCTTGACCAGGATATTTCGAGCAAATACGCGCATGCAAATGATACGGATATGATGTGTAATATTCAGCAAATAGACTGCACATCTTCTTGCGAAACGCTGGATGTTAACAAAGCCCAGCTGAAGAAAAAATTAATTAATCAATTATTAGACCAGTTTGACGAGAGATATGCTATTTCAAAAATAGAATTGGAAGCTACTTTGAAGAACAAATATGTATACTTTAAAAAAATAATAGCGCGACTCATGATGATTGCATACCGTAAAAAATACGGATATGTCGACGAGCAATATAAAATAGGTCTTCAATTATTGGACATTGAAAATGGAGAGGGTATTGTGATTTCGCCGTATAAAGCAGGATTGGATATTATTTTAGGGCAACAGGATTTTGCAAAGAAAAATTCAGATATATTGCAATTCGTAGGTAAATTCACGAGAGAACCGCTGGCCAATACCGAAGATAATATGAATTGGTTGTATTGCGTGAAAACCAACACAAAGCTGATGCCTGTCTTTAAAAAAGAACTAGCTGCAATATTCGCACAGAATCCGGAGAAATATAATGAAAAATTGGACGAGATTATTCAATCAAATGGGGTGCTTTTAGAAGACGGTGATGCAATTGTCGACAAGCATAGCGGGTGGAAAATCCGTGATATTGATTTCGCGACGGACGAAGGCTATGATTCGGCGGGATTCAAAATTGTTAGCAAAGGAGAGTTGGAGAAAGACGCTGCGGATTTTATTTTAGAGCAATCAAAGACTATGAGCCCAGAAGTAAAAATCATTTCAAATATTATACATGCTTTTTCGGAGAATATGGGGCTCTCTTTCCCGCAACTTACAAAAGAATTCGTAATCAATCTAGCGTCGTCCACGTTTTCCACTATGCTCTCCTCGAAAGAAATATACGACAAAAAGGCGGCGGAAGCCGCGCTGCGAGGCAAAAAAACTCCGCCCTACGCGGTCACGTATAATACATATATAATGTATTTAACGATTGGTTCTCTCCTTATCGGCATTCAAACGAGTATTCCGTCTTTAAAAACGAAGAAAACATTCCCGGGATGTATAAAGTCTTTTTCAGGATTTCCTCTGGACGGGGTCGGCGACGAGAGTTCTATTGATTACTTTGTGTGCGCCGCTTACAAGATGAAATCTTCTGTTCAGCCGTGGGCCTCTCTCACCAACGAAGCATCTATAAAGAAAATCTTGATGCAAATGATAAATGAAAAGCTTTTGCCGAATTTAGATGTAAAACTTCGTATGGATACGAAACGCGAGTACTTGGTCGCTGCGCCGATGGAAGCCATACCGGATGACCATAATATAAATAAGTGGACGACCTTTCTGCCGCCTTTGCAGGAATTCAAGGTGAAACCGTATTTGCTGCAGAATTTGTCTACTGATTTTTTGAAACCGAAAGACAAGAATTTGGTAATTGAATCGAAAATCTTGACATTTTCTCTCGCAATACAAGAAAAAATACACAATGTGATAAAAGACAAAACGCTTGTTCTTACAAATATGGCGAATGAACCATTCTTAGAAAATTCATGTTGCTTGGAGACACAGACAAATATTATCAAATACTTTAAAGACGAAGACCCACAAATAACTCAATTGAATAACTTAGTGAGAAGTTTATCGGAAATCCTCCACAAATCTACTGCATATAACGAGGCGGCGTTTTTGTATAGCGCACAAAATACAAAGAAGAAAATCCCGCAGTTATCGTCAGTGTATTCGGAAGAGACAATGTATAAAGGGTTTATAACCTTATGCAAATTCAGTACGTCCGCGCAACTCCCTCCGGACCTACTCACAATATGCACGAAGAAGCCCGAGATGATTCTCTCTAAAAATGATACATTACCAGAGCAAATTATAAAGCTGAAAAAAATGGGATTCAATTATGACACCGCGCAATTCAACCGACTCATGCAATACACGGCGAAACAAGGTATTGTCGATATGCAGGCAGACGAAATCATTTTTCAGGAAAATCGGTTTAAAGACGTGTTGCAAATAAAGAGAACAACTCTTTCTGAGCTCTTGGTGAAAGTAATTGATACAGACTTTAAAGAGGAATCCGTATCTGAATGTAAGAATTTTTTTATAAAGCATACGAGAGAGATGAAAGAGGGGATTTACGATTATCTCGTGGAATTCGGAAAGAACGCGCCCAAAAAAGCGCTGTTAAGACTCAAAACAATGCTAACTACTATTACGACATTTACGGATATTGATATGCAAAATGTAGTGCAATTTTTGAAAAACAGTATAATAAATATGATTTCTGTTTATCCTGCTATTATTTTGAATAACGCAAATCATTCGTCGATAAATATTCCAAATTATTTGAATCTCTCTTCTATTCATATATCTGAAATCAAAAAACATGTGGCAGAATTTTATGAAGATTTTAGAGAATTCTATTCCAATCCTGGATTGGCGGAATTATTAAAAGATATAATTGCCAATAAAAACGAGGAGCTTTTGATGAAAGAGACAACTATTTTTGAGAAAGACCCCGAGCTTACTATGATGATGTGGGAATTTAATATATACAAAACATTTACATACTATATTAAACTGACAGATACAAAATATTTAATCAATAAAGAGAGAAAGGATGCGGAAGATGAGGATGAGGAAGAAGAGGCTCTTTATGGCAGTCAAATAGGCCTCAAACGAAGCGTCGCAAGTTTATTGACAGTGTTTTTAGAATCTTTCACAAATCAGAAGAATAAGATTAATAATTTGTCGTATGAAAAAATAATGGATATTGTGATTATGACGAAAGAAACAGAGAAGGATACATTCACAGATATGTTAAAGAAAATGACAGTGGCCGAAAGACAGACGGATACAATGTTGAAGGTAAATAAACTCGGTAAATGGAATGCTGGACTTCAGAAAGGACTTACCCAATATGTAAAAGAGGTGTATGATGATGAAATGGAGAAAATGGCGGATATTATAGATGTAGAGAGAAAAATGCTCGACAAATATAAAGACGAACAACTCAGTGGCGAAGATTACGATGAATTAGATAGTAGACGCCGAGATAATGAATTGGACGAAGAGGCGTATGACATGTCTGGGCTTTCACCGGATTATGAAGACGGAAATTATGAGAATGAAGACCAAGAATACGCGGACTATGATTAAAATATACATATATAATATTATTATGTACCATCAGTATATTTTAAAAAATCCATTGCTCGTTTCAATATTGCTGTTTTTAGTATTGTTTTCGACAATTGTGATAGGTTATCCATCGTTTTTGTTCAACAACGACGGAAGTATACGGCAATTTGGCATCGGGTATAAAAACAAAACTATTTTCCCTATTTGGTTGATGGCAATTGTTTTAGGGATATTGTCCTATTTGTATATTACTTATTATATTACACAACGATAGATGTAGTAGGAGCATTACTGGATTGTTTGTATTTGGCCAAATCTGCCTCGAGTGTATCTGCGCTTTTATTACATGAAATATTTACAATATTATATTGTACGACGGAATTGACAAAAACCGCTGCATACATGTACCAGCAAAATTCGCCAACGTTATCTCTATAGGCAACTAAATTTTGCAATGGTTTAGTGTCGACGCCGGCTTTGAACTTTAGCAGTTTTGCAAAATCATTGAAATTGGATGGTACCATTTTATTAATTAGAATAGATTTATTACCATAAATTTTTGAAATAATATTGTTTTTGTCTCCTTCCATTTCTTCAGGTAACAGTTTCATCAATTCTTCTTCGGCTGATTTGGATACCATATAATAGCCGACGACATTGGAAAACGCGGATTTGAAACCGGGGAACATGATAAGGCATACAATAAGAAGTCCGAAAATAAAAGTCCATGGTGCACCGGTAGAGAGAATGATAGAGCTCATGTTATCGCTTGCACTGCCACCGCACCGCGAAGTCACCGCGTATGAATTTATAATGAATTGCGAAATCAATACAATGACAAAATATATTGCTGTATTTGTATGGCTTACTGGGGCGTTATCGTTTGTTTGTGTGGGTTTTACTGAAAAATAAAACATGGTTATAATCAAAAAAACGATGAATGAGGTATATGTCGGGTCCATGAATTATGAGGATAAATTATTTTGGAATAATAAAAGTATTAAACATGGATAAGCCGACATTGATTGAGCCGTCTATTAAAAATATTTTGAACAGTACCCTTAAAAAATGCCATACTTTTAGAGAAAACTATTACAACATTGTATTGAATTTCTCTCTTGGAATTGGATTTTTTATCATATTGGGTTTAATATTGTTGTATAAATACAAAGGCAAATTAACTCCTAAAGAGTTGGAGCAAAAGAACAGAGAAAAACATCAATACATATTATCGAAAATTCAATTATATCAAAATGAGCGCCAAGACTCGATAACTGGGCTTCCGCGATGGAATGTCTAGAAAAATATTATGTGTATATAGTAAATGAATACTGATGTCGATGAAAAAGTTCGCAAATTTTATAAATTGAAAGAACAATATGAGAATGAAAGACGAGCGACAGCTACGAGTAATAAATCAAAACAATTTAAATGTATAAGTTGCAGACGTCTAGTAGGGTCGACATTTAAACACATTGCAAATGCCGACGGGACGCGCAATCTCTTCGCGGTTTGTGGCGATACCATTACGCCATGCAAATTGAATATTAATATACATTTAGGAGCAACGGTGAATAACGAAGATGAAATGATAATGTATAAGAAAAAAATATCTGAACTAAAGAAAAATATTATTCTCGGGAAGAATGATTTGTTATTTGGATATGTTTCAAGAGAGAATGCTCTAGAGAATTTTAATAAATTAAAAGAGGACCTCACACGCGACACGGATATTTATGAAAAAGAGTTGCAATTATATACAAATACGGTTAACAATTTAGATAAAATAACAAAAACGATTGAAACGCAGAATAAAATTACGGATACTGTGACAGATTTTCAAAATCTTATTCGGCAATACGCAAAAACCTCTGAGCAGTCTTTCATCAATGATAGTATTGACATGTATATCAATACGCTTTTACCGGAATTGCATGCTTATAAAGAATTAACAATTCCGTTGAGCGCAAAAGATTTCGAGATGAATTACGACGACCCGAGAGTAATATCTGACGAATTTGGACCGATTATTTCTAGTAAAAATACTACTATAAAACGAAAGGCAAAGTCTAAAAAAACTCTTACGCAAAAGACGAGAGATTGGCCAGAAAGTCCTGAAGATTCCCCGCCGTCAGTGGTGAATTACAGCGCAAGCAGTAAAAAACTTCTATTGGAATCGGATATTCTGGGCACCCCTCCTTTACCGCCAACTACAACAAGAGAAACAGCAGCACCGCCTCCTCCGCCAAAATCTGCTAATCCGGCGTCTGCTCCCCCTACAACAATTGTCCAGCATATATATTCTCCGACACCTATTTCAATACCATCGTCGTCGCAATCATCTTATTTTTCACCGTATTCCTCGCCACATTCCTCACCGCCTTCTTCACCCCGTATTTCATCATCGAATCCTCCGTCTTCATCGCCTCCCCCATCTTCTGAACCAACTACAACAACAGCAACGGATGAATTAATAGAATTCGACGGTCCTACTGTATCAAATCTCGAAGAAAATTCTTATGATTTAAATCCGCATGATTAAATAAAATATTATATAAGTATATGAAGTATATTTCACTACCTGTATTCATAATAAGTTTAGCGATTGGCCTCCTTATAGGGTATATAATGGGACCTGAAATGAAAACCATCTATATGTATCCAACTCCTGAAAATGCAGGAAAGACGCAATACGAAGATAATGCAGGGAATTGTTTTATATATAAATCGAATAATGTGCAATGTCCTGCCGATTCGAGTAAAATAAAATCAATTCCTGTGCAATAATAATCTATATGTATAATAATGCATCTCACAAAATTTCTGCATACGACAACAGGCAAATATTTAATGTCGGCTATTTTAGGATTTGGATTAGCATCTCTTTTTAGAGTTGTCTGTAAAGATAAAAAATGTATAGTTGTCAAAGCACCGCCTTTAGAAGAAATTAAGAAGGATGATGTATATAAATTTGGAGATAAATGTTATTCTTTTACGAGAGAACACGCGCCATGTACATCTGGAAAAAAAGTTTCTTTTGCGTAATTATTATAATCAATCAATCTTTATAATAATTATGGATTCAAGTACAAACATACACGCATTGCCTTCTCCACCAACAGAAAATGTTGTAATGAATGTACAACAACAACAACCTCCGCCATTACAATCATCTATAGACCAAGACACTATGCAACAAATTCTCAGCGGGTTGCAGGACGCAAGTTCTGGAGGATATACTCAGTTGCCGTCGCGAGATATTCCTCAAAATACAAGTGACCATGTTATTGATAAGCAAGTACAGCCAAATTATATTCCAACACCTGAACAACACCAAAGTTATGTAGAAGACGACAACACGCCCATTGAAGAACCAACTAGTCTCTTTAAAAATATGGACGAGCGTATTTACAGTGAGATACAGGGTCCTCTCATGTTTGCACTTTTATACTTTATATTTCAATTGCCTATTGTTAAAAAGACTTTGTTCTTGTATTTACCGTTTCTCTTTATGAATGATGGGAATATAAATCTTTATGGGTATGTATTGACAAGTGCTCTTTTTGGTATAGTATGTTTTATAATGGCGAAGACTGTAAATTCTTTAAAATAGGAAAAAAGGTTTATATGATTTTTTACGAGTAGAAGAAGAAGATTTAGAAGAAGATTTTGATTTAGAATAAGTTTTTGAAGGAGAAGGAGAAGGCGATAGTGGTGGCCGATGTAAATCAGCAGGTCTATATCTCAGAAAAAATTCATCGTATTCTCTCGTGCCTCGCTTATCTTTTAATTTTTTATACATGTCAGATTTTTCAGCACGAATTTCTTCGATAGTTGGCTGATGACCATAGCATGTTATGCTGAATCGTTTAAGAATTCCTTTTTGCTCTAGACGGTTCTGTTGTTGAACTTTAAAGAGAAAATGCGCCATACATAAAATTCGATTTACATCATAATACCGACGGTTCGCGTATACAAATGCCAGATAAAAGCTCAACATAGTATCAATCGTAGCAATTTTAATTTTTTCATTGCGAGAAGAAATAATATTATAACTATGGCACGCAAGAGGTTCATAAATAAATGCAATGGTATCTTTTCCGATGTTTATCATGTAGTGTTCGGCGATAATCTCTCCTATTTTATCCTTTTTAATAATTTTGACATTTTTAAGACCATTGTCTTCTAATCGAGTTTTTAAAATCTTTGCTGTCATAGCAGGGTCTTCCGACAAAACATCAAAATCAGGTATATCGTCAGCGCTTATTTTTTGTTTAAATTCTTCATCCATGTATTTGGAATAGAGAGATATAGCGTATCCTCCGAAAAAAACAACATCTTGGTCTATCAGTGCGCTCCTAGAAATCTCAAAAATTTGTGACCCTGTAAGCTTTGTGCGCGAAGATAAAGACCGTTGGAATTTCACTTTACTGCATTCTATTCCAGTAAGCGGATAATTTTTGTTTAATAGAATCAATCGTTTTAAAACTTTTTCCCATCTACTCACATCTCCGCTAGGTCTAGACAGCTCTAAATACATTGACATGCGCAGATAATTCGGAGGCGTGTATAATATTTTATTAACCATGACAGCGTCTTGTTTAATTGCATTGAAAATATCTTTATGTAGGTAAGTAATATCCGCGACTGGCATAAAATTTACAAATACTTTATATGTACCAAAATGCACACCTGGTTTGGCTTCTACTTCGTCGAATCCTGCTTTAAAATAAACATCTGCCAATTCTTTCGCATCTTCTAGTGCTCTAGGAGAGAAGAAATCATAATCTGGAAGTTCGACATCTAAATCGTAAAATTTGTCTTGTTTAGGGAGAAGCGCATTAATAGCAATACCTCCGTACGCAATTAATTTTTTCTCTCTTAAAAATTTTTCTACTATTGAAAAAATTTTTATAATATCCGGAGAGTTTGCCACGATTTTTCCAGTACGAATTTCCGATTTGTCTACTGCTTCTTTAAGAATAGCGAGTTCACACTCTTGAAAATTCATTTTCTTGCAGATGGCGGGTTTCATATAATACCGCGCGATTTTATTTAGTAGTAGTATCCCTTAAAGCTTTGTCTTTAAGCACAAACGCTTTCCCCGAATTATTAAAATAGCTTAAATGCTCACTGAATGCGTTGTCAATTTGTTGAAAGCGTAATGCCACCATTTGACATCCGAGCTCTCTGCAAACAATTCCACTGGGATTCTCAGGATTTGCAAACATATCGGGAAGTACCATTGTCATCGCATGTTTATTTAAAATAATGGTTTCTTTAATATCTGGCGTGTTTTTTATGTCTCTAAATCTAAATAATTGCATATTTGCAGTCCCGCTTTCCATGTTAACCCATTCATATAAATCCGTGTCTTCATAAACAGCTTTTTGCCCATTCACTACAACTACGATTTTTCCGGCCATTTTTGATAATTTGACAGTGTCGCCAAAGTTTCCATCACGATTGGACCCGTAATTTTCATCATTGTCCATAAATTGTCGCGAACCAATGGCTTTAAATATTTCAGCAATTTTATTCATCATTGTTTTGTTTGTGCTATATAATCTAAGATGGATGATAATCGGGTCTTGAGGATTCGGCGCAACCGCCGAAGAAAATGCATTGTTTTTCACCACACCCATTGCGCTCGAAAAATTGACAAAATTATATGTCTCTTTCACAAAGTAATTGGTAGAAGTCGATGAAGCGACGACGGGCTCATTGTCAATCGAATAAATCGCGAAATCGAGGCATCGGGCTCCTTGTTTAAGAATATCTGTGAGAATGCATGTATTCACATAATCATTTTTATACGCCCCTGAACTACAACAATTATATGCTGTCAAAATATTGTAATTACAAAGCGTATAATCTTTCTCTTTAGTTTGAGAGCTTATTTTACCGTTCATATTTTTGTAATAAGAATTAAAATATTTACATTCTCTCGTGGATAAATGATATTTATATAATGCATATATTTGCATGTATACGAGAACCACAAAAATAATCATGATTAACCAAAATGCCATAGAAGTATCCGATTCATCTGTTTCCATTTTAATATAATAAGATAAATTATATAATAAAAATAAGTATTTACTAATAATACTATGGCCGGCGGATTAATGCAATTGGTATCTGAAGGACAACAGAATATTATATTAAATGGAAATCCTTCAAAAACTTTTTTTAAAACAACGTATTTCAAATATACCAATTTTGGACTGCAGAAATTTCGGGTGGATTTCGATGGTGCTAAAACGTTGCGTCTGACAGAAGAATCGACGTTTACTTTTAAAATACCTAGATATGCCGATTTGCTTATGGATTGTTACTTATCGATAGAGTTGCCAAATATATGGAGTCCGATTGTGCCGCCGTCTGAAGAAAACGGAAATAAATGGATTCCGTATGAATTCAAATGGATTGAAAATATAGGAGCACAAATGATAAGCAAAATATCGATTACATGCGGAAGCAGTACCCTGCAAGAATTCTCGGGCGCATATTTACTCGCTACAGTTCAGCGCGATTTTGCCGAAAACAAGAGAGAATTATTCAATAAGATGAGCGGAAACGTAAAAGAATTGAATGACCCTGCCAATTCGGGGACTCGTGTGAATTCCTATCCGAATGCGTACTATACAGAATCACCGGCCGGGGCGGAGCCATCTATTCGGGGACGGACTTTGTATGTCCCGCTCAATGCTTGGTTTGGCCTGAAAAGTCAAATGGCGTTTCCTCTGACTTCGCTGCAATATAATGAGATGCATATTACAATTACCATACGACCTATTATAGAACTCTTTCAAATACGTGATGTGTATGACGTGGCGAATAATTTCCCGTATATTGCGCCGAATTTCAATCAATATTACATGCAATTTTATAGATTTTTGCAGACGCCTCCCGACATCATTCTTGGTCCCAATTCTTACGCCGATACGCGGACTTTATGGAATGCGGATATACATTTGAACTGTACATATTGTTTTTTATCGAATGACGAATCGCGTGTCTTTGCATTGCAAGAGCAGAATTACTTATTTAAACAAGTATACCAGACGATATTTTATAATGTGACAGGGTCGACTAAAGTGAAACTCACATCTACCGGGATGATTGCGAGTTATCTGTTTTATCTTCAGCGCAGTGATGCCAATTTGCGAAACGAATGGTCGAATTATACAAACTGGCCATACAAATATTTGCCCAACGACTTGATACAAGCCGACACCTCGGGAGCATTCCCGGTGACGCGCATAGATTCAAGCGGTACTCCAGTAACTACTATGATTGGACCCGGTGTCAATACAGACGGAAAATTGACGGGATGGTTAACCACTGGAACATACAACATAGAAAATCAGAAAAATATTCTCGTTCAAATGGGAATTCTTTTAGATGGTTCCTATAGAGAGAATATTCAACCCGCTGGCGTATTTGATTATATAGAAAAATATTTGAGAACATCCGGCAATGCACCAGATGGTCTGTATACTTATAATTATTGCATAAATAGTTCTTTATCGGATTCCCAGCCATCCGGCGCAATAAACATGAGCAAGTTCAATACGGTGGAAATGGAGTTCACCACGATTATACCGACTCTGGACCCTCTTGCACAGACTCTCTCCATATGCGACCCTTTAACCGGTTCTATCATAGGTATAAACAAACCGACATGGAGAATTTATGATTACAATTTCAATTTGTATTTGTTTGAAGAGAGAATAAATATGGTGAAATTTATTGGAGGAAACGCGGGGCTTTTATACGCGACATAATAGGTTTAAAGACTTTTTAAATAAATTATGTAATGGAGATAACGGAAGCCTATGAAAAAAGATTTCTCTCTATACCAGGGAAACCTCAAATAGATATTTCTGACAAGGCAATAGTGAAATACATTGGCTATTATTGGACAGACTTTGGAAAATACGAAAAAACGGAATGTGAATTCGTAGGCGAAGTCGTATGCGTTAAAGTGACAAATTATACTTGCATCGGCATTTATATCAAACCTCTCTATAAAAAATCAGGCGCATCTTGGGAAAAATTCACGGAATATGAAGAGCCAACTTCAAAGTATTTTGTATATCCTCATCTATTGATTTTGCCAGGTACGGTCGCGTCATTTGGCATTCATAATTTGAATACGATTTCAGAATATAATATACCTATTTAAAATATATGCAAGTCGATAAAAAATGCGTCTTTTGTGGTACTGTCAAAAATTGTGGTCCTTATTTAGTGAAAGTATTCCAAAATATAGAGAAAATGGCGACGGTATTTAAAGAATATGCCATTGTTTTGTATTACGACAATTCCAGTGATGATACTCTGCAAAAACTGAAAGACTATCAGTTGAAAAATCCGAAACTGTCTTTTTACGTCAATCAATCTCCGACAACACCATACAGAACACATAATATCGCAAAAGGACGAAATTATTGTCTCGAAGCAATTCGTTCACGCTACGCGGATTTCGAATACTTTATTATGATGGATTGCGACGATGTTTGTTCAAGTGATGTGAATTTGCGCGTACTATATAAAACATTAATGATGGAATCCCAGTGGGACGCAATATCCTTTAATAAAAATTCGTATTATGATACGTGGGCACTCTCCATTTTTCCTTTGACATTTAGCTGTTGGCATTTTAAAGATTACAATGCATGGCCGAAATATATAAACAAGGTGTTGAGAGAAACGCCCAAAAATTCTCTCATCAAATGTTATTCGGCATTCAATGGATTTGCTATTTATAAATTAGAGAAGTTTGCCAATTGTTTTTATGATGGTCGACTGAGAATCGATTACATTCCCAAAGGGATACTTGATGCAAATATCCGTAAGAGTGGCCCTTTGAGAATAACAAAAGATTCTATGGAAGATTGTGAACACAGATTTTTCCATTATTCAGGAATTTTGAAAAACGGTGCTCGCATACGGATATCGCCTGAAATCGTGTTTCCTTGAAGAATGATTTTTTTAAAAGGAATACCGTAAATAACGCTACACCATTGGCTGAATCCGCTTCCCCAGCTATAAGGAGAGATAGAGAGAATACCTTTTGCTTTGGCCATTACGTAAAAATCGAGGAGCGTATCCAGAATAGCAAAGTCATTGGCGTCGCATCCTAAATGCGCAATTTTTTTCGAAGAATCAATAATAACATCAGGAATTCTCTCTTTGATGCTATTTTTAATCGAATTATTATCGGATAAAATAAGAACACGTGTTTTTCCTTCTTTGTAGTCTTTGGCTATTTTCAAAATATCTGCTTGCAAAACAGCAGGTTTATTTAAAGAATCATCTCCGCATCTCACATGCATAACGTAAAAGTCTTCATCATATATCTTTAAATATTTCATATAATTCTCAATACGAGTAACCATATCAGTCGAAGGAGAAATTCTCTCTTTAATGAAATCAATGGATTCTTGAGAGATATGATTATAAATAGGAAAACTATTGCAGAATAAAAAATAAGAAGATTGTTTAGGCATTTGTTCTATAAATTTGATTAAAAATGCTTTCGAATTGCGTCTGTAATGCGAACCAACTCTTACATAATTCGCATCAAAATACCGCGAGACATTTGCATAAGATATTTGATAAGGTGGTGTTCTATTTTCCAAATATTTTGACATTGGATGATTACACATGTCCATATCGAATGTCATACCAAGTCCTTTTGAAATTTGATAAAGGCAAAAACAGCCTCTCAAATAATCTCCAAAGCCTTGTGCAGGGCCATTTCTATAATGTAATTGATATACATTTACCAATGCCATTATAATAGATAAATAAGTATTTTTATAGAGGTGTACTTAAAAGTGCTTCACCGGATAAAAGGTAATTTGATTTATCATCCTTAAAGTTGTCCTAAATCAAATGCATCCCTCCATGTATTTGTTCCTTTGTAATATGTAGGAGGCATATCAGAGACTCTAGTAGTAGCACATCCTTTACAATCTAAATCTTCGGCGCAGTCAGTCGCAGAAACAGCACATCTCGCAGAAGGTCCGCAAAAATCTTTGCATGACGGGACTTCACCTGATATACGTATATCTACTAAACTACGATTTGTCAATCCTTCGAATACTTTTCCGCAAGACAATAAAATGATTAACATGAGCATTCCGAATATATAGATTTGTTTCATAGTTTAGTATATTATATAAAAAATTAATATTATTTTTATATATTAATGTCGACGTCTGCCATAGATAAAAAAAAAAATAAACTAAATTCATTAGTAACCGACCCAAACACTGCATACGAATTTTTATCGAATACGCTTTCTCAATTGATTAGAATTTCTTTAGTAGTGGTTATCGGGTCATTGATGTTGTATTCTTCTAGAGCATCGCAGTCGAATTTATTTCCCAAATGCATTGAAAAAATACCGTACACTGATGAAGCAATTCAAATATATGAATGGGCTGAAGGTAAAACCGTGGCAGACGGACTTAATCATCAAATCCAAGAAAATTGTTATAGTATAGAAAATGATGTGAGCAAAGGAGAACCCATTAAAAGAGTGAAACTCGAGCCCCTTTTAGCACGCGGTTCTGATGATGGACATGATACAAATAGTGGAAAACTTCCGCCGCATACTTTGGTTCCTATAAATATTATGCATGTAAAAGACGAGGAGACAAATGAAACGACTGATTATTTTTCTTATATTCGTTTTGATACAAAAGAAAATCTGGGATTGATTAAAAAATCAAATCTCTTTTTATACGAAAAGTTTTTTAAAGGATATGGTGACGATAAACCAGGGTTTTTTACGTTTATAAAAGAAAGTTTTCAATCAAATATTGCTTTTGCGATTGGATTGATTTCTCAATTTTATCAATTATTAAATACAAATTGCTCTGAATCCGTGATTGTATTTGTTGGTCCACTTATATTGCCGATTGTAATTTTACTTATTACAATAATAACATTTTTATGGGGGGTTTACAAGAGTTTTATGGGTATATCAAAAATATTTAATTGGAGTAATGAGGCGATGAAAGGTCTAACATGGTGGTTTACATGGATATTATACATCATTTGCATAATGATATTTTTAGGAATTTTGTTTTTGGGAGGATTTTTCTATTTACCCCTTGTAACTTTAGTCATAGTAATCATCTGTTTTATATACACATTGAGAATAAAGTCACAGTTAGTTCATATTAATAAAGGAGTATGGTGCGAAGAAAACTTTTCGGTGTTTACTTTAATTGGTAGAATATTCAAATACAAACTGCATATTATCATGTTAATTTTATCGGCATTGCTTATCAATTCGTCTGGGAAATATTACGGGACAAATGCTCAAGTAATTACTGCTGTCATTTGTATATTAATGTACTTTTTTTCGTCACCAATTTACATGCCCTTTAAACCATCTAAAGAAGATATCGATAAAATTCCTCAAAATTTATTAAATAAACTTATATCAAGAAAAGTTGAAACTAGAATTTTCAGGGGAGACATAAAAACGGCACTTGACCCAGACCCTTTTAATTGCTTAAAAGATGATAAAGCAGGCGATAGTCCTACTCCTATTTCTACTCCTATTTCTACTCCTATTTCTGCTCCTATTTCTACTCCTATTTCTGATGCAGTACCGATTGGATTATCAAGCACTTCCACAAGTAACCCGGCTCCTACTCCTTCTCCATCCGCGCCTCTTTTATCTAGTCCAGCCACAACACCCCTTGCACTTTCACTTTCTAAAAAATAAGTATTTAAACACATTATGAAATACAAATGTATGGTTCCCCTTGTATCTGTATGCACGCCAACATTTAACAGAAGGCCATTTATACCGACTATGATAAAATGTTTTAATAATCAAACATATCCAAAAGAGAGAATAGAATGGATTATTGTGGATGATGGCACGGATAAAATTGAAGATTTAGTTTGTAATATAAAACAAGTAAAATATTACAAATCCGATACAAAGATGAAATTAGGAGAGAAGAGAAATTTCATGAATAGCAAATGCAATGGAGATATTATAGTTTACATGGATGACGATGATTATTATCCTCCTGAACGCATATCTCATGCAGTCGATGTCCTCATGCGGAACCCGATTGCCATGTGCGCAGGGTCGAGTGAAATGTACATTTATTTTAAAACAACTCAATCAATGTATCAATGCGGACCATATGGCCCTAATCATTCTACTGCGGCCACGTTCGCGTTTCGTAAAGAACTACTACAACAGACCGCGTTCAATAATGATTCTTCCATAGCGGAGGAGCAGGCTTTTCTTAGAAATTATACAGTTCCTTTTGCACAATTAGACCCAATGAAATCTATATTGGTTTTCTCTCATGTTCATAATTCTTTTAACAAGAATAATTTATTAGAAACGCCGAATAAATATATATGCAAATCCGAGAGAACCGTCGACGAATTTATTAAAGAAGAAGATGTGAAACAATTCTTTATGACAGATATAGATGATGCTCTGGCATCCTATGAACCAGGAGTTCCAAAATACAAGCAAGATGTATTATCAGAAATAGAGAGAATAACAGATGAGAGAATCTATTCAAAATTATTGAGAGAAAATGCCCTTCTCAAAGATAAAAATACTTACTTGGAACTTAAGGTGTCACAGCTGTTGCAAATGGTTATTAATTTAAAGAAAAACTGATTTAGAAGGTTGTTTGTATATACATATAATTAAGGGGGAATGGCATTTTACGACAACTCAACTGGCCACGAACAATTTAACAGTCAAAACGAAGGGTCTGTGGTATCCGATTATTTGAATGGTTCTGGGGACGACACGTCGTGTGAAGATGCAGGGGTCGCGTATAATTTGGACAATAAAAAATATATTATTTTGAAAGAAAGAATGGGAAAATATATCACCAAGAAGAAGGTGTATTATTCGGGAGATGTAGGGTCCTCCATTGTGAACCCAATCACCGGCTTCTATTATCCAGCTCACAAAGTCGGGTCTGCCGATGAAAGAATGTTCTTCAAAGTGAGGGATTCGCGAGGTCAACGCGGAACAAATGGAAACCCGAGAACATACTTCTTCGAATGTCCTGAAGATTCGTATCAGATTTTCAAAACAAATATTTCAGACGAGAATTACAGACATTGGAAGACAGCCAGAGAGAAAATTAACAAATATATTACTCAGCCAGTGTATCAAGAACCAGAATTTCTAAACAGTAATTAATTCATATTTCTAATTCTTCGACTTCATAGGAATCAACACATATATCTGTCAAGTGATTATCCAAGTATTTATACATTCGATTTATATCGAGTTTGGTAATCTCTTCGTTCTCCAACATTTCCATTGTTTCGGGAGTTATTGTCCCGTTTTTTAATTTCAAAAAGAATAAAAACAAGTCAGACTTACCTATGGTAAGTTTTTGACACAATGATTGAATAAAAATCGAATTGTTATATTCTGTAGAATATTTTGTCAAAACCTTAGTAAATCTAATGTCTTGTACTGCAGGCTTCGTCTTAATAAAAGAATGCAATATGGAATTGTTTTTGAAGGTCTTCATGAGAGAACTCATCTCGTTGAATTGCCATATTTGTTTTTGAAATGTGATTCTATCAATATAATCGGAAAAACACATATTCTCCAGCAATTGCAAATATACAGGTATACTCTGTTTTTTATTCAAAGGTTCCAAAATATCAATCACGTTTTCATGCCACAATAGCCCTATAATTGTCCTGTCGGTTTCGTTCATTATTGTTAAATGGTCGTCTATGCCTACGGGTTCCGTCAATATAGTCTTTGTGATTTTTTTGCTGTCATCGCCGTATGTTTTTATAGTTAAAATAGCGCGGAAAAAGTCGTCTGTGAGCATCTCGGGAGTTTTATCGAATATGCTATATATAGTATTCAATTTTCTCAAATCATTGCGAATGTATGCAATCGAATTTGTCAAAATATCTCCGCGCATATCAGGCATCATGGTTTTACAAATTAACTGCATTTGTAAAGGCGTTATCGTCGGAATTTCAAAGACATTGCAGACTTTCATCAAATCCTTAATTTTTTTATCCATGTGATAATTCCCGATGCATATGATGGGATTAATGGATATATCTTCGAGTTTTTGTTTCTTTGTCTTTTTGGGGCGAATCAATTTGATGAGAGCATTTATCCCGCCTTTGTCTCCGTTATTCATCCCGTCAATCTCGTCCATGATGATGGCGATTTTTTTCACCTGTTTTGTAAAAATACTTATAATACTTTTATCGGATATGTTGTATTTGGTAATGTTTTCAATAATACTTTTATTGCGAATATCGCCAGAGTCGTATTTAATAATATCATAATTCATATCGGTCAAAATAGACGTGATAAATTCAGTTTTACCTGAACCCGGGTCTCCATATATGTAGATGCCTTTTTTAATTGCCAAATTGTTTTTGCTAACGTCAAAGACTTTCAGCAAATCTTTTATTTGTTTTTCAGTTTTTTCTCTTCCCAGAATTTTGTTGATATGAATCCTTTCCATTAATATCAAACATGAAAGTTTTTTAAATGCTTTTTACGAATTACATGGATTGGCAACTCCGTATGTTACGCCGTCCCATGCTATGTTATTGCCATTTGTAGTTGCCCATTGATATTTCGCACACGCTCCACCGTTTCCAATATAAGGCGCCACCGTAAAATCTATAGCGTCAGTAATATTTCCAGCATTATCTCTTTTTAAATTTGGTTTGCACTGTTGTCCGGGGGTATCATTGTTATCGAGCCAATAATCGGGACACGATGCAGTAGCAGGAGGCCACGGAATTTTGCTCTTACTATAATACAACATGTACGCAACACCCAATAAAATAAGAACCATAACGACCAAACATATGATAATGACAATTCTCTGAAAACTTAAATTGGCATAAGTCGTCGTCGCAGTTTCGCCAACAGATTCGAACATTATATATGTTAACTGTACATTTTTTTTATAATTCTAATATAAATGAACAACAACGGAAGGGTGAATATCGCGTCTCCAAAAACAAAGGACTTATTTCAAATGTACGATAAAATACCAGTAAATCAATGTATTACTTTTAGGAATCCTACGGAAGGTCTTTGGGATAATACTAAACTATCTTCCGCTTTTTTTGGGCAACCAAATATTACTACAATTCAAAAAGGAATTCAACAAGGCGTCTACATTCTCTCTAAAAACAAATATGAAATCGGAATGCAAGATGGCGATACTCTTAAAATAATTATGCGCAGTATATTTTTACAAAACGCGATGAACAGTCCAGGCGATTTGGAGACGCAGATAAGTACTTTAAACAATATGGTATGGAACTATTGCATTCCTCAAGTTTATGGAGAGGCAAAAGGCTATCATAAATATTTGTCGGATGCATCGACAATGTATCGACCACTCCCGCCCCCAATTTTCAGTTCAACTAGCGATAAACAATTAGAACTGAAACCATGGTTTTAATTAAACAAACGTTTTGCAAATGCCAAATGTCTTGCGATGCCATGGAGTAATTCCATGTTCTTTGATTCCGTCGATATGTTTTTTAGCGCCATATCCTTTATTACTGTCAATGCAATATCTTTCGGAAAGCTCTGGATATTCTGAACACAATTCTTCAATATAGGCGTCCCTCGCTACTTTTGCTAAAATCGACGCCGCAGCAATAGAAGCGTATTTGTTGTCTCCTCCGACAACACATGTACTCGGAATTTGATTGAATCCCGCTTCGCTAAACAGGACAAGCGGTTTAAAATAATTACCGTCTACTAAAATAGACACATTATCTGTGCCCGTTTTCTTGACAATTTCTGTTACACATTTATGCATGCATTGTTGTGTAGCATTCAAAATATTTATACTGTCTATTACAGTCTCGTCTTCAAATGCGACAGCCCATGCTACAGCATGAGTTTTAATATGGTCTGCGACTTCTTCTATTTTCTTTTTAGAATGAAATCGTTTACTGTCTTTCATGAGAGAAAAATGAAAACCTTCGTCGTCTTTAGGTAAAATAACTGCCGCGCTGTATACTCTACCAAAAAGAGGACCTCTTCCTACTTCATCCACTCCAATTTCTGTTTTAGATTCATCGTGAAATTTCAGCAAACTCATTCGTGTATCATTTAATAATGTTTTATATTTAAACTTTTTTCGATTGATAATGTATATTCATGTTAATATATGGTTTAATTGGATTTTTTATATTTTTGATAGTATATTATCTATTTACTTTTAACACGATGAGAGAAGGCTTGGTGTCATCTGTTTTGCCTACCAGTTTTACGTCGGATTCTGCAGATAAAACGACTGCACAGATTGACAATCCCACATTAGCTTCAATAAGTATTACTTGGTTTGATGCTACAAAGGTTGCAAAAAATATGTTTACTCCTACAAATGCAACAGCTTTGAAAGATTCTATGGACCCTACCAGTACAACGTTTGATATTACAAAACTATCTTTTATAGGAACTGGGCCAGGGTCAAAGACATCAACGGCAAGAGTCAATCTTTCTGGGGGGTCTTATTCAATTACTATTGTAGATTCTGATACAGAATATACATTTTCGGAAGCGGGTGGGACATGCAAATTCAGTACAAACGGTTGTTGTCCGGACGGAAAAACTTTTAGACAAACTGGTACAGATTTTTGCGGAAGTAAAAATAATAATCAATCATCATGTGAATTTTCAACTTATGGATGCTGTAATGACGGAGTTACTACGCGTAAAACCGCTGACAGTTCATTATGCACCCCGGCTACAAACACTGCTTACAGTGCAAATGCCATAAACGCTACATATAATAACAATACGCCAATGCCCTCTTCCTCTTCTTCTCCATCTTCTTCCTCTCCTTCTGCAACATATAATCACAATACTGGAGATACGTACGCCCCCATTTATTATGGAGAGGATGGCGCGACACTTTTCATCATGAATTCAGTAAATACTTATTCTTTATTAGAAAAAGATAAAGCAGGAAATAATATTTTGTACATGTTGACAAATAGGAGTCCGGCGTCTTCATTTGATTCCGTTATATCCTCTCTGTTTTACGCGCCCGACGGTTCGACTGCTGCAGTCACAAATAACAATGGCGTATATAGCATAAAGACAGTGCACGCAGATGCAAAAAAATCCACGTTTTATTATTCGGATACTTTCCCGAGAACGCCATCAATGCAATCATCAATATTTACATCAAACCCTTCTAGTGATACGTGTACGAAAAACACTGGTTATTCCGATGTAAACACCTCAGAGTCTCCGCAAATCCCATTTGGCCAAAACGATTTGTATATATTAAAAACACAAATCGTGCCTCCAGTGTGTCCTATGTGTCCTTCGTGTTATTCTACAAAGGACAAAAAGACAAAATCTAAATCTAAATCTACCACTTCTTACCAAAAAGAAGAAGAAGAACAATCATATCCTCGCTATAAAAAAAATACATATAACCCAAATAGCTGTCCGAGTTGCGATAAAATAGATGTGAGTTCACCATTCACTCCAGTTGTCCAAGATTTCAATAATACAAACGATTCTCTCCCGATGCCGTATATGAATAGTTTTTCTTCGTTTTAGAGAGAATTTTTACACATATTGAATAACAAATTATTTTGGAAATAGATTAAGAAATACGTTATCAAGACCAACGCGGCTTCTAAATAATAACTCATGGATTTTCTAGTTTTCGACATGATGGTCAAAGACAAAACAGTAACAACCGTTATTGCCATAATGACCAACGCATAGATAGAGAAAAATTGGAAAATCATGCAATTGCTTTTGTCTAAATACGCCATTATAGAATATCGCTATATTTTTTTTTTAAAGCATTGTTTATCCATTTGAAAAGATTTCCCTGTTTTCTCTTGAGGAACAATTTTAATAATACATTTAGATTTTTTTCCGTATAAAGGTTCAGTGCATCCTTTTTCTCTCTTTTTCACAGTTTTGTTTTTAAGAACACAACGAGCTCTAAAATTCTCATATCTATCTCTCACATCTAAAAAAGAAATATGGTCGGTTTTCTTAAGTATCTTATTTATCAAATTATGCAAATCATAAACATATTTGGAAAACGTAGCTCGCGATTTCATTACGGCATTTGTTATAGGAAGTTCTTTCAAATTTTTAACTAAATTTATTCTGCAAAATTTACATGGCAATGTATATTGCAAATTTGTAATAAATGCCTTATAATGTTTTTTATCTTCATCAGTAGGGGATACCGGATAATTAAAACTCATAGTGTGCAAAAAATGCCACATGCTTGGTCCCCATACATTTGTAAGCATTCCGTCTCCGCTCATATAATCGCTTTCAGAATATGCGTATTGTTTTTGTTTTCGTTTTTTTGTTTTCATAATAAAGCGAGAGAATATTATTTAGGAGAGAATTTGTTCGTTTGTTTAAATTAAATAATTTGAAATATTATAATATGCAGTTCAATGATATGTTAGAAAAATGTTCAAAATACCACATGCATATATCTATTGGCGCGGTCGTCATCGTCCTCTTAATCGGTGTTTTTTATCTATATCGCGCAAAAATCTTGCGGTATTTCGGGACAAAGTATGTAGAAAATATGGATAATCAAGATGGTTCAGGTTCTTCCGCGGAGCTCATGTTGTTTACTGTTGACTGGTGCCCGCATTGCAAAACCGCGCAACCAGAGTGGGACGCATTAGTTTCTCAAAAAACTGGAACAACTATCAATAACACATCTGTTATTTTTACAAAAGTTAATTGCACGACAGAATCACCTGAAGTCGCAAAGCAAATCGAGAAATACAATATTCAGGGATATCCTACAGTTAAATTATTATTAAATGGTCAAGTCATTGATTACGACGCCAAGGTAACGACGGATAATTTGTTGCAGTTTTTGACTACTGCTTTACCGTAAAATTCTTCGGCACTTTTCTCTCCTGTCTTCATTAATTCTTCTCGAAATTCTGCGGACTTTAAAGCGCTAGTGAATAAACTGACTGTATCCGAACATATATCATGCACAATTTCGTTTTGTATAGACGTTTGTTTTTTTTCTGTATCTAGGAAAAAAACTAATTTATTTATGAACTTTAAAAAAAAATCTAAAATATTGGATTCGTCATTCACAACCGTCTTATTTTCAGTATAAATATTCCGAACTCCTAGAACTTCTGATTCAATTACTAATTCATTGGCGAGACAATTTAGCAGAGGATAATTGCAACGGATTCCTCCGTCAATATAGCATTTGTTGTCTATACATATCGGCGTGAATACGATGGGAATAGATATGCTCATTTTTATGGCGGTTTTCAAAAGTAATTGAGGATGTGTTTTATGGGAAATATCTATTGTTTTAAACTCATTGATTTCAAATGAGAACACGTGAAAATCGACACCAGAATGCCGGTGAAATTCTTCCATAGTTATATCCATATTGATGTCTTTTGCGTCGAAAAATGGTTTGAAAAACACTTCGACACTTTTCTCATCCAAGAACCCCTTTTTCGCAAAAGCATTGTAAATATCCGCCAAATGCAATTTATACACTTCATGCCAGGGTCGGTTAATAATATAATTACTTATTGTTTCGAAATCAAATTTTAGCAGGATTAAAACGGATATAAGAGAACCCGCCGACGTAGCATATATGCTTTCGATATTTTCTAGCGACCAGAATCCCTTTTCATTCAAATACTTAAGAGAACCGAGACTTTTAATTCCCGTCGGACCTCCTCCCGAAATGACCAAGTGTTTAATAACCATTTTATATGGTAATAATCAAAATATTTAATATTATATTTAATTAAAATGACAAATGTATTTCTTTTAGAAAATACTACGGATTTTACCGAAAAACTGAATATCGATGAACTCTTCGAGAAGAAACAAAAACACGATTTAAATACTTTGGCGCTTTACAACAAGTTATTGAATCGGATTCACGTGAGAATAAAAACGACGGCTCGCCAGAAAATGGACGAGCAATATTGTTGGTTTATGGTACCGGAGGTGATGATTGGTGTTCCGAAATACGACCAAGCCGCATGCATAAATTATGTGATGGAGAAACTGACGTCAAATAAATTCAATGTGAGATATATTCATCCAAATACTCTCTTTATATCATGGATACATTGGGTGCCGACATATGTCAGAAACGAAATCAAGAGCAAGACCGGCGTTATTTTAGATGAATTCGGAAGAGAAAAAGAACCGGAAAAGTCGGAAACGGCCGTGGCATCATCGATGGAGGGGCTCGCGAATTCGACAAAAGCGCCTAGTAAAAACGCGAAATTATTTACGCCAATACAGAAATATAAACCACAAGGAAATTTGGTATATAATGATGAATTGCTAGAAAAATTAGATAATAAAATAAATTAATAATATATGACAAAGAGCTTAAAGAAAACATCGCGTGCCATAATATCTGCGAAAATACGACGAATTAAAATGCCAAAACGTGTACCGGCGTCCGAAGATAGATTCCCGTGTTTTGAAGAAGAATTTAGTAAAAGTGAAAATTATCAAGAATTTGAGAGAAATAAACATGTTGAAGAAGCTCTCATTAAAACTATAAACAAGAATATCGCGAGTTCAACGATAACGCCGCGCTCAGACTATTACACTTATATCAATTCACTATGGCTGAACAAAATGAAAAGCGGTGATACTGCAAAATCCGATAAAAAATTCTATTCGCAAATAGACGATTTCCGCGTAGTGCAAGAGAAAGTGTATAATGATGTTTTAGACTTGGTGCAAGAGTACACATCTAAAAATCCCGGACGCAGGGATGCGGTCGAGTTGAAAAATGTATTCAAATCTTTTGCGAATATGAATGGTGCTCACGCAAAACAACATATTGATGCGTTTTCTGGTGCGTATGCGAAATTCGCGGCTGCTAATAATTTATGGGGGTTTTTGGCGCTAATCAACATGAATGAAGTTATTAGTTGGGGGTCGCCGATAGTGTGGGCGGTTTTACCTGATGAAAAAAACGCACAGTTTTTGAGAAGTAATATAGCGGGACCTTCTGTGACTTTATTTGATATGAATATGTATTCGAACGATGAAGGCCAGACGCGGGATTACATCAAATATAAACGGTCAATTTTAAAACAATATTTCGCGTACATGGATGAAATGTTTGTAGCTACGCTAGGAGCAAATCATGGACTCTCCGCGAAAGATGTTTTTGACGTTGAGTGTCAAATTCTCGATGCATATGATTCTATGAAAATCAAAGAAGATATAGAATTGTCTTATAAAATAGTTTCTAAGGCGGATTCTCTCTCCAAATACGAATTTGATTGGGCTAACTTTTGTCGTGAAATTGGAATGAGAGAAACTCCGGAATCATTTGTCACAGGCAATTTAAATTATCTATTAGCCATATGCCAAATTCTCAAAAAAGAATGGAATGGAAAGAAATGGAAGAGCTATTGGTTCTATATTTTTTTGAGGCAATTTATTCGTTTCCACGACACTTGGCGAAATATTCATTATAATTTTATAGAACACACGCTCAATGGGGCTCAAGCAATAATGCCTAAAAAAGTCGTCTCTATTATCGGCATGTCTCTCACATTCAATACTTTATTGTCACATCTATATATTTTAAAATACAAAAACGACGATACCATACATTACGCGACAAATTTGGCGAAAGATTTATTGACCGTATTTAAGAGGCGGATTCATAGAAACAATTGGCTTCAACCAGAGACGAAGAAGAATGCTCTTCTCAAATTGGATAACTTTAAAATGATTATAGGCTATCCAGAGGCAATGCGCGAAGACCCTTTATTGGGATATGTAGAAGACGATGCATGGGCGAATATTTTGAAGATTACGGATTGGCGCGTTAAACAATTCACTACTTTAGAGAATCATCGTTCGTTTGACATACCATATATCGATTGGCAACATTTGAAGTTAGTCGGAAAGCAACCTTATATAGTGAACGCGTTTTATACTCCCACGGAAAATTCCATCTATATTCCTTTAGCATATTTGCAAAAACCATTCATTGATTTACAAGACAGAGGTATTGAATACAATTTAGCGCGTATTGGGCATACACTTGGACATGAAATGTCGCATTCTTTAGACGATTTTGGAAGCCTATACGATTATAAAGGAAATTTGAATACTTGGACGAACCCAAAAGATTTAGCAAAATTGCGGAAAATTAAGGATGATATTACAAAACAATACGAAGAGTTCGCCGCTCGCGACGGAATTATATTTGATGCGTCCATTGCTTTAGGAGAGAATATGGCAGATATTTCTGGTTTAGCAATTTGTGAAGAGTATTTAATGGATTTTCAGTTGAAGAATGAAGATATTATTCCGATTAAAACATTATCTTTTAAAGCTTTCTTCGTTTATGTTGCAATGAACCAACGTCAACATATTTATAAAGCCGCGATAAAATCCCAATTAAAAATAAATCCCCATCCTTTAGATAAATATCGCACAAATATTCCTTTGTCGAGATTGGCGTTATTTAGAAATATTTATGGAATTAAAAAAGGAGATTTGATGTATTGGCCATCAATTAGCACAATTTGGTAAAAAATTTTTTTATATTGTCTATATATAAATGGCATTCAGAGGAGGACGTTCACGAAGACGCGGTTCGCGAAAAGGAGCACGAAGAACAAGAGCCAGGTCTCGGTCCCGAGGTATGGGAATGGGCATGGGACGCGCAATGGGAATGGGTATGGGCATGGGACGCGCTGCTTCTAAAGGATACGGCAAATCCGCTTCCGCTTCCAAAGCGATGGGCAAATCCGCCGCGCAAGCGATGGGGATGGCCGCTTATTAAGCAATTACTAATTAATTAGTGTGAAATCTGCTGTAAAGGTTTCATACTAATGTGTTTAAAAAACTGATGTGAATAATTGTCGACCTCGCAGTAATACATTCCACAATTTTTTCATATAAAGAAATATTTTCAAACAGAGCATCGCCACTTCTCAAATGTAATTCTATAATTTCATCAGAAACATTCTCTCCTATTTTCACGAGAGAATCAAAAAGAATTCCTTCGGCAATTCGGATGGCACCGCCTTCGTAAACAAAAAGTTCATCTACGCATTGCATTATTTTATCATAGCCTTTATCCGCCGTTGTTTGTATTTCCGCAATATTTTTATAATACTCTTTAAAATACTTCTCCAATAGCAGGGCAAACGCGTCATCTCTATTATGAATCGGTTTATTATCGCGATTTGCTAGGAAGAGCTCTCTACTTTCCTTCGACATTTTCGTAAATTCCCCCGTCTCCGAATTGTATCCATCATCATAATAAAGCTCTTCAAGATATTCCACATTGATATTTTTAGGTGTTGTAGTTGTATTCTCCGGGGGTCGTATACAGAGTTTGATTTTCGCAAATATTTGTGCAATGTATAAAAAATAGTTGATGATTTTATGGATTTTTCTCTCTTCATTCTCTTCGGAATCGGTATACAATTTTCCATAAATATCATCGGCTACGAAATACTGTTTGAATAATTTTGTCAAGAGCGGTACAATCTTTGCGACATATTCTTTGCTTGATATATGCTGTTGGTCATACTCGCCCATATTGAGAATATGTTCGGCGCAAATAAAATAGATTGATTCTTTAGTCCCCATATTCATTTATCTATATATTTATTTATTATTAAAATTGAATTAAAAATATGTAATAAAGATACATTAATAATATTAAAATGAGCACAAAAAAGAAGAAAGAATCTATCGATAAAAAAGAACTATGGAACATTTTCGATTCAGAAATAGCCCCTGAACAAAAATGTCCTTTAGAATGCATATATCGCGCAGAAGGCAATCGCGAAATTTGCGACCAATGCAGTAGCAGTCTCGCGTTTTCGGATGAAGGATTTTTGACATGTACCAATACAAAATGCGGGATTATTTATAAAGACTTTGTGGACCAGAGTGCAGAATGGCGGTTTTATGGCGCAGACGACAATCAGGGAAGCGACCCCACTCGATGCGGGATGCCGACGAACCCTCTATTGAAAGAATCTTCATTCGGATGCAAAGTCGTGTGCAATGGCTCCATATCGTATGAGATGCGAAAAATTCGGAGGTATACCGAGTGGCAATCGATGCCGTATAAAGAAAAATCGCAATACGATGATTTCCAGAGGATAACAACTCTTGCTCATGTCGCCGGGATACCGAAACTGATTATTGACGACGCCATGAGATATCATAAAAAAATCTCGGAATATGAGACTACGTTTCGCGGAGACAATCGCGACGGTATTTTAGCCGCATCTATATACATTGCGTGTAAAATTCACAACTACCCCCGGACCACCCAGGAAATTTCGACAATATTTCATTTGGATTCATCGAGTGCCACAAAAGGCTGCAAAAATGCGATGCTTATCATCAATGACATTGAGAAAGACTTGGCTCCTTCAGAAAAGACGAGATATTGCAAAACAAAGCCGAAAGATTTCATTGAAAGATATTGCAGCAAATTGACAATCAATGCCGAACTCACTCGATTGTGTAAATTCATATCAGTGAGAATAGAAAAAAGCGGCGCTATTCCTGAAAATACACCGCAATCGATTGCAGCGGGCATTGTGTATTTCGTCTCGCAACTTTTCAAACTGAATATTCCGAAAAAGAATGTCCATATAGTCAGCGAAATTAGCGAGGTGACAATCAACAAATGTTTTAAAAAAATAGAGAAGTTGAAGCGCGAAGATTTAATTCCGGAAGAGATGATGAAAAAATATAATATTGTTTAAATACGAATAAATTCCGAAATTTTAATAAAATGTTTTCATAATGTCAGTGCCGAGTCGTATTTTTATTGTTCCGTATAGAAATCGTATTCAGCATAAATTCTTTTTCTCTCAGCAAATGTCTTTTCTTTTAGGAGATGATTCAGATTACGAAATCTATTTTTCTCATCAATTGGACAACCGGACATTCAATCGCGGTGCAATGAAAAACATAGGATTCATCGCCATGAGAGAAAAATATCCATTCCATTATAAAGATATTACCTTTATATTTAATGACGTAGATACTCTGCCGTTTCATAAGTTATTTGATTATCAAACGGTACCCGGTTCAGTGAAACATTATTATGGTTTTGATACGGCTTTAGGAGGAATTCTCGCAATAAAAGGCGCGGATTTCGAGAAAGTCAACGGCTATCCTAATTACTGGGGGTGGGGGTTGGAAGACGCTGCTCTCCAGAATCGATGCAAATTCTATAAAATCGCCATCGACCGCTCTCAATTTTTCCCTATAGGCAGTCCTGAAATCCTGCAACTTTTCGACGGCGTTTCGCGTATTGTATCGAGCAGAGATTCTCAAAGAATGAAACAAGACAATGGGCAGGACGGCGTGAAAAGTATTTCAAGTCTCGTGTATACAATTGACAAAGAATCGGCGAATCCTCTTGACAATGTTTTTACGGTCGACAACGAAAAGATTCAAATGCTTAATGTGGCCGCGTTTATGACGCTAGTGAGATTCGAATCCGATAAATATCACGAATATGACTTGCGCGACCCGTTATCGAATCTCGTTTTTCCTGAAAACGCGGTAGTCCCCATGTCTTTTTTGACTCCGCCGGATAATTGGAAAATAATTCCTACAAAGAAAAAAATGATAATGTTATCACGTTAAATATTCAATAATACATTCAAACTGCGAAATCATCTCTACTCGAATAATTTTCCCAATTCCTTTTATAGTTTCTTCAATATCTTTTATGGTAATTCCTCCTGTAAAATCGTTTGTGAATATAATGACATATTTTGACATGTCCGTCGGAGAATATCTCACGATTATGTATTCTTCCGCTGTGACAAAATCCTGTGGAGAAATAGCGTCGTTTCTCTCTTGAATTGCTTCTTCTCGAATTGATTCAGTATCCAAAAACGACATTCCTTTATGTTATTCTTTATATAATTTAAAAAACTATTCAATTTTTAAATTTTATAATAATTTCTCGGCCGTTGTCTTTGTAAATTTGCAAATATTCTGGGTCATTGGGACAAACGGTTATGTTGAGCGTCTGCGCCTCTTTTGCAGTAGGAATGGAGAGAACACTGTCAAATTGCAATGTATAATATGTTGTAGGATATACACACGATTTTTCTTCGCGGCCGTTATGCGAAATGCTTGTCAAAATGCCGAAATATTTCCCTTGACTTAGCGAAAACAAATCTGTTTGCAAATCGAAAACATAACCATTGCCTTCTTTTAATTGAGAATAATGAGAGAAGGGGAGGATTTCTGTCGACATCTGTATTTATTTACATATTCTATTTTTAAATATCCTTCAATTTTTTATAACAATGATAGCAAAGACAGTATGCAGAATTAAATATTACGACATAATTGCATACTATACAACCCGTTATTTTTGGCGCGGTTTGCTTTATAGGGACAATTTTATTAGATTTACAAAAACGAATCATTATATAAATATTGCCAAATAAATGCATGCAAATATTGTAAAGATTCCTTTATAATCTCGAACGTTTTCGTGAATCAGTTCACTCGCTACACAACAGGCTTCAATCAAATACGTGAGTAAAACTATCCCGCGTTCATTTGAAAAAAATCGAATCATTCCATATGTCAATATCCAATATGCGATGAATCTCTCTTCACAATCTATAAACATATTTATATGAATTTTTGATAATATAGGGATATCAATTACTTTCAGAATAGCGAGAGCACATGCAATGTCATAAAGACCGTTTAATTGATAAATGATATGCATCATGCTATTTGTAAAGTTAAATTACCTTTAATATTTCTTTCTCTCTAATAATGGATTTGTCTCAAATTGATTTTTCTGTATCTTCTGATGAAAAAAAACATTTAGCTGAATTCAGTACGCCATTGTCCCTAATTGAACAAATGCTTGATACAATTCCTGAAGAATTTTGGTCTCAACCTCGGAGAGTTTTTGAACCATGCGCAGGGAAAGGTGCAATAGTCTTTTCTCTCTTTAACAGATTTTTAAAGGATTAA
>Ga0247722_10000114_pt1 | contig 47168 bp, 34 predicted proteins | sample MSEWelMarce3H_FC_FD_189094 | JGI IMG/M metagenome (GOLD analysis project Ga0247722, IMG submission 189094) | Subsurface sediment microbial communities from gas well in West Virginia, United States - MSEEL Well Study Marcellus 3H_FC | ecosystem: Environmental > Terrestrial > Deep subsurface >... | reverse complement strand
AGCGCCAATAACGAGTTATTGGTCAAAAATCTGGTGAAATATAGGCCGATCAGGTGATTTTGCAGCTGACTGATGCTAAGTCCGACAGGCTGCTAGGGCCTGTTGACGTTTCATTCACAATACGCGTCTACTCAAAAAAGCCCCCCGAATCAATAGGATTATTGAGTTTGATATGAATTTGGGGCGGCTTGCAAGCAGCACCGGCACACCTATTTATGCCTCATAGCCGCCACAGCCCGCAGCATTACGCTGGAAAATCCACACTCCCGCTTTTAACTCGGGTGGCAGCACGAGGTTACTAAGTGAGGGATCTTCCTGCCAATCAAAGGCTATTTGCGCTTCATAATCCGCCCAGTTTCCAGTAATAAAGCGCGAATGGCTGCCAATTACAATGTAGGTCTCTACACCCTGCTTGCGGAAAATCTGCTTTTCAAATCGATTACCCGATGGTGGCCATGAGCAAATCACCACCTGCGGGTTACACCGAGCGATCGCCGCCGTGGCATCCAAGCACTGCACCGATTCAGGATATTGCAGCACTTTTCCCCAGCTAAAATCATCGCTAGCAGTAATATCCACCCCCACATCACTTAAAAACCGGCTTAGCGTGCCATCCCCAGCGGCAATTTCTACACAACGCCGTTGGCCAATGATTTTTGCTAATTCAGCAATCAGTTCTTGGCTATAAAAACAGTAAATGCCGCGCTTTTCCACCAGCGGCATCAGCAAGCGCTTTTGCCATAGCAGCGGCCAAATCAGCTTAAAAGATCGCATAGAAACGGGTTTTCTGACTAAATCGTGCTGAAACAATAATTTTTGCGCCAACACCCCATTAAACAAATTAAATCTCACCTTGCCGGTATACACGCCGGTTGCCGCAGAAAAAGCATATTGGCGCAGTGCCAGCTCACTCATACGCTGGCGAATTTGTGCACGCACAAAATCAGCAAAGGCACGCCCATTGCGCTCTCCTGATAAAAAGCGCGCATCTGGCTTAACCCGCTTTGATGCTTTCTCCACAAGCTGCTTCAGCTCCACAGGATCACGCCGTGCAAATACCGCGCTTAACTCATCTCTGACTAATAACCAATCCTCTGGGCAGGCTTCGCTTAAGGCCTGTAGTCTTGGACCATTTTGTAGCCATTGCCACTGCTGCTCGGGGGTTTTAGGGCTCAAGAATAGACTCCGAATCATTGATCTCTATGGCAGGTATCATCCACTCAATACACAAAAATCACGAGCATGAACAATGACATGCTATCCCACTAGCGCATCTGTACACTTGCGTATCTTTAGTTCTTTTCGTGGATAAAAACAGCACTAAGCAACATCTAGATTAGTTTTACGTTGCCCCATAAAAAAATGCAAACTGGCAAACCAGTTTGCTTCAAAGGAGAGAACTACAACCCAGCCTAAGCTGGGGTACAACTTACTTACCGCCGAGGGTTTCCAATACTTCCCACTTGCCGCCTTTCACTTTATAAACAGTGAGGCTACCATCTTGCAAATCACCCTTATCATCAAAGCTAATATTGCTAGACGTTACACCGCTGTGCTTGATTTTAGCCAACACTGGCAGGTATTTAGCTGGGCTAGCCGAGCCTGCGGCTTGCATCGCTGCCAACATCAAACGGGTAGAGTCGTAGCCGTATGGGGTGTAAATTTCTAGCTCACCATATTTGGCTTTATAACGCGCAGCAAAGTCTTTACCCCCTGGCATTAGATCCAAGGGCTGACCTGCCAGCGCAGCAATTGTGCCTTCCCCATCTGGGCCGGCTAATTTCAAGAAGGTGTCTGAGCGCGTCATTTCACCAGAAACAATCGGTACATTAATGGCTAAACGCTTCTTTTGCCGCGCCATAGGGCCAGATTGTGCGTCGGTGCCGCCATAGAAAATCACATCAGGCTTAGCGCCTTTGATAGAGGTGAGAATCGAGGTGAAATCAGTTTCTTTATCGCTGGTGAATTCACGTTTTACGATTTCTGCACCGGCAGCCTTAGCGGCTTTTTCAAACTCATCGGCCAAGCCTTGGCCATAGGCGGAGCGATCGTCGATAATGGCGATTTTTTTGGCACCCAGCTTTTCTACCGTGTATTTGCCAATCACTGAGCCAAGTTGTGAATCAGAAGTCAGCGAGCGGAAAGTGGTTTTAAAGCTCTGAGCGGTATAAGCAGGCGCGGTGGCCATCGCAATTTGTGGCAGGCCAGCGTCAGAATAAATCTTGGAGGCGGGAATCGCACAACCAGAATTAAAGTGGCCGATAATCCCTGCCACTTTGGCATCCACAAACTTCTCTGCAACTTGGGTGGCGGTTCTTGGATCAGCCATATCGTCTTCGGCCACCAGCTCAAACTTAACAGGCTTACCATCCAGAGTCGGTTTTGTTTCGTTTACATCGTCAATCGCCAGCTGCACCCCGTTTTGGTAGCCCTTGCCATAATGTGCTTGCGGCCCAGTCAGTGGTGCCGCAAAGCCAATTTTTACTACAGAAGAATCAGCCACCGCCGCAACGGTAGCAGAGGAAGTTTCTGCAGTATTGGTTTCTGTTTTTTGCCCACAAGCGGTAAGCGCTAAAGCAAGAGCTGCAGATAATACAGCCGATTTTTGAACAAATTGCATAAACAAGATCCCCTCGAATGTGTTTATGCAATGTGGGCGTGTTCAATTTTTACAGCAATCGGGGGTTTCCTGAACAGGGTTTAGATTCAGCGCATAAGTCAAAGTCTGCAATGTGTAATCACAGCGTATAACACCGTTAAACATGGCGTAATACGCGGCAATTTGCAGCTAACTACTCTTTTTATTAGCTAAAATACAAAGCATCGATCAGCTGCGTAGTTGATTTAATTGCTCAATGCTTGGAGCAAAAAATGCCCCCCCCGTTACGGCTCTGGTGAAATTCAACATATGATCGACACGCCCATCCGAGGTGGGTGCAATCATGCGAGTGAGCATTTTTTCAAATACCTCTGGCGTTTTACAGTAGGAAATAAAATAAAGGCCTTTTTCGCCTCCTGGCTGGCCATAGGGCATAGAGTGGCGAAGGAGCGCTAATTCTTCGCCGTCTTCTTCGATAATCACACGGCTAATATGCGCGGTATGTGGGCGATCTTCATCAGGCAGCTCTTCATTGCTTTCCTTGGTTCTGCCTATCACCGTTTCTTGCTGGCGCACTGGCAACTGCTGCCATTGATCCATACGATGCACATAGCGCTGCAGATGAATATAACTACCACCTGCCCAGTCCTGATCAGCGGAATCGACCAAGGCTACTTCTGCTCGTTCTTCATCCTGCGGGTTTTCTGTGCCATCAACAAAACCAGTCAAATCGCGGCAGTCCCGATAGCGAAAACCATGCACGGTTTCTATAGACTCTAACCACTCCGCCATATCTGCGGTAATTAAATCTGCTAGCTCATACAGTAAATCAAAGCGCTCTCCACGCAGGTGCAGTAGCACATCTGCATCTGAGCTAGGCGCAGGATGAATGGCCCCAGAAATAAATGGAAATTGACGCAGTTCTGCCGGTTTTTTGCTGTAAAGCTCAGGCCAAACTTTAGGGCCAAAGGCAATTACACCAATAGCTAAGCGATCTTCTTCTTGCAAACGCGCAATACGTTCAGGAAAACTGGCGAGTAGCGCCTTAAGCCGCACATCCGCGCGCCTGCCCAACCTGCGCCGTAGCAATACAAATAGGGCGTGGCCATTAGCAGCCGGCAATATTCCGCTTTGTGGGGTCATGCAAAGAATCCTTTAATCAATCAATAGGTAATGCAAAATCTACCTAAACTAGAGCAAATATTGGCTCAGCAGATTACACCAGCTACTTACCTTGGGCAAAGCGCCATATTTCTGGCAACCATGGTTCAAAATCTACAAATGCATGATTGCCACCTTCAATAATCGTTTGACGACAACCTGAATAAAAATCGACTCCGGCCTGATAATCTAAAACTTCATCACCCGTTTGTGTCAACAACCAATACCGCTCAAGCTTTGAAGGCTGCCGCTCAAAAGCCTGTAATTGCTCTGCAAAACAGGGATCTATCATATGAATTTCGCCTGTTTGGTAGTTTTTCTGCGGCCCTAAATAATCATTAATTTTCAAATAAGGGTGCACCGCAGGATTAATCAAAACAACACGGCAGCCAAAGGTTTCTGCCGCCCAAGTGGCAAAAAAACCACCGAGCGAGCTACCCACAACACAAATATCTTCGTGTGCCAGCTTAAAAAACAAGCCATGCAACAAAACGCCCGCTTCATTAGGATGCATGGGGAGTTGAGGGCAATGAAAATAATGCTGTAAGCCCTGTTGCTCCATCCACGCAGCCATGTCTTGTGCTTTTTGCGACAGGGGGCTAGATAAGAAGCCATGTAGATAAATGATGTGTGGGTGATGAATAAGCATGGTGCTAGGCTCTATTGATATTTGTTTTCCGGTAAAACCGGTACGATTTTCACAATGAATCAAGCTCTTATGAGTAATGCACCGCGGCTTACACAAACAAATTGCAATGCAAAATCATCCAAAAATTAAACCAAAGCGATGTTACAAAATAAATCAAAAACCTAAACCCGTAATAACGTGGAGCCTTGGGTATTGCGTAGCGCTAAATCTTGGTGTGCCTTAGCTGCATCTTTTAGAGCATAACTCTGACCAATTACAGGTTTTACAAAACCACGGCTGACAGCATGGAAATAATCCGCAGCGGTTGCCACCAACTCAGCCCTAGTTAAGGTGTAATGTCCCAGTGTAGGACGTGTAAAGAAAAGCGAACCTTTTTGTGCCAATATAGCAGGCTCAAATGCTGGAACTGGGCCAGATGCGTTGCCAAAGCTAACCATCATGCCGCGTGGTGCTAAGCAATCTAGCGATCCTTCAAAAGTATCCGCACCTACTCCGTCATACACTACCGCCACACCTTTGCCAGCAGTAATTTCACGTACCCGTTCTACAAAGTTGCTGGTTTTATAATTAATGACATGATCACAATACTGGCTGGCAATCGCCGCTTTTTCATCACTACCCACCGTGCCAATCACAATAGCGCCTAACTCACGGGCCCATTGGCAGGCAATTTGCCCAACACCACCGGCTGCGGCATGGAATAAAATCACCTGCCCAACGTGCACTCGGAAAGTGCGCTTCAGTAAATACTGCGCCGTCATTCCGCGCAATAAAGTACCCGCAGCAATCTCATCGCTAATCTTTGCGGGTACCAAGACCAGTTTATCCGCAGGCATTAAGCGGTAAGAGGCATAAGCACCCACGGCACCGCCCGCATAAGCCACTCTATCCCCAAGCTTAAACTCTGTAACACCCTCACCCAACGCCTCAACTACCCCACAAGCTTCTACTCCCAAACCTGAAGGCATCGCTAGCGGATACAAACCTGATCTATGATAGGTATCAATATAATTCACGCCAATCGCAGTTTGCTGTAATAAAACCTCCCCCTTCTGCGGCTCTGCCAAAGCATGTGTTTCAAACTGCATTACACTGCTATTTCCATGGCTATGGATACGGATCATCTTAGTTTGCATCTTTATTTCCCTTGTATAGCGCCAGAAGCTGACAAAAATATCCAGCTAGTAGAAAAAAAATCAAAGGACAACAATAACGTTATTGCAAGCTGGCTGCACCGGAATTAATAGTAGCAAGTGAATCACAGACTAATACCACGGTTTCGCGTGGTAAAATTGCCGCCTTTGTAGCCGCATTATTTAGCCATCCAAGGTATAAGCCCATGACCCGCCCCTTGAGTCTTCAAGCACAACTTAAAAACCAACTCACGCAGCGCATTCTGATTCTGGATGGCGGCATGGGAACGATGATTCAGGCCTACGATCTGCAAGAGATCGATTATCGTGGGGCGCGTTTTGCTGATTGGGCTTGTGATGTAAAGGGTAATAACGATTTGCTGGTGCTGAGCCAGCCACAGATCATCACTGAAATCCATCAGGCTTATCTGGATGCAGGCGCAGATATTATCGAGACCAATAGCTTTAACGGCACCTCGATTGCCATGGCCGATTACGAGATGGAAAGCCTAGTTTGGGAGCTGAATTTTTCCGCTGCCAAGCTGGTTAAAGACTTATGCACAGCGCAAACCGCCAAAACACCCAATAAGCCGCGCTACTGTGCCGGTGTTTTAGGGCCAACCAACCGCACCTGCTCGATCAGCCCTGATGTAAACGACCCGGGCTATCGCAATGTCACCTTTGATGCGCTGGTTGAAAGCTACTTAGAAGCCATCGATGGCCTCGTGAAAGGCGGAGCGGATATTCTGCTGGTTGAAACGATTTTCGACACGCTAAACGCCAAAGCTGCGGTGTTCGCAATCAAACAATATTTCCGCAGAAACAATATTGCCAAAGACGATCAGCTGCCAGTGATGGTTTCCGGCACGATTACTGATCAATCTGGCCGCACCTTAACCGGCCAGACCACCGAAGCGTTTTACAACAGCTTGCGCCACTCAGACGCCATCAGCTACGGGCTGAACTGTGCGCTGGGGCCAGATTTGCTGCGCCAGTATGTAGAAGAACTCAGCCGTATTTCGGAGAGCTTTGTTTCGGTCCACGCCAATGCCGGCTTACCGAATGCCTTTGGAGGCTACGACTTAGACCCAGCAATGATGGCCGAGTCGATCAAAGAATGGGCTGAATCTGGCCTGATCAATATCGTCGGCGGCTGCTGCGGTACCACGCCTGCACACATCGCCGCCATGTATGCGGCAGTAAAAGACATCGCGCCACGTGCCCTACCCGAGATCGAGGCCAAATGCCGCCTCTCTGGCCTTGAGCCATTTAATATCGGCGATAGCGATTTATTTGTGAATGTGGGTGAGCGCACCAACGTCACCGGTTCCAAAGCCTTTGCCCGGCTGATTTTAAATGGCGATTACGCCCAAGCCTTGGTGGTGGCGCGTCAGCAGGTTGAAAACGGCGCGCAAGTGATCGACATCAATATGGACGAGGGCATGCTGGACGCCCATAAGGCCATGGTCACCTTCCTGAACCTGATCGCTGCCGAGCCAGATATCTCACGCGTACCGATCATGATCGACTCGTCCAAATGGGATGTGATCGAAGCCGGTTTGAAATGCGTGCAGGGCAAGTGCATTGTTAATTCAATCTCGATGAAAGAAGGCGTTGAAGCCTTTAAACACCACGCACGTCTGGTCAAAGACTATGGCGCAGCGGTGATCGTCATGGCTTTTGATGAGGTTGGCCAGGCCGATACCTATGCCCGCAAAGTAGAAATCTGCGAAAAGAGCTACCGCATTCTGGTCGATGAAGTGGGCATGGATCCGGCCGATATTATTTTCGACCCAAATATTTTTGCCGTCGCCACCGGCATTGAAGAGCACGCCCGCTACGGCCTCGACTTTATCGAAGCCACCGGCTGGATTCATCAAAATCTGCCGCACGCCAAAGTCAGCGGCGGCGTATCCAATGTGTCGTTCTCCTTCCGTGGCAACAATAAAGTACGCGAAGCCATCCACGCCGTCTTCCTCTATCACGCCATTAAAAAAGGCATGACGATGGGGATTGTCAACGCGGGGGCGCTAGAAGTTTACGAAGAAGTGCCGCGTGAGTTGCGCGATATTATTGAAGACGTAGTGCGAATGTTGCCCGCCGGAACCAGCGCTGGAGCGCCACTCACCGAGGGCAATTTGGATGTTACCGAACGCCTGATCGAAATTGCCGAGCGCTTTAAAGGCGACGCAAATCAGGCCAAGGGTGAGGATTTAAGCTGGCGCAATGGCAGTCTGCAAGAGCGCATTACCCACGCGCTGGTACGCGGCAATACCACCTTTATTCTGGAAGACGCCGAAGAAGCACGCCTCGCCGTGGAGCGCCCGATCCATGTGATCGAAGGCGTGCTCATGAACGGTATGAACCATGTAGGTGATCTGTTTGGATCGGGCCAGATGTTTCTGCCTCAAGTGGTAAAGTCCGCCCGCGTAATGAAAGCCGCCGTCGCCCATCTGGAGCCCTTTATCGAAGCCGAAAAAATCGCCATGGGCCTGCAAGACGCGCCCGCCAAAGGCAATATTGTGATGGCCACGGTAAAAGGCGATGTGCACGATATCGGCAAGAATATTGTGGGTGTGGTTTTACGCTGCAATAACTACAAAGTGACCGACCTTGGCGTAATGGTGCCCGCGCAAAAAATCCTCGATACCGCCAAGGAAATCGGCGCAGATATGATAGGCCTGTCCGGCCTGATTACCCCAAGCTTAGAAGAAATGAGCCATGTGGCCAAAGAAATGCAGCGCCAGGGCTTTGATATTCCGCTACTGATTGGCGGAGCCACCACATCCAAAGTACACACCGCCGTTAAAATCGAGCCCGGCTACGCCAATGGCCCCGTGGTTTATGTGCCGGATGCCAGCCGCGCGGTGGGCGTATGCTCCAATCTATTAAGCGACGAGCTAAAGCCTGCCTTTATGGAAAAGCTACGCGCTGAATACCAGAATATCCGCACCATTCATGAGAACAAAGGCAAGAGCAAACTACTGCCGATTGCCACCGCCCGCGCCAATAAATTTGAAATAGACTGGACCAGCTACACCCCGCCCAAACCTAAACAACTGGGTGTGATGCGCTTTGAAAAAGTGCCTCTTGCCGACATCGCCCCCTACATCGATTGGAGCCCCTTCTTTAATGCATGGGAGCTGGCCGGTAAATATCCGCGCATTCTGACCGACGAAGTGGTTGGCGAAGCCGCAACCGCCCTATTTGCCGACGCCCAAGTGCTGCTGGCACAAATGATAGAAGGCGAGTGGGTGCAAGCCAATGGCGTGATCGGCCTCTTCCCAGCAAACAGCGTAGAGGACGATATTGAAATCTATCACCCAGAAAATGGCGAGCGGCTGATGACTTGGCACAATCTGCGCCAGCAAAACGCCAAGGCCGCAGGTAAGCCAAACTGGTGCTTGGCTGACTTTATTTCACCAAAAGACAGCGGTGTAACTGACTATATCGGCGCGTTTGCCGTAACGGGCGGGCTGAATATTGACCAGCATGTAGAGCGCTTTGAAAAAGCCGACGACGATTACAACGCCATTATGGTGAAAGCCTTGGCCGATCGTTTTGCCGAAGGTTTTGCCGAATATATGCACGAAAAAATCCGCAAAGAGCTATGGGGCTATGTGCCGGATGAAAACCTGCATGTGGATGATTTAACCGACGAAAAATACCAAGGCATCCGCCCCGCCCCCGGCTACCCTGCCTGCCCAGATCACACGCCAAAAACCGGCTTGTTTAAGCTGATCGACCCGGGCAGCATCGGCATGAGCCTCACCGAGGGCTACGCCATGCTGCCTACCGCAGCAGTGAGTGGCTTCTACTTCAGCCACCCCCAAGCGCAATACTTTGCCGTGGGTAAAATCGAGAAGGATCAGGTGGAAAGCTACGCAACACGACGTGGGGTAACGATTGAGCAAGCCGAGCGAGATTTAGCGCCTAATTTGGGATATAACGCCTGATTGTGTGTGCTAAACCAACCTTAGAACGTAAAGTGGAATCCACCTAACTCTGGCATAAAATGCTACGAAAATGGCGGGTTTCACGCGCCCTACGATGATTCAACACTTGCAAGCCTATCGCCGTCCTATGGCAAAAATCCAACTTGATAACTAAAGAGCCCTGTTTTACCTTAGTCACGCGCCAACACACCCCCTCACCAGCCTCGAACTCACCATGCCCAACTCACATCGTTTTTTAGATAGCGAAATCGAAAGTCTGACTCGGCTAATGAGCCAGCGGCGGGATATTCGTCAGTTTAAAACCGGGCCGCTGCCAGAAGGGCTGATGCCGCGCTTAATTGAAGCGGCACAAATGGCTCCTTCGGTGGGCTTTATGCAGCCATGGCGCTTTCTGCATATCACCGACGACGCATTGCGTGGGCAGGTGCACGCATTGGTCGATGCCGAGCGTGAGCGTACCTCAGCGGCGCTGCCTAGCCGCCAGCAAGAATTTATGAAGCTCAAAGTAGATGGCTTGGCAGAATGCGCCGAGGTATTGGTAGTGGCGTTAATGGATGGCCGTGAGAAACATATCTTTGGCCGCCGCACCCTGCCCGAAATGGATTTAGCCTCAGCATCCTGCGCCATTCAGAATATGTGGCTACTGGCGCGTGCCGAAGGTATAGGGATGGGCTGGGTATCGATCTTTGAGCCTAGCGATCTCGCCAAGTTATTAAAGATGCCAGAGGGCGCAAAGCCGATTGCCATTCTTTGCCTAGGGCAAGTCGAAACCTTCCCCGAAAAACCCACCCTAGAGCGCTTAGGCTGGGGCAGCCGCTTAGAGCAAGAACAAATTTTCTTTGAAAATAGCTGGCCAGAAGGGGATCACAGCACGCCGATCAGCTATTAGGCTTTGTTTGAAGATGTTCCACATTACAGAACAGCAAGAAGCCAGCAGTACGGCTGGATCCCCGACAAATACACTCGGGGATGACGCTTCAAGCCTCAAAGTGACTCATATTTAGGCATAAAAAAAGCCGCTTTTCAGCGGCTATTTTTATGCTCTTGGCAGGGGAAGAAGGATTCGAACCTTCGCATGTCGGAATCAAAATCCGATGCCTTAACCAACTTGGCGACTCCCCTAAAGAGAGCGGCATAGTACATGAAGGATTTCTATTTGGGAAGGGGTAAACCACAATTTGTAAGCACGAAGTAGAAAAACCTTGCTGCTTACGCATTTTAGCCTGTGCTAACTCATCATATTCAGTCATTTTTAGCCCTAAATGCACAATAACGTACTTTGGCATAGCCAAAGCGAATCTTTAAATCGCGAAATACATGTTCAACTTTCGCACGGCGGCTCGCTAATTCATGCTCAACATTAAGCAGTAAATCAATCAATGGACGCGCAGTGATGCCTGATGTGTTTTTTATTTTTTTAATTGTCCGGGCCGTTTAGCAATGGCAAACTGTTTTAGTTGTGTTGCTTGAATTTCTTCTCGTTTATCAATACCAAGATAGCCTGCATCACCCTGTAAACAGGTTTCTTCGCCTTGCAATAAATGAACCACTTCATTTATATCCGACACATTTCCAGACGTAAATACAATAGAATGGGTAAGCTCAGTTTCACTATCAACGCCAATATGAACTTTGCCACCAAAGCGCCACATATTGCCTTTTTTACTGGAGTGCATATCAGGATCGCGCGCACTGAGCTTGTTTTTTGTAGGTGTAGGCGCAGCAATTAAACTGGCATCAACCATGGTCCCCGTCTTTAAAAAAAACCCTCTTGCCGATAAGTAGTTCGGTATAAGTTTTACAGTGTATGTTTCGTTATAAATCAACAAGTTGTTGCTGAATTATACAAGGTAACTTTTGCCTAAATACTTAAGGTTTCATTGATTTTTACAAATAAAGCAGCAGCCAATTCGTGCTTTTCTAGTAGATGGCGAAATCGCAAAATGGTGGTTTCATCAGTAACTTCATCCAGTTCAATTCCTACAAAATGGCGCAGCGAATCGACTTCATAAAGCTCATCTCCCATTCCGAGGTCGGAATAATTATAAACAATTTGCGCAATATGAATTCTCAACATAACAGCAAGGCTAATCGATTGGCGACCTTTGCCATTCATTTTTGGGTAGTGGGGATGAATTAATTCGAGCAATTCATTCCAAGGAAGAAGTTGATCTAAGTGATTTAAAAATCGCTCACGGCGGGTTTGTTTTTTCTTTAAGCTCTGCATCTGAAAAACTCATCTGACCAGATTTTTTCATCACGATCCTTCGTTTTAAGCTGTGGTTATTATAGGTGCTCGATTAAAGCAGAGGTTCCTTAATGAGAAACCACCCGCGATTTAATAGAACTGATCATCGAATTACTTAATTTATCGTCGCACCCACTTCAACAGGTAGCAAAGGTAAACCCAACTCTTGCAGGAATTGATTGTGTGTTTTCGTTGCGCTGATTATCTGCTGCTGTACATCCAGCAACGTTGCATTTACAGCCTGCAAATCAATCTGCTCTTCAGCCGTTGCGGTGCTGATATAGCGCGAGATATTCAGGTTGAAATCGTTTTTCTTGATTTCTGCCATCGTTACACGGCGTGAATAGCGGTCTTCTTCATTGCGGAACTGATAAGTTGAAACGATCTTTTCAATATGCTCTGGTAGCAGTTTATTTTGCCGTTTGCCTTTTTCGAAGTGCTCACTGGCATTGATAAACAGCACATCATCGGGCTTTTTACATTTTTTTAACACCAGAATACACACAGGGATGCCGGTAGAGAAAAACAGATTGGCGGGCAGACCAATTACGGTGTCGATATTGCCGTCTTTCAGCAGTTTACTGCGAATGCGCTCCTCTGCGCCGCCCCGGAACAGCACGCCGTGCGGCAGGATGATGGCCATCGTGCCTTCCTTGCCCAGGAAGTGAAAGCCATGCAGCAAGAAGGCAAAATCCGCTGCCGATTTAGGCGCAAGACCATAGCTTTTAAAGCGAAAATCTTCACCCAGCGCCTCGTTCGGCTCCCAGCGGTAGCTGAATGGCGGATTGGCAACCACGGCATCAAATTCCAGCTTTTTAGCCGGATTCATTTCATTCAAAATATCCCAGTCATTCGCCAGCGAATCGCCATGATGTATTTCAAACTCAGTATCTTTCACCCCATGCAGCAGCATGTTCATGCGTGCCAAGTTGTAAGTGGTGATATTAGATTCTTGACCATAAATCTTGCCGATGCCATGCGGGCCCATTTGTTTGCGCACATTAAGCAAGAGCGAACCTGAGCCGCAAGCAAAATCCAGCACCTTATCCAGTTTTTTCTTTTTGCCTGTAGCGGGCTCCTGGCTGTCAAGGGTGACGATTTCCGACAAGATGCCAGACATCTGCTGGGGGGTATAAAACTCACCCGCTTTTTTTCCCGATCCTGCCGCAAACTGGCCAATCAGGTATTCGTAGGCATCGCCCAGCATATCGCTATTGGTAGAAAACTTAGCAATGCCCTCGGCGATTTTGCTAATAATGGTGCAGAGCTTGTCATTACGTTGCTGGTAGTTCTTGCCTAACTTTTCCGAATCCAGATTGATTTCTGAAAACAGGCCGCTAAAGGTACTGGCAAAGCTCAGGGTCTCAATAAATTTAAAGCCGTGTTGCAGGGTAAGCAGCAGATCATCGCTCTGCATGCGCGCTAACTCAGCAATACCACCCCACAAATAACGCGGCTCAATCACATAGTGCACCTTACGGCGCATCTGGGTTTCAAACTCGGCGGTGTCCGCACTATTAGCGGCATACCACACAGCCAAAGGCGTGCGCTTGTCGATTACCTCAAGCTGGGGGTAATCACTGCCCAGTTCTTTTTTGGCAGCGGCTTCGTAGTTATCTGACAGGTAGCGCAAAAACAAAAACGACAGCATGTAGTCGCGAAAGTCATCGGCGTTCATTGCGCCGCGTAAATCATCGGCGATTTTCCACAGGGTGTTACCCAGTTCTTTTTGGTCAAGTTCAGTCATATTGGTGTTCTCTTTAGCCTTGGGGCTATGCTTGCTGCGCAGCGATGTGCTGCGCCAAATATTTTTAGGGTTCCAGCCGAACTACCGAGCAACCCTCGGTTTTGCATTTTTATCCTGCTCGCCTTCTGCATAGACATTTTTTAGACGTGAGCTGATATCGTAATCGCACCGCCATCATTCCAGCCCCTCAAGCAGCCGTTTTTCCCGCTCAATCTCGGCAATCAGCTCATGCTCGGTGGGCAATATGCGCTGGTATTTAGAAGCAAACAGCAGAGGGTTTTCTTTAATGACCGAGTATTTAACAATGGTTTCGTCTTTGCTATCACACAGAATAATGCCAATAGTGGGGTTATCGTCTTCGCCGCGCTTCAAGTCATCGAACATACGCACATACATATCCATTTGGCCTATATCTTGGTGGCTAAGTTTGCCGGTCTTCAGGTCGATAATCACAAAGCATTTAAGCAAGTAGTTGTAGAACACCAAATCCAGATAAAAATGGCTGGTTTCAGTGCTAATGCGCATTTGCCTCGCCACAAAAGAGAAGCCCTTACCCATTTCTAAAAGGAATTTTTGCAGCTCATCAATAATCGCCTGCTCTAGTTTGCTTTCTTTTAGCTGTCCTACTTCTGGCAGCTGCAAAAACTCCAACACATAAGGGTCTTTGATAAACTCCAAATGAGCCGATGTGCCTAGCGTTGCTGATTGAGCGGCTTGAGTGGAAAGCAGGCGCTCAAAATGCTGGGTTTTAATATTGCGTTCCAGCTGGCGCACCGTCCAATTCTGCTCTCTGGCCTCTTTGCAGTAATAATCCAGCGCCTGCGGCGAATCAACACGCATAATCAGGCGCAAGTGGCTCCAGCTCAATTCTCTACACGCTGTGTAGAGAATGTCTTGCTCTGGGAACCTCAGATAGAACTGACGGCAGTTATACAAATTAGCGTAGGAAAACCCTTTACCAAAATCGCTGGTCAAGGCCGCAGAAAGGTCTTCCATTAAGCGTTTGCCATATAGTGCTTTTTGCTCGCCCTGCTGTTCTTGTTCCACAATCCGCCGGCCAATTAACCAATAGGCTTCCACCATGGCGGCGTTCACCGCCGATCGCGCCTTGCCGCGTGCTTGCTCAAGGATGGTTTTTATATCGGTATGAAATGAGGTTAAGGCGTTCATGTGCTCACCTGATCAACGACTTTTCTCAGGGTTTTGCCCCATTCTTTTTGCTCGTGATCGGTCATTTCTTTGGTCTGCGTTTGATGTTGTGCTCGAGGTCTTTGAGGTCGATCTCATCCTGTTGATCAGCTTCCAGCGCTTCCTGCTTTTTGCGGCGCTGGTCATAGCTCCTATAGAGCGCACTCGTTTGGCTTTCCATTTGCTCATTGCTGATCGAACCCGTGTGCGTAAGGAGTGGAAATCCGTTGGAAGTGATGATCTGACCCACACTCACCTTCCAGTAGCTCATGCGAGTTTCTTGGCGGCTCTTGGCGCGTAGTTCAGCCGTTTCGAGGAAGATGACCACGAGACGGTTGAGCGTGTCGATTTCGTCTTCTGTCAGGTAGTTCTTGGCGGTCAGGATATCCTGTTTTCGCACTTTGGCCCCCTTCCAATGTAGGAGGCCAAAGTTCAGCTCATCTTGCTTGACCCGCTCGGTGATGAGTTCGGCCGCCGTATGTTGGGTGACCGCGTACAACAGGATGTTCTGCACTGTGGCGAAGAACTGTTGAGTGGTGTGGTCTGTCTTGTCGTAATCGCTGCTCAGGGCGAACAGATCGCGTACCTTTTGGTAAAAGCGTTTTTCAGAGGCTCGTATATCCCGGATGCGCTCCAGCATCTCGTCGAAGTAGTCGGGCCGACCATCTGGGTTCTTTAGCCGCTCATCATCCATGGCGAAGCCCTTGAGCAGGTACTCCTTCAGGACCGTACTCGCCCAGCGGCGGAACTGCACGCCACGCTTTGATCTCACCCGGTAGCCCACGGCGAGGATAGCATCTAGGTTATAGAGCGTGAGCGTGCGCTGAACCTCGCGGCTGCCTTCGGTTTGAACTGTCAAGGATTCCTTGACAGTTGCCGCAGCGTCTAGCTCCTCGTCCTCAAAAAGGTTTTTTAGGTGCAGGGAGATGTTCTGCTTGCTGGCATCAAAGAGCTCGGCCATTTCTAACTGCGTCAGCCAAACAGTCTTATTCTCGGTGCGCAGCTTTATTTGGTTTTTGCCGTCTTCGGTGGTGTAGAGGATGAGCTCGCTCATGCGCACGCCTCTCTGCTAGCGGGAAACAAGGCTTGCATCAGGCCCTTTTTATGGATTTTAAGGGACTCAAGTTTTTGGCTTTGGGCGCTGATAAGTTCATCAATGCAGGAGAGACAGTCCGCTATTTTTTGTTGCTCCTTAAATGACGGAAAGCTTAATACCACAGTAGAAAATACAGATTTATTTATTATTGGAACAGCTTGTTTTCCTGCAAGCTCGGCAATCTTTGATGCGTTTAAATCTAATGCATAATAGATAAATCCGCTCGAATAATTATCAAACGGTATTACAGCATTTATTTGCTGATTTGTTGCGCAATCAATCTTATTTTGAGCAATTTTCCCGATCGTTGAACCAATACATACGAATAGAACGCTATCAGCAGGTATTTTCCTAGTTTTTGAATATCCCTGCTCAGTCAGTGTAGTTTTGGTGCGATGAATAAATCGGTGTTCTGACATATCGGCTGGAGACACAAATAATCTATTACCGCCATAATATTCAGATACCGTAGTGCTTGGAGTATTTCCGGTAACTATTTCGCTAATTTTTCCAATCGGTTTTTTTTCCCACTCCCCGGCATCCCTAAATTCAGGAAAACGCAGGCGGGGGATGGTTTCACCATCTGCTGGGAAGAGCTGCTGCATCAGACCTTTTTTATGGGTTTTGAGAGCTTCAACTTTTTGGCTTTGCGCGCCGATCAGATCGTCGATGCTGGATAGGCAATCGGCTATTTTTTGTTGTTCTTTTTTCTTAGGAATACAACATTCCCAGCTCTCTATTGCACCTTTAGTAATGTGCAACAATCCAAGTCCATTTGCTGACTTTGCCTTCATTCGATCAGTCTCATAGCCAAGCAGCACAAAGAGAAATTGCTTATCAATGTCCTTAGCTACTACAACTTTCCAAATATGATAGTGATAAATTACTTTTTCCCCTGCCCATATTCTTGGCCCAAAAGAAGCAGACCAAGCGTAAAGAAGGTCTCCGCTGTCGCAATATTTATCCTCTTCGAGTTCTAGGTTGGAAAAATACCACTCCTTATTCGTGAAAAAATTACCTACTCGTAAGACCCTGTACTTCCCTTGATCTAGTAGCTCTTCTTGCTTGTAGGCTTTGCCATTAATAAAGGTAGCGGCAGTTCCAAAAGTGGTGCTATCCCATCCCCCCGTATCCCGGAACTCAGGAAACCTCAGCTTCGGCACCAGCATCTTTTTTATATTCTTATTCATACGCCGCTAACCCCGAAATCTCACGTCCTTGTGCCAGCTTTTTCAGCAGAGGCAACAGCTCTTCCATCAAGGCCAGCTCGGCCTTGGTGCGCGCTTTCCAGCCCAGCTCAAGGGGGCTAAGCAGATCACTAAGGTGTTCACCGTCGAAAATCATGCGATTCATAATTCCATTTACAAAGGTTTGCAAAGCGGCGCTTTCCAGCTGATGTTTTGCAGCTAGCTCGGCAATCTCTTGAGCCGCTTTTGCCGCCTTAAAAGCATCGTAGCCAGAGCGAATTTCTTGTTCGTTTAAGGCTTCACCCGCTTTAAGTTGCTGGATATAGGCGGTGATGTCGGATCGCTCGTCCATCAGATTGGCGCTAGAGGCAAGCAAGCCAATCAGCTGCTCGCGGCTCATTTTTTGCTTGGCAGTTTGAGTGTATTGGGCGATCAGCCCCATGATGTAGTCGTAATCAATAATGCTTGAAGCAAACAGCACAAATTCAAAATCCAGTTGCTGAACAACTTCATCGCCTGCAAGCTGTTTATCCTGCTTTTCTTTAAGCTGCTTGGCGGTATCCAAATACATGCCCTTAAAGGCACGCAGGGTGTCTTCAGGGATTACGGCCTCAATACTGGCGCTTTGCTCAGGATTTAAATCGGTGTATTGATCCAGCTGGGTTTTTAGGCGCTGCACCTCTTTAAACAAATTAATAAACTGGGCTCGCGCATCATCGCCCATGAGGTTGCTTACTTCTTCTGGCGCGCAAGCCAGCCCCTGGCTTTGCATAAAGTCTTGCAGCTGGGTAACCGCTGCATCGAGTTTGCCAATCACGATGGGTGCGGCATCCACCAGCCAGATTTCTTTGGCTCGGTTGATATCACTACCAGAGAACAGGGCAATGGCCTCATTAACAGCATCTTGCTGCCCACGAAAATCCAGCACATTGCCATAGGGCTTGGTGTCGTTCAGGATGCGGTTGGTGCGCGAAAAGGCTTGAATCAGGCCATGGTGCTTGAGGTTTTTATCCACATACAGGGTATTGAGGTATTTGGAATCAAAACCGGTGAGCAGCATATCAACCACAATCATCACGTCGATTTTATTCTGCTGCGGGTAATCTGCATTGGTGTATTTGTGGTCTTTAATACGCTGCTGCACATCCTGATAATAAAGATCGAAATCATTGATGCTGTGATTGGTTTTGTATTGCGTGTTGTAGGCCGCAATGATGTTTTTGAGTGCAGTTTTCTTTTCTTCCGGCGCTTCTTGGTTGTCCGCTTTTTCTTGCTGCAGATCTTCCTGCAATTGCTGCACGTCTTTATTGCCTTCGGCTGGTGGTGAAAACACGCAGGCAATATTTAAGGGCTGGAAAGTTTCATCTGCAGCCTGCCGTTTCGCCTGAATCTCAGTAAACAGGCGGTGATACTCAATCGCGTGATTGATAGAAGCGGTAGCCAACACGGCATTAAAACGGCGCGCATTGGTGGCAGCATGGTGTTTGGCTAAGATGGCCTCAACGACGGCTTGCAGGGCGATAGGCTCGCCCGGGATGGATTTGGCTTGGGCACTGCCTTCACCTTTAAAGTAGTCGATATGAAAACGCAGCACATTACTGTCATCAATGGCATTGGTGATGGTGTAGGCATGTAAGCGCTTTTCAAAAATATCGTTGGTGGTTTTGTAAGAGGCCTGCTCGCCATCGATTTGCTTATAGGTGGCGTTTTCATCAAAAATCGGCGTGCCGGTAAAGCCGAACAGTTGGGCTTTAGGGAAGAACTCTTTAATGGCTTTGTGGTTATCGCCAAATTGCGAGCGGTGGCATTCGTCAAAAATAAATACCACGCGCTTATCGCTTAAAGATTGCAGGCGCTCTTTGTAGTTCTTTTTATTGCTGCCATCGAGCGCAAGACCGAGTTTTTGAATCGTGGTGACAATCACTTTATCGGCATAGTCTTCCGACAACATTCGGCGCACCAGCGTTTCGGTGTTGGTATTTTCTTCTACGCAACCTTCCTGAAATTTATTGAATTCTTCGCGGGTTTGGCGATCGAGATCTTTGCGATCGACCACAAACAAGCATTTTTCAATCTCAGGATTGTCTTTAAGCAGGGTGGAGGCTTTAAATGAGGTAAGCGTTTTGCCGCTGCCGGTGGTGTGCCAAATATAGCCGTTGCCGCGATTTTGGTGAATGCAATCGACAATGGCTTTAACCGCATAGATTTGATAAGGGCGCATGACCAGCAGCTTTTGTTCACTGGCGACCAATACCATATAACGGCTGATCATCTCGCCCAGCAGACATTTGCCGAGAAATTTATCGGCAAACTCATCAAGATGGGTGATTTTTTTATTGTCTTCACTGGCGAACTGATACACCGGCAAAAAGCGCTCATCCGCATTAAAGCCAAAATGCTGCTTATGGTTGTTGGCAAAGTAATAGGTATTGCTTTGGTTGCTGACAATAAACAGCTGCATAAAGCACAGCAGCGTGTTGCCGTAGCCATTACCGGGGTCATTTTTGTAATCAACGATCTGCTGCATGGCTCGGCGTGGGCTGACTTCCAGCGTTTTAAGCTCGATCTGCACCACTGGCACGCCATTAATAAGCAAGATCACGTCATAGCGATGGTGGCTGTTGGCGGTATTTATGCGCAGCTGGTTAATTACTTCATAATCGTTTTTGCACCAGTCTTTAATGTTGACCAGTGTGTATTGCAGCGGCGTACCGTCTGTCCGCAGAAAGGTGTTGCGGCTACGCAAGGTTTTAGCTGCGGTAAATACATCGGCATTAACGATTTCACCCTGCAGGCGGGCAAACTCGGCATCGGTGAGTTTAACTTTGTTCAGCGCTTCAAACTTGGTACGAAAGTTAAGTTCCAACGCTTCGCGATTACGAATATCGGGGCGATAGGTATATTTGAGATCCGTCAGCTTGGTGATCAAATTTTGTTCGATCTGGGTTTCTTTGCTCATCCCATATTCCTAGTTGTTTTTCACGGCTAATTACCGCTGTGCGCGCTGCGGGCGCTATGTGTTTGTATCGACGCTTGAGAGGCGCTTAGATTGGCATGGAGTGCCATTATTTCTGGGGGGCACCCGGCTCGGGCGTTTCATCTGCTCCACCGGCACGCACCCATTCATCAATCTCGGACAGCTGGAATTTCCACAGCCGCCCCACACGGTGAGCAGGCAGCGCTTTTTTCTCTCTCCAACGGTAAACAGTATCTTTGGCTACTCCCAGGTGCTTGGCAACATGCTCGGCAGTGACCCACGGTTCAGTATTCATCGTATTAGCACTCGCGTTTTGAGGGTCAAAGTCGTTGTGGATCGTTGAGAGTCTACCAGTTACGGCACAGGCTAGTGATGAAAACTGCGGGGGCTTAGGATCGGTGATTGGATGGCTGTCTTTGTGCGTTTGTGGAGGAAGCCACGAATACAGGGTGACTAGCATTTTCTCGGTTGAGTAAATGTAATTACCGGCACAAAACCATTTCTTTGAATTTTGAAAATTTTTAATAAAAACTCAAGTTTTCATCGATAAAACATGTGGTTTTACTAAATTTGACGTTATTTCCCCCTTATTCTCATATTTAAGGCGCAATAAGCCCCTTGCGGCACTCGTAACTGTTTGCGCGAAGAACATTAGAAATCGCAGCCAGCAATTTAAATCGACTCGCATTTTTGATTAATCCACGATAACGTACTTTGGCATAGCCAAAGCGAATCTTTAAATCGCGAAATACATGTTCAACTTTCGCGCGGCGGCTCGCTAATTCATGCTCAACATCAAGCAGTAAATCAATCAATGGACGCGCAGTGATGCCTGATGTGTTTTTTATTTTTTTTAATTGTCCGGGCCGTTTAGCAATGGCAAACTGTTTTAGTTGTGTTGCTTGAATTTCTTCTCGTTTATCAATACAAAGATAGCCTGCATCACCCTGTAAACAGGTTTCTTCGCCTTGCAATAAATGAACCACTTCATTGATATCCGACACATTTCCAGACGTAAATACAATAGAATGGGTGAGCCCAGTTTCACTATCAACGCCAATATGAACTTTGCCACCAAAGTGCCACATATTGCCTTTTTTACTGGAGTGCATATCAGGATCGCGCGCACTGAGCTTGTTTTTTGTAGGTGTAGGCGCAGCAATTAAACTGGCATCAACAATGGTCCCCGTCTTTAAAAAAAACCCTCTTGCCGATAAGGTTTCATTGATTTTTACAAATAAAGCGGCAGCCAATTCGTGCTTTTCTAGTAGATGGCGAAATCGCAAAATGGTGGTTTCATCAGGAACTTCATTCAGTCCAATTCCTGCAAAATGGCGCAGCGAATCGACTTCATAAAGCGCATCTCCCATTCCAAGGTCGGAATGATTATAAACAATTTGCGCAATATGAATTTTCAACATAACAGCAAGGCTAATGGATTGGCGACCTTTGCCATTCATTTTTTGGTAGTGGGGATGAGTTAATTCGAGCAATTCATTCCAAGGAAGAAGTTGATCTAAGTGATTTAAAAATCGCTCACGGCGGGTTTGTTTTTTCTTTAAGCTCTGCATCTGAAAAACTCATCTGACCAGATTTTTTCATCACGATCCTTCGTTTTAAGCTGTGGTTATTATAGGCGCTGGATTAAAGCAGAGGTTCCTTAAGGCATTTAATTGATATTCCAGAGCAAATCGAAATTCAATTAAAAGACGTGGTCCTTGCAAAACCCAGCGTAGATCGATACTTGGGGTAAAATCACCTTTTGCCTGCTTGACGATCATGACGCCGCTGCCTTCGCCCTGTATTAGCCAATGTAAATTAGATGCCGAACAAAACTGTATTGGCTGCCGCCGCAGCTTGGATGAAATTCGCCTCTGGCCTAAGGCCAGCGAAGCCGAGAAAAAACAAATCTGGCAACGGCTGCTTGCCTTACCCATGCTTGAAAAACGTAAGCAATGCCAAAACTGCCGCACAGAATTTAGCTGTGGCAGCGGCGGCAAGCAAGGCTGTTGGTGCATGGATTTCCCTCCGGTTTTATCCATCACCACTGCCACGGGCGATTGTTATTGCCCAAGCTGCCTTACTGCGGTGATTGCAGAGCGTGAGCTCGCTCAGAGCAAATAATCCAGCACCTGCAGCTCATCAGAACAATAGCGACGGCGGCTGGCGACGGCGGCCAATTTACCTTGGCCTGCATCTAAATCATATAAATGCCATAGTGCACTTTGCCCTTCACAAGCCGTTATCGCCCGCATCCGCTGCGCCTGCCCTAGCGGCAGCACCACTTGCGACATCGGCAAGCTTAATCCACGGCCCAAAGCCTTCAGCACTGCCTCTTTACGCACCCACAGCCTAAGCGCTTGCTCAGGGCTTAAAGGCTGCTGCATCCGCTTTAGCTCAGCTGGGCTCCAGCATTGGCTAAACCAGCTCACATCGCAGTCTTTACTATTTAACTCAATATCCACGCCTAGCGGCACATTGGGCTGCAATGCAATCAGTGCATAGCCTTGACTGTGACTGAGAGAAAACTGCGGGCCTTGCCGCAGCCAAGGCTTGCCCCAAGGATTTTGCTGATATTGGATATCGCTTGGCGAGCACGCCAGCTCGCTGGCTAAGATGCCGCGTAAAGCCGTATGTGCTGCAGCATAACGATGTGCATCTTTACGCAAACGCTGCCAGCGATTGGTTTCTTCTTGATCTAGCCAAGCCAAACGGCTGGGGTGAAGATGAGCCGGATCATCCAGCTGCACTCGCCAAACTTTTAACATGCGCTTTTAAACTCCGAGTGTAGCGCCACCGTCTACGCATAAATTATGCATCGTGATTTGGCGGGCAGCAGCTGATAGCAAAAACAATACCGGCGCTACAATATCATCAACATCGGCAATTCGGCCTAGCGGAATCCCCGTGCGATAGCCTGCTAAAGAGCCTGCAATTACTTTTTGCTTATCGCTATCATCTTGCCAAAGCTGGCGCTGCATCGCCGTATCGGTGGAGCCTGGCGACACAATATTGCAGCGTATGCCATATTCTGCCAGCTCCAGAGCTAAGCACTTACTAAAGTGATTTAGCGCGGCTTTAGAAGCAGCGTAGGCAGCCATTTGCAAACGCGGCACTTCAGCGGCATTAGAGCCCACCGTTACGATCGCGCCACGCTTGCGTGGGATCATCCGTTTAGCCACGGCTCTGGCTAAATAAAACGGCCCATGCGTATTGATGGCAAAGGTGTTTTCCCAATCTTCATCGCTTAAATCGCAAATACTGCCCATATGCAAAACACCTGCGGCGTTCACCAGATAATCAATAGGCCCCAGCTCCGCCTCAATCTGCTCCACCACCGCCGCAAGTTGGCTGCTACTACGCATATCCACAGCGTATGGCTGAACCTGTAGACCGCCAGCTTGGTATTCCAGCGCTAAAGCGGCTAGCTTTGCTTGCTGAATATCCAGCGCGGCCACCACCGCCCCTTGCTCGCTCAAGCTTTTAATAATTGCAGCCCCAATGCCCTGTGCTGCGCCAGTAACGATGGCAACCTTGCCGCGAAATTCCTGATTTTGCATAAAGCTTATTCCTTGTTGCTTATGGAAGATTGCAGCCGCTTGGCTAACTCCCTGCCGATAACAGCCATGGGTGCAGGATCGCTCATGCCAAAGTGATTGCAATCGATAACTACACAATCAAACTGGCCCTGCACATAGGGATGCCAAGAGGCAGGCTGCGGGGCATCGTCTGGATTTTGCCCAGCATGAAACAGCAGCAAATCACCGTGATAGCTGGATGTTTGGCTGCGGCGAAATAGCTGCATGCCATGCAAAGCAGACTCTGCCAAACGCTCTAATGCGCTGCGCCCTAAAGTAGCGAGGGGGCTGCCAGGGCGGAGCAAACGTTGATAAATAGCCTCTTGGCTCAGCGATAAGCCTTGGCTATCGGCATCCACTTCACCATTCACACTCAGCACCGTGACTAAAGCATCGTGCATGGTGGGTAAAGGCCGCTGCTGCCAAGCGGCAACAGGGTAGCTATCCATCAGGGCCAATAGCTCCACTTGCTCACCTGCGGCTTGTAATTGCACCGCCATGGCTTGTGCCAATCCACCGCCTAAAGACCATCCCAAAAGGCGATAAGGGCCGGTGGCTTGTTGTTGGCGAACCCGCTGCACGTATTCACTCACCATGGCATCAAAGCTGCTGGGCAGACTGGTTTCAATGCCGGTGGCTTGCAAGCCGTAAATAGCGGTATCTGGCAAATAGCGCGCTAATCCCAGATAGCACCAAGACAACCCTTCAGCTGGATGCAGGCAAAACAGCGCTGGTAGACTGCCGCGCTGAATCGTCAGCAAAGGGGAAAAAGCGTGATCCTCCGCCGCAGCGGGTGGGCGATGTGCCGCAGGCGCGTTCAAGGCTTTGGCCAAGGCGTGCACGGTATTATGGTTAAACAAGGCAGAGACGGTGATATCGCGCTGTAACTCACGCCCCAGCTGGCCTGCTACCTGAATCGCTTGCAGCGATTTACCACCCAACTCAAAAAAATTGCTATGGATATTGGCAGGCATTACCCCCAGCACCTGATACCACACTTGCATGATTTTTTGTTCCAGCAAGCTGGCCTCAGGCATCAGCGGCGCAGCGCGCTCGCTAAGCAGGCAGGCGAGTTGCTTGCGATCGATCTTGCCATTTACATTACGCGGTAAGTGATCCACAAAAAACCAATGATCTGGGATGGCGGCCATAGGCAAAATATCCGCCAATTGGCTGTGTAGCTCTGCCTGCAAGCCATCATGCTTAGCCGTTACAACAAGATATGCAGCTAAACCACCGCGCTCTACCCCCACCACCGCCACTTCGCGTATTGCTGGGTGGCTAAGGATGGCGTTTTCAATATCAGCCGGATCAATACGCAAGCCGCTAATTTTTAACTCATGATCGAGCCGCCCCAAGAAATAGAGTTGGCCATTTTGTAAGCAAGCCCTATCCCCCGTACGGTAAGCACGCAGCTGGCCCGGCAAGCTATGCAATTGAATAAAGCGACTCGCACTCAACGCTTGCTGATTGCTATAACCCAGCGCCAAAGCATCGCCGCAAATTAATAACTCGCCAGGCTGGCCTGCTGCCACAGGGTATAAAGACTCATCCACGATCACCACTGTCACCCCTGCACGCGGCAAGCCAATAGGCAGACGATCGCTCCCATCCCATACCGCAGCCTGGCCACTCAGCACGGCACTGGTTGCGATAATCGAGGCCTCAGTAGGGCCATAACTATTGAGCAAAATACTATCGGGTAGCAAAGCTTGCCAACGGCCTGCCCGCTCCGGCTGCGCAGCTTCACCACCAATAATGGTTAACCTTAGCCCCGCTAACTGAGCCGCCATTGGCGCGGTCAGGGCATGGGCTAATTCATGCCAAAAAGCAGTCGGTAAATCGAGTACGCTGATTTGCAACTGCTCAATATTGCTCACAAAAGTGGCCATGGAATCCAGCATGGCCTCATTACGCAGCACTAAAGTTGCGCCGTAGCAAAGGGCGAGAAAAATCTCTTCAATACTTGCATCAAAATGCAGCGGGGCAAATTGCAAGATGCGCTCATTGGCGCTGATTTGATAAAGCTGGCCAGCGCTGGCCACAAAATGCGCCAATGCACCATGCCCAAGCAATACGCCATTCGGCTTGCCGGTCGAGCCCGAGGTATAGAGCAAATAAGCCGGCTGCTCTGCCTGCATTAGGCAAGGCGGCGGCAGGTTTACCGGAGAATCGCTAGGCAAATCCAAATACAAGGCGGCGTGCTTGCCTACCTTATCTGCCCAGCACTGCAAGCTTAGGATAAGCCGTGGTTTGGCATCATCCAGCACCATCGTCAAACGGCTGCTTGGCCCTTGTGGATCGAGCGGCACATAGTAAGCCCCAGCCCATAAGGTCGCCAGAATCGCAATAATGGCTTGCGGGCTGCGCGGCAGCAAAATCACCACTCGCTCTTCTGCTTGCAAACCCTCTAGCTGCAAGCGCGCCGCCAGCGTTTGCACTTTGGCCAGCAATTGCTGATAGCTGATCTGCACGCCTTCATGCTCTAGCGCAATCGCCTGCGGCCTACTGAGCGCTTGATCCATGATGCGTTGCATCACTGGGCTAGCTGCTTGTTCCAAAACGGGGCCATGCAGCACCGATAAAGGTGGCAAATCTTGCAGCAAGGAGGCCATGCCACTTTGCGCCGGATGCGCCGCTAGGCTAAATAGCCACTGCTGTAAATCTTCATGCAATTGGGCCAGCTTGGCCGCTGGATAAGCATTCGGGTTCGCCTCCAAGCTCAGCCGCCATTGAGCATTGAGTACCGAAACGCTGATATTTAAATCTTTAACCGGCCCCGCGCTAATAGGATGAATCAGGCTAGTTAAGCCAGCAAATGGCGCGTACCGATCGAAAGGCATCAGATTTACAGCTTGGTTAAATAGATGCTTTTGCACATCCATCAGGCCTAAATCTTGGCGAATCCAGCCATAGCGATAAGCTAAATGCGGACGAATGGCCCGCATGCTATCGGCAACTTGCTTACTCAGCGTTTGCATATCTTGATCTGGATCGATAGAGATGCTAAACGGCACAATATTCATCGCCATGCACGGCACGCCCAAAGCTGGCGTACCTAAGCGATTCATCACTGGTAAGCCAAAAGTGAGCTGCCGCTGTCCAGATTGCTTAGCTAACCAGCAGCCAATCGCCGCCAGCATCCAGCTTCCCCAATCTTGCCCACACTGGCGCGCCGCCAGCTCAAACACGCCAATCTGAGCGGGGCTTAGGAGTTGGCTATGGCGAATCACTTCATCAGAAAACTCTTGAGCGGCAGCCAGCGTAGAGGCGCTGGGCGCATGGGCTAAATGCTGCAGCCAAAACTGCTTGCTGGTTTGAAACTTATCGGCTTTTTGATAGTTTTGCTCTGCCAAGATAATTTTATCTAGCGACCAATCCGCCAGCGCGGGCAATGGCTGGTTTTGTACCCGAGCGCTATAACGTGCGGCCACGGCCTGAACCAATAGGCTATAGCCAAAGCCATCCAAGGCAATATGATGCACTTGCAAATACCATAGATGCTGCTGATCTGCTGTTTGCAATAAGGCTGTTTGATAAAGCGGATCACACGTTGGATTGCAGAGCGTGGCTAAGGAGCGCTGCATCCATTGCTGCGCTGCAGCCTGTGGATTGGGCTGATCACGTAAATCATAAACCTGCAGCGGTGCCTCACTCGGCATTTGTGGCAGCTGCCAGAGCTGCTCGCCCTCTAATTGAAACCGCATATGCAGCGATTTAGCGTTGTTTAACACCTCAATCACGCTCTGGCTAAAGGCGCTAACATCTAGCTCACCATTTAGTTCTATGGCTTCGGCCGTTAGGTAAGCGGGGCTATCTGGCACCATTTGCTGCCCCATCCATATTCCATACTGGGCAGCACTAAGCGGCAAACGGGGGGAGATTTGATTCATGGGAGGTCCTGATAGAAAAGCTTGCAGCTCAGCACGCGCGGCTGGCAAAGTCCACGACTCGCCGTGCGCCGTGCATCAACATATCGTAGTGATCATGCGCTGGCAGGCATTGGTACTCTGTAGCAATACCTGCTTCGTTTAAGGTTTGAGCAAAGCGCTCCGCACTATCCACCATGCGCCGCTCAGCTAATTTTTGCTGCAGCGCTGCGGCAGCATCAAAAGGAGGATCTTGCTCCTGCGCCCCCACTGTAATCATCACTTGCCAATCGGCTTGGCTAAATTGGCTTTTCAGCTGATCTAGCCTAAGCGGCAACTGGCTTAAAGTATGGTGATCGCCAAACCACAGCGAGGGGCTGGCCGCCCAATAGCGCTGAAAATGCTGGGGCGCGGTGCTTAAGGTATGCAAGGTAAACAAGCCGCCATAAGAAAATCCAAACAAGGTATGGCGACGCGCATCCATTGCAAAGTGCTGCGCCACTAAAGGCCGTAATTCCTGCGTGAGAAAACTCAAAAACGCGGCCGCACCGCCATGCCTTGGTGAAAAAGCATCACCCGCGCCAGCAATCTGCGGCGTGTAATCCTGCGCTCTAGCATGCACATCAATCGGCTCACCGCTTGCATAAGCAATCGCCACAATCAATAAAGCGGCTTGCTCACCCACCCGCGCGCGCCATTGTGGGCTTTCCTTTGCAGTCACGGGTTTGGGGCGAGCGAACTCCATAATGGGCAAACTAGCTTGGCCATCTAAGGCCCACAGCACGGGGTAGCCCGCTGAATCTGGCGCTTGGTGCGGTAAGCCCAGCAAAATGCGATAACGCTGGCCGGTATAGGCCGAATTAATTTCAAAACTCAGGCTTCTAGATAGCGGTGCACTTTGCCAATCTGGCGGGAATGCTTGATCTGTAAACAATGGCATCGATGCGTCCTACGTCTGCCAATCGAGCGCAAGCTCTGGATTACGCACCATCAAGCCAAGATGCTCATCCATCACCAATTCAATCTTTGCCAGCTTCTCAGCCGTATCGGCGAGACAATGCACAAACAAAGTATCTTGCTCGCGGCGAATATGGCACTCACCCATCGCAAAAGGGATATAAGCACGTTCGCTATCAAACTCTACGGGGATCTTGAGCGCATAATGCTTACATAGTTTGTACAAGACTTTATCGGCCAAGGGGACCGTTAATTGGCTACGGCTATTTAGCATTGTATTTCCTAGGGTTTAAACATGTGCGGCGATAGTATTAAGCAGCTTGGCTCAATAAACGCCACCACGCAGCCAGTGTTGGCTGCTCAGCCAGCATCATAAAATTAAGCGTTACGCCTGCTCTGCGCCACGTTTCTAGCAAGCTCATAATCCGAATTGAATCCAAACCCCAATCCAGCAAGCTGTCATCATCACGCAGATCAGAAGCAGGCATTTGCAAGCTGCTGGCAATGATTTGCCTTAATTCATCGATCGAAGCGGGTAGCTCAGCCCCCTGCAAGCCGGAGATCAGATCCGCGGTAGAGGTGGTAAAGCCGCAGCGCTGCGCCACGTAATCCAGCGCCATTAAGTGTTCTTTTTCTGAGAAATCTGCCAGTGCATCGCCCACAAAAAATGCTTGAATATCACTCATAAAGGCATCGCAAGCGCTCATCATGCAGCCAATATGGGCGTAAACGCCGCAAATAATCAGCTGATCTCGCCCTTGCCCACGCATAATTTCTAGCAAGTTTGAACGCTGAAACGCGCTATAACGCCATTTAGCCAGCACGGTGTCTTGTGGCTTGGGCGCTAGCGCCGCCACAATGTCTTTTCGATCTGGGCGCGCCACCAAACCTGGGCCCCACATATCCTGCAATAAGCCACGCTCTTCTAATGTTTGCTCTGGGGTTTGGGCGGTGTAAACCACGGGGATTCCCAGCTTGGCCGCCAAATCTAAAATCCGCCGAGTATTGGCGATCAACTCAGGGATAGGCGCGGCGGTGCCATCATAAAAATCTAGAAAATAGTCCTGCATATCGTGAATCAGCAGCACCGCGCGCTTGGCATCGGGCTGCCAGCTCACACGGTTGGCAGGAAACTGTTCTGGCATTGCATAGGAGCTGATTTTGGGAATAGCCATTCGCTTGTCTTCTTTTTCTAATAGATGTTTTAGTTTGTAAATGCCTTTGGCACGGGTGTTTTGCTGCGGGAGCCACCGCAAAGCCTTGAATTTCTGAACGGCCAAGACAAATCTTAGGGTGGGTTAGGCCAAACACGATCGCTTCTAAATAAGCACTGAGCGCGGCCTAGCAGCCTGTCGAACTTAAGCAATCGTAGCGAGGGAAAGACCGGTTTGAGACAGATTTCGCGGTTTTTTGAGGCGAATAGCTGGCTATTCAACGAGAAAATGCGTGAAATATGGCCAAATCCGACTTTTCCGTAGTAGATCAGTCTTAAATCCGACAGGCTGCTAGCCCACCCTAAGTCATTACATCAAACACTTGCTAGCCGCTGCTCTATCATTTGTCGCAAGATCTTCTTGCTGACTTTACCTACGCCGGTTTTTGGGAAGGCTTCGATAAATTCAATGCGGTCGGGGATTTTGTAGGCGGCAAGGCCTAGTTGGCGCAGATAGGCAGTGAGGTCAACGGCACGTAGAGTGTTGTCACGGCGGATAATAAAAGCGCAGCTTTTCTCACCTAGATAAGCGTCAGGCATAGCGACAATCGCCACGTCTTGCACGCCTTTGTGCGCTAACAGCTGATGCTCTACTTCTTCTGCAGAGATTTTCTCGCCGCCACGGTTGATTTGGTCTTTGGCCCGCCCTTCTACCACCAAATAGCCTTCTGCCGTTTGCCTGACTAAATCACCAGTGCGGTAAAAACCATCCTTGGTAAAGGCACGTGCATTGTGTTCGGCCGCTTTGTAATAGCCATGAATAGTGGAAGGGCCACGCGTGATTAAATGCCCTATTTCACCCACGGGCAGCAGCTGGTCTTCATCGTCCACCACCCGCACCTCGTCATCTAGCGAAATCGGCCTGCCCTGGGTGTGTAAAATAAGCGATTCAGCATCATTCAGCCGTGTGTAATTCACCAGCCCTTCGGCCATACCAAATACCTGCTGCAAAGTGCAGCCCAGCTCACGCACCAGCCGTGCAGCCATCCCACTATTAAAGCGGGCACCACCCACCTGCACCAACTGCAGGCTGGATAAATCAGGCTGCAAACTAGCGGCGGCATCCAGCCATACGGGCACTAGCGGTGGAACCAAGGCGGTGATGGTGACGCGCTCACGGCTAATCAAATGAAACACTTGATCAGGGCTGGCACTGCTGCTCATCACCACCGTGCCACCCACATAAAAAATGCCAAGTGAGCCAGGGGAGCACAGCGCAAAATTATGCCCAGCTGGCAATACGCAAAGGTAAACGCTCTCCGAGCTAAGCTGGCAGATTTCTGCACTACCCCGCATGCTGTAAATATAATCGTCGTGAGTACGCGGAATCAGCTTGGGTGTGCCAGTGCTGCCACCAGATAGCTGAAAGAACGCCACATCGCTGGCGAGCGGCGGCTCAGGTAAAGGGGCTTGGCTATTTAAAGTTTGCAAAGCAGCAAACGGCCCCGCATCACCCAGTACCAACACGTGCTGCAGGCTAGGCGAGACGGCTTTAACTTCGCTGGCAAGCGGGCGGTAATCAAAGCCGCCGTGCTGATCGGCAATAATATAAGCCACCGCTTCAGTATGCTGGCAGAAGTAGCTAATTTCTAACTTACGGTGTGCAGGCAGAGCAAACACCGGCAAAGCCCCTAGTCTAAACAACGCAAAGATCACGGAAAAAAACTCGGCGCAGTTAGGCAGTTGCACCACAACGCGATCATCTTTAGTAATACCCAGTGCAGTGAAAGCCTGAGCCAGCCGATCAACTTCTTGCGCCAGCTGGCGGTAAGTCCAGCGTGTTGCGTCGCTCACAATCGCCAGATGATCGCCATCCTGCTCTACCCTAAGCGCCAGCAAATCACTTAAGGTTTGCCCCTGCCAATGCCCCTTGCTGCGGTAATCTGCCGCCAGTGCCGCTGGCCACGGGGTGCAATGCGCTAGAAATGAACTCATTACACCTCCCCCGCATGCACTAAGCCCATGCCATTGAGCATGGTACGAAATTTTGCCGAGGTTTCCGCCAGCTCGCTGGCTGGCAAAGACGCCGCCACAATCCCCGCACCGGCAAAAAGACGTAGGGTATTACCGGCAATCTCGGCGCAGCGAATGGTGATAATCCACTCGCCATCGCCTTTGGCATCGCACCAGCCCACCATGCCGGTGTAAAAGCCACGATCAAAGGGCTCGATTTGCGCGATTAGCTCGCGGGCAGCCACGTTGGGATAACCACACACGGCAGGCGTTGGGTGCAGGGCCGCAGCCAGCGTCAGCGATGTTGTTGCTTCATCAATTAGCTCGCCACTGATCTCTGTCGATAAGTGCCACATGGTTTCGGTATGCAGCAGCACTGGGCACGCCGGAACATTTAACGTACTGCAGAAAGGCCTTAGCCCAGCGGCAACCGCCTCTACCACCACTTTATGCTCATGCAAATCTTTGGCGGACTGCAGCAAGGCTTCGCCACGCTGGCGGTCTTCTACCGGATCGTCGCTACGGGCTGCAGAGCCTGCCAGTGGATTAGAAAACACCAACTTGCCCTGCTTACGCAGCAGCAGCTCTGGGCTTGCGCCAATTAAAATACGCGGTTCGGGGCTGGCGGAAAGATTCACCGCAAAGGTGTAACCATAGGCATTACGTTGCGCCAAGGTTAGTAATAATTTGGGAATATCAATGGCTTGAGCGGCGGTTAAATCCAGCGCACGCGCCAGCACCACTTTATCTAAATCTTTATTTTTTAAATGCTCAACAGCCTTCGCCACGCCATCGGCGTAGGTTTGCGGCTCTGGCAGCGATTTAATCGTGCATGGCACGGCTTGTGGATTAAGCTGAGCTAGGCTTTTAGGCAAAGGTCCAGCGCGTAATACGCTACGCGGAATACTGAGGCAAGCAGGGTTTTGCCCATCAAAGGGAATCGCCCCCACCACCATAGGATCTGGATGTCCCGTTGCCTTGGCTTGCTTAATTGCAGCAAGCACAGCGTGATTTAGCGCCTCTAGGCTTTGAGCTGGAGCAACGCTTGAGTAATGCCCTTGAGCCAGCATTGTATGCCGCGCACTGGCAAAGAAAATAGGCGCATCGGTTTGGTATCCCGAAAGTAAATACTGAGCCTGTGTACGTAATTCACCGCGAAAAATATCATTCATAACAGAGCATCTCTTTTAAAGAGTAAACAAACAGCCAACCTTCCAATTACACACTGCCAATCACCTCAAGAAAGATAATGAGAACTATTAACATTAAAGATCAACAAAGAACACCTTAGCTGCTAGTTGGACTTTGTGCCAAGAAACTATCTGGATCGTGCTAATCCAAATATTAAGGAGCCACAAATGAGCGTACAAAGCGCACAGCGAACTAAGCAAAATAAGGCTGCGTTTCTTCTGTGAAACACGGTGCCCTCTAAGGTTTAAGATTTAACTGGCTACTTTGTATCGCCAATTTGATTGCTTAGCGCCTATGGCGGTTCACCCGCCATACGTAAGTGCATGCGCTTAAAGTGCGTTGCAAACCCCAACTTACAAAACAAGCAGCCCTGCATATGCAAGGGCTGCTTATCCCTTGCTTAGAAGTTTGCTTCTAGCTTCATCCAGTAACGACGGCCTTCATCCACCATCCAGTTACCATCTAAGCCTTCAAGACGGGCACGGGTATCCACAGGGACAATCTTGTCAGTCAAGTTCATCACGGCCAAGCTTAGCGCGAAGGTTTTGTTGATTTCATAACGGCCACCCACATCAAATGTGAGTGTACTAGGGCGCTCACGCGGGCCAACTGCGCCATTGCGCAAAGCCGCCCAAGTTTCTTTACCGGTGTAAGTAGCATGGGTATAAGCCGATAGCTTTTCTAATGGCTTCCAGTTCAATTGTGCATTAGCTAAGTGCTCAGGCGTTTTACCCAGTGGGGTGCCATCTAAAGAGCCGCCACTAAACGAGCGCTCGGTTCCCCCTTCACGGCGTGATTGGGTATAGGTGTAATTACCCGATAGGCTAAGCTCGCGGCTCAAAGGCCAGCTAGCCGCTAGCTCAACGCCACGCATCACGACTTGGTCAAGATTGTCGTAAATATACGTATTGAGTTTAGGATTGCTTGGGTCTTTTTGGCCCGTATCAAAGCTCACTACTTTATTTTTGAAATCATTATTAAAGACTGTCATAGAGAACGACTCGCCCTTAGGGCCGTCATAACGCACGCCTATTTCTTCGGTTACGCTTTCTTCAGGCTTCAAATCTGGATTGCCGCACAAAGAGCCTTTGAGCGAAGTACCACCACCGGTCGTCATGCAGTAGCCAGGCGTAGTCTGGCGTAATGCAGGCGCTTTAAAGGCACTCGCCACCCCACCACGAACCGTCCACACATCATTAATTTGATACACGGCATATAAACGCGGGCTCCAATGCGAGCCATAGCGATCCGCATCATCCATGCGAATACCGCCAGTTAATGACAATTTGCTGGTTAATGCATATTCATCTTCTAAAAACAGTGCCCATGTCCTGGCGCTTGCTTCATCAGGGCTTACACCATGCCCAGCAACCGGCGATTCATTGGCGAGAGAAGACAAACGGCCATGATTAATCTGCGCGCCCGTTTTAAGTACATGCTGATCAAACGGCAGCGTAATTAGGGCATCGAGTACCGTATTGACGATTTTTGGCTCGCTGGCTTTTTTCTTGCCGTCTTCCCATGACTCCAGCTTGCCAACTTCTTGATACAAGGCCAGCTTGCTTATCCCAAAGCCCCAGCGGCCATTATGGGTAATACCCCAGCTATCCCGGCTATGCGTGGTTTCCACCACTTCATCCGCATTGGTTTTGCCAGCGGTGCTTTTATTGGTTAAATCATTACGGCCGACTTCCAGCATCACATCTTGCTGCTCATTAGGCACAATCGTTAGCTTTGCACCCAGATTGCGATTACGTTCGCCATATGCGCCTTCAGTACCATTGCTTGGATAAAAAATTTCATCTTCAGCACGGTCACTGTAATTACCAAACACTTGTAAGCCAACCACGCCTTCATTCAAAGGGCCACTTAACCAAAAATCACCTTGAGCGGTATTACCGTAAGCCGAATCACCTTGTAAAGTGCCACCCACGCTGACCGAACCCTGCCACTGCTTACCCACTTTGCGCGTAATGATATTGATCACGCCACCCATTGCATCTGAGCCATATAAGGAAGACATCGGGCCACGAATCACTTCAACGCGCTCAATCGCTGCCAGCGGAGGAATCAACGATGATTGCACACCACCTGTGCTGCGGAGCATCGTTTCACGCGTGCCTTGTCGTTTACCATCCACCAGAATCAGCGTGTATTCACCTGTCATGCCTCGGATAGAAATATCCTTATCATTTGGATCTGACCCCGTAATACTCACCCCCTCAACTTGGCGCACGGCGTCTTCAAGATTCATATAAGGCTTGGCTTCAAGCTGCTCGCGAGTAATCACCGAAATACTGGCTGGCGCTTCTTTAATTTGCTGCTCAAAACCAGAGGCGGTAACAACTACTGAATCCAGCGTGACTTTATCTTGTGCAAAAACAGGCAAGCTAGTTACGGTAAGCAAGCTTAAAAATAAGGGGAGTGGACGGGGTGTAAAGCGAATCAAAACAGCCTCCAGTTTCTGGACGAGTGAGTCTGGGAAAAGTCTACCGGACAAAAATGATAATGAGAATAAGTGCTATTCACGAAACGGATGTAAGTATGTCACAAGCAGAATCGGTAAGCAATATGGATAACATCACTAGAAACTGACTATCTTATGTAGAAAAAATAAAGGGGAGGCACAGAAAATAACGCTAGCAGCCTGTCGGACTTAAGCGATCGTAGCGAGGGAAAGACAGGTTTGAGACAGATTTCGTGGGTTTTTGAGGCGAATAGCTGGCTATTCAACGAGAAAATGCGTGAAATATGGCCAAATCCGGCTTTTCCGTAGTAGATCAGTCTTAAGTCCGACAGGCTGCTAGGAGCGGATTTGGGAGGAAATAGCGTGGAACAGTGCGATCTGTCGCTCAAGCAAGCAGGTTTAGCTAAACAGCATCATCGCTAGATAGACCCGCTTTAGCTCATAGATAAGCCAAGCAGCGACGGAGTTCACCGTTTATGGGTGAACCCCGCGTTTCAAAAATTAACCTAATAACAAAGCATCGTCATCAATTTTTTCACCGCGTGTTTTTTCAAACATCGCCAGCAAATCACCCACCTCCATAGTATGGCGCTCATCTCCTGCCACATCCAGCACCACTTGGCCCTGATGCAGCATCACGGTACGGTGGCCATGATCCAACGCTTGGCGCATGGAATGAGTAACCATCAGCGCGGTTAAGTTGTTTTCTTTAACGATGCGATCGGTTAGCTGCAAAACAAAAGCTGCTGTTTTAGGGTCCAGCGCGGCGGTGTGTTCATCTAGCAGCAACAAACGCGATGGCTGCAAAGAGGCCATTAAAAGACTCACCGCCTGCCTTTGCCCGCCGGAGAGCAAATCCATTCGGTCGCCAAGGCGGTTTTCTAAACCCAACTCTAAGGTGGCAAGTTTTTCACGAAAGATAGCCCGCTGCTCGTTTTTTACCGCACGGCCAAAGCCACGCTTTTTACCGCGCTGCCAAGCCAATGCCATGTTTTCTTCGATGCTCAGCCCTTCACACGTACCTGCCATTGGATCTTGAAACACCCGCGCCACCATGCCTGCTCGCTGCCAAGCAGAAAGACGTGTCACATCCTGACCATCGATATGAATGCTGCCGCTATCCATTTGTAAATCACCAGAAATCGCATTCAGAAAAGTTGATTTTCCCGCGCCATTACTGCCAATCACGGTAATAAACTGCCCTGATTCAATGGTGAGCGATAATCCCCGCAATACCAGATTCTCAATAGGCGTACCGGGATTAAAGGTTTTATATAAATCACGAACTTCCATCATGATTTTTTCCCCTTTTTACGGAATAGTTTGGCTTTTAATTTTGGTAAGACCAAGGCAAAACCCACTAATACGGCCGTAATCAGATTTAAATCTTGGGCCTTTAAGCCAATAAAATCAGCATTTAAAGCCAAGGCAATCAATAAACGATAAAGCAAAGCGCCTAACACGGTAGCCAGCGTAATCACCCAAAGCTTGCGTGATGGCAATAGCGTTTCGCCAATAATCACCGCAGCCAAACCCACCACAATTGTGCCCACCCCCATAGAAACATCAGCGCCGCCTTGAGTTTGCACATAGAGCGCACCCGCAAAGGCAATCAGCGCATTTGAGAGCGCCATTCCCACCAAGATCATTCTATCGGTAGCAATCCCTTGCGCCCTAGCCATACGCGGATTTGCACCCGTCGCCCGCATTGCAAGGCCCGCTTGCGAGGCAAAGAAGAAATCCATTCCCAGCTTAGCCAGCACAATAATCACCGCTAATACCGCTGGCTGCACCAACCAAGCTCGCTCAAATTGCTCACCAATAAACGGTGCAAACACCGTAGGCGATCCAATCAAAGGTAAATTAGGCGCGCCCATAATGCGCAAATTAATAGAATAAAGCCCAATCATCACCAAGATACTGGCTAAGAGCTGCAAGATATTCAGCCGCACATTCAGCCAAGCCGTTAACCAGCCCGAAGCCGCACCTGCCAGCACCGCCATTGCACAGGCAAACCAAGGATCATGCCCACCAGTAATTAAAGTGGCCGCAACCGCGCCACCTAAAGGGAAACTACCATCGGCAGTTAAATCTGGAAAATTCAGAAGGCGAAAAGAAATCAGTACCCCGAGCGCCACCAGCGCAAAGATCAAGCCAATTTCAAATGCGCCCATCAGGGCAATGGGAGTCATAAGTAATCCAAAATAAACACAAAGGAAAAATATATTCAGAAACGGAAAGACAAATAAAAAAAACAATTATTTTTATTGATTAGCGAGATGACTCAAACCAACTAGCCGAGCTAAATCTTGAATCACAGGGGTAAATGCGAGCACAGAGTTCACAGCGAAAACTTCCGACTTGAAATGATTTTCTCGCTGTAGCTCTGCGCTCTCTGTGGTTGAATATTTAATTCAAAGCCTAGCAGGCTGTCGGACTTAAGACTGATCTACTACGGAAAAGCCGGATTTGGCCAGATTTCACGCATTTTCTCGTTGAATAGCCAGCTATTCGCCTCAAAAACCCGCGAAATCTATCTCAAACCGGTCTTTCCCTCGCTACGATCGCTTAAGTCCGACAGGCTGCTAGAACTTACTTAAGCACTTCTTTTGCTTCTTTCAGCAGGGCTGTTGATAGCGTTACGCCTTGTTTTTTGGCTGCAGTGGTATTGACCATCAATTCTTTCTTAGAACCTACTTCAGGGGCAATATCGCCTGCTTTTTCGCCTTTCAATATACGCACTACCATCTTGCCAGTTTGGCGGCCTAAATCGTAGTAGCTCATCCCCATCGCAGCAATCGCACCGCGTTTTACTAAGCTTGCATCACCAGAGATCAAAGGGATTTGCGCTTGCTGTGCCACGCCTACTAAAGATTCGTAGCTAGAAACCACATTGTTATCGGTATTGGTGTAAATCACATCTACTTTGCCAACCAAGCTTTTCGCTGCAGTAGATATATCTACCGTGCGAGCCGCAGGCGCTTCTACCAGCGTCATGCCGCGCTTAGCCAATTCGGTTTTTAATTCTTTAGCCACGATGGTTGAGTTAACCTCACCGGGGCTATACACCATGCCGACGCGCTTGGCGTTTGGTTTTACTTTTAAGATTAAATCGATTTGTGGCGACAGCTCTAACATATCCGACACACCGGTTACATTATCGTTGCCTGTTTTCCAGCTTTTAACCAGCTTGGCGGCCACTGGATCAGTCACGGCAGTAAACACCACCGGAATGCTGCGAGTAGCTGCTATAACAGCCTGCGCGCTAGGTGTGGCGATCGCAACAATCACATCTGGCTGATCGCCAACAAATTTCCGGGCAATTTGTGCTGCGGTCGCAGTATTGCCTTGGGCACTTTGAAATTGATACTTAATCTGCTTGCCCGGCTCAAAGCCCGCTGCTTTTAATTCGTCTTCAACCCCTTTACGGGCCGAATCTAGTGCAGGGTGATCAACAATCGCCGTTACTGCCACGGATTTCATTTCTGCAGCACCCGAAATTGGGGCTAAGCTAAGCGTCAAAAGAGTAGCTAAAAGAGTAGGTTTAAATAATTTAAGCATCGACCAAATCCTTATTTCAAAGTGATTGTGGAGCTTGATAAAAAAAGCCGAGAATTTCAAATAGAAAATACGCGCGTTTGCATATGAAACAACTGTTTTATTTTTTCAAACTGATGACGAATAAATAGCCACATATGGCATTTACTTCGCAAATACTACTAAATAAAATACCAGCGATATCCGTGCACAACGATATGAGTTACGGCAAAGATAATAGAGGTAAGTCGCCCAAAGATACAAAGCGGGGATATCCCTAATAGAGGGTTTTTACTGCAATTATGATTATAAAACGGCAGCTTTAAATGCTGTGGATAACTTTGTGGGTAAGATCATTATTCAGTGCGATTTGGGGCGCACTCAATAAGACTATAAAGTGATATAAATCAAGAAAAAACAAGGCTAAGAACCAAGCCTGTTCTCATTTGAAGGGTAAAATCGCGAAAGCCATGCGGGAGGATAAAATCAAGCTACAAGCACAAGCACTGCCTGTGTGTAAAGCCCCAATTCAAGCACTTAAATACAGCAAAATACGCAGTACAAAGCACCATTAACTCTACAAATTTTAAGACGTTTTAAGTAATCGCTAGACGATCAAGAAAGTTGCATACAGCCTAGTTCACATAAAAGACATTTTCCAGAAATATCTCGGCAAAACACGTCCTCAAGGCGAGGAACGGTAAAGCCCCTTAAAAATCAATACACTTAAGCTCAACTCCCTCTGCACGCTTCGCATGCTTGCCTATCTGTTTACTGCAGATTCAGACAAAAAAATGGCGAAAGAGCCTTGGAGCAAAACTATGCTTCAAGTCTCTTTCGCCAGATTTAACTAAACGCGGCTACAGTACGTAACGCGCTAAATCTTCATCCGCTGCAATGCCACCTAATTTGCTGCTTACAAATTCAGCATCCACCACAATTTTGCCGCTCTTAGCATCAAAAGAGATCTCTTCGAGCAAGCGTTCCATCACGGTATATAAACGCCGAGCACCGATATTTTCAGTGCTCTCATTAACCTGCCAAGCAATTTCAGCCATCCGTTTTACACCGTCATCAGTGAAATCTAATTCCACTTCTTCTGTTGCCAGTAAAGCCTGATATTGCTTCACTAAGCAAGCATCTGTGCCAGTTAAGATGCTGGCAAAATCATCCACAGTCAGTGAATTAAGCTCTACCCGAATCGGAAAACGCCCTTGCAGCTCTGGAATCAAATCTGATGGCTTAGCTAAATGAAAAGCGCCACTAGCAATAAATAGAATATGGTCAGTTTTAACCATGCCATATTTTGTGGTGACCGTGGTGCCTTCTACCAGCGGTAGTAAATCGCGCTGCACACCTTGGCGGCTGACTTCGCCACTGCCCGCCTCGGCACGGCTAGTTACTTTATCAATTTCATCAATAAACACGATGCCATTTTGCTCCACCGCAAATAGAGCCTCGGCTTTAGCGTCTTCTTCATTGACGAGCTTGGCCGCTTCTTCTTCAGTTAGCAACTTCATGGCTTCAACAACTTTAAGCTTTTGCGATTTCTTTTTATCGGAAAACGCGCCCTTAAACATTTGCTGAATCTGGCTAGAGAAGTCTTCCATGCCTGGCGGGCTCATCACCTCCATGGTTGGCGCGGCTGCCGCCACTTCAATTTCAATTTCTTTTTCGTCCAGCTTTCCTTCACGCAACATTTTGCGGAATTTTTGGCGTGTGTCTGAATCATCGCTGCCACCTGGCGGCAGTAATACATCCAGAATGCGCTCTTCAGCCGCATCTGACGCTCGAACACGATTACGGCTAATGGCTTTATCCCGCACTTGCTTCACGGCGACCTCAACCAAATCACGAATGATGCTGTCTACATCTTTACCCACGTAACCTACTTCGGTGAATTTAGTTGCCTCTACTTTGATAAAGGGAGCGTCAGATAATTTAGCCAAGCGGCGGGCGATTTCGGTTTTGCCCACACCGGTTGGCCCAATCATCAAAATGTTCTTAGGGGTGATTTCATTTCTAAGCGGCTCTGCCACTTGTTGCCTACGCCAACGATTACGCAGCGCAATCGCCACAGCCTTTTTGGCAGCCGTTTGCCCAACAATATGTTTATCTAGCTCGTGAACAATTTCTCGCGGAGTCATTTGGCTCATGATCAATCCTTAACAAAATATATAAACCAGATGGCGGCACTAGCACTAAATTTAAAGACTAATTCATAGATATTTCACTATTACCCTGCTCAAGATAAACGATGGAACCAAGCTATTCTTAGCTTTAAAAAAATGCTCATTTCCTATCAAAGCACACGATAAGTTCTACAATAACAAGATGCGAGGATTACGCAGAGAGAATATGAACGATAACGATGACTGGCTGGATGAAGACAACGAAGACGAATCTACCAGCAACAATGCCAATCGATGGACAATTCTAGTTGTTGACGATGAGCCAGATATTCATCACGTCACTCGGCTTGCGCTCGCCAATATTGAATTCTTAGGCCGACAACTAGAAATTTTATCCTGCTATTCTGGGGCAGAAAGCTTGGAGCTACTTCGTAGCCGTAATGATATTGCTCTGGTTTTACTCGACGTAGTCATGGAGCAAGAAGATTCCGGCCTGCAAGTAGCGCATGCCATCCGTGAAACGCTCGGCAATCACCAAATTCGTATTATCTTGCGCACCGGCCAACCAGGGGTTGCGCCCGAGCGACATGTGATTGAAAGCTACGATATTAATGATTACAAAGCCAAAACCGAGCTAACCCGCGATAAGCTTTACACCGCCATCTTAGGCACCTTGCGCTCGTATAAAGACATTATGCTGCTAGAGCATCAGCGCCAAATGCTAGATGCTAATCGCCGAGGCTTAATCAAAGTGATTGAAGCCTCGGCCAATATTTTTAAACAACAATCTATTCAAAACTTTGCCCAAGGCGTACTAGAGCAATTGCAATCCCTGCTATTTTTTGAGCAAGAGGCTTTATATATTGTGGTGCAAGGCGGCATGGCTGCTTTATCTCAAGATGGCGAGATTCAAGTGATGTATGCCACGGGTGGCTATCAAGCGCTCTGCGGCAAAAAACTTGAATATAGCGAGCTGGCAAAGTTTGACGCCTCCATTAAGCTGGCCATGCACGATGAAAGCAGTGTTTATGCTACCGATCATTTTGTCGGTTTTTTCCATGCTGAACATGGGCCAGTCAATTTACTGATTATCGATGGGCCAGTGGCTTTATCTAATCCAGATAAAGAACTCATCGAATTATTCTGCCGCAATGTCAGCATCGCATTTGAAAATTTAATAATGAATAAAGAAATTCAAGCGCTACGTGGCGCGGAGTAAGGCCTAGCAGCCTGTCGGACTTAAGACTGATCTACTACGGAAAAGCCGGATTTGGCCATATTTCACGCATTTTCTCGTTGAATAGCCAGCTATTCGCCTCAAAAACCCGCGAAATCTGTCTCAAACCGGTCTTTCCCTCGCTACGATCGCTTAAGTCCGACAGGCTGCTAGCTTGTTTGGCTAAATACATTTTTGGCTAAAGCCGCTCAACCGAATAAGTCATCCTCTTCTCTTGAACAAAGTATACCTAACCGATTTTTAGCTTACTGCTTTTTCAAAGCCCCAAGCTATCGCTTTCAACGGTAGAATCATCTATTCCCTCTCACCAACCCGTCTGCACGCTATGTCGAAAGATTATCTGGAAAGTATTATCAAAGCCCGTGTCTACGATGTGGCTATTGAATCCCCTCTCGAATTTGCCCCTAATCTATCGCGCCGCATTGGCAATAAAGTGCTGTTTAAACGCGAAGATATGCAGCCCGTGTTCTCGTTCAAAATTCGTGGCGCGTATAACAAGATGGTGAAGCTAACGCACGCCGAACTAGAGCGCGGCGTAGTTGCGGCCTCTGCGGGCAACCATGCGCAAGGCGTGGCAATGGCGGCACAATACTTAAAATGCCGCGCCACTATTGTGATGCCAACCACCGCCCCACGCATCAAGGTAGATGCCGTAACTCGCCGTGGTGCAGAGGCGGTGCTCATTGGTGATTCTTACTCAGATTGCTATCAACACGCGCTTAATTTATCCGAGCAAACCGGCGCTACGCTGATTCACCCCTTTGATGATCCTGACGTCATTGCAGGCCAAGGCACGGTGGCGATGGAAATCCTGCGTCAGTACCCCGATCATATTGACGCGATTTTTGTTCCCGTTGGCGGTGGTGGCTTATTGGCAGGGATGGCGGCTTATATCAAACGCCTGCGCCCAGAAATTAAAATCATTGGTGTAGAGCCCACTGACGCCAACGCCATGTATTTAAGCCTGAAGCTGGGCGAGCGCATTACCCTACCGCAAGTCGGCATCTTTGCCGATGGCGTGGCAGTGAAGCAAGTTGGCGAAGAAACTTTCCGCCTGTGCCGCCAGTTTGTGGATGACGTGATTTTGGTTGATACCGACGCCATGTGCGCGGCAATTAAAGATGTATTCGAAGACAATCGCTCAATTCTAGAGCCTGCCGGTGCGCTAGCCATTGCGGGCCTTAAAGCTTGGGCCAAACGTGAAGGCAAACAAGACGCCACCTTGATCGCCGTAGCATCTGGCGCAAATATGAATTTCGACCGCCTGCGCTATATTGCCGAGCAAGCCGAAATGGGCGAGCAGCGTGAAGCGATTGTGGCCGTGACGATTCCAGAGCAGCCAGGCTCCTTCCGCACTTTCTGTAAACTGATTGGTGCGCGCAATATCACCGAATTTAACTACCGCTACTCCACTGCCAGCGAAGCGCATGTGTTTGTTGGCCTATCTATTAACGATCGCAGTGAAGTCATTGAGCTGATCGGCGAGCTAGCTGCCGCAAAAATCGCCGCCGTCGATCTCACTGATAACGAGCTAGCCAAGCTGCATATCCGCCATTTAGTGGGCGGCAAAGCGCCCAATGTGCAAAACGAGCGGCTAATGCGCTTTGAATTTCCAGAACGCCCCGGCGCCCTGCTCAACTTCTTGAATGGCATGAGTGGCGAGTGGAATATCAGCCTCTTTCACTACCGCAACCACGGTGCAGATTACGGGCGTATTTTGGTTGGCATCCAAGTGCCGCCACAAGACGACGACGCCTTTGCCACTTTCCTACAAAAACTGGGCTATATGCACTGGGATGAAAGCGATAACCCCGCTTATGCACTGTTTTTGAGTGCATAAAAAAACGGCCATCAATGATGGCCGTTTTTTTATGCATGAATCGCGGGTTACAGCGCGCGATCGACAACAATTAAATCAGATTACGCGCAGCTTCAATCACGATATCTACTGCAGTGTGTTCTGCCAGCTTCATCGCTTCAGCATCTGGGATTTCTTGCTGGGTGCGGTTTACGATCACACCAGCCACCATCCCTGCACGCCAGCGTTGAGTTGCGCACATGGTCAGCAGAGTTGCGGATTCCATTTCGTAGTTCATCACGCCCATCGCTTGCCATTCTTTCATCGAACCTTGCAAGCTGCTCAGTACACGGCCGCTGCAAGTATCGTAACGCTCTTGGCCTGGGTAGAAAGTGTCTGATGACGCGGTTACGCCGATATGCAGTGGTTTACCCGCTTTTTTAGCCGCGTTAACCAGCGCTGTAGTGCAGTCAAAATCGGCCACAGCAGGGAAGCTCATCGGTGCAAAGTGTAAGCTTGCACCATCCAAACGAACCGAACCGGTAGTGACCAGCACATCACCCACATTGATATGCGATTGAATCGCACCGGTTGTACCCACGCGCAAGAAGGTATTGATCCCCAGCTGAGCCAACTCTTCTACCGCAATCGAAGTAGAAGGACCGCCAATACCAGTAGAGCAAATCACAATCGGCTTGCCATCCAGCTCAGCAAGATAGGTGGTGAATTCACGATGGCTGGCCAGCAACTTGGCATTACTCATTTTTTCAGCAATACGCTGCACACGGGCAGGATCGCCCGGCACAATCGCAAGAGTGGCACCGGCTAAATCGCTTTTAGCGAGACCTAAATGGAAAACTTCAGATTTAGACATGAGAGTCCTTCAATTTAAAAAAAACGAACCCAAACCTTGAACCCGCGATGCCACAGAGAACACGGAGAAAACAATCATTTCCTCGTATCACCTCGCCTTCTCAGAAATTCCACGTTTTATAGTTTGAGTTTAAATTTGAGATGTAATCGTAGGGCGGGTGAAACCCGCCGCTGTTTCATCACAAAACTTGGCGGGTTTCACCCGTACTACGATTTTGATATTTAAAGCGCGGGTGTATCTTTTGGGTCGAGGTAGAAAGCTCCCGGCAGCAGATCGCCTGCGGTGGTGATTTCCATATCGTCTTTCATATTGCCCAAAATCACTGGCAGCACTGGTGTGCCGATTTCGATCATCACCTGACGGCAAGCACCGCAAGGCGCGATCGGGCCGGGGGTATCGCCCACGACGGCAATGGCAGAAAAATCACCCGGCTTATAACCATTAGCAATGGCGCTAAACAGCACCGTGCGCTCGGCACAATTGCACAGGCCATAAGAGGCGTTTTCTACATTGCAACCGTGAAAAACACGCCCGTCTTTAGTAATCAGCGCCGCGCCGACCAGAAAACGGGAATACGGTGCGTAGGCCGAAGTTCTGGCAATACGGGCCTGATCGAGTAGTTCTCTTGCATCAAGTTCTTCACGCGTCATGACTTACTCCAGAAAAGCTTTCCCAACCGGGAAAGAAGAAAGATTGAACCAGTTAGCCAGACTCTGGCCCACGTCTGCGAAAGATTCGCGAATACCAATACTGCCAGCCGGTACACACTTGCCGTAAACCAACACAGGCACATGCTCACGAGTGTGCTCGGTACCTGGCCAAGTTGGATCGCAGCCGTGATCGGCCGAGATAATCAAAATATCGTCATCTTTAAGCAGGGCCAGCATTTCTGGCAAGCGCTTATCAAATAACTCCAAGCCACGGGCGTAACCCGCTACATCGCGGCGGTGGCCAAATTTCTCGTCGAAATCAACAAAATTGGTCATCACAATGCTGTTGTCCGGCGCCTCAATCGTGGCTTTTAGCGTGGCATCCCATAGCGCGGTTAAGCCGCTGGCTTTAATGCCCTTGGTAATGCCGCAATGTGCGTAAATATCAGCGATTTTGCCGATAGAAACCACCGTGCCACCTGCATCGGTCAATTTTTCCAAGACTGTTTTAGCCGGCGGTGCAACGGCGTAATCATGGCGATTGCCGGTGCGGGCGTAAGTTGCTGGTGTTTCGCCATCAAATGGGCGAGCAATCACGCGGCAAATATTGTATTGCAGCATTTCTTCATGAGCGATCTGGCACAGCTCGTACAGCTTTTCTAAGCCAAAGCTTTCTTCGTGCGCAGCAATCTGGAATACCGAATCCGCCGAGGTATAAAAGATTGGCTTGCCGGTGGCGCGGTGCTCATCACCCAGCTTGGCGATAATATCGGTGCCCGAAGCATGGCAATTACCCAGATAGCCGGGCAGACCTGCACGCCTTACAAGCGTTGCCAGCAGCTCTGGCGGGAAGGTATCAGTTGGTTTAGTAAAATAGCCCCAATCAAACAAGACCGGCACACCGGCTAATTCCCAGTGGCCCGATGGGGTATCTTTGCCGGACGAAATCTCAAAAGCTGCGCCATAAGCGGCAGTGGGTTTAATCGTGGCGGATAAACCTGCAGGCACTTTGCCGCTGGCTAGGCCACAAGCCAAGCCCATTCCCAGCTCTTCAAGATGAGGGATTTTCAGCGGGCCGCTGCGATCAATATCGGCCTCGCCATTGAAACAACGCTCAGCAATATGACCAAGCGTATTGGAGCCTACATCACCAAACTTGTCTGCATCGGGTGCTGCACCGACACCGAGTGAATCCATAATCAAGAAAATGGCACGCATGGGAAACTCCTTACGCCTTTAGTAGGCTTTTAATCAATATATGTAGCGGCGCGGCATGCCTCACCACTCCACCTTTGGGTGTTAATAAATAATTGGATGGCTAGCAAGCGCTGCCAAACCATAGCTAAATGCCGCTTGTACTTCACGAACCGCTTGCTCTGCCGCTGCAGCAGTCTGTGCATGCACGATGGCCAGTGGCTCACCTGCGCCAAGCTGCTGACCAAGGCCACTAATTTGCGTAAGGCCAACCGCGTAGTCAAGCTTATCGCTTGGTTTACGACGGCCACCGCCTAGGCCCACTACAGCCATACCCAGTGCACGGGTGTCTATACCCACAATAAAACCATTTTGCACCGCTGGTACCGCAATTTGTAGCGCAGCCTGTGGCAGATATTGCTCTGGCTTTTCTATAAAATCAGCAGGTCCGCCCAAACCAGCAATCATCCGGCCAAATATCTCTGCCGCACGGCCGCTATCTAGCGCCACCATCAGTTTACTTTCTGCCTCGGCCTCATTCACCGCCAATTTACCCAGCACCAGCATTTCGCTACAC
>Ga0247722_10000111_pt1 | contig 47580 bp, 43 predicted proteins | sample MSEWelMarce3H_FC_FD_189094 | JGI IMG/M metagenome (GOLD analysis project Ga0247722, IMG submission 189094) | Subsurface sediment microbial communities from gas well in West Virginia, United States - MSEEL Well Study Marcellus 3H_FC | ecosystem: Environmental > Terrestrial > Deep subsurface >... | reverse complement strand
TAGGAACAAATTCCAATACATTCACACCCGATGCGTCAACTGTAGGAACCTTATATTACTACTGCGTGGTAACTTTTTCGTCAGGTGGTTGTACAAGCGTAACATCGGCTACGGCAGTGGTGGTGATAAATCAAATACCATCAATCAACACAATAAATTTATTTTCATGTAGTGGGGATTCAATTTTATATATTCCTCAAGATGGCAATGGAAATATTGTACCTGCAAGTACACAATACACTTGGGGTTTACCAATTATTAACCCCGTAGGAGCTATAACGGGAGAATCAGCTCAAACTACACAAGTAAATGAATTTAATCAAATTTTGATTAATACTACCAATCAAATTGCAACCGCAACCTATACATTAACTCCTATTTCAGGAATTTGTACGGGACAAACATTTACTATTGAAGTTACGGTTTATCCAAAACCTACAATTGATTTTAGTTCGTTGAATCAAATAATCTGCAATGAAACTTCAACAAACGAAGTAACGTTAAGCACAACAAATTTAGGAGCAATTACTTACCAATGGACGGCTACGATTCCGGCAGGAATTACGGGCGTACAAACTTCAGGAACTTCAACAATTCCTGCTCAAATATTAACAAATACAACGACAGTTCCACTAACCATTACTTATTCAGCGTTTGCAACTTTGAATTTCAATGGAAATCAATGTACAGGTCCGGAGGCTCTATATACAATTACGGTAAACCCAAGTATTATAGTTGGATTGGTAACCTCAAATTATAATGGCTATGGAGTAAGTTTTGCTGGAGCATCAAACGGTTCAATTAATTTATCCGTTTCGGGAGGCTCTGGGAATTACACTTTTGTTTGGACGGATGCAAATGGCATTCAATTTGCAACAAGCGAGGATGTTTCAAATTTAGTAGCCGGAAGTTACCAAGTGATTATCAATGATGGCTATTGTAGTCCTATTCAACTACAATTTACGATTACCGAACCACCTGAAATAGTATTTGAACCAAATCCAGCTGCTCAAATAAACCTTGATTGTTTTGGAGATTCAAACGGTAGCATTGGGATTTCAGTTACCCAAGAATCGGTTGCACCTTATACGTATCAATTGGTGGATGAAAACGGTATAATTGTAGCTTCTATTTCAAATACGTACGATTTAAATCCTGTATTTACTGGATTGTTCTCGGGTACATTTACTTTTACAATTACAGATGCTAATGGTGGCACAAAAAGTTTATTAGGATTAATAGTAACCCAACCCGACGATATTGCAATTGTTCCTTCGACTACGCCAATTACATGTTATGGAGCAAACAATGCTTCAATCACTTTAGATGTATCTGGAGGAACGGGGCCTTATACGGGAGCTTGGAACAATCTTGCCACGGGCTTGTCGCAAACAAATCTTTCAGCAGGCAATTATATCATTACAATTACCGATGCAAAAGGTTGTCAAAAGCCAATTACTGTTCCAATACCTGAAGCCCCTGTATTTATGGTGAGTCCTATTGCTAAAAATATTAGTTGTCATGGCGCAAACGATGGTAGTATTCAACTTAATTTGGTAGGTGGCGCAGCACCATTAACGTTAACTTGGAGCGACGGAAGTACAGCAGGATTAACTCGAAATAATTTAGGTCCAGGCACTTATACTGCAACAATTTCTGACGGAACTCCTTGTTATATTAGCAGAACATTTATTATTATTGACCCTCAAGTTTTGGTGTTAGGTTCAACTGTAACCAATGCAACTAATTGTACCAACGCAAACAGTGGTACAATTGATGTAAATGTTTCGGGAGGAGTACCACCTTTCAATTATCTATGGTCAAATGGCGCAACTACTGAGGATTTAACAAATATTCCAGCGGGTAATTATTCGTTAGTACTTACCGATGCTAATGGATGTTCAAGAAACCAGCAGTTTTCTGTAACCCGACCTTCACCAATTACATTAAATGTTGCAACTCAAAGTGATTTTAATTGTCAAACAAAAACTGTAGTTCAAAACTTTACTGCCCAGTCATCTGGTGGGGTTCAACCTATTCAATTTACTTGGTCTAGTGGTACTGTTAGTGGTAATCAAAATCAATTAATGAGTACTAATTTGGATGGAACAATTATTTTAACAGCAACTGATGCGATTGGCTGTACAAACAATTACACTTTTGATGTTAACTTGCCTACACTTGGTAATATTGGTTTCGAATTTGATTCGTTTGCGTTTCAAACTTACGGTTCGTATTCAATTAATGATCCGATTCAATTTGAAAGTACAATTACGGGAGATTATGAAAGTGTTAATTGGAATTTTGGCGACGGACAATTTTCAACCGACTTGAATCCAATACATTCCTATTCAGTGCCAGGTCCTTATGTAGTAACACTTTCTGTTAAGTACCCATTTGGATGTGTATATCAAAAAGTGATATCAATCATAGTTACCGAAGGGTATAAACTAATAGTACCTAACGCTTTTACACCAAATACCGATGGATTAAACGAATTGTTTCTTCCAAAACAAATTGGTTTAACCGAATTAAAATTCAATGTTTTTGATACTTGGGGTGAGCTGATATACTCCGAACAAGGTGACTTGTTATCAGGTTGGAATGGAACCATAAACGGAACCGAAGCCGAAAATGGAAATTATTTTTATACCCTTTCAGGAAAAACCTTTTACGGAACAATCATTACAAGCAATGGCCCATTTGTATTAATAAAATAAAAGCCCCAAATTATGAAAGCAATTAAATTATATCTTATCCTCATACTAAGTAGTGCATTTCAATTTTCAAATGCACAAGACCCAATTTTCACCCAATATTTCATGGTGCCTCAAACCATAAATCCTGGATTTGCAGGATACATGGAAACCATGAATGCAGGTATTTTACACCGTACTCAATGGCCCGATTTGAATTTGAAATTAGAAACAGAATATGCTTTTTTTAATACTTGGGTGGAAGGAATGAACAGCGGAATTGGTATTAATTTATTGAACCATCGAGAAAATTTTACAAGTTATAACTACCAACAAGTAAATGTTAATTATGCCTACAAAGTGGAGTTGAATGACGAGTGGGTTTTTAGACCAGCAATAGAAGTTGGCTACGGAATTAAATCATTTGGGTTTCAAAATCTTATCTTGAATGATCAAATTAATATTGGTACTGGGTACGTAAGTCCAATTTCAATAGACCCATTAACAGGTAGAAATAAAATGACCTTTTTTGACTTTAACGCAGGGTTGCTTTTTAATACCGAAAAACTATGGTTTGGGGCAGCTATCAAGCATCTAAACAAACCAAATATTTCTTTTACAGATGGTGGAAATATTCCTTTATCGCCTTTTATGTCGTTTTCGGCGGGGTATGAATTTGACTTATCCGACCATTACATCAATTGGATTTTTCCTTCGGATACCAAAATATTGGTAACTGCAAATTATATGCGTCAAGCTGAATATAACCGACTTGATATAGGTGCCGGAATCGTTTTAAACAAACTGTATCTTGGTGCTACTGCGGCTACAAATCCTATAAAAACGGATAACAGAAGCTCTATGTTAACCTCCATTAACTTGTTTGGAGGGTTGCGATACGAAAATTTTAGATTTGGCTTGTCGTATGATTATAATACTACCAAAATTGGTAAAACAGGTGGTGTTTATGAAATTGGTGTTACTTATCAATTTGATGTAGAAGCCAAGTGTTTTGGATGTCCTAATTATAGCAATTAATGTCCTAAATGAGTGTAAATTCAGTAAAATATTCTGCTTTGTAACAAATGTAACTGAAGCTCTTTAAAATCATTCGTACTTTTGAAACATAATTTTAAAAATAACTTATTATGTTTGGAATATTTAAATCATTATTTTCTCAAAAAGGATCAGAAAACTTAGCTGAAATTATTAATAACAATGCTTTTTTAGTAGATGTTCGTTCTCCTATGGAATTTAATTCTGATAAAGTAAAAGGTTCTGTAAACATTCCATTAGATCAAATTCAAAATCATTTTTCAAAATTTAAAGGTAAAAATAACATCGTTGTGTTTTGCAGAAGCGGAAATAGAAGCAGTCAAGCAAAATCTATTCTTGAAAGAAATGGAATAGAAAATGTTACCAATGGTGGTAGTTATCAATCTGTTAAATCATTATTGAAATAAAAATGGTACATCAATTTGAAGTAGAAAACATCAAATGTGGCGGCTGTGCCAACAGTATTAAAACAGCTTTATTAAAAATTCAGAACGTAGAAAATGTTGAAGTTGATAAAGAGACAGAAACAATAACGGTAACTGGAGCGGCTGATGTAATAGCCATCAAAGAAAAACTCAATGCCCTTGGATACCCGGAAAAAGGAGCGAATTCAACACTAAAACAAATGAAGTCTATGGTGAGTTGCGCCATGGGAAAAATTAATTAACTATGAAAAGAGTACTATTTACTAATTGGCATTTTATGCGCTATTTGCGTGTAGCAATTGCTTTGTTTTTGTTTTCAGAAGCGTATTCAACCAAGCAATGGATTTTTGTAGCTTTTGGTTTATTTTTTTTAATTCAAGCAGTGTTTAATTTAGGATGCGGACCAAACGGTTGCGCTATTCCTCAAAATAAAAAATAAAATGACAACAAATTTCGAAACAATTATCAACTCTGATACACCTGTGCTTATTGATTTTTATGGTACATGGTGTGGTCCTTGCCAAATGCTAGGCCCCGTATTAGTTCAAGTAAAAGAAAGTTTGGGTGAGCGAATAAGCATCATCAAAATTGATGTTGACAAAAATCAAGCTATTGCAGCACAACATCAAGTTCGCGGGGTTCCAACCATGATGTTGTACCAAAATGGTGTACAATTATGGAGGCAGTCGGGCGTTTTATCTAAAGAAGAAATCATCAAAATTATTTTAGAAAAATCCAATTAAATGAATCGTAAAAAAATCATAATACTAACAAGTTTAGGAGTAATTTTAGGAGCCATTGCGGGGTATGCGTATTACTACTTTGTGGGTTGCGCCTCAGGTACTTGTGCAATAACATCAAAACCATTAAATAGCACACTTTACGGTGCAGTAATGGGTGGGTTGCTTTTTAATTTATTTGTAACAAAAAAATAATATGGAACAATTTTGGAATGAACGATATGGGGCAGATGCTTATGCCTATGGTACCAAACCCAATCAATTTCTAGCAGAAAACATTGCTAGTTTGCCTACTGGAAAAATACTATTTGCTGCTGAAGGCGAAGGGCGAAATGCCGTCTTTGCTGCTCAAAATGGTTTTCATGTAGATGCTTTTGACACAAGTGAAAAGGGTAAGATAAAAGCCGATTTATTAGCTACTGAAAAAAAGGTGCAAATCAATTATCAAGTCGGTAAGCTGGACGATTTAGGATACCAAACCAATACTTTTGACGGGTTAGTTTTAATATACGCTCATTTTGACGATTCGATTAGAGCTTCCATACACAACAAATTAATTGACTTAGTAAAACCTGGAGGAACCATATTGTTTGAAGCATTTAACAAAGACCAAATACAATATCCCTCTGGAGGTCCAAAAAAACTAGCCATGCTTTTTGATATTGAAGAAGTAAAAAATAAATTCAATAATTGTGATTTCTCATTTTTAACATCCGAAATAATCGAACTAAGCGAAGGTGAATTTCACCAAGGAAAAGGAGCTGTCATTCGATTCATCGCAACTAAACAATAAGTAAATGAAAAAATATTGTACCCTAATTTTGTTGGCACTAGTAGTATCAACACAAGCACAAACTACTTTTGACTACGATGTGGTTTTAACTCCAATTACTGTAGCTGGATTGCCTGGATTGCACTCGTACGCCTATGGTCAGCACAATGGTAAATGGTTAATTATTGGTGGCAGAAAAGATGGCATTCATGCACGTCAGCCTTTTAATGCGTTTCCCAATTCGCAAAACAATACCGACATTTATGTAGTTGACATAGCTACCAATCAATTGTGGACAGCATCTGTAAACACGCTTCCAACCGGATTAAAAGAGCAACTTCAATCCACCAACATGAATTTTTACCAAGACCAAGACAACCTATACATCATTGGTGGTTATGGCTTTTCAACAGCTGCTAATGATCATAAAACATTTGGAAATTTAACCGCTATTGACATACCTTCTACAATAAATGCAATTATTGCAGGCACCTCAATTGCAGCTTATTTCAAACAAATTTCCAATGATAATTTTGCCATAACTGGCGGACAAATAGGTAAAATTGAATCTACTTTTTATTTAATTGGAGGTCATCGTTTTGACGGACGTTACAACCCCATGAACAATCCAACATTTACGCAAACATATTCCAATCAAATCCGAAAATTTAACATAAACAATAGTGGGAGCACATTAAGCATTTCAAATTATGAAACCATAACAGATGCCGTACACCTACACCGAAGAGATTACAATTTATTACCACAAGTTTTCCCAAATGGTGAGCTTGGCTACACAATTTCATCGGGTGTGTTTCAAATCGCAGCCGACCTACCTTTTCTTTATCCAGTTGATATAAAAGCCAGCGGCTACACTCCTCAACTAAATTTTAATCAATATTTGAGCAACTACCACAGCGGAAAAGTTTGCTTGTATGATGAAAACTTGAATCAAATGCACAATCTGTTTTTTGGCGGAATAAGCCAATACCACTACCAATCAGGAACCTTGATTCAGGATGATACCGTGCCATTTGTAAAAACAATTAGCCGCACAACCCGAAATGCAACAGGCGATTTATTCGAATACCAATTACCCATCGAAATGCCCAACTTAAAAGGTGCAGGAGCCGAATTTATTTACAACAAATCACTGCCCCATTTTACCAACGAAGTAATAAAACTAAACGAAACTCTACCCAATCAGTTTGTAGTTGGGCATTTGTATGGCGGAATCCAAAGCAGTAATCCAAACGCCTTCACCAACAACCAAACAGGGCAAACCGCTGCCGACGCAACAATATACGAAGTAAAATTTGTAAAAAACACCAACCTAATCACACAACAAATAAACGGTAACAATCCGTTCAAAGTAACCCTATTCCCAAACCCAACCACCTCCAAAACAATTGATATACAATTTGACATGCCCTATGCAACCACAGTAAATTACTTCATAGCCTCCCTCGACGGAAAAATTGAAGAACAAGGCGATATTGAAGATATTCATGCCGGAAAAACCAAAATGAAATTCGACCTAAGCGCCGCAACAACCAATATAGTCATAGTAACATTTGTGTTTGACAACAAATTTTATCTAACCGAAAAAATCATACTAAAATAATTTAACAAAAAATTTAGTATCACAATAAATAAAACAATTAACTTTGATAAACAATTTAAAAATAATAATTCTTAAAATAAAAACCATGAAAAAATCAATTTTAACATTAGCACTCGTTGCCTTTTTAACTTCAATGTCAGGCTTTGCTCAAGAAGAACAACCAAAACAAAAAAAGAAGAAAAAAGAAAAAACTGAAAAATCTTGTTCAACAGACGAAAAAAAATCATGCGGAACCGCAGAGAAAAAAGGCGGATGTTGCGCTAAAGGTGGCGAAGAAAAAAAATAATCGTTACTCAATAAAAGGTTACCAAAAAGTGTTCAAGCAATTGAGCACTTTTTTTGTGCTTTTTAATTTTTTTAGCACCAACACGCTCGGGCATTTTCCCAGCCCTATACCCGTCCCGAAGCTTCGGGACGCTCCAATCTTTTTGTTTTTTTGAAAAAAAAACAAAAAGGATTTCCGCTACTCCCGAAACGTCGGGACGGGGGTAAGCCTCCAACTTTTGGGAACTTTCCAAACGCTTGGGCTTTTTTTAATTACGAATTATGAATTACGAATTACACCTTCCCACCTGCAAGGTTTCCAAAATCGTGTAGGTGTAATAAAAAGCAACAAAAAAAGAGGAACTAAATCCTCTTTAATAACTTTCGATAAACCTATAATCGGTGTAAATGTAATCGGTTCTCCCGAAGTGTCGGGACAAGCTATTCAACCGGAGTTTAACTCATGGATTTTATTTTTTATAGGTATTCGTTGATTACAATTCATTGCTCGGCTTTCAGCCGCAACGAAACTCTAGCTGTTATGCACAGTATTTTTTATTTCTTTAGGTTCTTAACATACTCAATAAATCCATTGTAATAGTCGTCAACCGTCTTCTTTTTTGTTTCTGTCCATTTCTCTTTTGGTTGGCTTAGTTCTTTCTTTTCAACATTATCATCCATACCCGCCAAAACCGCGTCCATACCATGAAGATTTATCCACCTGTGGTCATAGTTTTCCTCATTTGTCCTAACGAAGTCAACCAACTTTGCAACTGTTTTTTCAAGTTTGTCAATGTCTTTGAAAGCATATTTGTTAATGTCTGGTCCGTAATCATTATTTAAAATTGAAACTGCTTGTTTTGCTGATTTGTCCATGCATAAATTGGCGTCATATCTTGCTCTTAGTTGTGCTACATAGAACCAATACATCGCATCGTCCTTTTTGTCCTGATTGTAAAGTTCACGTGAAAGAGCATAAATAACTGGAGGATTATAATAGCTTGGATTTTTCAAAATACTTTCAACGGTTTGCTGCTTAAATTCTTTGTTTTCCCCATTTAATATTTCAATAGCAGTATTGTGTCTAGCAACATCAATTTCTTTAAAAATTCCTTTAGGCTTGATTTCTGTTGTCTCAGTCTGTGCATTGCATACTGTCAAAAATCCAAGTGTAACAATAAATAGTAAAATTGTTTTTTTCATGGTTTAATTTTAAACATTTCTGTTAATATTGTGCATAACGTCAGACTGTGAAAAAACCTCACAATCTTTCCTACAAAAATATAAAAAAATTTGGATAAAAAATACTTTTTTTGTATTTTTAACCATGCAACATATACAAGGAATTTGCCGCAATCAACTACAAATGGGTAGTTTAGAGGATAAAAAAGCAGCATCAATATACTTTGTGTGCCCGATTTAATTGCCAAACTCAAAGCCTGGAACTCACCTTACAAGAGAAAGGTCTTGTTTTTTGAAAAAACGACCTATATAAAGCTATTTTTAGCCCAAATCATTTTTGGAACAAACCAAAATAAGTCAAAAATTAGCTTAGCTTAAAACGAAGTTAAACGGTTTATATGTTTTGGTTTTTATATGAAAATGGGGTTTTTTCACATCCTGACGTTTTGTGGCTACCCGAAGGGCGGGATTTTTACCACAAAATTTGATTTGAAAAACTAATGTTTGATTAAACACAAAACAGTCTTTGGAACACGAAACCCCGCCTTTTGGGTAGGTGCTGTTAGCGGTTCGGCTTTCTTGCTTTCTAAATAGTTTCATTCGTTTTTTTAAGTCGTCTGCGTTCTAATAAATATGTCGTCAACAAGTAAGCAATAGCAGTTGTCAAACTAATTATAAAATACTTGTCGTATGTAAGCTGATTGAAAGTCAATCGTCTAATTCCGTCATCACAAGCGGTGCATTCTATAATAAGTCGTTTGCTGTCCAATGCTGTTATTAAAATTGTCATAGAAAAGAAAATAAAAACGGTCACGCAGGTTCTTTTTAGTCTGTTAGGTCGAGATGAAAACCTTAATAACAAAAATGTCAACGAAGTGAAAAGTCCAAAGGCAATAACAAAACTGTCGCTTGCAAACAGGTGAAAGTTTTTACCAATAAATTGAATGTTGTCACCGTTAAAAAACTTGAATGAAAACCTAACAAGTTGTCGGTAATAGTCCTCAAATAAAAATGCAAACACAATTCCAACAAGTAGAAGTCCTATTGTCGTCAAAATGGTTTTGTAATTATTTTTTATTGTCGTCCACATTTATTTGTCTGTTGTGTTGTAGTCTTTTAAGCTGACCGCTAACGGTTTTCGGCTTTGCGAAGTGGCGGATTTTTAGCACAAATGTTCAATTGAAAAACTAAACTTGAACCTTGCACCAAACTGTCATAGAAGTACTGAACCCGCCATTTTGCAAAACCGATGTTGGCGGTTCGTTGTTCTTTTTCGTGTAGTGTCAATGTTGTTCTTGTCATACTTTTTCTGTGTCTGCTGATTTAATAGTTGCTGTAAGTAAATCAATAAAATTGTCAAAGTCGTTTCCACTTTGAATGATGTCTTGTGGAATTATACCTCTATAATCTATTAAGTGTATTGATTTTTCTTGTTCTTTTTCCGCTTCTAAATTGTCTTCAATTAATGGTTTTATTGTATTGCCAATATTCGTTACAAATTTTGTGAGTGGTAAAATTTCGATTGTTGAAAGTTTGTATCTGTCATTTGTGCCTGTATAGCGAGTAATGTCTACCGCACATAAAGCATAACGTTGATTTTGTTCAACGGAACGTTGAAGTTGTAATTTGCTCATTGAAACAGAATTTTGAGAATTCCACCTAGATTTTACTTCTATGAAATAAACGGGATTTCCATCAAGAAAAATAACGATGTCTTGTCCGCCTTGTATGTTTGTTGTTTCTGTTTCTTTGTCGCCAAATGAAACTCTATCTTGTAATTCGTCAGATAGTTTTTGTCTAATTAAACTTTCAATGTATGTTCCAATTTCGTGTTTATGATGAAAGTCTGCTTCATTTTCTTTTTGTAATTCAAGTAAAGCCGTTGCAGCGTTTAGAATTGCAGAAAAATTGTCTTCTTGTACTAGTTTACCAAGTTTTTTCAAATCGGATTCTTTTAATGTAACGATGGAAAAAATATCATCTTTTGTATTTTCATTTGTTACTACGTCCAACATTAATTTGGCTTTCTCACGGTCTAATATTTGGAATAAATCTTTGTATTTTGAGTCGGAGAGTTTTGAAATAATTTTAAGAATGTCATCCTTAAATGGGTGTTCATTAATATCTCTAATGTCTGTATTAAAGAAAATTTCTTCGATTTGATTTGTAAGATATTTATTTGTTATAAACCTATCCTCTGCTACAAATTCATTAAATTCTTTATAAATTAAATCCTCCTCAATTTCGTCCTTTGTTACCTTGTTGTAGAGGATTTTAATTTCGGGCATAATTTCAATGTCTCTTTTTAATTCACTTACGCCTTTTAGTTGATTTAACTGATTGGGATAAATTTTTGAAGTTGAATAAACTTCTTTCAGACTGTCTTCATTACAATTTGCGATTTCAAGCAATAATTGAATGTTTGATTTTACCCAATCATCTTTATGATGTTGAAGTAAATTAAAGAAAATTTGAACTAAAATTTTTCTTGATGAACGAATGTCTAAATTTTCTTCTTGGTTTTCAAGGCTAGATATTTGAATCAAGTTTTCATCATAAGAATAATACTTGCATATTATTTTCACTAATGAAGAAGGCTTGCTTTGTGAATTTAAACTGTTGTTTAGCTTACAATACTTCAAAAGGTTTTCAAAGAAAATATCTTCAAGTTTTTGAGTTTTCTCAAATAATTGAAGATTGAAACTTTCTGTATTAATTGTTTCGGGAAAGTAAATGCAAGTTGAAGCCTGTATTTCGTCTAATTTAGTTTTTACGCTGTTTGAAAAATCTTTTCTGTTGAATTTTTCAAAATGAAAGTTAAAAGTAAAGTCCTTGTGAATCAACCGTTCAATTGAGTTTGGAATTATAGATTTTCCAATGTCAATTAGATTTTCGGTTAAATTTTGAGGCGAAAGAAGAGATGAAAGTAAACAAAATTTACCTTCTAAATTCGGTAATAAAGTATGCTCCGAAAAGTAATTTATCTTTTCTTCTGCAATTAGATTTTTGTAGTAATTGATTAGGCAATCTTTGTCAAACTTAGATAAACGCTCTTTTGATATCTTCTCTACCAAATCTTGATGCCCTATAAACTCAGTATTTTCATTAGACCATTCAATTGCAAACTTGCTCCACAAAACAACTTTGTCTTTTGTAGGAATGTTGTTGTAAAAAGTGGCTACTAAAGTATAAATGTCATCAAAATATTCTGGGTTGTTTATTAGTTCTTCGGCAAAAAAACAAACTTCATTTACAGGTTTAAATCCTTCAAACGTTTCAACGATTGGCAATAGTTTGTATTCTTCAATCCAAGTATTTTGAAGGGTGTCAAAATAATCGTTCAATAAATTATTGTCTGTATCTCTTTTGAAATTTATTTGAGCATATAAAAGCGGATTTGAAACGCTTAATACGTTACTTTTTAGAAAATCAAAAATTAACTGCGAAGCCCTTTCTATTATTTTTTGATTTGCTTCTTCTTGCTCTTTTACTTGGTCTTTATTGCTTTTTAAGTGGATTCCATCTCTTGGTTCTGTTGGTAAAAATTGATTACAATTAATAACGAAGTTTAAGCCAAAATCTTCTGAACCAATTAATGGATAATATAGAAATAGTCGGGCGACTCTTTCCGAAAACTGAAACAGTTCAAGGTTTTCGTTGATTGGAAGAATTACCTCAATTTGGTCGTCATTTTCAATGATTGAATAAAGTATTTTGTTTGTTCCATTTTTTGAAATGGTTGTCTTGTAAAGTTCTATTCCTTTGTCATTCTCTATTTTTATTTTTTCAATTCGTTCAAATGAAGTTTCGGAATCTTTTAATATAATTTTTACTTTTTTAAGTCGGTCATTTATAGTTAAAACAATAGGAATGTAGTCTTCTAAATCTTTACTTGATTCAGCGATGTAACTTCGTTCTTGGTCGGTTTCAGGTAAAAACGTGAATGTAGTTTTTATTTCAGGATTTGAAAGAATTGCACCTTCTTGAATAAGTTGGTAAACATTTTCTTTTTGCGTTCTGATGTTTTCACTTAAAGCTTTCCAATCTTTCGGGCTTCTGTCAATTAAAAAGTTTTTGATTTCAAAAAAGGTGTTGTTTGCTTCAAGAATGGAGTTGATTTTGAACTTACGTCCAAAAGTATGTGTCGTCAAAAAACCTGTTCCGTATTTTCCAACTTCTGGGATTTCTGATTCTTCTCCATATTTCCCACTTACTTGCTTTATTAAAGAAATAAACGATTTAGTCGTAAATGGTTTTCCGTTGTGAGTAAAAGAGAACCCGTTTCGGTAGTTTAAAACAACTTCACATTCCGTTGTCAAGTCACAAGCATTTTGAACTAATTCCCATACTGCACGATTAGACGAATAATTATTGAAATTTTCAAAACCTCTAATCATCTTATCAGCGTGTTGCTTCAAGTCTGATAATTCAGATTCCGTTTTTGCGTTGTTTAATATTTCGTCACGATTTATGCTTGTAGTTTCGTTCATTTTTAGCTTTTAATTTGTCTTGTCCGTTCGTGTTTGGGTGTCGCTCTACAATGACCGCCAACTAATAAATAAACGAAAGTCCTTGCGCTTTTATAAATTCTATTTGGCAAGTAACTTTAAATATATTTCCCAAAAATAAACAAAATAATGAATTACAGCGGTTATTGTTTCAGTTTTTTTAAACAAGTAAAATTATTTATGAGATTCCGGAATGACAAGTTTGCGGGTAAAGTAGTTGCGAATTGTAGTGAATTTCAATTTCAAAAATCAATTTTGTTAACCACAAATTTACTTCGTCTGTTCGCTTTGCTCGGGTCACAAATTGACACAAATTTGAAATCTTTGATTTTTTTGCCACAGATTTCACAGATTTCACAGATTTGAAAACTTTGAAACCTTAAACGTTAAACCTTAAACTTGAAACCTTAAACTTGAAACCTTAAACTTGAAACCTGAAACCTGAAACCTTAAACCTTAAACCTGAAACCTGAAACTTGAAACCTTAAACCTGAAACCTTAAACCTGAAACCTTAAACCTTAAACCTGAAACCTTAAACCTGAAACTTGAAACCTGAAACCTGAAACCTGAAATCTGAAACCTGAAACCTGAAACTTGAAACCTTAAACTTTGAAACCTTCTTCTGAAAAACAAAACGTCAAGCCTAGCCCCGATAGAGCCGATATCCTTTTTGTTTTTTTTTCAAAAAACAAAAAGATAAAGGCGAAAGCGGGACAAGTTGTCAACTGAAACGGTGGCGTGTGCTACAAATAATTGTTGACTGGATTATTTTATATAGAATTAAATATATACTTAGTGTGACCCAAAATAGATGCAATTTATGTTTTTAATTGTTTGTGCTGCTTTATTAAAACTAGGCTCGCTCCAATAATAAACATAATTCCCACCCAATCGGCAATGGGGACTGCATTATCATCTGGGTTTGTGCCTGTTTCGCCTGTGCTACCAAAATCGGTTGGGGTACTGCCTGGCGCTTGGCTTGCAACTTGTTGGGATACAATTAATAATAACCCGAAGTACAAATAAATGAATACGTTTTTCATGATTTTGATTCTTAGTATATCGTTTGTAGTGTTATCCATTGGTTGTTTTCCATTTGTATTTTTAGTATCAAAACCTGATTTCTGTTGGGTATATTTTCCAAATCAACTGTCTGTTGATGGTAGTTATTGCCAGCAAAAAGTAACCTTCCCATCACATCATACACCTGAACTTTTTCTATATGTTGCTTTTTGGATGCAATGTGTAATTGCTCATTTTTATTAAAAACACGTACCGAATTGCCATCTAAATTTGTTGTATTGGTAGTCAAATTAGGTAAGTAAACCACTTCAAACCGTGAGTTAAAAACACCTTCTGCGGAGGTGAAAATATAGGGTGCATCTGTAATAGCGACGGTAGCTCCGGTTAGATTGTCTTTTATATAAATCAGTTGGTTTGCAAAAACACCATCAAACTGGCAGAGTGAAATGGCATAAGTTCCTGCGGTACTACTCACAAACCCCAATGGCACACTATCGTTTATGTCAAAAGGTAACGCCCGACCTTGTATTACATAGTCTTTATTTTCAATCACCGAATACAAATAGCTGCCTGTATTACCAAACGATCTGCCATCAAACTGACTATCAACGATATCTGTTGCTCCCCAAACGTAACCAATCAATAGCTGATTAATCGGTGTGCCATTTTCTAATTTCAAATCCAACCAAATGCGGTGTTTTTCGTTAGTTGTCCGAAAAAATTGATTATCCTGATTGTTTCGTCTTAAATCGTTTGTGAAATTCACGTTTCCTGAACTTTTTGCTTTCACAAAAAAACCTTGTCCCACTTGGATACTCCCATCAGGAATCTCGGCAGGGGTGTGGTAGGCTGGATCGTTTAGCGCAATTTCGGTTGCCGCTGTACCACCTGTTGCATTCCAAGTGGCGTAGTTGGTACCTGCCTGAAATTGACCATTGCTATTCATTGATAGGGTGTGCGCATAAAAATACAATGTACCTTCAATAGTTGCAGCGTTGTCCGAAACAAATTTAGCTGCATCAATAGTTGAGGGGTAGGGGTTGCCCACCAAGTTATAGCTAAACGTGGGTGAGTACGCCAAATTAAACGAGTAACTACCATTAGTTGGAACCCCAAAAAAAGTACCTGTCCATTCTGCCGGAACTAACGATGACTGATTATTGGGAGCTCGTACTACATACCCTTTAGCTACTTTAAATACTGAACTGCTGGACAATGTGGAGCTTAAATAAGTATCGGTTGGGGTATTGTAGGTATAAAACCGATGGGTAAGTGTTTGAGGCGAAAAGCCATATAAGTTTTGTCCAACAACTGGCGATGACCATAATGTATGATCTAGCCTCACAAGGGTGCTTGTATTTCTTTTCACCGAAATAGCCCCAACATTTACCGCCAACGGATCAATCTGAATCAAATTACTGTTATTCATTTGAGTATAACTACTACCGTTTTCAACGGTTATTGAGCCATAAACAAATACATCGTGTGCGCTAACTACCGTTGCCGAGTTGGTTACCCTAATGGTACACGCATACACATCAGCAGTTGACGTAAAATTTCCCGAAAATACAGCCTCTTTGGTATAAGTTGGAATTCCATTGCTCCAGTCATTTCCATTCCAAGTGGTGGTACTTGTGCACACAATGGCGTCCGCATCGGTTACTCCGTTGCAATTATCATCTATTCCGTTGCCATAAATTTCAGTAGCTCCCGGATTTATCGTTGCATTGGTATCGTCACAATCGGTGGAATTGGTTACATAACCAGTCGCATAATAACACGTAGCAGTGGCCGCATCACCATAACCGTCAAGGTCTAAATCGGCATAATATACTATTGATGAATTATCAATTCCGTCAATTGACAAGTTGGTTCCATAGGTTGAAATAGCTCCCGAAATACTCAGTAATTTACCATGTATTTGAGCCCCAACTCCAATCGAAATAGCACCATTTGCAATGGTTGTACCTTTAAAAGTTATGTTAGCTGCCAAAGAAAATGCACCTTCCACAATCCAATACACCGAATTGGCTTGGGCGCCATTAATTAACACAATGGTCACTCCCGCACCCGTTGTAAACGCTCCACCAAATTTAAAAACAAACTTAGCGCTTGGGTTGTTTTGCGCATCTAAAATTAATGTACCTGCTACCGAACCAGCGGCACTACTACTATAAACTCCCGAAAACAAGGTTTCACCACTTCCAAAAGCAGGTGTGTGGTTAGTTACCGTTGCTGGCATATTCTGAAAAGCGGTATATGCGGTACTCAAATCCGTAGCAGCACTACTCGTTTGGGAATCAGCAATGTGGAAACCTCCCGACACTGCCGATGTTTCAAAACCAGTTATTGTGCCAAAGTTAGTTCCAATTGTCCCGTCAATCATTGATGTGGCTACATTATCAATATTCCCCGAATTTGTAAATACCGAAAACGTTGCCGCACTACCAATACTAGGAAAACATTGCACAAAAGAAGGAATAAATGGAAGTAAAAATAAAGGCAAAATAATCCCATTTAACCACTTGAAAGTTATTTTTTTCATGTGTTTATTATTTAAAAAATTAAAAAAATTGAAAATGAATGACTAACCAATGTGATTATTTGGTCTAGTTTAATTTATTCAAAGGTAGTGCTTAAAAGGCCTTGTTTTTGTAAATAATTGAAAGTCTGTTAATTATACAAGTTTGTCATTTTATAGTGTAAATAAAACAACATAAATCCAACTTTAGTGAATTCCACCTCACAATACGTTCGTTTCATCCCAAAAAACAAACTTGTAATACCAAACACTTATATAAAATAGTCTAAAGATGCGACGTTATTTTTTTTCAAGATTTTATAAAAAAATCATTTCATAGCTGGGCTACGTAATTATTTTTTTGTGAAATATTGGAGAAAAAGAACAAGTAGATTGGGCTATTTTATATAAGTGTTTGGTATGAACTCTTTTTTTATTCATTTGGAGCAACACACTAGGCATTTTCAACCAAGGTTAGTTCCTGCCTTTCGTTCCAATCTTTTTGTTTTTGAAAAAAAAACAAAAAGGATTTCCACTGCAGTCAGGGCTAAATAAAAAAGGAATGGGCATTTGGACAAAGGCATCAAAAAAAGAAATATCTATGGATTTTCAATACCCTATTAAAAGTATATTTCAAAAAAATATTGGAACGCTACGCAGGATAAACTCAAAAAAAAAATCGTCTAAAATAAATTAGACGATTTTTAAATATAAAAAATTGGTTGGTTTTAGTTGTTTAACATTACCGGCATTACAAGCATGGTAACGGTTTCTCCATCGTCCAATCCGTCAACAGGAGTAAGGATCCCGGCACGGTTTGGCATGGACATTTCCAATTGAATTTCGTCTGATTGGAGGTTGTTTAGCATTTCAAGTAAAAACCTTGAGTTAAAACCAATTTGCATATCATCACCTTGATAATCACACGTTAAACGCTCTTCGGCTTTGTTGGAATAGTCAATATCCTCAGCAGAAATGTTTAACTCAGCTCCAGCTATTTTTAATCGAATTTGGTGGGTTGTTTTGTTTGAAAAAATCGCCACACGACGCACAGAATTTAAAAACTGCGAACGATCAATTACTAATTTGTTTGGGTTTTCTTTTGGAATTACTGCCTCGTAATTAGGGTATTTACCATCAATTAATCGACAAGTTAAAATATAATTTTCAAACGAAAATGTTGCGTTAGCATCGTTGTAATCTATTTTAACTTCGGCATCAGACGCACCTAAAATACTTTTAAGAATATTTAATGGTTTTTTTGGCATAATAAAATCAGCTACTTGCGATGCTTTTACATCGTTTCGAGCGTATTTTACTAATTTGTGTGCATCGGTTGCCACAAATATTAATCCTTCGGTTGAAAATTGAAAGAAAACACCTGACATTACTGGTCGTAAATCGTCATTACCTGCTGCAAAAATTGTTTTGCTGATTGCGGTTGCCAACACTTCTGCTGGAACTAATGTTGATGATGGCTCTTCTAACTGCACTGATTTTGGAAATTCTTCGCCTGGTGCATACGCAATGGCATATTTTCCTGAGTTGGAGCTAATTTCAATAGTATTGTTTTCCTCAACTGTAAAAGTTAGGGGTTGCTCAGGAAATGTTTTAAGGATATCCAATAGCAATTTTGCAGGAACAGCTACGCTACCAGAGTCTTTTGATTCAATTTCAAGTGTAGCTGACATCGTTGTTTCAAGGTCAGATGCTGAAACGGTTAATGTTTTTTTATTAATTTCAAATAAAAAGTTGTCTAAAATAGGTAGCGTATTGCTACTATTAATTACACTCCCGAGTACTTGTAATTGTTTTAATAAATACGAGCTTGATACTATAAACTTCATTGGTTCTTATTTTTTACAAATATATCGTAAAGTTATAGATTTCAAAAAGAAATTTATTAACATTATTTCGTGTATTTTATTTTTCGGATATAGGTAAATGCAATTCCGAAAAGCAATAGTAAAATGAGTGGTGCGCCAACAGTTATGATTTGGGTGAGTGTATAATTGGTGTGTACTTTTTCTTTATCTAAAATTGACACGCGCACTTCTTTGTTTCGGATGTTAATAAGTCCGTTGTCATCTAATAGATAATTGATGCAATTGAGCAAAAACTCTTTATTTGCATACATATAATTGGTCCATTTGTCGTAACCAAGTTCCAAGGGCACGCCATTTTTATCCAATTGATTTTTAATGACATCCCCATCAGCAACAACAATCATTTTGGTTTTTTTTCCAACAGGTTTATAATTAGGATCTTTAAATGCAGTAATTCTATTTTGGTACACCGATTTAAAGTTACCTTCAAGCAAAACTGCCAAAGGTATATTTCCCAAATTGCTAAATTCTTTTTGTTCGGGGCGGTCTTCAACCATGCTTAAACTAATAGGTAGTGGGGTTCCAACAGCTTTTGAATAAGGTGATGATTGTAATAAAATTGTTTTTTGTATGTCGTTTTTTAATAATTCGATGGGGTTGGTAAATTCAAATTTTACCGCGTCTAAATTGCTAATTATTGGGTTCTGTTTTTGGTTGTTTTTGGCAGTTACGGGGTACACCATTGGCGAAAATAACCAAGGATACTGGGTGTATTGGGTAGCATTTCCTTGTTGCCCAGTGGCTAATGCAATTGGAGTAGCTAATAAATCTTTTACTAAATCGGGTTGAATACGTATGCCATATTTAAAAAATAAATCGTTCAAATTCAGGTCTTTAGGAAAAGCTAGGTTTTCGCCAGTAGTCATTAAACTGTCCATTTCCATTGCAACATGATCTACCAACCAAATAGACTTGCCGCCATTAATAACGTATTGGTCAAGCACTTGTTTTTCACCATCAGTAAAAGCGATGGTTGGTTTGGCAATAATTACTAAATCGTATTTTTTTAGTTCATTGATTGTGTTTACTGGATTTGAAGCAACTGAGTCTAATGTAAAAGGAGCAATATGGTAGTTTTCTCGTACTGTTTTCAAAATGTCTGCCAATTGGTAATCTTCTACTTCGCCATTACCTTTTAAAACGGCTATTTTTTTCTCTTTATTTTTTGAAACGGTATTAAATCCATTGGCGAAAGCGTATTCCAAATGTTGCACTGAATTAACTACTTTTTCTGCTGTACTAGCACCCATCATATTTTTCAGCAAAGGAACTTTGGTACTATTTTTACCATAATTAATTACTGCCCACGGAAAAATAATTTCTTGGGTTTGTTTTCCTTTGTCGTCAACCGTAACATTCATTGGGGTTAGCCCTCGTTCCATAAACGATTGCATAATTTGTTCACGTTCGTCAGGATTTTCAAGTGGATTAACAAACTGGAAAATGATGTTTGAGTTATATGCTTTGTACTCCTCCAAAAGTTGTTGGGTTTCGGCTTGCAGTTTTTTAAATTCACCTGGAAAATTTCCTTCCAAAAAAACATCTACATAAAGCGGTTCTTTAATATTTTGTAAAATAGAAATTGAGGTTTCAGATAAAGTATATCTTTTGTCTTGGGTTAAATCAAATCGTTTAAAAAAGAAATGACTCCCAAAGTTAACTGCGAGAAGTAAAAGAATTATTTTAAATAATTTTTTTAAATTGGGTTGGTTTGTTTTCATTACGATTTTAATGATTTTAAATTAAACACGGTCAAGGATAAAAATAAAAAAGTAAAACTTAAAAAGTAAATCACATCTCGGGTGTCAATAACACCTCGGCTGATGCTTTTAAAGTGATAATCCATTCCAAAAAAGGAAATTAGTTGAGCGTTTTCTGAAAAAATACTGCTAATTCCTTCAAATCCGAAATAAAACAAAAAGCATAAAAAGACGGCAATGATAAACGCAACAATTTGATTTTCGGATAGGGTAGAAGTATAGATGCCTATGGCGGTGTAACTTGAAATTAAAAATAATAAACCAAAGTACGAGCCAATGATGCTTCCCATATCTATGTTTCCTGATGGGAAAGCCAAATCAGCAACAATATAAACGTACAAAAAAGTAGGTAGTAAAGCAATCACAATAAGTAACATGGCGCCAAAAAACTTGCCACCTACAATTTGCCAAATAGTCAACGGTTTGGTAAGTAAAAGTTCAATTGTTCCTTGTTTTTTTTCGTCCGAAAAACTACGCATCGTTACTGCCGGAATTAAAAAAAGTAAAATCCAAGGAGCAATTGTAAAAAAAGGATTAAGATCAGCAAAACCACTATTTAGGATGTTAAATTCTCCATCAAAAACCCATAAAAATAAGCCGTTTAGCAGCAAAAAAATGGCAATAACCAAATAACCAATTGGCGAACCAAAAAAAGATTTTATTTCTCTAAATAATATTGATTTCATATATTTTATTCTAAAGTATGTAATTTGTTTACGCTCCAAGCTTCTGGCTTGTTGTTAAATAATTTTTTTGTAAAAGTCCAAACCTCCTTAAATAATTCTGATTGTCGGTAGTTTTCTAAATCTTGTTCGCACTCCCAATAGCTATATGTAAAAAACAGACATGGATTGTTTTGATCCTGATATAATTCAAGAAAACGATTTCCGGGCGCATTTCGTATATATTCTTTTACACCATCAAAATGTGCCTTAAAAACAGCAATTTGATTTTCGTCAATGGAAAGCTTCACAATTCGTACTAACATTATTTTTATTTTTCAAATTGAATTAATATTTGGTCTCTGTAATTTAACCCCAACAAGCTATTTGCCGACCCTACCGTGTTTGGATTACTTTTGTAAACGGCAATTTCAACAAAACCAGCTTCATTGAAAACAGCCATTTTAAAACCGATATAGTCACTTTTTACATAAGTATCGGAATTTCCAATTTCAGAATAATCGGAGTAAATATGTTTAATTTCTTTATTTTTAAAATGAACGGATACTTTTCTTCCTTTGGAGTTTTCGATAACCATATTTTTTGAAATATTGGTAACGGCATTTCCAAAATGATCAATATAAATTACATATCCTTTGATAGATTGCCTATCATCAGCAACAACAGCCTGTAGCTCTGTAACTTTTTTGAGGGAAGTTATTTCTTTACCAATCACACTCATAGCGCCACCTTTAGCCAAATGGCAAGCGGTTTTTACAAAAACATCTGTGGCTGAAGCATCGGGCATTAATCGATCATTAAAATTGAGGGCAACTATTTTTTGAGGTTGTATTTTTTCGGTTAAAATGCTCAAAATCCCATTATCTGCACCAACAAAAAAATGGTCGTTCCATTGCATGGCAATATGCTGAATTTCTTTATTTCGTTCAATGTCAACACCAATTAAATGAACGGTGTTTTTGGGGAAACTGGCATAAGCCGAACTCAAAATATAACTTGCTTCTGAAATATTAAATGGATCAATAGAGTGCGAAACATCAACAATTGTTACTTCCTTAAATTCTGTCAATAGTTTTCCTTTCAAAGCACCAACAAAATGGTCTTTTAATCCGTAGTCGGTGAGTAAGGTAATTATTGACATAAAATTGTTTATAACTAATTGAAATTTGTAAGGCGGTATTTCATAAATTTGAATGGTACAAATCTAGTAATTATTAGATAAAAATTAACTAAAAAAATCATCCTTTTGAACGAACGAATTATTGAATTAAACGATATTGCTCCTAAAGAGTTTTGGGGAGCCCAAGATTCTCATTTAGAAACAATTAAAAAATACTATCCAAAGTTAAAAATTGTAGCCAGAGGAACTACGTTAAAAGTTTTTGGAGAAAAAGCCGAATTGGACGAGTTTGAAGTGAGGTTCAATCGATTGATGGTACATTTTACCCGATACAACACCATTGATACTAATGTTATTGACCGAGTTATTCAGAGTTCCAATCAAGACGAGCAACGAATGCCCGATCATGAAAAAATATTGGTGCACGGCATAGGAGGGAAGCTCATTAAAGCCATGACACCCAACCAACACAAATTGGTTGAAGCTGTATTTAAAAACGACATGGTTTTTGCTGTGGGACCCGCCGGAACAGGAAAAACCTACACAGGTGTTGCCCTAGCCGTAAAAGCATTAAAGGAAAAACAAGTAAAACGAATCATTTTAACTCGCCCAGCGGTGGAAGCAGGTGAAAATTTAGGTTTTTTGCCAGGTGACATGAAAGAAAAATTGGACCCTTACATGCAACCACTTTACGACGCTTTGCGCGATATGTTACCCCCGCAAACCCTTGAAGATTACATTTTAAAAGGAATTATTCAAATTGCGCCTTTGGCATTTATGCGTGGACGAACCCTGGATAACGCGTTTGTTATTTTAGACGAAGCGCAAAATACAACCCATTCGCAAATGAAAATGTTTTTGACTCGAATGGGTAAAAATGCTAAATTTATTATCACTGGCGATCCTGGACAAGTTGATTTACCTCGACGAACAATTTCGGGTTTAAAAGAAGCTTTATTGGTTTTAAAAGACATTGACGGTATCGGAATTATTTACCTTGATGATAAAGATATTGTGCGTCACCGTTTGGTTAAAAAAGTAATTGATGCCTACAAGAGCATTGAGAATAACGACTAAAACCATGCTAAAACCCAATTCTAAAAAAATAATTAGTACTGATCTTGACGGCACCTTATTGAATCAAGACCATCAAGTATCAAATTTTACAAAACAAGTTTTAACTACTGCACACCAAAAAGGACATACTTTAATTATTGCCACAGGAAGGCATCATCTGGATGCAATGCCAATTTTGTCGGATATTAAAATTCCTTTTTATTTGATAACATCCAATGGTGCCCGCATTCATAACCCTGAAAAAGAGCTAATTTATCAGTTTAACCTTGATGATGCTATGGCTCGTTCTGTTTTGACTGCCGATATTGATGATGAGATAACTTCTGTTTTGTTCAAAGAAGAGGTTTGGATGACCAATAAAAATAATGAAAAACTAAACAGTTTTCAAAAGGAAATGAATTATCCGCCCCAAATTGTCGATTTTAGTCAAGTCGATGATTTAAGCGGGATTAAAATATTATTTACACATTCCGATAACCAAAAATTAGAACAATTAAGACAAAATTTACAACTTCATTTTTCTGACCAATTTGATTTTGCATTTAGTCTTCCCATTTGCTTGGAATTGCTTCATAAAGAGGTTGATAAAAGTAAAGCGATTGCGCTAATTTTGGAATTAGAAAACACAAATTGGCAACAAACTATTGCTTTTGGTGATGGTTTTAATGACGAAAAAATGTTGCTTGCTGCGTCCAAAGGATTACTAATGAACAATGCGCCAATCCATTTTAAACAAAAATTAAACCACCTACAAATTATTAATAGCAATAATCAAGATGGGGTTGCACACTACCTAAATGAATTTATTTTAAAGGAATGATAGCGCCATTTTTTTTCTATTCAAATTAAAACTAAATTTGCAAAAAAATAACACAACAACTCAATGAACACAATTACTACCACTCATTTTAATTTTCCTAACCAAAAATCGGTGTACCGAGGAAAAGTAAGAGAAGTTTACAACATTAATAACGAATTACTAGTAATGATTGCTACCGACAGGCTTTCAGCGTTTGACGTAGTTTTGCCAAAAGGAATTCCGTACAAAGGACAAATTCTGAATCAAATTGCAACAAAATTTATGGAACTAACTTCAGATATTGTTCCCAATTGGTTAATTGCAACGCCAGACCCAAACGTGGCAGTAGGTCATTTATGCGAACCATTTAAAGTCGAAATGGTAATTAGAGGTTACCTATCAGGGCATGCCGCACGTGAATATGCAGCTGGCAAAAGAGTAATATGTGGAGTAGCAATGGCAGAAGGATTAAAAGAAAATGATAAATTTCCAAATCCAATCATTACCCCAACAACCAAAGCAGACAACGGCTCGCACGACGAAGATATTTCGCGTGAAGCTATTTTATCAAACCAAATTGTTTCTGAAGAAGACTATCTAATTCTAGAACAATACACCCGTGCACTCTATCAACGAGGTACTGAAATTGCTGCTTCCAGAGGGTTAATTTTGGTGGATACCAAATACGAATTTGGAAAAACAAAAGACGGTCAAATTGTACTAATTGACGAAATTCACACCCCAGATTCATCGAGATATTTCTATTCAGAAGGCTACCAAGAACGACAAAATAAAGGCGAAGAACAAAAACAACTTTCCAAAGAATTTGTTAGACGATGGCTTATCGAAAACGGATTTCAAGGCAAAGAAGGTCAACAAATACCTGACATGACAAATGAGTATATCGAAACTGTATCTGATCGTTACATCGAATTATTCGAAAACATATTAGGCGAACCATTTGTAAAAGCCGACATTACCAACATCAATGAACGAATAGAAACCAACGTACTAAATTATTTGAATAAATAATATAAAAGCTGTCTGAAAAGGCAGCTTTTTTTTATTGCCGGCTAGTGCAAGGAAGTAATGAAAAAACTGTCCTGGAGCTATTTGCAAGCGCGTTTTGGATATGCAAATACTTTTCGGAGTAAGTTTTTTTAAACACTCAACATTCTCTTTAAAGTATCTTGCATGGCAATTCTAAAGGAATCATCTTGAGTAACTTTCTTGTACAAATCGAGTTCTAATTTTCGTTGTTTAGACATGATATCAGCAAAAATTTTATCAAATGCAATATCTCTGTTTTGTATGTCTGTATTCTCAGCATATTTTGCCTTAAAATCTGGATGCGTTTGCATATTCTTAGCCAAATTCACAAACTTTGCTCTTTGTTCTTCTGGTGTTGCTTCCCAACCTTGAAACCAACGTTCGTTAAAACTATTGATAATTAAATCCAATGGATCTTCTTCTTTGTCTGAACCGTGTGCACCTCTAGGATTTGGGTTTTGTGGGTCTAATTCAGTTTCGGAATCGTCTAAACCAATACTTGAATTTAGTTTTACTCTTTCTAATCCATACGTTGACAAATCGACAGAGTTTAGCAATTCATCTAAAGCATCAATACTACCATCAACTATAATCATTTTTGGAATTAAAAATTTTAAAAACCAAAATAGCTTCTCCCAATTCACTACTTCATATGGCAATATGGAAGCCATCTGACCGTATATTTTTACAAATTGCTTGGCTTTGATTTTGAAATCGGCTTTCTCGCTATCTTCTAATTCTAATTGAAAATTGAATCGGTCCGCAGCTGTATCAATGATTGGACTTAAAAGCTGTGCATCAACTTTTTTGAAATATTTATCTACAAAATCTTCTACTTCTGACCATTCGTAAACACCAACATCGTCTAAAATGGCTTTGATTTCGTGCAAAACATTTACATCTGTAGCTTTGTTTAATGAGGTGGCAGTATAAAATGGGTCAAATGCATCTTTCATATCTTGAGTAGAGTTGAAGAAGTCCAATACAAATAAATCTTCTGTTTTCTTGCCTAATTTATCGGCTGCACGGTTTAGTCTTGATAGGGCTTGTACGGCTAAAACACCTTGCAACTTTTTATCCACATACATGGCTGTTAATTTTGGTTGATCAAAACCTGTAAGGTATTTGTTAGCCACTACTAAAATTTTATACTCATCGCTATCAAACTTATCTCTGGTATCTTTTTCTGCAAAACCATTAATACTGTCTTCGGTATATTCTATACCATCTATTTTTTTCTTTCCTGAAAAGGCAATTACTGCTTTAAAAGGTTCTCCTTTTTCTTTGAGTATTTTTTGTATAGCAAAGAAATACTTGATAGCCGATTCAATACTTTGTGTAACCATCATGGCTTTCGCCTTGCCTTTTAACTTTTTAGTATTGACAATCTTGGTAATAAAATGATCCACCACAATATCCGCTTTTATAGCAATGGTTTGTTTGTGTTGTTCTACGAAAGCTCTTAGCTTTTTTTGAGCTTTATTAGTATCAAATAAAGGATTATCTTCTATTGATTTTTCAATTTCATAATAGCTTTTGTAGGTAGTATAATTTGCCAATACATCTAAAATAAAACCTTCTTCAATGGCTTGTTTCATGGAATACAAATGGAACGGTTTAAATTTTCCGTCTTCTTGTAACTCTCCAAATTTTTCTAATGTATTTGGTTTTGGTGTAGCTGTAAATGCTAAATAAGATGCATTCTTACTCATTTTGCGAGAACGCATGATTTCGAGAATCTTATCTTGTGGGTCTTCTTCATCTTCTTCTGAACTGTTACTGCCCATGGCACGGTTCATATTATCGGCAGCAGAACCACTTTGACTACTATGCGCTTCATCTATAATTACTGCAAAACGTTTGTCGCTTAAATCAGCTATTCCATCTACAATAAATGGAAATTTTTGAATAGTTGTAATAATAATTCGTTTGCCACTTTCCAGACTTTCTTTTAATTCTTTTGAAGAATAAGCAGGAGCAACAATGTTTTTCACTTCTGAAAACTCTTTGATGTTTTCTCGAAGTTGCTTGTCTAAAAGTCTTCTGTCTGTAACCACAATAACGGAATCAAATAGTGGATTGTTAATACCTCTGCTTCCTGGTGTAGTTTCACTTTCAGGATAAGTTTCTATCAATTGGTATGCTGCCCAAGTGATGGAGTTTGATTTACCAGAACCCGCAGAATGTTGTATCAAATAGGTTTGTCTAACGCCATTTTTACTTGCATCGGCAATTAGTTTTCGCACAACATTCATTTGATGGTAACGTGGAAAAAACAAATTCTTTTTGCTTAAAGCATCTGTTTCTTTTCCATCAAAACGCACAAAATGCTGAATGATATTTGCCAAACTTTCGCGAGTTAAAACCTCATCCCATAAGTAAGCCGTTTTATGACCAAATGGATTGGGCGGATTGCCTTTACCATAATTATGACCTAAATTGAAAGGCAAGAAAAAAGTATTTGCACCATCTAATTTCGTAGTCATATACACTTCATCGGTATCTACTGCAAAATGCACTATACAACGCCCAAAGTTTAATAAAGGTTGGGTTATATCTCTTTTGGTTTTGTATTGATTTTGACCATGGACTTTGGCGTTTTGACCTGTCCAATGGTTTTTGAGTTCCATTGTAGCAATAGGTAAGCCATTTACAAAAACAACCATATCAATTTCTTCACGAGGATTAAGTAGTGAATATCTAATTTGTCTTGAAACACTGAATTCGTTATTATCGAAATTTATTTTTGCTGCTGCGCTGCTGCTGGCTAATGGCAAAACATACATCAATGTAAAATGAGCATCATCGACCTCCAAACCTTTACGCAATAAACGCAAAATACCATACTTTTTGACCAAACGATCCAAACGGTCTAGAATTTTGATTTTCCAGTCGCTTTGTTTTTGCAGTTTTGCTAATTCTTCGGGTTGAGTAGTTTCTAAAAAATGCCAAAAACGCACCTCATCAATTGCGTATTTTGCATTGAAATCGGAAGCATAGCCAATATAATAGCCTTTGCCCGAACGGTATAATTCTATTCTCTCCTGAATATGGCCTTCTTGTTTGAGTTCTTCAAGACAAGAACCCGTAAGTTTTTTTTCTATGGATGCTTCTAGGGCGGCTTCGTTGGTTTGTGTGGGCATGGGTATTAAATAATAAGTGAGTTTACAAAATCGACTATTTCTTTACATTTATCATTTGCTTTAATTTTTTCTTCATTAAGATAATCAGATTTTTTTATGCAAACAGTATTTGAAGCACCAGAAATTTGCAACTGCCCAACTATACCTATAATTGACTTATCTTTATCATATTTTTGCGCTTTTCTAGCATTATCAAAATTTTTTGTAAGATAAATATTTGCATCATCAAATATTTTTTCATTTTTTTCTTTCATTAATGGCATCAACAAGTCTTCTAGTTTACCTTTTTCATTATCAGTTTCTGTAAAAATAAATGAACCCAATTTTAATCCCTGATGAATAAAGAGTTCTTTATGATTAGTAAATGGTTTTATATTTAAAACTTCATTGATTTCTTCATTCAATTCTGTAATTCTAGTTAAAATTCCTTTATCGTCGGAATCTAAAAAATATACTATTCCTAAACTAGTTCCTTCAGGTATAGAACTAATCTCATTTTCTTTAGGAATTAATGTAAAAAAATCATTTAATAATTGTTTTCGAACATCTTTTTTACTATCTCCTCCCATTGTATATAATAGATAATAATTTGAATCCATTTTTAAAGTACTACTAGGAAGTAATACTTGTCTTACTTCTTGTAAATTAAGATCTTCTACATTTGTTTTAGAAGCTTCAGTTTTCAATAAACTATTAATAGGAACTGGAAAATCTTTTATCTTTAATTTATCATTACTCAAATATCCATTGTGTTTTAAAATTCTTGAAATAAATTCAACATCGTGAGGACCTTCACATAGTATTGCAATAATTTGTGTTGCCATAATTATCTTATATCAATGTTAATAGTTTCAACCAATTGTTTTAATTTATTTCCTTCTAGAAATTTACATGAAATTTTACCATCTATTTCATTCAAAGCAAATGCGGTTAACTCATCATCAGGATAGTTATTTTCTACAAAAGCATCAATACACTCTTTACTATGAGTAGATAAAAAAACTTGAACATTAAATTTAACTGCTAATTGTTGTATAAACTGTGTAAAATCGATTAGTAAATTTTTATGTATGGCACTATCTAATTCGTCTATACAGATAATACCATTTTTACTATATCCCATTAATAATGCAATTTCAAAAACTCGTTGTAATCCTTCACCATATTTTGTTATGTCGATTGCTGTATCATTATTTAAAGAACTTACCATAAATCTACTTTCATTGTCAATACTCGTCATTTCAATTTTTTCAATAGTTGGGTCTAAATTTTCATTGATAAACTTCATTATTTCATCAAAATACCTTTCCTGTATAGCTTTTGCGTGAGCCCTTTTTAATAATTTCCCATCATATCTATAAGGGCTGCTGAATGTTGCTTGACATAAAAATTGACTCTTTTCGTAATAAAACTCAGGGTCTTTATTATCAAATAAGTGAATTGTGCTCGAAAAATTATCTCCATTTACATTTGCATCAGAAACAATACTATTCAAATAATGACTTTTTTCAATATTTTCTGTTGTTTCAATTTTATTTATGTTTAACGAACAATGCTTTGAGTTAAATTCAGCTTCAATTTTTATGTTATCAACAAATATTTTATCAAACCATCGTGTTGGGAAGTCTTTATAGAATCTTCCTCTAAATCTTTCTAAATCAATTATAGACTGAAAATTATTTAATCTTGTAAATAGATAAAATATTTCTAACACAGACGTTTTACCAATATTATTTCCACCAGCGAAAATATTTACTCTATTTAAATTTTTTATTTCTATATTATGTAGTTTTCTATATTTAAAAATATTTATAGATTGAAAATGATTGCTAACTTCGTTAAAATAAATAGTTGCATTTCTTTCTGTTAAATCAATGCTAGCATTTGTGGGTAATAATTTATCTAATTTATCTCTCAATTTAATAACTTTTGCATATTCTTCATCATTCATAAATTCACTAAATTGAAAGGCAACATGTACTTCTTTATTAATATTTTCCATTGCATTTTTTAATCGAGCTTCTCCAACAGCATCACTTAGAGCAAAACCCGCAGTAATACTTCTAGAATCTTCCATCTGTTCTACAGCTTTAGGGTCATCAATAAAATTTGATAATTCTCGAATCTCATGGCTTTTAGTAATAATAGGCTCTTTAGTAATTGTATTTTCTTCTCCATCCTCATTTCTTTCAATTATTTCTTCTTTAGAAATCCATGAAAATAATTTTTCTTCATTCATGGTGTCTTCTGGAGCCATATCATGGTCATTCCATTGTAGCCAATTTTTCATTTTTACATTTTTGATTACTTCTTCGAAAATTGAAAACATAGTTGTTTCAAATTGATCACCGTAATCGCTGTTTTTGTAGCGTTCAATTAAAGATAGTATTCTTAAACTTCTTCTTAAGTTATGTTTGGTTATTGCAAGTGAATTACATATTTCTAATTCAGTTAAATTATGTTTGTATCTTAAATCTTGTACTAATTGAGCTTGGTTTACTGGACTCCATTTTTTCTTTCCACTGATGTGATGTAAACCCATAGTAATCAAATGCTGAACAGGACTTTCGTCAGAGATTAAAACCAGTTCAACACTTTTAAAATCACTTTCTGATAATTTACCTACATCATTTCCTTTTTTGAATTGTTCATTTAGAAATTTTAAAGCTGCTGTTCTTCTGTTTCCTTCAATAACCAAATAGTTACCATCTGGTAATTCTTTTACCTGTATAGGGTCTAACTTTAAGATTCCATTGGCCTTGAAACTAATTATTAAATCGTTAATACTTTCTTCATTTTTTCCCGCTATCAAATTAAAAGTTCTGTCTTGAACTCTTTTCTCACTAATTTGATTTTCTGCAACTGGAACATAATCCTTGTTGTCAATAAATCTATAATTATTGGCATCAAGCATTAATTTATTTATATGACGACTAATATATTTATCCATAATGAATCTATTTTATTATTTTGCAAATGTAACTAAAAAACCTTTACCTTCCCACTCACAACCCCATCTATCAAACTCATTTTATACTCCTTCAACTTTTCTATCTCTTGCTCTTTTAACGAAATGGCGGTGGCGATTTTCGTTGTGGCGGTTTCTATAAATTTTACTATTTGTTTTTGCTCATCAAATCCGCAATGAACAACAGTTAATCTTCCGATATCAGTACTGTTAATTGCTGGATAACTCATTCCTTTTGAATTTACTGTTACTTGTTCTGTAAAAGCATCGCTTCTTACAAAATTACCTAAAAATTCAGGATATATAAACACTTTTGGATGTAAAACTGCAAATCCAGTTGAATATACATAAGTTGATTTTATTTCATCAACAAAATCAATTGCTTTTAAATAAGTTCTAACGGTTGATATTATTGTATCACCTTTTTCTGCAATTCTTCTTGCTCTTGAAGGTGCATTTTTAAATGTATATTCTTCGACATTATCTATTCCGTTTTCTAAACTCACACTTCCAATATCGACATATTTAAACTCAAGATTTTTGTTGGTATTCTCTGGTAATGAATTTAAGTTTATTGAACAAATATCTTTCAACCTCTTCACCTCCCAACCCTCCGGAATCTCCCCAATCCATTCCACACCGCTGTCTTTCAATTTTACCTTATCGTTCAAACCTCGTGTAACGGCTTTGTGAATCAGTATTTGTCTGCGTTCTTTAAGTAATTCTATTTGTTTTTGCTTGATAGCAATGGCTTGGTCTATTTTGGTAGTTTTGTCGTCTAGGAAATTAGCAATGGCGGTTTGTTCTTCTTTTGGAGGAAATGGAAATGGAAATCTTCTAAAATCAAGATAACTTATGTTTTGTCTTAAACCAGAACCTAATCCGTATATAATTTTATTATTATCTATTGAACGAAAAAAGTAATGATAAAATTTTGAATCCGCTTTTGATTTAAAACGTAAATTTAAATAGGCATTAGTTATAATTCCATCATATTCAGAAATAGAACTTCTTAAACTTACAGTATCATTTTGCAAATCGGTAGGTCTAAAAATTAAATCACCCTTATTCACGAATTGATACGTCTCAAATGATTCAGGAACAAGACCAGTTAGTTCATTTTCACCTTTTACTCTAATTTTTCCGTAGCTTAACGATAGAACGGTATTCCTAATCATTCCTTTATTTCTGTCTTTGTTTTCATAAATAAAACTTAAACCAGGCAATATGTCCCAATGCTCAGGAATTTTTCCTAACCATTCCACACCGCTGTTTTTGTAGTTGTCGTATTTTTTCATTTAATCCATTAGTTTTTTAAGTGTTTCTACATCTGGGAGGGCATTACCAAATTCTTTTGGCAATTTATTCGAAGTCTTAAAAGTAGCAACTCCCATTGGTTTATTAAAATCTCTGAAAGCGTATTCTACTTTTTTGTCGTCCTTTTCTTTACACAAAATAATTCCAATCGATGGATTCTCATGTGGTTGTTTTACTAAATCATCCAAAGCTGAAAGGTAAAAATTCATTTTCCCTATATATTCTGGCTTAAATTTGCCTTTTTTCAATTCAAAAGCAACTAAAGACTGTAATCCTCTGTGAAAAAACAATAAATCAATAAAATATTCTTCTTCCGAAACGATTAATCGGTATTGATTTCCCATAAAAGTAAAATCATTTCCTAAAGCCATTAGAAATTTTTTGATGTTTAAAACAATTCCTTGCTCTAATATTTTTTCATCTATTTCTTCATCGGCATCTTCCACATTTACATAATCTAATAAGTATTGGTCTTTAAAAGTTCTAATTGCCTTATTAGAAAGTATATCTGGCATCGTATTTTTAAAGTTATTGGGTAACTTAAGTTCTTGTAAATGACTTTGGTTTTTTATTTCTGTGCGTAAGTGTGAAACGGTCCAAAAATTTAATGCAGTATTTTTTATATAATACCAGCAATCTGTTTCATTTTTTACAGTTGAAATGATTTCAAAATGATGCGTAAAAGATACCGATATGAAAAAGTTTGTCAATTCATCATCATTTTGAAATTGGTTCGTTACTGACGAACTATTTTCTGTAGAAACATATTCCAATTGGTTCGTTACTGACGAACTAATTAAATTAGAAGCACTCCAAGCGTTATAGAACAATCTCATTTTTTTTAAATTAGATCCTGAAAAACCTCTTAAACCAGGCAATTCATGTTGTAATTTTTGAGAAATTGTTTCTAATACTTTTGATCCCCAATCTTCATTTTTAGCTTGAATCTCTATATGTTTTCCAATAGTGTAATATAATTTCAAAGATTCGGCATTTGCTATTTTGGCAACAATAAATCTGCTTTTTAAAATTTGTTGTTTAAGTTGTAAAATAAAATCAATAGATATGTTTGTAGTATCATCCATATTCATTATAATTCTAAAATTTCAGCAATCAATCCATCACTTTCTTTTTCCAATACCAAAATATCCGCAGTAACGTCTTCAATGCTTCGTAATGGTTTGTGTTGGTAAAAATATTTGTTAAAGCTAATTTCATATCCAATTTTGGTAGCATCAAGGTTTATCCAAGCTTCGGCTACATGTGGTTTTACTTCCCGTAAAAAGTAGGTATGGATGTCTTCTTTTAGTGGTACATTTTCAGTATCCCGCAAGTCGCTTTCGGTTTCGTAGGTGATGTATTCGTGTTTGTTATCAGTAGAATAATAACCAAAATCCGCCAATTCAAATCTTGTACAATTCAAATGAACTAATAAATTTTCTAGTTTTTCTCCGTTTAATTTTACGGTGCTTTTTATTACTTTTTCGGCATCAACATCGTACCAACTTACTGCATTGAGGATTGCATTTTTTTCGGAAGCAGACAGTTTTAATTTTTGAGTTTTTATAACTTCGTCAACTTTGTCTTTGAAGACATTAAAATCAGTATATAAAGTATCACTTATATGTTTGAGAAGTAATTGCGCATTGTCTAACAAAAACAATTGTTTGTTCCAAAGGGTTTCACTACACAAGGCTTTTAACTGTTTGGTGTTGAGGTTCAGTTCTTGTTTTTCAGTCCAATCGGTAAGTTCTTTTTCGTGCTTTGCTATTTCGGTATATACTTTTTCGCCATAAGTTTCATAGGCATATACCATCGCTTCTTTTAGTGTTTTGTCATAGCGCAATTCAGCAATTCGTTCTTCGGTAAATTGAGCGTTCAAGCGTTTTGGACGTTCAATAGTCACTTTATGATAACCAAAGTCACTATTGTCAAAAACTTTTGAGGCGATACTGTCATCAGAAGATCGTTCTATGGTTTTTAAATCGGTATAAGTTTTTACAATTTCGGTAATGTGTTCGGGTGCAAACTCGCAGTTTTTGTTGCCTAAGTTCTTGCGTAGTTTACGATACATTTGTCCCGCATCAATCAATTGCACTTTGCCTTTTCGGTTAGCAGTTTTATTGTTGCTTAAAATCCAAATGTAGGTGGTTATACCTGTATTGTAAAACAAATTATTGGGCATTTGCACAATAGCTTCTAGCCAATCGTTTTCAATAATATATCTGCGAATATTGCTTTCACCACCGCCCGCATCGCCCGTAAACAAACTACTTCCGTTATGCACAGAAGCAATACGAGTTCCTGTTGGACTTTGCGACAGCGGTTTCATTTTGCTTACCATTTCCATTAAAAACAACAATTGACCATCCGAAGAACGTGGAATAGCATCGGCATCTTCTTCCATACCCCAATAGTTTTTTAATTTAATTTGAAAACGGGAGTCAATCACATCTTTTCCGTCTTTGATGTATTTTTGTTCACTTGCCCAAGATTTTCCGTACGGCGGATTAGAGAGCATGAAGTCAAAAGTAGTTCCTGCAAATTCATCTGTAGATAAGGTAGAACCCACACGAATATTTTCAGGATTATTCCCTTTAATCATCATATCCGATTTGCATATCGCGTATGTTTCGTCATTGATTTCCTTACCATACAAATACACATCAGAATTAATAGCTCTAATTTCACCATCTTCATCTTTGATGAAATTTTGAGCTTCAGTTAACATTCCACCACTTCCACAAGCAGGATCGTAAATGGTCATTACTGGTGGTAAGTTATTTTTAATAGGGTCGAAAATAATATGTGTCATCAAGTCGATTACTTCACGAGGTGTAAAATGCTCTCCTGCTTCTTCGTTATTTTCTTCGTTAAACTTTCTGATTAATTCTTCAAATACATAACCCATTCCAAGATTAGTTAATGCAGGTAATTTTCTACCATTGGAATCATTCTTTTCAAAAGGTGTTACGTTTATATCTGGAGAAGTGAATTTTTCTAATACATCAAGCAATACATCTTTGGATGCCATGTGTTTAATTTGACTCCTCAATTTAAATTTTTCAATGATTTCTTTTACATTACCACTGAAGCCATTTAAATAATCCTCAAAATTAGCTTGTAGTAATTGTTGGCTGTTGGTTGCAGTATCATGCAAACGTTGTAAGGTCCATTCACTTGTATTATAGAATACATATCCTGAAGCAGCACACATTCCGTTTTCTTCCCATTCTGTTAATCCTGCTTCATCACGTTGAAATGCCAATTCTTCCATTACGGCATCTTTGGTTGGTTCTAATAATGCATCTAATCTTCTCAAAACTACCATTGGTAAAATTACATCGCGGTATTTTCCACGAACGTAAACATCTCGCAAACAATCATCTGCAATTGACCATATGAAAGAAACTAATTTATTGTGTACGGATTGATTCATTGTTAATTTTAGTGTTTTTTAATATTCCCAAACCTACTAAAAATAAATAAAAAATCCAACACCCTAAAGATCAAATAGTGTGTTTGTCGTAATAATTCTACAAAAAAAACTTCCTATCATAGAGTAGAGTGTTTCATGTTATTCAAACCTAACACAAATAAGGACATTAGTAAACATAAAAGAAAATAAAAAAGCATCCAAAAATCATTCACCGTATCCATATTGGGATACTTAGGGGATAAAGAGGGGATAAAGAGGGGATAGTGTGGGTAAAGCTGTTAGGATGCTAACGGGTGCATATCACATTAACAAAAAACCCTAACTAATTGATTTACAATCGTTAGGGTTTTAATGTTGCGGAGAAAGAGGGATTCGAACCCCCGGACCTGTTACAGTCAACAGTTTTCAAGACTGCCGCATTCGACCGCTCTGCCATTTCTCCAATAAGGCGTGCAATAATTTTGTTATTGCGAGTGCAAATATACTAACCTTTTTTTGTTTTCCAAACAGAAATTGAAATAAATAGTAATTATTTTTCCGATTAATTACTAATTCGTTCAAAATCTAGGGGTTAACAATTTTGTTTTTAATTAATAATTTACGTATTCGGTTATTTCTAAGCCGTATCCTAGCATTCCAACTCGTTTGGTGTGTTGGGTGTTGGTGAGTAATTTTATTTTAGAAATATTTATATCGTGTAAAATTTGGGCTCCAATACCAAAATCTTTACTATCCATTTTTATTTGAGGTGCTTGAGTAATCCCTTGAATTTGAAGATTTTTAAATTCGGTTAAACGTTCAAGTAACTCCAACGAATGTGATTCTTGGTTAATGAACAAAACAGCTCCTTTTTCTTCGGCATTTATCATTTGGAACATTTTATCCAATTGCTGGTCTGCGTTGTGGGTAAGAGTTCCTAATATATCATTGTTAATTTGTGTCGAATTTATTCGGGTTAATATTGGATCGCCCACATTCCAACTTCCTTTGGTAAGTGCTACGTGGATTTGTTTGTTTGTTGTTTGTAAGTAAGCCCTCAGTCGGTAGGTCCCAAATCGGGTTGTTATTTCAAAGTCTTCTTTTTTTACAATCAAACTATCATGTTTCATTCGGTAAGCAACTAACGCTTCTATAGAAACCAATTTTAAATCAAATTTTTTAGCTACTTCAACCAGTTGAGGTAGTCGGGCCATGCTGCCGTCTTCATTCATAATTTCAACAATAACACCTGCGGGTTTAAAACCTGCAAGTCTAGCAAAGTCAATTGCAGCTTCTGTGTGCCCTGTTCTTCGCAAAACCCCACCTTGCTTTGCAATTAAAGGGAAAATGTGTCCAGGACGCGCTAAATCGTGTGGTTTGGTAGCTGCATCAACAAATGAAAGTATTGTTTTGGCTCTATCAGATGCTGAAATTCCTGTAGTTACACCATTTCCTCTCAAATCTACTGAAACCGTAAAAGCAGTTTCCATTGGGTCGGTGTTGTTACTTACCATAGCATGAAGCCCAAGTTCCTTACAACGGGACTCTGTTAGTGGTGCGCAAATTAATCCCTTGCCGTGGGTTGCCATAAAATTGATCATCTCGGGCGTTACCTTTTCGGCTGCAGCCAAAAAATCGCCCTCATTTTCACGATCTTCATCATCAACTACAATTATTATTTTGCCTTGACGAATATCTTCTATCGCTTCTTCAATAGAGTTTAATTGTATTTTTGTTGACATTATGCTTTTATTTTTGAACTAAATATTTTTTTAAAAAAGTTTTGGATAGGGGAGGTGATCACATCAAAATTAAACATGCCTCCAATATCATTGATTGCTTTGTAGGTTAAAAATACTGCTAATGGTAACAACGCAATTGTTGACATCCAAGATCCAAGTAAGGGTGAAATACTATTCTCTTGTGCTAGTTTTTTTCCAAATGTATTGATAAAATGGTAAATAATAAATACCGTAACTGCCGAAACAAGAGGCATTCCAATTCCACCTTTTCTGATAATTGCGCCTAGGGGTGCGCCAATAAAAAACATCAAAATACATGAAAATGCAATGACAAATTTTTCGTATAATGCGATCCAATGACGGTTAATGTTTTTTTGTTTTTCTCCCATTTCTATGAGCGAACTGTCAATAGAAAACCCTGTATTTTCTACATTATTGGTTGCTATTTTTAGTATTTCAAGTTTCCGGCTTACGTCTAAATTTGCAAATAAATTTTTGCTATCAGCTTTAGGGATTGTTACAGTGCTAATTTGTCCAGCTGCTACCGCTGCTGATGGTGAATAGCTATAATTACTAATTACTCCAGTGCGTTGGTAAATATTTTCGGTAAACGATTTTATATCTTTTGAATAATTCAAATTTAATGAATCAATGGTAAAGTTCAATTCGTTCAAATTAAGCATATTGTTGGTGCTTGTCATTTGACCTTCATCTTCGGATGTTTTATTAAGTTTAGATAAATCAATCGTAATTACATCTTTTTTGAAAGTTGCTTTTGCAAAAGGAACTCGTTTTTTATCTTCGTAATTTTTGGTGGGAATATCTTCATAATAATAACCATCAAAAAGTTCCATTTTTAATAGGTTAGAAGTTTCATCACTTATTAATTCACCATTTTTTGCTTTGATAACTGTTGTGTTTCCAATGGTATTTATACTTTGCTTGTGAATGGTTATCCCTGTTAAAATATTTTCTTTATCCCCTGATTTTTTATCAACCTTAATTACATAATTTCCTACTTTACTAAATTGTCCTTCAGCAATTGCCAATGTTGGTTTTACTTGGGCAATATTTCGCATAAAATTAATAAATTTATATTCAGCATACGGAATTACATTGTTAGCAAATATAAAAGCAATGGCACTTAAAAGAATTATAAATAATGAAATGCTTTTCATTGCTCTTTGCAATGAAATCCCTGCAGATTTCATAGCTGCAAATTCATAATTTTCGGCTAAGGAACCAAATGTCATGATGGATGCCAACACTACCGAAAGTGGAAGTACTAATGGGATAATTCTTGGCAATGAAAAAAGCAAAAATTTTATAACGGTCAAAAAATCGAGATCCTTGCCAGCTAATTCGGCTATAAATAGCCAAACTGTTTGTAAAATGAATATAAAAAATAAAATTACAAATACCGTAGTAAATGTAATTATAAAGGATTTTAATAAGTACTTATCTAAAATTTTCACTGGTATTAATCTAATTTATTGATGTAGTATTTTGGATATTTAGTGGCTACAAATGTAAATTGATTTTTTGGCAATGCCTGATTGGTTTTGAAAGAATTAACAGTTAAAGTTGTTTTGGTGCCGTTTTTCCCAATTTCAATTAAGTTGTAAATATGTTTTGTTTGTATATCAATACCAAGCAAAACCTCTTTGCGTTGGTCTTTGGTATTTGTAGGTGTTAACTTTACAAATTGAATTTTTCGTCCTTTTACATCTTGAATGATGTCCATCGAATATTTGTAACCTGAGTTGTAAAATGTAAGCATTTTTGAAGGAGTAATAGACTTACTATCTGAATCGTCAGTGCTGGAAACAGTTACTTCTTCATCTTCAGGAACAATGGTATATGTTTTTTTTCCGTCGTAAATTTTGGTTACCCCCATAAAATTTAAAACATATTTGTTACCTTGTAGTGTTACATTTCCTTTGCTATCTTGATTGATATTTTCCTTAGCATTGGTTAAGGAATATTTAAAATCAATGGCAATGTTGCTGTAGCTTTTAATTTTTGCAGTTACTTCATCAAGTAGTGCTTTGGCTTTTTTATCTTGCGAATAAGATTGAAAGCCAAGTAGGGATAGCAATAAAATAGACAGTAGTTTTTTCATTTTAATTTGTTTCTTCGTCATTAAAAAAGTGTTCTAGGGCAACCAAATCAGATATGGTAACATTTCGAGCTTTACTTCCTTCAAAAGGACCTACAATTCCTGCAGCCTCCAATTGGTCAATTAGCCTACCTGCTCTGTTGTAACCTAGTTTTAACTTACGTTGCAATAATGATGCCGAACCTTGTTGGGCTGTAACTATTATTTCAGCAGCTTCTCTAAATAGCGCATCTCTTTCTGAAATATCAATGTCTAATTTCATATTACCGTCTTCACCGATAAATTCAGGAAGTAAGTAGGCGGTTGGATACGCTTTTTGAGCTCCAATAAAATCAACAATTTTTTCTACTTCGGGCGTGTCAACAAAGGCGCATTGCACACGAACTAGGTCATTTCCATTTGAAAAAAGTAAATCGCCTCGTCCAATTAATTGATCGGCTCCACCCGTATCTAAAATAGTTCTTGAATCAATTTTTGAGGTAACTCTAAAAGCAATTCGAGCAGGAAAATTCGCTTTAATCATTCCTGTAATTACATTAACAGATGGTCGTTGCGTAGCAATAATTAAATGTATTCCAATGGCTCTTGCCAATTGTGCTAAACGTGCAATTGGGGTTTCAATCTCTTTACCAGCAGTCATTATTAAATCGGCAAACTCATCCACTACCAAAATTATATAAGGTAAAAAACGGTGTCCATGTTCAGGATTTAATTTTCGGCTTTTAAATTTGTCGTTGTATTCTTTGATATTTCTAACCATTGCATCTTTCAGTAACGAGTATCGGTTATCCATTTCAACACACAACGAATTTAATGTTGTAATTACTTTTGAAGTATCTGTAATAATTGCATCTTCAGTATCGGGCAGTTTCGCCAAATAATGACGTTCAATTTTGTTAAACAGTGTAAGCTCCACTTTTTTAGGATCTACTAAAACAAATTTTACTTCAGCTGGATGTTTTTTGTATAATAATGATGTTAATACGGCATTTAAACCAACAGATTTACCTTGCCCTGTAGCTCCTGCCATCAATAAATGCGGCATTTTAGCTAAATCAACCACAAAGGTTTCATTTGATATGGTTTTTCCTAAAGCAATTGGAAGTTCCATTTCTGCTTCTTGAAATTTTGCTGAAGACAGCACCGTTTTCATGGGTACCATCGTCGGATTTTTATTCGGAACTTCAATCCCAATAGTTCCTTTTCCAGGAATGGGAGCAATGATACGAATCCCTAATGCGGCTAGCGATAAGGCTATATCATCCTCTAAACTTTTTATTTTTGAAATACGAATACCAGCCTCAGGAACAATTTCGTAGAGTGTTACTGATGGTCCAACTGTAGCTTTGATTTGTGCAATATCAATTTTATAGTTACGTAGGGTTTCAACAATACGATTTTTGTTTTCTTCTAATTCCGATTGATTGATTGTTATGCCCGATGTACCATACTCTTTCAATAAATCTATTGTTGGAAATTTAAAATTAGACAATTCTAACGTGGGGTCAAAAAGTCCAAAATCTTCAACTAATCGGGCTGCCAAATTTTCCTCAATAACATCTTCTTCTTTAGCCTTTTCAATAACAAAAGACTCCTCGGGCACAATTGTTCGTTCAATTGGTGATTCTGTTGCGGTAAACGGTACTTCGTTTGCCAATGGTATTGTTTTTAAAGTGGGCTCCAATTCAATTTCCGAATAATTTGAAATAGTTGGTTTTAATTCCTCTTTGTTTATATCAAATTGAGAAGTTGGTTTCCAGCTTTTTTGCGGTTCAACTACTAATTCAGGCGAATCATTTTCATCTTCATCCGATACAAATTCTTCCAAGTTGTAGGCTCCACCTTGCTCTGCAACCGCAATGCTTGTATTGCTTGCAGTAGTTGCCGCTGTTTGGTTTTCAAAAATAGTTTTAAATGTATCGGGTGAGATTTTTATTTTAAATAATAAAAAAATTGCTGCTCCAAAAAGTAATAATAACAAAGTACCTGTTTTTCCGATGTAGTCCTGAAAAAACATATTCATTTCAAATCCAATAACGCCTCCAAGCTCTGGAATTGCAGTAAAAAAGAATCCGAAAACAATTGAAAAAAGGCAAATTAAGTACAAATCCCAAAACAAAGATGCTTTTAATTTTTTTACAGTAAGTCCTAAAATTAAATACATTCCAGCTATGAAAAATATTTTCACAAACACAAATGAAGCTACCCCAAACCCTTTGTAAATAAAGAAGTCAGCAATAAATGCACCAAATTTACCTAACCAATTTTGTACAATTTCCGAGCGATCAAGTACATTGTTTAAAGCGCTTTGATCGGTTCTGCCATGTACAAAAAAGGATACAAATGCAACAGCAATTGCAATTGAAAATAATACGAAAAGTAAACCAATTGAAAAGGCTATTTGTCTGCCGTATTTTGATGGCGAACGTTCGGTACTTTCCGATTTTTTTTGTGGGTCTTTTTTGATTTGTTTTGCCATTTTAAAATAAAATTATACTAAAATAAGTGCAATTATAATTTTGGAATATAAATAATGCAACCAACTGCAATGGCTGTCATTGCTGCAAAAAATACAGCTCCAGCAGCAATATCTTTTATAAAACCAATTCGTTCATGGTAATCGGGATGAATAAAATCAGCAATTTTTTCAGCAGCTGTGTTTAGTCCTTCAATTCCCAAAACGAGTCCTATAGCAAGGGTTTGTACCAACCATTCTTCGTGCGATATATTGAAATAAAATCCAGCTACAATCAATAAACAAGCCAAAAAACTCTGAACCATTATACTGTGCTCAGTTGTTAGTAATTTGAATGCGCCTTTTGCTGCAAATCCCATGCTTTTAAAACGGCCTGTAAAAAAGGTGTTGTCTTTTTGAAATTCCATCGTGTCTTTATTTTATAATACTGCTAATGCGTTTTCGTAATTTGGTTCGTTGGCAATTTCTGCAACTTGTTCAGTATAAACTACATTTCCTGACTCGTCAATCACTACAACAGCTCTTGAATGTAAGCCCTTCAAAACACTGTCAGTAATTTCTAATCCGTAATTTTTACCAAATAATCCTTCGTTAAAATCGGATAAATTTTCAACATTTTCTAATCCTTCAGCTCCACAAAAACGCTTTTGTGCAAAGGGTAAATCTCTTGAAATACATAATACTTTTGTGTTTTCTAATCCACTTGCTTTTGCATTAAATGTTCTAACTGACGTTGCACAAGTGCCTGTGTCAATACTTGGAAAAATATTTAATACTAACCTGCTGCCTTTGTAATCGGCTAATTTTACTGTTGATAAATCACTTTTTATCAATTCAAATTCAGGTGCTATTGTGCCTACTTTTGGTAATTCACCGTTTGTTTGTACAGGATTACCTCCTAAAGTTATTGTTGCCATTGTACTATTATTTTAAGATTTCAAAAGTAAGAAAAATTAATTGATTTTTTGTTTTATTCATTTACCAATTGTTTTTAAAAATAATTTACAAAATTTAAGTAGTATTCTATTTATTTATCGTAATATTGCAATATAACAATAACAAGAACTTATGGGTATTTCAAAAACCGAATCATTTTCAGATTTTCACAATCAAATGGCTGTGTTGTTTAAGGCGCTTTCACATCCCGCACGTGTTGCTATTGTTGATTATTTACTGCAAGTTGATAGTTGTATTTGTGGTGATATTGTAAACGAATTGCCTCTTGCACAACCTACCATTTCGCAACATTTAAAAGCACTTAAAAACGCAAATATTATTCAAGGTACTATTGAAGGTACGGCAATTTGTTACTGCATCAACCCAGAAACTATTACTGCAATTGAACATTATTTTGGTCAAATTTCACAAAAACTGCAAATTAAATGTTGCTAAAAATTTAAAATAACAAACTAAAAAGTATTTTTTTAATATTAAAATTTAAATTAACCAATATGACAATATCTCAATTTAAACAAGCAATCAACTCGGCAAACGATTTACTTATCCAACTTCCTAATGGGACTTTCGTTCCTCCTCATTTTCACATTACCGAAATGGGTTTGCTAACCAAAAACTTTATTGACTGTGGTAACGTAGTCCGTGAACAAAAGGCAATCACTTTTCAGGTTTGGTTTGCTGGCGATGTTGAGCATCGATTGACGGCTGACAAAGTGCATAAAATTATTAATGCCTCCGAAAAATTATTTCAAAATGCTGATTTAGAGTTGGAGGTGGAATACCAAGACGCACAAACCATCGGTAAATTTGGCATTGATTTTCAAAATGGTTTTTTTCAATTAATAGCAAAACAAACCACTTGCTTAGCCCAAGATCATTGCGGTATTCCTGCTGATAGAATGGAACCTGTAGCCGGAAATTGGAAACCGAAAGAAACATCTTGTTGCACACCAAATTCAGGCTGTTGTTAATTTTATTTTGGACTATTCCTGCATAGTATTGCATTCATGGCTTGGGTATCTTGTAACTGTAAAACATAATTCGTAAAAAAAGAAAAATATGAACTTAAAAAAAGAACATTGGGAAAACGTTTTTTCAACTAAATCAGAAACAGAAGTGAGTTGGTATCAAAAAGAACCCAAATCGTCTATTCAATTAATACAATCCTGTAATGTTGCTAAAGATGCCAAAATTATTGATATTGGTGGTGGTGATAGCTATTTGATTGATAGTTTAATTGATTTAGGTTATACAAATTTATTTTTGCTAGACATTTCAGCGGCGGCTATTGAACGAGCTAAAATTAGATTAGGCGAAAATGCCAAAAACGTAACTTTTATAATTTCAGACAGTTTGCATTTTCAATCGGACGAAAAATTTGATATTTGGCACGATAGGGCTTCTTTTCATTTTTTTACTGACGCCATTGATATCGAAAAATATAAAGCTAATGTAATTGCAAATACCAATCAAAATGCACATTTTATTATTGCAACCTTTTCAGAAGAAGGCCCATTAAAATGTAGTGCCTTACCGATTACACAATATTCAGTTGAAAAAATGGAAGCAGTTTTTGGAGCAGATTTCGAATTACAGAATTGCTTCACTGAAGATCATGTAACTCCTTTTGATACGGTTCAGAATTTTATTTTTTGTCATTATAAAAAAGTATAAAATGTTCAAAAATCTATCAATAACCATTGAAATTGTAAAAGATATTCCAATTTCAAATGAACGACAAGCCGTTTTACAACCGCTAGTTGATTACATTCAAAACAAAGTCAATCAGCACCAAGAAATTCGACTGAACTTCATTTGCACGCACAATTCCCGCCGAAGTCATTTGTCCCAAATTTGGGCGCAAACAATGGCGTTTCATTTCAAAATAAACACTATTTTTTGCTATTCTGGCGGAACAGAAGCCACAGCCATGTTTCCGAAAGTAGTCGAAACTATAGTAAATCAAGGGTTTCAATCCCGAAACTTCGGGAAGCAGTTAAGCCAAGAACAAAATCCAGTGTATGCAGTCAAATTCGCTGACAATCAGCATCCAATTATTTGTTTTTCTAAAACCTATTTTGATGATTTTAACCCCAAAAACAATTTTGCTGCCATCATGACTTGCAACAATGCCGACGAAGGTTGCCCGATGGTTTTTGGTGCCGAAGCTCGATTTCCAATCAAATACGACGACCCAAAAGCCTTTGACGAAACCCCCGAAATGAACCAAAAATACACCGAACGAAGCCTTCAAATTGCTTCCGAAATGTATTTCGTTTTTTCTCAAATAAATAATAAATAACATGAAAAAAAGACTCAATTTCCTCGACCGATTTCTTACTCTTTGGATAGTTTTAGCAATGGCAATAGGCGTTTGTATTGGCTATTTTATTCCAAATTCAGCTACTTTTATCAATTCATTTTCGTCAGGAACCACCAATATTCCGTTAGCAATCGGTTTGATTTTAATGATGTATCCGCCGTTAACCAAAATCGATTTTTCGCAAGTGCCCAAAATATTCAACCAACCAAAATTGCTCACCGCTTCCTTTTTAATCACTTGGATTATCGGCCCATTTTTAATGTTTTTACTAGCTACTTTTTTCCTAAAAGATTATCCCGAATACATGACGGGCTTAATAATCATAGGCATTGCGCCTTGCATCGCCATGGTCATTGTTTGGAACGAACTCGCCGAAGGTAACCGCGAACTAACCGCTGGTTTAATCGGAATTAACAGCCTCTTACAAGTGTTTTTCTTCAGTTTGTATGCCTATTTTTACCTCGAAATCATGTTGCCATTATTCGGATTCAAAGGTTTAGAACTCCATATCACCATTGCCGAAATCGCTCAAACAGTAGGCATCTATCTCGGAATCCCATTTGCATTAGCCGTTTTAAGTCGTTACGCCATCAAAAAACACATCGGCGATACATTTTTCAATCAAAAATTCATCCCTTTTGTTTCACCCATAACCTTAATTGCCTTGCTGTTCACCATCATCGTCATGTTCAGTCTCAAAGGCGAAATGATAGTCGATTTGCCACTCGATGTACTCCAAATTGCCTTGCCACTCGTTATTTTCTTTGCCATTATGTTTTTTGTAATGTTTTTTGTTTCAAAACAAATTGGAGCCAATTACCGTGATGCCGTAGCATTGTCATTCACAGCCTCAGGCAACAATTTTGAGCTGGCAATTGCAGTTTCCATCGGTGTTTTTGGCATCAATAGCGGTCAAGCATTTGCCGGAGTCATTGGCCCTCTGGTCGAAGTTCCCGCACTAATTATTTTAGTAAATGTCGCATTTTGGTTGCGAAAAAAATATTTTAAATAACACATTTTTTTTATTTTTTTTCAGAAGCACACAAACCCGTTCCAAAACACAACTCCTCCTGCTGTCGCCTTTATCTTGCTCCGTAAACTACGCAAGGATATCGGCTCCATCAGGGCTATACTTCACGTTTTGTTTTTCAGATGACTTTTTGTTGAAAGGCAATAGGCAATAGGCAATAGGCAATAGGCGCAATTGCCGAAAAATCTGAAAAGTAGTTTTTCAGTTTTCAGTCGCAGTGTTCAAATTTGTGCCAATTTGCGAAATTTCTGGATAATCAATTGATTTTTGATATTAATATTGAAATTTAAATTGATATTGAAATTGACAAAGCATGTAATTCCGTAGAAATCTCATAACAATTATTAGTAAATAAGTTAATTAGATAATTAGCGAATTAGAAAATTCGTGGTAAAATGTGACATTGATTTTTGACATTGCAATTGTAATTGATACTATTAAATATTTAAAGAAAAAAACCATTATTGTCCGATAAAAATTAAATGAAATTTTAAGCCTATTTTTTTGCCACAGATTTCACAGATTTCACAGATTTCACAGATTTCACAGATTTCACAGATTTCACAGATTTTATCCGTGATAATCCGCTAAATCCGTGACATCCGTGGCTAAATTTTTCATTTGATTGCACCATGTTAAAAAATAAGGCGAAATACAATTTAATTAGTTACATAGTTCATAATCATAGATTTAATATTTTATTAAAATTTTTAATCGGACAACAATGTTTCGTTTTCATTAAATTAAACTCTTTTATATGCGATTTATAAACCTAAGTCTCGTTGTTTCTTTTTCCGTTTTAGCCCAAAATAAAAAGATAGAAGTGACATTAAATTCAATTTCTGACACACCCATTTCTGCAAACAAAGCTGAATATCACATTCAGTACCAAATAGAAAA